>JABAOF010001008.1_pt1 | contig 109693 bp, 97 predicted proteins | sample 7062171 | NCBI WGS metagenome assembly JABAOF01 (sample SAMN14538628, study PRJNA623070) | marine sediment metagenome | biome: marine biome [ENVO:00000428]; feature: marine pelagic biome [ENVO:01000023]; material: deep marine sediment [ENVO:00002113] | place: India: Gulf of Khambhat ... | reverse complement strand
GATCGTGCAGAAGAACATTTTCCGTTCCCGGTACCCGGACTCTGCGGATCAAAAGAGCGCCGCCCTTTTGCCGGTGAAGGAGATGCTCAGGAAGTGGGACTGCCAGGAGGTTCCCGCCTCTCTGTTCGATTTCGCCTCTTTCCGGGAGCGGTACGGGACCCGTGGTGCCCTGGAGGTGCTCATCGGGATCGAGGAAGAGAGGATGAAGCATCCTCTGCCGAAGGTGAGCAGCGTATCGACGGGCTACATGGTGGGGGGGAAGCTTCCCCGGGTGGACTTCGACGTGGTTGCCTTCGGTTTCCGGAACAGGGAGTACACGGAGGAATCGCTGGTGATCTGGGCTGCCGACTATTTTCCCGGGGCGTCTCTTTCCCGTGAGAAGCTGGAGCACTTCGAGAACCGGTGCCGCCTTCTGTCGCTGGAGAAATCCCTCTCTGCGGATCAGCTGGTCAAGTGGGCGATCTTCGAGGGGAAGGTCGATTCCGCCACGCTGTCCTTTGCCGCATCCTGCGGGATATTGCTCTCCCACACGAAGCAGATGAAGATCCTGTTCAACCTCTTTGACATCGATCATGCCCCGGAGGAGGAAAAAGCGGAGGCCAGGGAGCCCGTCGAAAAGGCGGAGATCGGGGAGAGGCCCCTTGAGTTTGACCTGGTCATTCCGATGAGGGAGGATGCCGAGGTTATCGCCGCCAAGGTCGTTGAGGAGATAACCCATTTCAAGGATGTTGATCGTGATACGGTGGACAGGATAAAGATGGCCATTATCGAAGCGTGCATCAACTCCTTCGAGCACAGCGAGGCAGAGGACGGGCTGGTAAAGTTACGGTATGTTATTGCCGATGATAAACTTGAGGTGTTTGTCACGGACGAAGGGAAGGGATTTAAAGTCCCGAAAAGCTCTATCAGGAGGGAAGCCAGGGGAAAAAATCGCGGATGGGGTTTGAAGATTATCAAAGAGCTGGTAGACGACGTCGAAATTCTCACCGGTGATCGGGGAACGACGATCAGGATGATCAAATATTTTGACCTGGCTGCCGAAGATGATTTCGAAGAGAAAAGCAAGGAACGGGAAGGTGATCCGCAACAACCTTCAACCCCCGACACCGAAGAAGGAGGGGACAGTGGCACGGAAACTTGAGCTCGAGACATCGGAAAAAGGAGATGTTACCGTCCTGTACGTGAATGGATACCTGAACAGTCTCGTGGGGGAGACTCTTGAGGATTCTGTCAACGGCAGTGTGAGCAATGGAAGATTGAAGCTGGTCATTAACTTCGGAAAAACGAAGATGATCAATAGCGTGGGCATATCCATCGTGATCGGTATCGTTGAGGCAATCGCCGAGAAAGGGGGAATTCTCGCCTTCACGAACCTCTCGCGCATCAACAGGGAGCTTTTCGACATTACGGGGGTGTCTGACCTGGTAAAGATTTTCAAAACCGAGGAAGATGCGCTTGCGGCAATCAGCGCGGTAACATAGGATGGCACCAGAGAGAAGACGGGCAAAAAGGGAACAGTACAGAATACAGGCTGTCAGGGATTTAACGAGAGGGATACCAAGAGAGGGCGAATTTGTAAGCAGTTTGAAATTTGCCCTCCGGTCGGTTCTCGGGGCCCTGACGGTATCGCGCGGGGCAATCGTAACGTACAATGAATGGGATGTCGAGTATGTTGTGGCGAGGGGTTTCACCGTAGATGAGAAGAAACTCGCCCTTCGCGGTCACCTGCAGAGCTATTTCACCGGGAGGGATACGTCCTTTTCCCTCCTGAACCCGAGAATCAAGGCAGATGTAAGGGAGTACTTTACGAGCCTCACCCCGAAGGCCGAGGATGTGGTCTTCGTTTCCCCCATCAAGGGCGGCAGGAGATTTTTCGGTTTCATCATGCTGGGCATGAAGATCAACGGAGAGCATCCTGCACGGAGGGATCTCGAGCTGCTGAACGTCATGACCCACTATCTCGCTGCAGAGATCCATTCCAGGCGGGTGATCGTTGATGTGGCCGGCCTCAACATGAGTCTTTCGGCAAAGGTGAAGGAGAACGTGAAGCTCATATCATCTCTGCGCTCCGTGTATTTCCAGACCATACGGGCTCTTGCCGCTGCCATTGATGCCAAGGACCCCTATACGAGGGGCCATTCCGAAAGAGTTGCCAAGATCTCCCGTGAGATTGCAAAGACGATGCGCCTGGAGGAGGACTCGGTGAATGCCATTTACATGGCGAGCATACTTCACGATATCGGGAAGATAGCCACGGAAGAGAAGATACTGGCCAAGAAGGGCACTCTCACGGGGCTGGAAAAATCGAGGGTCAAGAACCATCCGAAGGTAAGCTACAAGATCCTTTCCAAGGTCAAGTTTCCCGACCCAAACATCGCACTCTTCGCCCTCTACCACCACGAATGGGTCAACGGTGAGGGTTACCCCTACGGCATACAGGGCGAAGAGATACCCCTTGGCGCGCGGATCATAGCGCTTGCCGATGCCTTCGATGCGATGGTCGCCGACAGGCCTTACCGGCGCGGCAAGAACCTCAGGGAATCGGTGAAGGAGGTCGTCGAATGCAGCGGAACCCAGTTTGACCCGAAGGTTACCAGCGCGTTCCTGGAAGTTTTGAAGAGCGAAGTGGAAGATGGAATGAGAAGGCCCGTGATAACTCCCATCATCAAAAACGGTGATGTGGGAAAGCAGGATCTCCCCTACATTAAAAAGTCTCTGGGCAGGGTGCGCCGTATATCTCGTCTATAAGCCTGCGGAAATTTTTAAGGCTTCTTTTCGCGTGCTCGATGGTGTGGGGCTCGAGGGTGAATACGGGATGTATTCCCTGCTCCTTGAGTGAGCAGAGGATGCCCCTGAAGTTGATGTTTCCCTCGAGCAGCGGCAGGTGTTCGTCCCGGGTGCCCCAGTTGTCGTGGAGGTGTATCTCCCCCATGTGCTCCCCGAGCCTTCCGGTCCAGATTACGGGCGGTAAGGAGGAAAAGAGAGCTGCGTGACCGGGGTCGAAGCAGAACCCGAGGTTTTCCGCGCCCACTTTTTCCCTCAGGCTGAGCAGGCTTGCAGGGTCTTTCTCAAATATGTTCTCAACGAAAATGCGTGTTTTCATGGACAGGGCCTTCTCGCAGAGCCGCGAGAATACCGGAACTGCATGATCGAGCCACTTTTCAACGTCGAAATCAAAATGCCAGTCGCTGTAGCCGCTGTGCACGACGACCCCCAAAACGGGAATCGTCCCGGCGATTTCAACCGCCCTGAGTATCTTGCCGAGGGTTATGTTTCTGATTGCCTCATCGGAAGAGCCCGGGCTCAGATCTTCGAAGGGAGCGTGCACCGTCATGGGAAGCATGTCTAATTTGTCCAGGGTTTTCCCTATTCTTTCGAGATCTCTTTCCTTTATGAGCTCTATCTCGTTGCCGTCGAAAAAGAGTTCGGGCCGAACGCCTCTCTCAGACAGGTACACGAGAAGTGTTTCAGATTCGATTTCGGTCCGGGACATGTTCATGTGAACTTTTGTGTCCACCGTCATCGCTCCACAAGGCTGGTCTGTCTGCCGATTCTATCACAGATTGAGAAGATGAAATCAGGAATATGGGCAGGATCGATGTTCAATGAAGCGATGAAGTCGGGGGAGAATTCGAGCTCGCCCTTTGAGCAGGGCAAATAAAAACTCTTGATTAAAAATATGTATACAGTATACTTAATAAAATTTTGAGTTCCGGGCAGTCGTTGGCAAGTCGGTAGTGAAGGGAGGGTATAGTTGTTGAAGAAACTCAAGTTTGACCTGGAAAATCACCAGACGTTGAGAGAAAGAATCGTCGATACGATACGGGAGGCTATCATCAACGGAATCTTGAGCTCCGGAACGAAAATTTCCGAGCCTGAGCTTGCAGAGAGGTTCGGAATCAGCAGGACCCCGATCAGGGAGGCGCTCAGGCAGCTCGAGACGGAGGGGTTCATTAACGTTGTTCCAAGAAAAGGGGCTGTCGTCTCGACACTCAGCCGCAAGGATGTTGAGGACTTTTACGAGCTAAAGAGCGTACTCGAGGCGTTTGCGGCGAAAAAAGCGGTTGAATTGGTAACGGACAATGACATCTCGAAGATGGAAAACCTAAACAGGCAGCTGGAAAAGCTCGCGAGCAAGGGTGATCTCAAGAGGGCATTTCAGGTACACAATGACTTTCATCATGTGTTTCTCGAGGCCTGCGGGAACGAAAAATTGTTTATCATTGCAAAGGGTCTCGAGAAACAGTTTCAGCGGTTTCGGATGAGCCTGTCCGTTCCGGGAAAGATCGAAAGGTTGGTGAAGCAGCACTGGGATATCATCGACGCCTTCAGGAAAAAAGACGCAAGTCTCGTTGAGGAGCTTGTAAAGGAAAATGCGCTGTACGGAATGAGCGTTCTGCTCAAAGAGTCGGAGCAAGAGGGGATTGCAAGGGAGTGACTGTTTTTGGCCAAAAAAGATTATCTCAAGAATCTTCCATCGATAGCCAGCCTCCTGGAGCAGGAATGTGTGAAAGAGTTGCTGGCACTGCGCGGCAGGGAGTTGATAGTCAGGGCGCTGCGCAAATCAGTTGACGCTACCCGGGAAACAATAGCTCATGAAAAGAAGGTGGTGGGAAAAGAGGATGCCCTCGAGATGGTTCTGTCCACCTTCCGAAGGGTTCTCGACAATCTTTTGTCACCGTCACCTGCAAGGGTGATCAACGGGACGGGTATCATTATCCACACCAACCTCGGCAGGGCCCCCCTTCCTCACTTTGCCGTCGAGAGGATAAGCGAGATCGCATCCTCCTACTCTGCCCTCGAGTTCGACGTGTCAGAGGGCAAGAGGGGAAGCAGGAACGACCACGTCGAGGGCCTTTTGAAAGAAATCTGCGGTTGTGAAGCAGCGCTGTCGGTCAACAACAATGCGGCGGCGCTTTTGCTCGTTCTCTCTGCGCTATCCCGGGGTCGGGAAACAGTGGTTTCCCGGGGACAGCTCGTTGAGATCGGGGGCTCCTTCAGGATCCCCGAAATTCTCGAACAGAGCGGGGCGAGACTGGTTGAGGTCGGGACGACGAACAGGACGAGAATCGCCGATTTTGAAGGGGCGGTCACGGATAACACGGCCCTATTTCTCACGGTGCACAGGAGCAATTTTTTCATGGGGGGGTTTGTCGAGGAAGTTCCTCTCGAGGAGCTGTGCGCGCTGGGAAAAAAATACTCTATCCCCGTCGTGTACGACTGGGGATCCGGCTCCATATTCGATCTTTCCCCCCATGGTTTTCCTGACGAGCGGGGAGTGAGATTTGCGCTGGAATGCGGTGCTGACATCGTATCCTTCAGCGGGGACAAACTCTTCGGTGGACCCCAGGCGGGGATCATCGCGGGGAAAAAGGATCTCGTCGACGTGATGAAAAAGCACCCTCTTGCCAGAGCCCTGCGTTTGGACAAGCTGAGTATTGCAGCCCTCAACTCGCTGCTTACCTGCTACCTCGACGAGGAGGTAGCGAAAAGGGAGCTCCCGGTGCTCAGGATGCTTCTCCGGGACGATCGGGAGATACGGAGCAGGGCCGTTCGGATGAGAGGAAAAGTGCGGAAACGTGCCCGGGGAGGCGATGCCCGGTTTGAGGTAATCCAGGATGATGCGGAGTGCGGCGGCGGGGCCCTTCCCGGTGTGAAGGTCAAGACATGGTGCCTTGCCATATCGAGTGAGCGCCTGTCCCCCGATGAAATGAGTCTCGCCTTCCGGCTGAATGACCCGCCGGTGATCGGCAGGATTTCCGGCGAAAGGTTCCTCATAGACTTCAGAACGGTCTTTCCTGAGGAGGAAGATGAGCTCCTTGCATCCATCACCCGGGTGATTGCCGGTTCTGCTTGATAAATTGGACAAAAAAAATATAATAGGGCATAATTGTCTGAAAAAATGGTTTTATGATGATTAATTCATCCGTTCTCGTCCTGAACAGAGCTTTTTACCCTGTCCACGTAACCAGCGTTCGAAGGGCATTCTGCCTTCTCTACAGCGGTATAGCACGCGTAGTCGATTCCCAGTACAACCTCTTCGATTTCAAGTCCTGGAGTGAGCTATCCCTGTCCATCTCAGACGAAGTGATAGGAACCGTCGACCGGTTCATAAAGGTGCCGAGGGTTATCGTGATACTGACCTTCGACAGGTTTCCCCGGAGGGGTGTGAGGTTCAACCGGCACAATATTTTTACGAGGGACCGGGACACCTGCCAGTACTGCGGCAGGCACTTTTCACGGGGGGAGCTCAGCCTGGACCACGTCGTACCCATTTCCATGGGGGGAAATACTTCGTGGACCAACGTGGCCTGTTGCTGTGTTGAGTGCAACAAGAAAAAAGGGGGGCGCCTGCCGGAGGCGGCAGGCATGAGGTTGCGCAAGAAGCCTTCCAAGCCCGCGTGGACCCCCGAATACTCCGTATCCTTAAGGTCGTCCATATACAAGGAGTGGTTACCCTTCCTGAACATCGTTGATTTCACCTACTGGAATCTTGAACTGGAACCCTGAGTTTTTTCCCTATGCCCGAGAGATATTTCATTATAGGAGATCCGGTCTCCCACTCGATAAGTCCGTGCATCCATAATGCACTTTTCAAACACTATGGGATCGATGCCCGTTACGAGGCTCTCCGGGTGACAGCGGATGAGCTGTCGGAATTTTTTCACTCTCTCCGGGATACATACCGGGGGGGGAATGTGACGATACCGCACAAGGTTGCGGCCATCGCCTTCATGAACGAGCTTGGAGAGGAAGCCATCCATACGGGTGCGATTAACACCGTTACCCTCGATGCTGACGGAGCGTTGCGGGGGAACAACACCGACGTTTCGGGCTTCGTCTACTCCCTCGAGCGGGAACTGGGCGGACCCATACCGGAGCCGGTTGGGATAATCGGGGCAGGTGGTGCGGCGCGGGGTGTTCTCTACGGACTCATCACGCAGGGGCTCAAGGAGTATGTGTTGGTAAACAGGACACGCACGAAGGCCGAGGCGTTGCTCGAGGACTTCTCATCGCTTTCCCGGGGGCTGGACATCACCGTGTGCAAGCTTGAGGGGGGCGCGTATGAAAAGGCGCTTGCGCGGGTAAATCTGATAGTGAATGCATCGGCCCTGGGCCTTCGTGAAGATTTCAAAGAATTTCCATTTGAGCGGTTAAAGAAGAAAACGACGCTTGTCGATATAGTCTATAAAAAGGGCAACACCTATCTTGTAAATGAAGGAATGAAAAGGGGGTTTACTTGCATAGACGCATTACCGATGCTGGCAGCACAGGCAGCTTTCGCTTTCCGGCACTGGACCAAAATATTGCCCGATTACACAATGGTGAAAAAGATTGCGACCAATTGCCTTGAGATTGCGTGAGGTGTTGAGATATTAATGATGTTTAATTTAATTTATTTTTAGTATAAATATTATGAAAGTTATGCTTAATTTAAATAACAATTTAAATAAGAAATGGGGTTCATGAACCATGTCCGTTCTCAGCCTTAAGATCGGTGAAATGCTCCGGAAGGTAGACCTGATCACTCAGGAACAGTTGAAATCGGCTCTCGAAGAGCAGAAAAAGAGCAAAGAGCGTTTAGGAACCGTTCTGGTAAAGCTCGGCTACATATCAGAGGAGGAGTTTCTCGCGTTTTTGGGCCAGCAGTTCAACATACCCGTAGTGGACCTGTCCCAGTACGATGTGAATTCTGACCTGGTAAGGCTCCTTCCGGAAGATCTCATGCAAAAGAACCTGGCATTCCCGATAAACCGGGTCGGGTCGAAGTTGATCGTCGCAGTTGCCGACCCGACGAACATGGCGATCGTTGATGCAATTGCATTCAAGACAGGCTACGCCGTCGAACTGGTGCTTGCCTCCGAGAACTCGCTGCAGGAACTGGTGAATACTCACATCGAACAATCCTCGGAACTGGATGAAATCATCATAGATCTCGATGATGAGTTCGAACTCATCCAGGAAGAGGAAGAGATCGATGTCCAGGAGATCCAGAAGACGGTGGAGGATGCCCCCGTTGTCAAACTGGTGAATTTCGTGCTCACCGATGCGGTCAAGAAGAGGGCGAGCGATATACACATAGAGCCCTACGAGAGGGAATTCAGGGTCCGGTACAGGATTGACGGAGTGCTGTATGAGGTACTCAAACCGCCATTCAGGCTCAAGAATGCAATCGTCTCGAGGATCAAGATTCTCTCCAACCTCGACATAGCCGAGAGGAGGTTGCCACAGGACGGGAGAATAAAGCTGAAGCTTGGCAAAAAAAAGGAGATGGATTACCGTGTCTCCGTCATGCCGACGCTCCACGGCGAGAAGATAGTTCTCCGGCTCCTCGATAAATCGAGCCTGGAAGTGGAGATGACGAATCTTGGATTTGAGAAGAAGCAGCTCGAGGAATTCAAGGAAGCGATATACAGGCCCTACGGCATGGTTCTCGTTACGGGTCCCACCGGGTCGGGAAAGACCACGACCCTTTATTCCGCGATAGCGGAGCTGAACAAAACTACGGATAATATTTCGACCGCCGAGGACCCCGTGGAATACAGCTTCGCGGGAATAAACCAGGTGCAGATGAAAGAGGAAATAGGGCTTACTTTCGCTGCTTCCCTGAGGTCGTTCCTCAGGCAGGACCCCGACATCATCCTGGTTGGGGAGGTACGGGATTATGAAACGGCGGAGATCGCCATAAAGGCGGCTCTGACGGGACACCTGGTCCTTTCGACACTTCACACCAATGATGCCCCGAGCACGGTAAGCAGGTTGCTCAACATGGGCATAGAACCCTTTCTCGTCTCATCGTCACTGAATCTCATCCTTGCCCAGAGGCTTGCGAGGAGGATCTGTGAGAACTGCAAGGAAGAGGTCAAAATGAACCCAAAGGTTCTCCTCGATGCGGGGGCCAAGAAAGAGATGCTCGACGGGTTCAAGCTCTACAAGGGAAAGGGCTGTGAACAGTGCTCCAACATCGGATACAAAGGGAGGGTCGCCCTTTACGAGGTTATGACGGTCCGCGATGAGATAAAGGAGATGATACTCCGTGGGGGTTCAGCCATTGAGCTGAAAAAAGAGGCGCTGCGCTTTGGCATGAAGACTCTCCGCCAGGCTGGGCTGGGCAAGGTAAGGGACGGGGTGACCACGCTGGAAGAAGTTTTGAGAGTTTCGGCAAAAGACTAAAACGGGAGACGAATAATGGGGACATTGCATGATTATTTGGGAATGATGCTGGAAAAAGGAGCTTCCGATCTCCACATAACGACGGGCATACCCCCCACCATCAGGGTGGACGGCAGGTTGACACCCCTTCCCTTCGAACCGGTTACTCCCCAGGAGACAAAGAAACTGTGCTACAGCGTTTTAACCGATGCGCAGAAGCAGAGGTTTGAAGAGGAGCGGGAGCTCGACCTCTCCTTTGGCTTGAAGGGGTTGTCCCGTTTCCGGGCGAATATTTTCATGCAGAGAGGGGCTGTCGCCGGGGCCTTCAGGACGATCCCCTACAGGGTGCCCTCTTTCGAAGAGCTCGGGCTGCCGACGGTGGTTTTGGATTTATGTAAAAAGCCGAGGGGGCTGGTCCTGGTGACGGGCCCCACGGGATCGGGGAAGTCGACCACCCTTGCCGCGATGATAGACAAGATCAATGAGGAGAGGCAGGAGCACGTGGTCACGATCGAAGACCCCATTGAATACCTGCACCCGCACAAAAAGTGCGTGGTAAACCAGAGGGAGGTGGGCAGCGATACCGAAAGTTTCAAAAAAGCTCTGAAATACATTCTCAGGCAGGATCCCGACGTGGTCCTGATAGGCGAGATGAGGGACCTGGAAACAATCGAGGCGGCGCTGACCGTGGCCGAGACGGGGCACCTCGTCTTTGCGACGCTCCATACGAACTCCGCTGTCCAGACGATCAACAGGATCCTCGATGTTTTTCCTCCCTATCAGCAGCCGCAGGTTAGGGCACAGCTCTCCTTCGTTCTGCAGGGGATACTGTCCCAGTTGCTTTTGCCGCGGGCTTCCGGTATCGGGAGGGTTCTCGCCATGGAAGTGCTCATCCCGAACCCGGCTGTGAGGAACCTGATACGGGAGGAGAAAATCCATCAGCTTTACGGGCAGATGCAGATCGGGCAGGCGAAGTTCGGCATGCAGACGATGAACCAGTCGCTTCTTGGCCTCTATGGGAAAAGGGACATCACCCTTGAAGAAGCTATCGGCCGCTCGCCCGAGCCCGATGAGTTCAAACAGATGCTCCAGGGGCAGCAGGCAGCCCAGAGATAAAATTTTTATTGGGGGTACGTATGCCCAGGTACGTATGGGAAGGCAAATCAAAGACGGGTTCACTCGTACAGGGTGAACTGGAGGCACCGAACGAAGCGGTGGTGATGGCCCAGCTCAGAAGGCAACAGGTCTATCCCACGAAGATCAAGCCGAAGGGCCTCTCTCTCGAGCTCAAGATACCGGGAATAAAGAAGAAAATTCCCGAAAAGGATATTGCCGTTTTCACGAGGCAGTTTGCAACCATGATCGACGCGGGACTTCCCCTGGTCCAGTGTCTCGATATTCTCGGTTCTCAGCAGACGAGCAAGGCTTTCAAGGCAGTCATCGAGAAGGTGAAGGAAGACGTGGAGAGCGGGTCGACCTTTGCCGATGCCCTCCGGAAGCATCCGAAGGTGTTCGATGAGCTGTTCGTCAACCTCGTTGAAGCGGGCGAGGTGGGCGGTATCCTCGATACCATATTTTCACGCCTTGCGGCCTACAAGGAAAAGGCGATAAAGCTGAAGAAGCAGATAAAGGGAGCAATGATATATCCGTCCACCATCGTTTCCGTGGCCGTGATCGTCACGGCGATTCTCCTTATCTACGTGATTCCGATTTTTTCAAAGATGTTTCAGGATTTTGGCCAGGCCCTTCCCTCGTTAACACAGTTCGTGATCGACCTGTCTCTGTTCACGCGCAAGTACTTTTACCTCTTCATCCTTGCCTTTATCATGTTCGTGATTTTCATACGGATGACCTACAAAAATCCCAAGGGCAGGCTGTTTCTCGATAAAGTGATGCTCAAATCACCGATTTTCGGGGATTTGATTCTGAAGATTGCCATTGCCCGCTTTTCCAGAACCCTCAGCACGATGGTATCGTCGGGAGTCCCCATACTGGAGAGCCTTGACATAGTGGGCAAGTCTGCGGGGAACAAAGTGGTCGAGGGAGCTATTTTCACTGCCCGTGAAAGCATATCCGAGGGGAATACGATTGCCGAGCCCATGGAGCAGGGAAAGGTGTTCCCGCCCATGGTTACGCAGATGATATCCGTGGGAGAGGCGACGGGCGCTCTCGACCAGATGCTGTCGAAGATTGCCGACTTCTACGAGGATGAGGTGGACGCTGCCGTTGCAGCACTGACATCGCTCCTCGAGCCGTTGCTCATGATCTTTCTCGGGGTTATGATAGGCGGCCTCGTCATTGCTATGTACCTGCCCATATTCAAACTTGCCGGAGTTGTGGGAGGCTAAGGCATTTGCAAAAAGTAGAGCCCGTGGTTGCAGCGACGTTTTCTTTCGAGGGGCTGCAGCACAGAAAAATTCTCCTGCTCATCAGGCTTGTTATCGTATTCGCCCTGCTCGTATCGACGGTATTAATATCTTTCGGCAGCAGATATTCTGACCTCATCTCCATCCTGAAGTATCTGTACTACGGAGTTGCCGGCTATCTCACCGTTATCCTCTCCAGGCTCTTCATCAAGGGGAAAAAGGCATCCATAGCGGGAGGCTACGTCCAGATCCTCGCCGATGCGAGCTTCGTTACCCTGCTGGTTTACTTAACCGGGCTCTACGAGAGTTTTTTCAGTTTTCTCTACATAATCGTGATCATCCTCGGAAGCCTCGAGATGTATATGGCGGGAGGGTTTGCGGCTGGCCTCGTTTCGTCTCTCTTTTACACGTTTCTCATCTTTTTCCAGTTTTACGGGACCATCGAGCTTCCCTTCAGGGAAGCGGCGATCTCGATCCCCTTTCAGGAGCTACTTACCCATATCATGGCCAACGATTTCGGCTTTATTCTCAGCGGAATCCTCTCCGGTTTCCTGGGGAATGAACTCAAAAGATCAAGGATACAGGTTGAAAAAAGAGAGACCGATATCAAGGTGCTCGAAGATTTCAACCGGAATATAATAGAAAATATCGCCAGCGGGATCATAACGACCGATGAACAGGGAAAGACGACATTCATAAACAGGATGGCGCTTACGATCCTCGGTATCGGACAGAGCGAGGCGCTGGGAAAACAGCTCGTGGAGATCTTGCCGGGGCTCGATATGCCCCCCGAAAGGAGTCCCGACAGGAGAGAGAGGGATGAGCTCGAGTTCAAAAGGAAAGACGGATACCAGATGTTTCTCGGTTTCTCCTTCTCCTCATTGAGGGACCACGAGGGAAGCGAAGTGGGGAAAATACTCATCTTCCAGGATTTGACGATGATCAAGGATATGGAAGAGCGGGTAAAGCTTGCCGACAGACTCGCCATGCTGGGCGAACTTGCTTCGGGGTTGGCCCATGAGATCAGAAATCCCCTCGCTTCCATAGCAGGATCGGCCCAGATCTTGAACGAGGGGGAGAACGTCGACATTGAAAACAGGGTTTTGCTGGAAATCATAGAGAAGGAGAGCAACCGCTTGAACAATCTGATAAAGGACTTTTTGACCTTTGCAAAACCCGATATAAAGAACATAGAGAAGGTGGATCTTTTTTGTCTCTGCGAGGAAGTGGTCAGGGCGCTCACGGTTTCCGGCGCTTCCGGTGAGAAGGTGTCTTTTTCACTCGAGGTTGATGAAAAGCCTTTCGTTCAGGGGGACCCGGAAAAGCTGAAGCAGGTTGTCTGGAACCTCCTGTTGAATGCGGTGCAGGCAGTGGGGCAGGAGGGCAAGGTAATGGTTTTCGTTGATGCAAAGTCCGTCCAGGAAAAAAGGTACGGATGCGTGACCGTCGAGGACAGCGGCCCGGGGATCGACCCCGATTGTGTCGACAAGGTATTCGTCCCCTTTTTCACCACCAAAGAAGGGGGCACGGGGCTGGGCCTCGCAGTGACCTCTCGCATCGTGCAATCTCACAACGGCTTTATCAAGGTGGACCGGAACAAGAGGGATGGGGCAAGAATCACCGTTTATCTTCCCGAAAAGATCGGCGGAGAATGATGGAAGTAAACGTAATAGGGGCGGGGCTTGCAGGCTCTGAGGCTTCCCTCGTCCTCTCTTCCGCGGGTGTCAGGGTGAAACTCTTTGAGATGCGGCCGGCAGTAAAAACGCCGGCACACAAGAGCGACCACTTTGCGGAACTTGTCTGCAGCAACTCTCTCGGCTCTCTCTCCATGCATGATGGGAAGGGCCTCTTGAAGGGGGAGCTTGGAATCTTCGGCTCGAACCTCCTCAAGATCGCCGGGAAGTTCAGGGTGAGGGCGGGGAAGGCCCTTGCAGTTGACCGGTGGGCATTTCAGACGGCGGTTACCGAATTCATCTACAGGAGAAGAAACATCGAGGTCATCAATGAGGAGGTGTCCCACCCCGACCTCGGAGGAATTACGATAGTCGCCACGGGCCCGCTTACTTCGGAGAAGATGAGCAACTCGATCAGGGATCTCCTTGGAGAGGACAACCTCTATTTCTACGACGCCATATCGCCAATAGTCGAAGCAGACAGTCTCGACAGGGAGAAGGGTTTTTTTGCGACGCGGTACGGCGAAGGAGACGACTATCTCAATTTCCCCATGACGGAAGAGCAGTTCGGCGTATTTTACCGTGAGCTGGTTGAGGCAGACAGTGTGTCGGCACACGAGTTCGAGGATGAGGCCTACTTCGAGTCGTGCATGCCGATAGAGGTCATTGCGAAAAGGGGGAAGGAGACCCTTCTTTACGGTCCCATGAAGCCCGTTGGTCTCAGGGACCCGAACACGGGGAAAAGACCTTTTTGCGTTGTCCAGCTCAGAAGGGAGAACGATGAGGGCTCCATGTACAACCTGGTGGGCTTTCAGACCAGGCTCAAATTCAGGGAGCAGAAAAAAGTCTTCTCTCTGATACCCGGATTTGAGAGGTTAAACCTCCTGAGATTCGGGAGCATGCACAGGAACACGTATATAAACTCTCCTTCCTTCCTTCTTCCCACCCTCGAGCTCGAGTCACATCATCAGATCATCTTTGCCGGCCAGCTGTGCGGCGTGGAGGGATACGTCGAATCGATAGGGACCGGTCTGGTCGCCGGATTGAACGGGGCCAGGAAAGCCATGGGTGACGAACCCCTCGTGTTTTCCCCCGGCACGATGATCGGAGGGCTCGTCGACTATATCAGCAGGAGAGACCGGAAGGACTTCCAGCCGATAAACGCAAATTTCGGGCTGATCCCCGTTCCAGAATTCCCCCATAAAAAGCGTGACAGAAGAGCTGTCCAGGCAGATCAGGCTCTCCAAAAAGCAAGGGAGATTAAGGATTTATACTTTAAATTCGACCCTCTATGTGTTATGTAGATATTTTCCCTGAAGGGAAAGGAGGGATTTCGTGAACCCCCTGCTCGAGGAATTTGTCGCGTACCTGAGAGAAGTGAAAATGGCTTCCCCGGCTACGGTGAAAAGTTACCGGAGGGATATAGAGCTCTTTTTCGATTACATGGGGAAACATTTTCCCGGAACGCCCCCTTCGCTGGCAACGGGGCCAAGCGGCGATAAATTGGAGGAAATAGTCAGGAGTTACGTGGGGTCGCAGTACAGGAGAAATGCTGAGGCGACGGTAGCGAGAAGGCTATCTTCGCTGAAGTCCTTTTTCAGGTATCAGGTAAAGAGGGGACAGTTGGAGCAAAATCCGCTCTCTTTGATCCGGAGCCCAAAGGTTAAGAGACGGGTGCCGCCTTTTTTGACCATAGACGAGGTAGAGCTCCTCATAAACGCAGTTCCCCCGAATGATTTTGTTGCCGGGAGGGACACGGCGATCATCGAACTCCTCTACTCGTCGGGGCTCAGGGTCGGTGAGCTGGCCGGTTTGAACGTCCGTGACTACAATCACGAGACGGGTATTATGCGGGTGAGGGGGAAGGGAAACAAAGAGAGGCTGGTGCCGGTGGGAAGGGCGGCTTCGTCGGCCCTCGGCGTGTATTTCACGGCGCGATCACAAAAGTTCGGTGATACCGCCAACCAGGATTTGCCGCTCTTTGTCAACAGGTTGGGACAACGGCTGACGGTGAGGAGCGTGGACAGGATGTTGAAAAAGAGGGCGAAGATCGCAAAAATTTCGAAAAACGTCAGCCCCCATGTCCTTCGGCACACCTTTGCGACCCACCTGCTGGGGGAGGGGGTGGACCTGAGGTTGATACAGGAGATGCTCGGCCACGCCAGCCTTTCCACGACTCAAAGGTACACCCAGGTAGATATCGTGCGGCTGGCGAAGGTGTACGATGAGGCATTTCCTCGTGCAAGGAGGCAAGATGGGGAGAGTCGGTGAGTTTCGGGGAACGACGGTTGTCGCTGTGAGAAAGGACGGGGTTACCGCCGTGGCGGCAGACGGTCAGGTATCGATCGGCGACACGGTGATAAAGAAAGGTGCCAGGAAGGTTCGAAAAATGTACGACGACAGGGTTATCGTGGGGTTTGCAGGATCTACCGCCGACGCCATGACGCTCTTTGACCGTCTCGAGAAGAAACTTCAGGAGTGCAGGGGAAACCTGATGAGAGCGGCTGTTGAGCTTGCAAAAGACTGGAGGACGGACAAGGTGCTCAGGCCCCTGGAGGCACTGATGATCGCTGCTGATGGCGGGTCACTGTTTTTGATATCTGGCTCAGGGGATGTCATCGAACCCGATGACGGGCTCCTGGCAATAGGGTCCGGCGGGGCATATGCACTCGCGGCGGCAAGGGCCCTGCTTAAGCATTCCCGGCAGGGCGCCAGGGATATCGCCCTGGAATCACTGAAGATAGCGTCTGCGATTTGCGTGTACACCAACGAAGAGATCATCGTGGAGGAGATAACGGAGTGACAAAGAATATACCCGATAGATATCTGACGCCCCGGCAGATCGTGGAGATACTTGACAAATTCATCGTCGGCCAGAAAGAGGCGAAAAAGTCCGTTGCGATAGCATTGAGGAACAGGTGGCGGCGTCAACAGGTCTCATCCGGCTTGAGAGACGAGATCTTTCCGAAGAACATTATCATGATCGGCCCGACGGGGGTCGGGAAGACGGAAATCGCAAGGAGACTCTCCAAGCTCGCTGATGCCCCCTTCATCAAGGTGGAGGCCTCTAAGTTCACCGAGGTGGGGTACGTGGGAAGGGACGTTGAATCCATAATAAGGGATATCGCCGACACTGCCGTCAACATGATAAAGAAGGACGAGTTCGAGAGGGTCAAGGTGAGGGCGAGGGAGATGGCGGAAGAAAGGATCCTCGATCTCCTGCTCCCGGGCAAGAGACCCCGGGTTCACGGCAGGGATGAAGCTTATGAGGCGGGGGAGGAAAATGATACCAAGGAAAAGCTAAGAAGCCTTCTTCACGACGGCAAACTGGACGACAGGCTGGTCGAAGTAGAAGTCAAAGAGTCGCAGGTGCCCGTTATCGACATCGTCGGCGTTGGAGCGGGACAGGAGATGGATGAGGGGATACGCGAGATGCTGGGCAACCTTTTCCCGAAGCGGAGCAAGAGAAAGAAGGTGAAGGTCAAGGAGGCGCTTGAGATACTGACGGCGGAAGAGGCCCAGCGCATGATCGACATGGAAAAGGTGAAGAAAATGGCCGTGGAAAAGGTCGAGCAGTCAGGAATCGTCTTCATCGATGAAATGGACAAGGTGGCCGGGAAGAGCTCCGGGGTGGGGCCGGACGTTTCACGGGAGGGAGTGCAACGAGACCTGCTCCCTATAGTCGAGGGGTCTCATGTGAATACGAAATACGGGATGATCAAAACAGACCACATCCTCTTCATTGCCGCAGGGGCTTTCCACGTGAACAAACCTTCCGACCTCATTCCCGAGATGCAGGGAAGATTCCCGATACGGGTCGAGCTCGACTCGCTCAGCGTGGATGATTTCATCAAGATCCTCAAGGAACCCGAGAATGCCCTGGTGAAGCAATACTGCGAGCTGCTGAAAACGGAATCCGTCGAGCTGCAGTTTACCGATGATGCGATCGAGATGGTTGCAAAAATGGCCTATGAAGTAAATGAAAAGACGGAAAATATCGGTGCACGGCGTCTCCACACGGTTATGGAAAAACTGCTCGAGGAGATCTCATTCGAAGCCCCCGAGATTTCGGGGACAAAGATCGTGATCAATGGAGCCTACGTAGAGGAAAAGCTCAAAGGCCTCGTGAAAGACACGGACCTGAGCAAGTATATACTCTGATCCGGCGGTAGAGACTATGGAAAAGGAAATGAAGAGGGCGGAAATACTGATCGAGGCGCTGCCTTACATCAGGGAGTTCTGGGGAAAGACCATCGTAATCAAGTATGGTGGTGCCGCGATGGCAGAGGAGGAATTGAAAAGCTCGTTTTCCGATGACGTGGTCCTCCTCAGGTACATTGGCTTGCTTCCCGTGATCGTCCACGGGGGAGGACCGCAGATAGCCTCGACCCTGAAGAAGATGGGAAAGGACACCATATTTGTCAGGGGGATGCGGGTAACCGATGACGAGACGATGGATGTCGTCGAAATGGTGCTCGTGGGGAAGGTGAACAAGGAGATCGTGGCCCTCATAAACAGTTCCGGGGGTATCGCGGCAGGGCTATCGGGCAAGGACGGAAATCTGCTCCAGGCAAGAAAGTATGTGATTGAGCCGGAAAAAGGAGATCTCGTCACTCCCGAAATGGTTGACATAGGAAAGGTGGGGATAGTCGAAAGGGTCAACCCCCGGATTCTGTCGGTTCTCATGGAGAAGGGTTTCATACCGGTGATTGCTCCGGTAGGTGTTGGTGAAAAGGGGGAGACGCTCAACATAAACGCGGACTTCGTCGCGGCATCGATAGCGAAGTCCCTGAAGGCGGAAAAGCTCATCCTCTTAACGGATGTGGAGGGCGTGCAGTCGGGGGAGGGGCTTATTTCATCCCTTGATGTGGCCAGCGCTGGTAGGCTCATAAAAGAAGGCGGCGTCTCCGGCGGGATGATCCCCAAGGTTGAATGTGCAATCGACGCCCTGAACGGAGGAGTGGGCAAGGTCCACATTATCGACGGGAGGATAAAACACAGCGTGCTCCTTGAAATATTCACATCCAGGGGAATTGGAACAGAGGTGGTCCCCGTTGCTTGAGGCGGCTGAAGAGTAATCTATGGGCCAAGATATCGAAATAACCGATACCTTCCATACCCCGAACTACAATCGCTTCAAGAAGGTGTTCGTGAAGGGGGAGGGGGTATATTTGTTCGATGATGAGGGAAAGCGGTATCTCGACTTTCTCTCGGGCATAACGGTGACCATTCTCGGGCATGCGGACCCTGCATTGGTCCGGGCCGCAGGGGAGCAGGCGAAGAAGCTGTTCCACGTTTCAAACCTCTTTTATACACCCTCACAGGCAGAGCTTCTCAGAGTCCTGTCGGGTACCTTTCCGTGGAAGGGGAAAGTGTTTTTCTGCAACAGCGGGACGGAGGCCGTTGAAGCGGCGATAAAGCTCGCACGGAAGCACTTCAAGGACAGGGGGAGAGAGGAGTTCAAGATCATATCCTTCGATGGATCGTTTCATGGAAGAACCTACGGCGCCCTTTCCGCCACGGCCCAGAAAAAGTATCATGCCGGGTTTGAGCCCATGCTGCCAGGCTTCCTCCATGTAGAAGTGGGTGACAGGCAGGCATTTAAAAGGGCGCTGGAGGAGGGTGTTTGCGCGATTATCTTTGAGCCGATTCAGGGTGAGGGCGGAGTCAGGCCCTTTGATGCCGACTATCTGCGTTTTGTCTGTGAGAAGGCAGGCGAGAGAGACGTGCTCGTAATCTGCGATGAGATTCAGACGGGGATAGGCAGAACGGGCAGGTTCTATTCTTTCGAGCATTACGGGGTCGTGCCCCACATCATAACCCTGGCAAAGGGCATTGCGAACGGGCTTCCCCTGGGTGCAATGATTGTCAGGGATGATGTTGCCGCTTCTTTGGCGCCGGGGACCCATGGCTCGACCTTCGGGGGAAACCCCGTTTCATGTGCCGCTGCCGTCGAGGTGATAAAGAGGGTGACCGACCCTTCGTTTCTAAAAAGGGTATCGGCAATGGGCGAGTATCTTCAAAAAGGTCTCCATGATCTTTCCGCGCGGATTCCCGTTATAAGCGAGGTAAGGGGTTTGGGGCTGATGCAGGCGCTGGTTCTCTCCGTGGCGGGGAAGGAGTTCGTCTCCCGATGCCTGGATATGGGGCTCATCATCAACTGCACAGAGGAGAGGGTGCTGCGGTTCCTCCCTCCCCTGATCGTTGATGAAGGTCATATCGACGAAGCCGTCTCGATATTGCAGAAGGTATTGTCGGGAGAGCAGAGATGAAGAAGGATATCCTGAAAATCTCCGATTTGAATCGGGATGATATCGTCTCCCTCGTCACGAGAGCGGTGGAGCTGAAGAAAATGCAGGGAGGGGGGGAACAGTACCGTCCTCTCGTGGGAAAGACCCTGGCCATGATATTCCAGAAATCGTCAACGAGGACACGGGTGTCTTTTGAGGTGGGGATGACCCAGCTTGGCGGAAACGCCCTGTTTCTCAGCCCTCAGGACACGCAGATTGGAAGGGGCGAATTGATAAAGGACACTGCCAGGGTGCTGTCGAGATATGTGGACGGCATCTTGATAAGGACATTTTCACAGGATGAGGTGGAGGAGCTGGCGTACCATTCATCCGTCCCCGTCATCAACGGGCTGTCAGATTTACATCATCCCTGTCAGATACTCGGAGACCTCATGACGGCGCACGAGCGCGGCAAGGACCTCTTCCACATGAAGGTCTGCTATCTCGGCGATGGCAACAATGTGGCCAACTCGTGGGTTGAAGCGGCGGCGTTAATCGGATTCAGGCTGGTCGTTGCCTGTCCAAAAGGGTATGAGCCCCATCACTCCGTTCTCGATTTTGCTGGGCAAAACGAATCGGTTTCTATCGAGCGGGATCCGATCAGAGGCGTTGAGAATGCCGATATCCTCTACACGGACGTGTGGATCAGCATGGGCCAGGAAGATGAGGTCGCCAAAAGAGAGGATGATTTTTCGCGCTTCCAGCTAAACAGCGCGGTCGTGGATGCAGCCGATCCGGCGGCGATTGTGATGCACTGCCTCCCCGCTTACCGGGGAAAGGAAATAACCGACGAGGTGATGGAGGGGGAGAAGTCCGTGGTCTTTGACCAGGCGGAAAACCGCCTCCATATTCAGAAAGCGCTGCTGGAGAGGGTATTGGCGTAAGCCGGTCCAACCCGGTTGTCCCGGCTTCACCGGGAAGGTGATCGGGGAGCGCATAATCGGGGAATGAGGGCTGTTTTCTCGCCTGCTCACAAAGGTATCGGGAGGTGTCCATGGATCAGGTCAGGAAGGTTGTGCTTGCATATTCTGGAGGCCTTGACACATCGGTGATCTTGCGATGGCTTCTGGAAACCTATCGATGCGAGGTCATCGCATTCGTGGCAGACCTCGGTCAGGGCGAGGAACTCGATGGAGTGGAGGAGAAAGCGCTGAAAACGGGCGCATCGAAGGTGTACGTGGAGGACGTGCGGGAGGAGTTCGTGAGGGATTATGTCTTTCCCGCCCTGAAAGCGAACGCCGTCTACGAATCCTACTATCTTCTGGGCACATCCCTTGCCAGGCCCCTCATCGCAAAAAAACAGATAGAGATCGCGAGAAAGGAGGGTGCCGATGCTGTATCCCACGGGGCTACGGGGAAGGGGAACGACCAGGTGAGGTTCGAGCTGGCCTATTACGCCCTCGAGCCCAGGATACGGGTCATCGCTCCCTGGAGGGAGTGGAACTTGAGGTCACGGACCGACCTCATCCGCTATGCCGAAAGCTATTCCATCCCCATCCCGGTTACGCAGGAAAAACCCTATTCCTCCGACAGGAATCTTATGCATGTGAGCTTTGAGGGGGGAATTCTTGAAGACCCGGAGAAAGAGCCGCCGGAGGATATGTACATCATGACTGTTTCACCCCAGAAAGCCCCCGATGCCCCCCAGGAGGTTTCGATAGAATTTGATGCGGGGGTACCCGTGGGCGTTGATGGGGAAAGAAGAAAGCCCCACGAGATCCTGGCATATCTGAACGAGCTCGGCGGGAAGCATGGAATCGGAAGGGCCGATGTCGTCGAGAACCGGTACGTGGGAATGAAGTCGAGGGGGGTGTACGAAACACCGGGCGGAACCATACTGTTTCACGGGCACAAACACCTCGAGTCGATCACCCTGGACAGGGAGGTGATGCACCTCAGGGATTCCCTCGTCACGAGATTTTCAGAGCTCATCTACAACGGCTACTGGTTCTCCCCCGAAATGGACGTCATGAGGACACTCGTAGATCAAACACAGGGGGATGTCACCGGATCGGTGAGGCTGAAACTGTACAAGGGGAACGTCATCGTCTGCGGCAGGAGATCTCCAAACTCCCTCTACAGAGCGGATTATGCCACATTCGAGGAGGAGGAGGTATACGACCAGAAGGATGCGGAAGGGTTTATCAAGATAAACTCGCTCAGGCTCAAGATCAGAAAATCGTAGGAAAGAGGTCCTCATGTCACGGAAATTCTGGGATGGAAGATTTTCGGGAAAAACGAGCAGGTTTCTCGAGGAGTTTACCGCCTCGATCCAGAGCGATGTCAGGATGTATCGGGAGGATATCGAAGGAAGCATTGCTCATGTGAAAATGCTCGGACGGCAGGGTATCATCGCTGCAAAGGAGGCAAGGGCGATAGAGAGGGGCCTTCGTGAAATACTGAAGGAGTTCTCAGAAGGGAAAATAGAGGTCGACCCGTCCTCCGAGGATATTCATATGTATGTGGAAAGGGCGCTCCACGACAAAATTGGAGAGGTGGCGGGAAAGCTTCATACCGCCCGGTCGAGAAACGACCAGGTCGCGACTGACCTGAGGCTTTTTCTTGCAAGGGTTACCGATGAAATCGTGAATCTCGTCGAGGGGCTTCAATTGAAGCTGGCGGAGACGGGGTACAGATACCGCTCCGTCATAATGCCCGCATATACTCATCTTCAGAGGGCCCAGCCCGTCCTCTTTGCACACCACCTCCTCGCGTATTACGAGATGCTTGCCCGGGACAGGGAGCGGTTCTTCCAGGCCAAGGAGAGAATCCTCACGCTGCCCCTTGGCTCTGCCGCCTGCACCGGCACGAGCTTCAACATCGACAGGGACTACGTGAGAAGGGAGCTCGGCTTTCGCAAGATAACCGAAAACAGCGTCGACGCCGTATCGGACAGAGACTTTGTGCTCGAGTTTCTCTTTACCTGTTCGGTCCTCATGATGCACCTCTCCCGCCTCTGTGAGGAGATTGTGATCTGGTCGAGCAGCGAGTTCGGCTTCATTGAGCTGCCCGATGATCTCTGCACGGGGTCATCCATAATGCCTCAAAAGAAAAATCCCGACATGGCTGAACTCGTGCGGGGCAAGACGGGAAGGGTCTACGGCAGCCTCGTTTCCCTTTTGACGGTCATGAAGGGCCTGCCGCTATCTTACAACCGTGACCTCCAGGAGGACAAGCCCCCCCTGTTCGATACCATAGACACCGTTTCCGCCTCGCTCAGGGCGGTTGCATTGATGGTTGCCGGTATGAAACCGAAGGAGGAGAAACTCTCAGGTGCCCTCGTGGACGGATACCCGACGGCAACGGACCTTGCAGACTACCTCACGGGAAAGGGGGTCCCCTTCAGAAAGGCACACGGTTTGACGGGGAAAATTGTCGCTTACTGCCTGAAGGAGGGAAAGGCTCTGGAAGAGGTATCGCTCGAGGAGTTGAGGAGGTTTTCCGAGGAAATCGGAAGTGATGTATTTTTGCACCTCTCGCCGAGGCAATCAGTGGCAAGCAAGAACGTGCCGGGGGGAACGGCGCCAGGGCGCGTTTCGCGGCAGCTCAGGAAAGCTTTGAGGAAAAAGAGATGAACAAGAGGGTTATAATATACCTTTCGATCATCCTCCTTCTCGGAATCTACGCCACAGGGTGCGGAAGGAAGGGAGAGCCAAGGCCCCTCTGGCCGGACAGCACGGTGCGGGACACTATCCATATCGGAGGGTATTGATGGATTTTTTCGAGTACAAGAGAAACAGGCTGTATTGCGAGGATATCCCCGTTTCTAAGATCGTCCGCGACGTGGGGACTCCCGCGTATATTTACAGCCTTGCGACACTGAGAAGGCATTTTGACGTTTTTGACAGAGCTTTCGATGACGTTCCTCACTTTGTCTGCTACTCGGTCAAGGCCAACTCCAACATATCGATCATAAAGGTTTTTGCCGATATGGGGGGTGGTGTGGACATCGTCTCGGGCGGTGAGCTTTACCGGAGCCTGAAAGCAGGAGTCAAGCCGTCGAAGATCGTCTATTCCGGTGTTGGCAAGAAAGACTGGGAGATAGTGCTCTCCCTCGAGAAGAAAATTCTCATGTTCAACGTGGAATCGTGGGATGAACTGAAAAATATCAACGCAATAGCCGCAAGGATGAAGGTGAAGGCACCCGTTGCGCTCAGGGTCAATCCGGATGTGGACCCGAAGACCCATCCCTACATAGCCACAGGCTTGCGTCAGAGCAAATTCGGAATAGACATAGACGAATCGCTCAAGCTTTACAAGAGGGCCAAAAAGCTCAAAAACATCGAGATCATCGGTATCGATTGCCACATCGGCTCGCAGCTGACCGATGTCACGCCCTTTGTTGCCACCGTGGAGATCATAGCGGGGTTTGCAAAGAAGCTGGGAAAGGCCGGGATTGACATCCGGTACATCGACATCGGAGGCGGCCTGGGGATTACCTACCGGGATGAACGACCGCCGGATCCTGCCGAGTATGCAGGGGCAATCCTTTCTGCCATAGGCGATCTCGGCGTTACCCTCATACTCGAACCGGGAAGGGTCCTTACCGGGAATGCCGGAATACTCGTAACCGAGGTGCTCTACACCAAGGAGACGAGGGAGAAGAACTTTTTCATCGTCGATGCGGCGATGAACGATCTCCAGAGGCCGTCCCTTTACGGCTCATACCACGAGATCGTGCCCCTTGCGCGGGGGGATCGGAAAACGACCGTGGCAGACGTGGTGGGCCCCATCTGTGAATCCGGTGACTTTCTCGCCAGGGATAGGGAGATGCCGGCTCTAAGAAGGGGTGACCTGCTTGCCGTGTTCTCTTCTGGGGCCTATGGTTTTGTCATGGCTTCGAACTACAATTCGAGGCCGAAGGCGGTAGAGGTGCTCGTGGATGGGGCTTCTTACGAGGTAATCAGGGAGCGGGAGACACTCAAGGATATCGTCCGGGGTGAGCGGATATCCTCTTTTTTGAAAGGGAGATAAGAGGGAGTGTTGGTAAACTCGCCCGGCATCTGATATCCTTTTTAATTTTTAGAAAGGCAGAAGGCCCCAGAGGTAACATGAACATCCCTTTTACGAAGATGAATGGTTCGGGGAATGACTTTATCCTCATTGACGGGAGGACCGGACTGCTGGACGGGATGGACAGGGCCGAGTTTTCAAGGAAAGTCTGCAGACGCAGGGAAGCCGTCGGTGCCGATGGGGTAATCGTCATCGAATCTTCCGACAGGGCAGATTTTTCCTGGGATTTCTACAACTCAGACGGAAGCGTAGCCGAGATGTGCGGAAATGGCGCCAGGTGCGCTGCCCGCTTTGCGCATATGAAGAGGATCTCGGGGAGGGAGATGAAATTCGAGACACTCGCGGGGATCATATCGGCCAGGGTTTACGGATCCATCGTCAAGGTAAAACTGACAGACCCCTTTGATTTCGTCAAGATGGGGACGCTCAAAGTTGATGGAAACAATTATCGGTTCAGCTTTATCAACACGGGTGTTCCCCACACGGTTCTCGTTGCCGCTGACCTTCAAAGGGCCGATGTGGAGGGCCTGGGGAGAAAGATACGGTTTCACCGGAGGTTCAAAAGTGCCGGCACGAACGTGAACTTCATAGAGGTGAAAGAGGGCGTCGTCCACGTGAGGACCTACGAGAGGGGGGTCGAGGGGGAGACCCTCGCCTGTGGCACCGGTTCCGTTGCCTGCGGGATCGTGGCATACCACCTCGGGTTGACCGAGACTCCCGTCCGGGTTCAATCGAAAAGCGGAGATAAACTCGACGTTGATTTCATACCTCTCAGTGAGGGAGCCCGGAACGTGTACCTGACAGGAACGACAGCGCTGGTGTGCGAGGGAAAAATCAAGAAAGAGGCCTTAACCTAAGGAAAAAGGGGGAAGCTATGTTCCAAGGAACAATCGTAGCGACAGTAACGCCGTTTAAGAAGGGGAGGGTGGATTTTCCGGCCCTGAGGAAATTGATAAACAGGCAGATACAGAGTGGGACCGACGGTATCGTTCCCTGCGGCACAACGGGAGAGTCAGCGACGCTCTCCTACGATGAGCACAAGAAAGTGATAGAGGAGACGGTGAAGGCGGTGAAGAAGCGGGTACCGGTCATCGCGGGAACAGGGTCCAATAACACGGATGAAGCCATCATGCTGACGAAACATGCGAAGAAAGTGGGTGCGGATGGTGCGCTGGTCATCACCCCCTATTACAACAAGCCAACCCAGGAAGGGATGTTCCAGCACTACAAGAAGGTGGCGGATGCAGCCCGGATACCGATCATTATGTACAACGTTCCGTCCCGCACCGGCGTCAACATGCTGCCCGAAACGGTTGCACGCCTTGCAAAGGTGAAACACATCGTCGGTATCAAAGAGGCGTCGGGGGACCTGAATCAGGTCTGCGAAATCATAAGAACGACTCCTTCGTCCTTTTCCGTCCTCTCGGGGGATGATTTTCTTTTCTACCCCATGCTGTGCATGGGAGGCAAAGGGGTTATCTCCGTCACCTCAAACGTCGTTCCGGAAGAGATGGCGGGTATTTACGATGCCTTTGTCGCCGGGGACATGGAAAAGGCGAAAAGGATCCATTACCGCCTCATGCCGCTGTATGCGAGCCTCTTCGTGGAGACAAACCCGATACCCGCAAAAGCCGCTCTGGGGATGATGAGGATCATCCAGCCTGACGTAAGGTTGCCCCTGACCCCTATTTCGGCGGGCGGCAAAAAGGTGGTTGCAGGGGTGCTCAAGGCTCTCAAAATTCAATAGGTCGGAGGGACTGATGATAAAGGTTCTCGTTGCAGGGGCTGCCGGGAAGATGGGCAGGGTTTTATCAAGGGTGATCCTGAATGAGTGCGACGACATGCAGATCGTCGGTGCCCTGGAGGCAGACTCGTCCGGATACCTGGGGCAGGATGCAGGGAGCCTCGCCGGGACGATCCCGGCCCATGTCTCCGTTACCTCCGACTTCCCGGAAGCTGCACGCGGCGCTTCTGTCATGGTCGACTTTACCGAGGCGGGTGCTTCCGTGGCAAATGTGCGGGCAGCGGCAGAATCCGGTCTGGCGGTCGTGGTGGGCACAACAGGATTTACTGCTGGACAGAAATCCGAAATCGAAGGATATGGAAAGAAGATTCCTCTTGTCCTGGCTCCCAACATGAGCGTGGGGGTCAACCTGCTTTTCAAGGTGGTCAGGGATGTTGCGAAAGTCCTGGGGAGGGACTACGATGTGGAGATGTTCGAGGTTCACCACCGGTTCAAGAAGGATGCCCCCTCGGGAACGGCCGTTCGGCTGGGGGAAATAGTTGCGGACGAACTGGGTTTGACACTGGATAGGGACGGTGTCTTCGGTCGGCGGGGTATCATCGGCGAAAGGAAAAAGGACGAAATCGGTGTGATGACTTTGAGGGCGGGGGATGTGGTAGGAGAACACACGGTGATATTCGGCGGAATCGGAGAGAGAGTCGAGATCACCCACCGGGCGCACACGAGAGAGACCTTTGTGCGGGGCGCAATAAGGGCGATCCGATGGGTGATGGGAAGAGAAGCGGGGCTGTATGACATGCAGGACGTGCTCGGGATCAAGTAAGAGAGGGCACAATGAAGATACTTCGTTTCGAAAAGTTCGGAGCCTCCAAGTATGGCATTTTCGACCCCACCAGCAACCAGATACGGGAGCTTTCGGGAACTCCCTACGGGAGCATCAATTTAGCCGATCCGACTCACAGGATAGAAGATGTGAAAATACTGCCGCCCACGGAAGGGGGGAAAGTCATCGGCGTTGCTTTGAACTTCCGGGACCACGCGAAAGAGCTGGGAAGGAAAATTCCCGATGAGCCCCTGATATTTTTCAAACCCAACTCTGCCCTGATTGGCCACGGCGACAATATCATTCTTCCCAAGAGCTGCGGGCGGGTCGATTATGAAGGGGAGCTTGGCGTGGTAATCGGGAGAAAGGGGAAGTCGATCCCCGAAGACGAAGCGAGAAAATACATTCTGGGATATACATGCTTCAACGATGTGACCGCGAGAGACCTGCAGGCGAAGGACACGCTCTTTGGAAGGGCCAAGGGATTCGATACCTTCGCTCCTGCAGGTCCCTGCGTGGAAACCGACATTGAGCCGGACGACCTCCCGATCAAAGTGTACGTCAACGGGAACCTGAAGCAGGATGGGTCGACGAGAAAAATGATATTCGATGTCTACACCCTCATCGCCTTTATCAGCGATATCATGACGCTTTATCCGGGTGACATGATCGCAACGGGGACGCCTCCGGGCGTGGGGGCTTTGAAACCTGACGATATCGTCGAGGTGGAAATTGAGGGCATCGGCCGGTTGGCCAACAAGGTGGCACATTTTCTGGAGACAACAGAATCATGAAGATCATAAAGAGTGGAGGTGCCGGGAATTGAGGGATCTTGCAAAGAGGGTGAAGACCCTGCCGCCCTATCTGTTTGCGGAGCTTGACAGGAAAAAGGAACTGGTAATGGAGAGCGGTGTTGATGTTATCGACCTGGGAGTCGGGGACCCCGACCTGCCCACGCCCGCTTTTATAACGGGGGCAATGGAAAAGGAGGTTAGGAAGGGCGAAAACCACCGGTACCCGTCTTACCTGGGCACAATAAAGTTCAGGACAGCTGTTTCTGACTGGTACAGGAAGAGGTTCAGGGTTTCTCTCGATCCTTTAACAGAAGCGATTGCCCTTATCGGCTCCAAAGAGGGGATTGCCCACTTTCCCCTTGCCTTTGCCGATCCCGGAGACGTGGTTCTCGTTCCCGATCCTGCCTATCCGGTCTATTCGATAGGAACGAAGTTTGCCGGGGGCAGGCCCTACGCCATGCCCCTGTTGAGCAAAAACGGATTTTTGCCCGATTACGCAGACATTCCTGAGGGGGTGAGAAAGCAGGCGAAAATCCTCTTCCTCAATTACCCGAACAATCCCACGGCCGGGGTTGCGACGAAGAAATTTTTCAGGGAAACCGTTGAGTTCGCGAGAGCCTACGATTTGATAGTGTGTCACGATGCCGCCTACACGGAAATTTTTTACGATAACTACATTCCTCCCAGTTTTCTCCAGGTTCCGGGGGCCAAGAAAGTAGGGATTGAGTTTCACTCCCTTTCCAAGACTTACAACATGGCCGGCTGGAGGCTGGGCTTCGCCGTCGGAAACAGGGACCTTGTCGGGGGCCTGGGAAAGATCAAGACAAATGTGGACTCAGGTGCCTTTACCGCAATTCAGGCGGCCAGCATTCTCGCTCTTCGCAGGGGAGACTCGAGCGTGGTGAAGCTGAGACGCATCTACGCCAGAAGGAGGGATATGCTCATCTCCGGGCTACGGGAAGCGGGGTTCGATCCTCACGTCCCCCGGGCATCGTTCTACATCTGGATGCCTGTTCCCCGGGGGATGGGGTCATCGACCTTTGCCAGCATGCTCCTGGAAAAAGCGGGAGTCGTCTGCACGCCCGGTGAGGGTTTTGGAAAACAGGGGAGAGGGTACGTGAGGTTTTCCCTCACGGTGCCGGAAAAGAGGCTGGGAGAGGCTGCCCGGCGGATCAAGACATTGCGATTGTGATCCTGTGACCTATTTTCTGATCATCGGCTCAAACTTCCGGTTCCCGGTCAGCAATGTTTTATCGGGTGTTCATGCGCTGAGCCGGTACGGAGAGGTTGAGTCCAGATCGTCACTGTATATTACCGAGCCCGTTGGCAGAAAATATCAAACGGGGTTTGTAAATGGTGCGGTAAAATATCTGAGTGATCTGAAGCCTGATAGACTCATTCGGGTCCTGAAGGAAATTGAGAAGAACATGGGCAGACGCTTTTCATCGGCCGGAATCCACCGGCCCCTGGACATAGATGTTGCCGCAGGCGAGGCGCGCATAAAGAGCGATCTGATTTCAATCCCTCACCCCGGGCTTCCGGCGAGACGCTTCATGCTTCTGCCCCTGTGTGAACTGGATCCGGGATTTCCCGGCGGGGAGGGTGGAGAAACCTTCCGGGAACTGCTGGACAGATGCCAGGATACCTCCGAGGTAGTCAGGATATGAGGAGATTTGCTGTTACGGGAGGGATAGTATTTTTCCTTGTTTTTGCAGTAGTCGGCTGCAAGGAGAAGAGCCGGCCGCCGGCAGGGCCTCCTGCGTCGGGTTTTGTCGATTTGAACAAATACAGGGAAGCGGAGACGCTCGTTAAGCTCCTGGAGAAAGATCCGAATAACAGGAGGGCCTGGATCCGGCTGGGCAATATTTACTTCGACACCGCTCAGAACGAAGAAGCGGTGGTGGCGTACAGGAAAGCGCTCGATTTCGAACCGGGGAATGCTGACGTCAGGACCGACATGGGAATCTGCCTGAGGAGGCTCGGACGGACCGACGAAGCGATCGAAGCGTTCAAGAAATCGACAGTGTCGAATCCGCGTCATTACCAGTCCAGGTACAACCTCGGCCTCACCCTCCTTCATGACAAGAATGACCTGCAGGGAGCTATCGATGCCTGGGAGGGGCTTCTCCGTGCTGTTCCCGATTTTCCGGGTAGGGAAAGGCTCGCCCTCCAGGTCGAAAACCTAAAGCAAGCCAAACCGCTGGCGGAGACGGAAAATCAGGAGCAAAGGTGAGCCGACGGTCATGAGACGGAAATTCCGATAACAAAGAGACAGGAGGCTTGGATGAAGATATTCATAGATACGGCCAATGTGGATGAGATTAAAAAGGCAAAGGACCTGGGGGTTCTCAACGGAGTGACGACAAACCCTTCCCTCATCGCAAAGGAGGGGAGAAGTTTCGACGATATCGTGAGGGAAATTTTTTCCATCGTCGATGGTCCCGTTTCCCTTGAGGTGGTGAGCGAGACCTGGGAGGCAATGGTGGAGGAGGCGAGGAATCTTGCAGCCATTCACGAAAATGCTGTCGTGAAAGCGCCGATGACCGCAGAGGGGCTGAAGGCGACGGGTATCCTTGCCAGGGAGGGGATATCGGTAAATGTGACCCTGATATTCAATCCTGTTCAAGCGCTCCTCGCTGCCAAAGCGGGAGCCCGATATGTGAGCCCGTTCATCGGAAGACTCGACGACATATCACACAGGGGCATGGAGGTGGTGGAGCAGACCATGCAAATATTTTCCAACTACGGCATTGAAACGGAAATTATTGCTGCGTCCATAAGGCATCCCCTCCACGTGCTCGATGCCGCCCTGATCGGCGCCGATATAGCGACGGTCCCCCTGAAAACGATAGAGCATTTGCTAAAACATCCTTTGACTGACATCGGTTTGGAGAAGTTTCTCTCTGACTGGAAAAAGTCAAAAGTCTAAGGGGGAAAGAGATATATAGCAAAAATAACGTTTATTTATAAATAGTTAGATGTTTCAATGCGCTTTGCCTGCGCTTTCCTCTAAAAATAAAAAATAGTTATAAAATCATTTGACAAATCACAAAAAAGCTATTATATTAGGTATTTGTCGAACAATCAGACAGGGAGGGGTTTTTTGCATGAAAAGAGACAAGTCGAACTATATCATCCAGTCAGTGGCTCATGCCCTCGATGTTCTCGAAGAGTTCAAAGGCGGCGCTGACGAGCTCGGCGTTACGGAGCTATCGAAGAAACTGAAGCTCCATAAAAATAATGTTTTCCGTATACTTGCCACGCTTGAGTCGCGGGGATACATCGAACAGAACAAGGCGACTGAAAATTACCGCCTCGGTATCAAATGCCTCGAACTCGGTCAGACCTACATCAAGCAGATGGGGCTCCTAAAACTTGCAAAATCAGTTCTCGAGGAGCTGGCAAACAAGTGCGGCGAGACTACCTACATATCCATTTTGAGAGACAACGATGTGGTGTATCTCGACTCCGTGGAGACAAAGGCGACGGTGAGGGTTGTCTCAAGGGTCGGCCTCCATCTACCGGTGTATGCCACTGCCGCGGGAAAAGCTCTCATCATGCACGAATCGGAGGATGAGCTCAAGACGCGCTTACACAGAGAATTGAAAAAACTCACCCCCAATACGGTGGACACCGTGGATGACCTTCTGCTCGAGTTGAGGAAATCTACGGAAAAAGGGTTTACGACCGACATTGAAGAGTTTGAGGTCGGCGTCTGCTGCGTGGGTGCCCCGGTGAGAGACTACACGGGAAGGATCGTGGGTGCGATTTCCCTTTCTGGCCCGGCTTCGCGAATGACGAGGGAAAAAATAGAGGATGAGATTGCCAGCCACGTGGTTAAAAAATCCGCCGAACTTTCCATGAGGCTCGGATTCAACGAATAGTCCCGTCCCGTTGATCCCCAATCAACGAAAGTAAGGGCAAAACTCTATCTCTGGTGTTGCCTCCGTAAACCATCCCCTGTTCCATTCGTTTCCGGATGCGTTCTGTCTCAAATAATCGGTGGGGAACCATATAGCCTTGACTTAATCGCCGAAAACTGATAATTTTATGAATGAATATTCATTCATTCATTGGAGTCTGATATGGCGAGAGGTCGAAAGAGGGAATATGGCAAGAGGGAAAAAATATTGCAGGGGGCATTGAAAATATTTTCAAAAAACGGATTTTATAAATCCAAGGTTTCCGATATTGCAAAGGAGGCGGGGGTTGCCGACGGGACGATTTACCTCTATTTCAAGAACAAAGACGACATCCTCATATGCATTTTTGAGGAAAAAATAGGAGAGATCATTTCGATACTCAAGGATAAGCTTGCCGGCGCGGGTAATCCCGAAGAGAAAATATGGGTGTTTGTCGACAACCACCTGAAACTCCTCGAGGAGAACCCTGACCTCGCCGAGATGCTACAGGTCGAGTTGCGGCAGTCGAACAAGTTCATGAAGGAGTACATTCCCGTCAAGTTTCTCGAATACCTCGATATACTCTCGGACATAATCACCGAGGGCGTGCAAAAGGGGGTATTTCGGAATGACATAAACCCCACCATCGCCAGGAGGATCATATTCGGGGCCCTCGATGAAATATCTCTTGCATGGGTGCTCTCGAAAAAGGGCAAATACGATATTGATGAATCGGCCCGTCAGGTTTACTCAATCGTCGTAAATGGCATGAAGAATCGCGTTCTGGATTCATAAAAGGAGGTAAGCGATGATTAGTTTTGAATTGACGGATGAGCAGAAACAGCTTCAGGATATGGCTCATAAGTTTGCGGCGAATGAAATCCGGCCCAGAGCGGCAGAGTGCGACAAAACCGGTGAGTTCCCCCATGAGATCATGGAAAAGGCCTTCGAGCTGGGACTCATGACCGATTTCATCCCGGAGGAGGAGGGCGGTCTTGGACTCGGAACGATCGAGGCGTGTATCATCTCGGAGGAAATTGCCTGGGGCTGCTCTGGTGTATACACATCCATGGAAGCGTCGGCCCTGGCGCTCATGCCCATTCTCATAGCCGGCACCAAGGAGCAGCTTGAGAGGTTTGTGGCACCTTTTTCGGAAAAACTCACATATTCCTCCTTCTGCCTCACAGAGCCCGGTGCAGGCTCGGATGTTGGCTCGGTGAAGACAACGGCGAAAAAGGATGGGGGAAACTACATTTTGAACGGGACGAAGTGCTTCATAACGAACGGCTCATACGCAAGCCAGTTTGTCGTTTTCGCTTCCACCGACAAGTCCCTCGGTCACAGGGGTCTTTCCGCATTCGTCGTGCCGCGGGATCTTCCCGGAGTGTCAACGGGTAAGAAGGAGGATAAGCTCGGGCAGCGGGCGTCGGACACGGCGGATGTTATTTTCGAAGACGTGGTGGTACCCGGGGAAAACCTCCTCTGGAACGAGGGGGATGGCTTCAAGCTCGCCATGATGACCCTCGACAGGACGCGGCCCGGCGTGTCTGCAGCCGCCGTGGGGGTTGCGAGAGCCGCTTATGAATATGCCCTGGACTATTCAAAGGAGAGGGTGCAGTTCGGGACTCCCATCGCGATGAATCAGGCAATCAACTTCATGCTCGCCGATATGCTGATCGGCATAGAGACTGCCCGGGTCATGACGTGGAAGGCGGCGTGGATGGTTGACAACGGCATGAGGAATACCACCGAATCGTCCATAGCGAAGGCGTATGCGGGCGATCTCGTCATGAGGGTTACCACCGATGCCGTCCAGATTTTCGGGGGGTACGGGTACATGAAAGACTATCCCGTTGAGAAACTCATGCGGGATGCCAAGATTTTCCAGATATACGAGGGCACGAGCCAGATCCAGCGCCTCGTCATTGCAAAGGAGATTCTCCTCAGATAAGGAAAACCGCTTTCTGCAGGGCTCAGGACAGATTTACGAAAAACGCCTGTGACACTTCCGGTGCGGTTCTAATCCAGAGATTGCGATACTATCTCGGCCACGTCCCGCGCAACGAAATCCTCTTCCATGTCCTTTGTTTTTATTCCATCGTCGAACATGGTCAGGCAGTAGGGGCAGGATGTGCAGATGCCCGTGGCACCCGTTTCTTCGGCCTGTTCCAGACGGGCGGCACTGATCCGTGTGCCCTCCTCCTCGAACCACATTCCCCCTCCTCCCGCGCCACAGCAGAAAGACTTGTCCCTGTTCTTGTCCATTTCGTTTACCGTGATGCCGGGGATACCCGCGATGCCCCTTCTCGGGGCCTCGTAGATATCGTTGTGCCTTCCGAGATAGCAGGAGTCGTGGATTGCAAAGATATTGTTCAGGGCCTTCCTGGGCTGAATCCTCCCCGCTCTTATGAGGTCGTCGATCAGCTGCGTGTGATGTATAACCTCTTCGAACTCGACGCCGAATTGGGGGTACTCGTTCTTGAAGGTGTTGAAACAGTGAGGGCACTGGGTAATGATCTTTCTGACCCCGTATCTCTGGAAAACCTCCCTGTTCGTCTCGATCATGCCGAACTGGAAAAGGCCTTCCTCGCCGAGCCTCCTCGCGGGATCGCCGCAGCACATCTCTTCCTGGCCGAGGATCGCGTAATCTGTGCCTGACCTCTCCAGTATGTCGATGATCGCCCGGGTGACTTTCTGGTTTCTCATGTCGTAGGCGCCGAAGCATCCGATCCAGTAAAGATACTCGAATTGCTTTTTCTCCATTGCAACGGGAACGTCCATCCCCCGCATCCAATCGCTTCTGTCATCCTGCGGCAGCCCCCAGGGGTTGCCGGTGTTCATCAATTTGCTCAACGTAAAGCGTGCCGATTCGGGGATTTTGCTCTCGAATACGAGTCCGCGGCGCATATCCATGATCATGTCGATGTGTTCTATCGAAACCGGGCACTCGTGAACGCATGCCCCGCAGGTGGTGCATTCCCAGAGCTCCTGTGGCGTTATCGTATCCGGCGTGTTCTCTTCCCCCACCAGGGGAGGATATGAGGGCTTTCCCGTTGCCTTGTCCAGGATTCCCCTGGCCGGGACGAGCGAGATAGAGAGGGCGCTCGTCATGTTTCTCTTTGTCTTGAGCACTACTTCCCGGGGTGAGAGGCTTTTCTCGGTGTTGTAGGCGGGGCACACGTCCTGGCACCTTCCACATTTCGTGCAGGCGTCTGCAGAAATGAGTGATTTCCAGGAGAGGTCAGGAGTTTTCAGTGCCCCGAGCCTCTCCTGCTCCTCCATATCGGGAATCGGCTGCAGCGCCCCCTTGGGCCGGGAGGATTTGAAAAACATGTTTGCCGGCCCGGCGATAAAATGAATGATTTTGGAATAGGGGATCGATGCGATCCAACCGAAGGCGAGGATGAGGTGTATCCACCAGAGGATGCGGTGAGCGGCAAGCAGTCCCTGATTACTTCCCCCTTTCATCATCGCGGCAATTGCTTTTCCTCCGTAGGAAAACTTTGCTGCCTCGGGAGAAGTCGCCGCTATGCGCAGTCCTTCCACGAGGAAACCGGTTATCGCAATGGTGAGTATGAGGAGAAGCTGGAGGAGGTCGTCCCCCTCTCGCGTCAATCCGGGAGGGTTGAGGATGTAACGCCTGAATGCGGCCGTGACGATTCCCGCGATCAGGACCAGACCGAAGGTATCGGAAAAAACCTCAAAGAACGCGAAAAAACGGCCGTGAAGAATCTGGAATCCGAAATCGTACTGGAGGGCGACGAGGCACGTAGCGATAAAGAGCGCTATGAATCCGGAATAGATCATGAGGTGCATTGTCCCGCCGAAGGGCCAGGAAATGGTCTTTTTCTGCAGTATTCCCTCCCTGAAAACAAAGAGAAGCCTTTTCTCGGGATCGTCGAATCTGTCTTCGAATTCCTCCCGGCCCGACCTGTAGACCTTATAGCGGGCATAGAACCCGAAGCCCAAAACGAGGAGGACGACGCCAAAGAGGGCATACATGATCGTGCCCGTGCTCGGTGGAAGGTTCCACATGATTTCCCTGCCGACGATCTCCATGGCTCCTCCTTCAGGTTAACCGAGATATTAGTACCAGAATTACTTTTTTATGACAACCGTGAATGGAACGAAACCCCCTTCCGGTGATGGTTCAGGAAGAAGGATTGGTGCCGGTTTTGCTTTTCCCGCCTATTATACCAGCATATCGACCGCTCGACGAATACCGGTTCACGGCTGGTGGGAAAGCAATGTTCTCTTTTCAGGGGGTTTTCCGGGTCCGCGGTGAAACCTCCGGTGACGAGAGGATGATCCACCGCTGAAGCGGCGGTGCTGCCGGAAAGGCACAGAGAGAAAGAACCCCGAAAAGCCGGGTCGTCCTTTGGCCCCTACCTTCCTTTTCAGGCGCCGGGAAAGGGATTCAAGGGGGCATGGTATAATAGGTCGAATAAAGGAGCGGATTTGAGCAGTTCACAGGTTGAAAGGCAGGTGAAGGACATATTTGGAGAGAGGGCCCGGTTCAGCGAGATCGACAGGGCCTGTTACTCCTACGACGCCATGGGTGTGTCAACGCTCCCCGACGGGGTCGTATTCCCGGAAAAAGAGCAGGAAATAAGGGACTTTTTAAAGCTTGCCGATCAGATCAGGCTTCCCGTCATTCCACGTGGTGCGGGGTCGGGATTCACCGGGGGATCCGTTCCCGTTCGTGGCGGCATAATACTTTCCCTGGAGAGGATGAACCGTATCGTCGACATAGACGAGGAGAATATGACCGTGAAAGTTATGCCGGGGGTCGTGCTCGATCTGCTGAAAAGTGAGGTAAAAGGGGTCGGCCTCTTCTACCCCCCCGATCCTGCGAGCCTGGAGTTTTGCACCATCGGCGGCAATATCGCCGAGTGTGCGGGAGGCCCCTCGGGATTCAAGTACGGCGTTACGAAAGATTACGTTCTCTCCCTGAGAAACGTGCTGCCAACGGGCAAGGTGTTGGTAACGGGAGTCGATACCCTCAAAGGGGTGGTGGGTTACAATCTCACGGGGCTCATCGTGGGATCGGAAGGAACGCTGTCTGTGGTTACCGAAGCGACCCTGAGGCTGATACCCTACCCCGAGTCGTTTTCCACTATCCTTGGGGGCTTCGCCACAACGGAAGAGGCGTCCCTGGCGGTCAACAGGATCATTCAGGCGGGCATAATTCCTGCCGCCATTGAAATTATGGATTCTTCAGCCGTGGAATGTGTGCGTGAGTTTGGCGGTGTGGACCTTCACGAGGGGGTGGGATGCTACCTGCTCATCGAGCTGGACGGGCCGGAGGAAGGAGTCCGGGCTTCATCAAGAAAGCTCTCGGATACCCTGAGCAGGAATGGGGTGGTGGTAATCGAGAGCGCCACAGATAGCGAGGGAAGGGAGAAACTTTGGTCGCTTCGAAGGGCCATATCCCCCTCACTCCTCAAAGTGAATCCCAAAAAGTTGAACGAGGATATTACGGTTCCCCGGACCGGGCTTCCGGCTATGATGAGGAAAATCAGGGAGTTGTCGGAACGAAAGGGCATTCCCATTGTAACCTTCGGTCATGCGGGAGACGGGAACATTCATGTGAACGTGATGATAGATGACGCAATTCCCTGGCAGGTCGAAGAGGCGGAGAAGATCGTGAGAGAAATTTTTTCCCTGACCGTTGAAATGGGGGGTACGATTTCGGGAGAACACGGCGTGGGGCTGGCCAAGAAACCCTATATCGGTATAGAGCTGAACGAGGAGCAGATTTTCATCATGAAGAGGATTAAACATCTTTTCGACCCGAACAACATTCTCAATCCCCACAAGATTTTTCCCTGAGGGTCGGTGATGTCATGAGACCGGACAGGGTAACAGAGCTCATTGGCAAATGCGCGAAATGCGGTGCCTGCAGGAGTGTCTGCCCCCTCCTTGACATTGACCAGATGGAGACATCCGTTGCCAGGGGGAAGATCGAGATCATCAGGCGCGATCTTCAGGGCGAGCTGCCTGCTCGCGAAGCTGATATCCGGTCCTTTCTGGATAACTGTCTCCTCTGCGGAAGGTGCGAGACCAGGTGCCCGAATCAGGTGAAAACCGTGGAAATCATCAGCAACGCGAGAGCCGGGCACACCGGCTACGTGGAGAGGGTACTGGGGAAAAAAGCTCTCGTGAAAGCTCTTTCCCTTCCCTCCTCGGCTATCAAAGCCGGCTCTTTTGTGGGAAAAGGGGTGCTGGAGCTTTTGGGGGAAAAGATTCCGTCAAGCAGCGGTATCTATTACCGGCTTCCATCGCTCATCGCCAGAGGTGATCGAATGGTGCCGGAAATTCCCGCCAGGTCCTTTCTCGAGTCAGAGGGGGAGTCGATCGAAGGACTCGTTGACCGGGAGGCGGATCTTCTCTTTACCGGGTGCGTCTACAACTATCTCTACCCCAAGATCCTCACAAAAACGGCCGAAACGCTCGCAAGGGGTGTCCCCGGGAAAAACATTTCCGCGCCCGCCGAGCAGTCCTGCTGTGGTCTTCCTGCCATGGCAGCGGGGGATCTGGAGGGTGCCCGCCATGCCGGGGAAAAAAACATAAACCTCTTTTTGCGGGTAAGGGGGGGGAAGATACTGTTTCCCTGCGGCTCCTGTCTCTACATGGTGAAAAACGTATATCCCGACCTTTTCAGGGATACGCCGCTTCACGAGCGCTCTCTCGAAGTGGCGAGCAGGTGCCGGGACTACGAATCCCACCTGGTGGAGATGGCGGCTCGATGGATCACGCCTTCACCGGTGGTCGAGGGAAAGGTTGTTTCCTATCACCGGCCCTGCCACCTTTCGTCAATTCCAAATGCCGCAGAAAATGCTGAATTGCTGCTCAGCAAGGTTCTCAAGGGACAGTTCAAACCGATGGAGGGGGCGGACAGGTGCTGCGGGTTCGGGGGGACATTCAACATGACACATTTCGACAAGTCCCGTGACATGGGTATCTCGAAGATAAAGCTTGCCGAGGAATCAGGAGCCGATATCGTTGCCACGTCATGCTCGGGGTGTATCCATCACCTGAGAGAGTCTGCAGTGAGGGCAAAATCGCGGGTCGCCGTCGTTCACACGGGTGAAGTTTTTGATTTCTAAAAGAATACAAACCTGATATCTTGACATAATACCGCACGGGGTAAGAATGGGCTCTATTATTTTCAAACGGGGGGGAAGGAATGTCTCTTCAGAAAAAACTTGACCAGTTAAAAAGTGTAAACGAGCTTGCCTTTGAAGGCGGGGGAAAGGACCGTATCGAGAAGCAGCACGCCCAGGGAAAATTGACGGCGAGGGAAAGAATCAATCTTCTCCTGGATCCCAATTCTTTCATGGAGCTGGACAGGTTCGTTACCCACAGATGCAGTGACTTCGATATGGACAAGAAGAAGTTTTACGGCGATGGGATAATAACCGGGTACGGAACGGTCAACAACCGTCTCGTTTTTCTCTTTGCCCAGGATTTCACGGTTTTTGGCGGGTCGCTGAGCGAAACATACGCGCAAAAAGTGTGCAAGATAATGGACCTTGCAGCCAAAACGGGGGCCCCCTTTATCGGGCTGAACGATTCCGGGGGAGCGAGGATTCAGGAAGGCGTTTTGTCCCTCGCGGGATATGCCGATATATTCCTCCGCAACACGATATATTCGGGCGTCGTCCCCCAGATCTCGGCCATAATGGGACCCTGCGCCGGAGGGGCGGTCTACTCACCGGCAATTACTGACTTTACCCTGATGGTGAAGGATACCAGCTACATGTTCGTCACCGGGCCAGACGTCATCAAGACGGTAACACACGAGGAGGTGACGAAGGAGAAGCTTGGCGGGGCCATGACTCACAACGAAGTGAGCGGTGTTGCCCACTTCGCCGCCGAGGACGAGAAGGAGTGCCTTTTCATGATCAGGGAGCTTCTCTCTTTCATTCCCCAGAACAACATGGAAGACCCGCCCCGTGTTCCCAGCAAAGATCCGCCTGACAGGAGGGATGAGGTTTTGAACGAGCTGGTTCCCGATCAGCCAAATAAGCCCTATGATATCAAGGAGATAATCAAGCACGTCGTTGATGACGGATATTTTTTCGAGGTCCACGAGCACTTCGCCAAAAATATCGTCATCGGATTCGCAAGGATTGCCGGCAGGTCGGTAGGCGTCATAGCCAATCAGCCCGCAGTGCTTGCAGGGTGTCTCGACATCAACGCGTCGATCAAGGGCGCCCGCTTTGTGCGGTTCTGTGATGCCTTCAACATTCCCCTCCTGACATTCGAAGACGTCCCGGGATTTTTACCCGGCACCTCCCAGGAGTTCGGGGGAATAATAAAGCACGGGGCCAAACTGCTCTACGCCTACGCGGAAGCAACCGTTCCCAAGGTTACCGTGATTACCCGGAAGGCTTACGGTGGTGCTTACTGTGTCATGTCCTCCAAACACATAAGGGGCGATATCAACTATGCCTACCCCACTGCGGAAATAGCCGTTATGGGTCCTGAGGGAGCGGTCAACATTGTCTTCAGGCACGAACTCCTGAAGGCCGACGATCCCGTGAAGAGAAAAGATGAGCTCGTCGAGGATTACAGGGATAAGTTCGCAAACCCCTACAAGGCTGCCGAACTCGGCTATATAGATGAGGTCATCATGCCCGAAGACACGCGGCCGCGGGTCATCAGGGCTTTTGAGATGCTGAAGACGAAGCGGGATCAGAACCCGCCAAAAAAACACGGAAATATTCCGTTGTAACCAGTGGGAGTTATCTATGTTTTCAAGGATTCTCGTTGCAAACAGGGGGGAAATTGCAGTCAGGGTAATCAGGGCATGCAGGGAGATGGGGATTGAATCGATCGCTGTGTATTCGGATGTGGACAGACATGCTCTCCACGTACGGTATGCCGATTACGCCTACAGAATAGGGCCGCCGCAGGCGAGCGAGTCATACCTCAATATCGATAAGCTTCTGGAGATAGCGAAGAAGTCACATGTTGAGGCGATCCATCCGGGTTACGGCTTTCTCGCCGAAAATCCCGATTTCGCCCGGAGGCTCAAGGAGGAGGGAATAAAACTGATAGGGCCCCCTCCGGAGGCGATGCGCGTCATGGGGAGCAAGACGCTGGCCCGGCAGACCGTTTCAGACGCGGGTGTACCCGTGGTCCCCGGGACGAAGGAGGCGATTGAAACGGAAGAAGAGGTTTTACGCGTAGCCCGTGAGGTGGGATATCCCGTCATGCTGAAGGCGGCATCCGGAGGAGGCGGAAAGGGCCTTCGGCTGGTAAAGGAGGAGCCGGAGATGCGATCGGCCATCAGGATGGCCCGGTCGGAGGCAAAGTCGTCTTTCGGCGACGATTCGATGTATATCGAGAAGTACATAGAGAACCCCCGGCACATTGAGATCCAGGTCCTGGCGGATCAGCAGGGCAATACCATCCACCTCTATGAGAGGGAATGCTCCATACAGAGAAGACACCAGAAGGTGATCGAGGAAAGCCCGTCGGTTTTCGTGACGGACGAGATTCGAAAAAAGATGGGCGCCGTTGCCGTTGCGGCTGCCAAAGCCGTTGATTACGAAGGAGCGGGAACCGTTGAGTTTCTCATGGACAAGGAAAAAAACTTTTACTTCCTCGAGATGAACACGAGGCTGCAGGTGGAACACCCCGTGACGGAGATGGTGACGGGAATCGACATCGTCAAGGAACAGATCAAGATTGCCGCAGGGGAACCACTCCGGCTGAAACAGGAAGATATAAATCAGGTGGGTCACGCGATAGAGTGCCGCATATACGCCGAAGACCCGGATAGCAACTTCTTTCCCTGCCCGGGTATGATAGAGACCCTGAGGATTCCCGGTGGGCCCGGGGTCAGGGATGATTCGGGGGTATTCGAGGGCTTCGAGATTCCCATTCAATACGATCCCATGATCTCAAAGCTCGTCGTCTGGGGAAAAGACCGCCAGGAAGCGATATTGAGGATGGGAAGGGCTCTTTCAGAGTACATCATAACGGGTGTGAAAACGACAGTTCCTTTCCATATACGGGTCATGAACAACAGGCACTTCATCGAGGGTGATTTCGATACGAACTTCATCGACCAGGTTTTTCTCAAAGAGGAGGAGGAGCGGATTCCCGAAAACTCGGAGGTAGCGATAATCGTGGGAGCCATCGAACAGTACCTCAGGGAAAAGAGTGAATCCCTGAAGTCCGACGAGGTGAGGGAGGGAGAAGGGATATCCCTCTGGAAAAGCTCTTTTCGGCCGGGTTTCGGGAGAAGGTTCTAAGGGTGATATGATGAATTACTACGTGAGCCTGGAAGAAAAAGAAGTCCTGGTAGGAGTGACGGAGGCGGGTGTGGCCCAGTTCAAGGTCCGGATCGACGACAGGGAAATAGCCGTAGACGCGCACAAGGTGGAAAAAGATGCCTGGTCCATAGTGATAGACAACAGGGTATATGAGGCGGACCTTGTTGTTTCCGATGAGGACATTGAAGTCCTTATCAGAGGGGACAGATACCCGCTGAAGGTCCTGAACGAGCAGAAGAAGGCGTTGGGCAGGGTCAGCGAGGCCGCCGAGGGGGGAAAGCAGCTCATCGACGCGCCCATGCCCGGCAAGGTAGTGAAGGTCCTCGTCGTGGAAGGCGAAGACGTGGAGGCAAACCAGGGGGTGATAATCATAGAGGCGATGAAGATGGAGAACGAGTTCAAATCCCGGGCGGCGGGCAAGGTGAAAGAGGTTTTCGTAAAGGAAGGGGACATTGTCGAAGGTGGGGAAAAGCTTCTCCTGATTGAATAAGGAGGCTCAGGAAATGGGGAAAAAAGGCCTGAAAGATATAAGGGGCAGTTTCCGCAGGTGGGAAAAAAAGGTCCTTGATGAATCGATGAAACATTCCAGCGAGAGGAAACCCGCCTTCAAGAGCACGTCGGGGTATGACGTAGAGCGGGCATACATGCCGTTTCATGCGCAATCTGAGCGTTACCTGGATAATGTCGGCTTTCCCGGGGAGTATCCGTATACCAGGGGAATCCAGCCTACCATGTACAGGGGCAGGTTCTGGACCATGCGGCAATATGCGGGATTTGGGACCGCCGAAGAGTCGAACGCCAGATATCGCTACCTTCTGGCCCAGGGACAGACCGGCCTGAGCGTAGCCTTCGATCTCCCCACCCAGATGGGGTACGATTCCTCCCACCCTATGGCCGCGGGTGAGGTGGGAAAAGTCGGCGTAGCAATTGATTCGCTGGAGGACATGGAGACGCTGCTTCGCGATATTCCCCTCGACCTGGTGTCCACGTCGATGACCATCAACGCCACCGCGTCGATTATTCTCGCCATGTACATAGCGGTAGGGAAGAAAAATGGCATTTCAATGCAAGAACTATCCGGAACGATTCAGAATGACATCCTGAAGGAGTACATCGCGAGGGGAACGTACATATTCCCACCCGGACCTTCCATGCGGATCATTACCGATATATTCGAATTCTGCAGCAGCAATGTCCCCAAGTGGAATACGATAAGCATCAGCGGATACCACATCCGTGAGGCGGGTTCCACGGCGGTCCAGGAGGTCGCCTTTACGCTTGCCGATGGCATCGCATACGTCCAGGCCGCCCTGGATGCGGGACTGGAGGTTGATTCTTTCTCGTCGAGACTTTCCTTTTTCTTCAATGCCCATAACAATTTCCTGGAGGAAGTGGCGAAGTTCAGAGCGGCAAGGAGATTGTGGGCCAGGATAATGAAGGAACGCTTCGGGGCAAAAAATCCCCGCTCGATGATGCTGCGGTTTCATACCCAGACAGCCGGGTCGTCGCTGACCGCCCAGCAGCCGGAAAATAACATTGTTCGTGTTGCGTTGCAGGCTCTGGCCTCGGTTCTGGGCGGGACCCAGTCGCTGCATACCAACTCCATGGACGAAGCACTTTCCCTTCCCACAGAAGATGCGGTGAGGGTTGCTCTGAGAACCCAGCAGATCCTGGCCAGCGAGGCGGGGGTGGCCGATACGGTTGACCCCCTTTGCGGGTCGTATGCGATCGAGGCCATGACTGACAGGATCGAGGAGGAGGCGGAAGCGTACGTAAAGAAGATAGACAAGATGGGGGGGATGATAAAGGCCATCGAGTCCGGCTACGTCCAGAAGGAAATTCAGGAGTCAGCATACCAGTATCAGCTTGCAGTGGAGAAAAAGGAAGCGATCGTGGTGGGTGTCAACGACTACGTGATTGAAGAAGGGCCCCCGAAAAACCTGCTCAAAGTCGATCCCAAGATCGAGAAGGTGCAGCGGAAAAAAATCCGGGAACTGAGGAAGAGAAGGGACGGCAAAAAGGTCGCCGGAACTCTTGAAAATTTGCTGGATGCCTGCCGGGATGGAAGCAATCTGATGTTTCCCATACTTGAAGCTGTTGAGAACTATGCAACGATTGGAGAGATAAGCGACGTCATGAGGTCGGTTTTTGGCACCTACACTGCAAGATCACTGCTCTAGTGCCGACAGGGCAATGAGTGATAAGGTGATAGAGTTCCTGCTCAGCAACCCGGGCAGGTTCTTTTCGGGAGAGGAAATTTCAAAGAGCCTTGGGATTAGCAGGCAGGCACTCTGGAAGAAGATCTCCTCCCTTCGAAAAAATGGGTGGAACGTGGAAGGCAAAGCCGGAAAGGGGTATCGCCTCGCCTCGATCCCATCCCATGTAGAGCTCGAGACTCTCAGGGCAACCTTCAGCGAAAAGAATTTCTGGGAAGAGATCCACATACTCGAGTCGGTCGACTCAACGAACTCGTTCCTTCTGAAAAGATATGAGGGAGGAATAAAAAGAGCCATTGCCATCGGAGACGAACAGAGCTCGGGAAGGGGGAGAATGGGGAGGCGATGGTTCTCTCCCCGCGGGAAAAATATCAACATGTCCGTTCTGCTCCCGCTCGCTGTTTCTCCCGCCCTGTCTCCTGCGATAACGATCGTAGCGGGCCTCTCAGTGGCAGGTGCGATCCGGGATAAGTTCAAAATACCCTGCCAGGTCAAATGGCCAAACGACGTGTATCTTGCCGGAAAGAAACTCTGCGGCATTTTGACCGAGATGGTGGCAGAGCTCGATTCGACCCGTTCGGTGGTAATCGGAATCGGGATCAACGTGAACAGCGAAAGGAGAGACTTCCCCCCTCATCTGCGCGATCTGGTTATATCTTTGAAAGAGTATACCGGAAAGGATATCATGAGGGTTGACGTAGCTTCCTCTGTCGTTGAGCTGCTCCTTCGGAATCTGGAGATCTTTCAGCGACGTGGCCTCGAAATGTTTATAGAGAAATGGAACCGCCTCTCTTTCCTGAAGGGGAAGGTGGTAACCCTTCGGACCGGGAAAGAGAAGGTTCAGGGAGAGGTCAAGGGTATTCACAGAGAGAGGGGTTACCTGGTGCTCGAGGACGAGGGGGGTAACCGGTTCGAGATAATTTCCGGAGACGTGGAGGAAATAAGGGACAGGTGACATGAGCCTGCTTGTTTTGGATATCGGGAACACGAATATCGTTATGGGTGTATTTGCCGGAGAAGAACTCACCGGACACTGGCGTATCGTTACGGACAGGGACAAGACGGAAGATGAATATGGAGTCCTTATTTCGCAGCTGCTTGATCGATCCAGGATCGATGTCGCTGGAATTGACAGCATCGTCATCTCCTCCGTCGTTCCTCCCCTGACGATAACCTTTGAAGAGCTTGCGAAAAAGTATTTCGGAAAAGATCCACTCGTCGTCGAACCCGGCGTCAAAACAGGAATAAGGATCAGGTATGACAACCCGAAGGAAGTGGGAGCGGATAGAATAGCGAACGCCGTCGGCGCCTTCGGCAAATACGGTTCTGCCTGTATCGTGGTGGATTTCGGAACGGCCACCACATTCGACCTCGTTTCCTCTGAGGGTGACTACATGGGTGGTGTAATCGCGCCTGGAATAAATATTTCTGCCGAGGCTCTTTTCAAACAGACATCGAAACTCCCGAGGGTCGATATCAGCAGGCCACTTTCAATTGTGGGGAAAAATACCGTTGAATCGATAAAATCCGGCATATTTTACGGTTACGTCAGCCTCATTGACGGGATCGTTGAGAGAATAAAAAGGGAATACAGTGAGGATCTCATCGTCATCGCAACGGGCGGGATCGCAAAGACCATCGCGCCCGAATCGGAGGCAATCGACCTGGTTGATGAAAATTTGACTTTGGACGGGTTGAGAATTATATATTTAAAAAACAAGAAAAACGCAGAGGAGGCATGATCAGAAGATGAGGAATACAGAGATCGACAGGATCAGAAACCTCGGGATTATAGCGCACGGCGGGGCGGGAAAGACCACGCTGGCCGAGTCTCTTCTTTTCTGTGCGGGGGCTACCGACAGGATGGGAAGGGTTGATGACGGTTCTTCGAATTTCGACGTTGATCCAGAGGAGATCAAGAGGAAAATTACGATAAGCACCTCGTTTCACCACTACCGCTGGGGAAAATATGACGTTACCGTTGCCGATACCCCGGGATACATAAATTTTGAGGCCGACGCGAGGAATTGCCTGAGCTTTTTAGACGGGGCCGTTCTCGTGGTGAACGCCGTTTCCGGCGTCGAGGTGCAAACGGAGAAGATGTGGAAATTTGCCAATGAGTTGAGAGTGCCCACCATTGGTTTCGTGAGCAAGATGGACCGCGAAAGGGCCGATTTTGAGAGAGTCGTCGAGGAAATAAAGGAAGTTTTGAACGCAAACGTCGTTCCCGTCATGTATCCAATCGGAAAAGAAGCACAGCTCCGGGGAGTGGTGGATATCTGCAAGATGAAGGCGGCTATCTATCCCCGCGAGGGATCGGGTGAATTTGAGCTTCAGGATGTCCCTGAGGACCTGGCTGGTAGGATTGGCGAACTGAGAGAGATGTTTGTGGAGTCGGTGGCGGAGACGGATGATGAGCTGCTCGAGAAGTATTTGAGCGACAGCGAAATAACGGAAGAGGAGATGATGGAGGCGTACAGGAACGCCGTCTGGGAAATGAAAATTTTTCCTCTTTTCTGCGGCTCTGCATTGAAGCTCGTCGGGATTCACGCCCTCCTGGACTATGTCAACCAATTGTTGCCCCCTCCGCCGTTTCGGGGAGAGATCGTGGGAAAAAACCCAAGGAACAGAGAGGAAGAGGGGAGGAAAATAGCAAAGGAAGGGCCCTTCTCGGCGCAGGTGTTCAAGACCCTCGTCGACCCCTATGCGGGGAAGCTTTCTATCATGAAGATCAACTCGGGGACGTTGACTCCCGACATGGGACTGTATAACGCAAACAAGGACACTTCTGAACGCATAGCACAGATATTGAAGCTGGAGGGGAAAAAGCAGAGGCAGTTGACGAGCGCAATCGCCGGGGAGATTATCGCTATTCCCAAGTTCAAGGAAACGGTGACGGGAGATACGCTCTGCGACAAAAAAAGCCCCATCCAATTTGGTGAGCTCACCTTCGAGGAGCCCGTCATATCCTTTGCGATAAAGCCGGTAAGCAGAGGTGACGAGGACAAGCTTGGTCCCTCCCTGGCCCGCCTCATGGAGGAGGACCCAACGCTTACATTTGGCCAGGATCCGCAGACCAGGCAGTTCATTCTTTCGGGGATGGGGGAGATACACCTGGAGGTTGCGGTGGAAAAACTGAAGCGGCAGTTTGGCGTGGAGGTGGTGCTCCGGACCCCGAAGGTGCCGTACAAAGAGACGATCAAGAAAAGCGTACAGGTGCAGGGAAGATACAAGAAACAGACAGGCGGAAGAGGTCAGTACGGAGATACATGGTTGCAGATCGAACCCCTCGAGAGAGGAACCGGCTTCGAGTTCGTCAACAAGATTGTCGGGGGGGTAGTGCCCCGCCAGTATATTCCCGCCGTTGAAAAAGGAGTCCTTGAAGCAATGACCGATGGCTTTCTTGCAGGCTATCCTGTCGTTGACATTCGGGTTACCCTCTACGACGGTTCATACCATCCCGTCGATTCGTCGGAGATGGCTTTTAAAATTGCCGCATCACTGGGGTTCAAGAAGGGGATGGAGCAGGCAAATCCCGTGCTCATCGAACCCATAATCGAGGTTGAGGTAACCTGCCCCGAAGAGAACATCGGGGATGTGATCGGCGATATGAACAGCAAGAGGGGAAGGGTTCTTGGAGTGGAGGCACATGGAAGGCACCAGGTTGTCAGGGTGCTGGTTCCCATGGCAGAGATCTTGAGATACTCGTCGGATTTAAGGGCTCTCACCTCCGGCAGGGGCGTGTTCACCATGAAGTTCTCCCACTACGAGGAGGCGACGGGCCAGGTGGCCGATAAGGTGATGGATGAAGCGAAGAGGGAAGCCGAAGCAGTCGCGGATGAAAAATGATGCCATGCTCCCTGCCTCGGAGATGATGAGCCGTCGATCCTCGCTTCATTCCATGAAACAGGGGCAACTGGCGACAGTTGGATGCTCCTGCTCCGTTACTTTCGGTTTCAATGTATTGAGCGATAAAATGATATTTTAAAAAAAGTGCGTATTTGTGGTAAAAGTAATCTGAGAAAAGGAGTGGAAAAAGCTCGAACGATACTAAATAATGGAAGAGGTTTCAATGGCACTATTCAATTACGCTGCAAGAGAAATAAGCGCGAAGATCGTGTATTATGGCCCCGGACTTTCGGGGAAGACAACGAACATCGAGTCGATCTATTCGATGTTGCAGTCCGACCAGAGGGGGAAACTCATTTCCCTTCCCACGGAAACGGACAGAACGCTTTTCTTCGACTTTCTCCCCGTTGAACTCGGCAAGATAAAAGGCTTTACCGTTCGATTCCATCTCTATACCGTCCCGGGCCAGGTATTTTACAACCAGACGAGAAAACTCGTCCTCCAGGGTGTGGATGGGATAGTTTTCGTTGCTGACTCACAGGTGAACATGCTCGACAGCGATATTGAGAGTCTTCGGAATCTGCAAGAGAACCTGGCGTCTTACGGGAAGAATCTCGAGGAACTCCCTTTCGTAATGCAGTTTAACAAGCGTGACCTCAAAAACATCATGTCCGTTGAGGAGATGAACAGTCACCTCAATGAGAACGGCGTGCCGTACTTCAACGCGATAGCCATCACGGGGGAGGGCGTAAAAGACACTCTGATGGAAATTGCCAAGATGGTTTTCAATTATCTCAGGAAGACGCTCCTTCTGGAATCTGAGATCGGAAGCTCTGCAGAAGAAGACATAGGTGAGCTTGTGGGGAGAGAAATAGACCAGAGGTTCGTGAGCGAACAGGAGGAGATCGAAGAGATTGAGGATCTGGAAGAGCTTCCATCGGATTCCTCAATGAACATAAATTTCGGGGAGCTGTCTGCAGAGGGCGATATGCAGGATGGGGCCGGCGAGATGCTCCTTGAGGGGCAGGACCTCGGTGGCGAGATGGATTCCCCCGAAGAACCTGGTTTTTCAGAGGCAATAGAGTTCGACGAGATGCCGGACCTGGAAGGGGAAGATGGAGATATACGAAGCCTGCTCGATGAAATAGAGATAGAAGAAGAAGAGGTCCGCGAGGAGGAGCATGTCGGGGCTGGCGATGTGGGAGTTTCCGTTGAGGGAGCGGGGCTTACTTTCGTTCGGCTCGAGAATCCATACATTTCTCATGAGGGGGGTGCGGTGGTTCCGGCGGTGTTTTTAAACAGCGAGGGTGCCGAAGTCGTTGTGAAGATCAAAATATCGGTAGAAAAAGGCTGAGGATGGTACAGGATTTTCAGAATAAATCCAAAGAGATAATACGTTCTTCCAGCAGTATCGATATAAAGATAAAAGAATTTACCGATCTTATTTCCAAGTTTCTCGACAACTCGGTAGTTTCCGTTCTTCTCTTCGACAGGGAAGTGGATGAATTTTTCCTCAGGGGCTCCACTATCCGGTACCAGGGGGGTGTTGATGCCGTGCGCTTCTCGGCTTCGGGAACGGTGGATGCCCTGTCCCTTGTAGAAAAACGCGTGGTTTCCATGAGGGAGGTGAACAGGCCCGCCGACAGCAGACTGAAGGCGGAGTACCACGCCTTCGGGTTGAACACGATGGGGGAGATGCTCGGAGTCGTCTCTGTCCAGAGTGTCTCAGAAAGAGGCCTTCCCCCGGAGAAGATCGCCGCGGCAGGAGAGGCGATCAACCAGCTTGCCGATGTCGTATCAATAGCCATCAAAGAGGAAACTGTTTCCGAGCGCATGACCAAGATAGCGGCCATCAACGAAGCCGGGGTCAACATCATTTCCACTCTCGACCTGGACAGGCTGCTCAAGCTTGTTGCCACGTCTGCTTCCCTGATCATGGAGGCAGAGAGCTGTGTGTTGAGGTTGTATGACGAAGACAGCGGCAAATACACGATAAGAGAATTCTACGGCCTGAAGGGAGAGGATGTACAGAAGATGCTGTTTCAACTCGACAGGGCGGTGGTGGTGGAGGTGTTGAAAAGCGGCAATCCGATTCTCCTCCGGGATATTGGCGAAGATGAACAGCACAAGAAGTTCGATGGCTATGCGAAGACGCTTATCTGCTATCCCCTGAAGGAAGGGGTGGATGTTATCGGGACGGCAACCATTTTTGACAAGTTCACGCAAAAGACTTTTTACCCCATACCCTTTACGAGTGAGGACCTGAATAATTTTGAAAAGTTTACCAGGTATGCGGAAAAGGCGATTTCAAATGCCATAACCTTTGAGAGAAATGAAAAGCTGAAAAACATAGACGACGTGACGGGATTGCCCAATCTCAAGTATTTCCAGTCCCGGCTGTTAACCGAGCTGAACCGGGCCAAGAGGTTCAGCAGCAAACTCGTCCTGATGATTTGTGAAATCGTCCCCCATGTGAGCTTTGAGGAATTTTACATGAAGTGGAAGGGAGACCGTATCATAAAGCGTCTTGCCGGGAAAATAAGGGGAACCTTGCGCGAGTATGACGTGGTGGCGAGAATCAGTGAAAGCAAGTTTGGCATCATATTGCCTCAGGCCGAGGACGGAAAGATAAGTGCAATCCCGAGGATAAAGAAGTCCATAGAAGATGAGATCGCCGTGATCAAGGAAGAGGGGAAGGACATCAAAGTCGATATAAAGTTTGGACATGCCACATATCCAGACGACGGTGAGGAGTACGAGAAGCTCATCTTCAAGACGAATATCTTAAAGTTGTGAGCCATGTCTGGCAGGATCGTTGCGGTATCAATCAGCGGAGAAAAGGGAACGAGGAAAGAAAACGTCGATTTTGTTTCCCTCGTTGAGGGCAGCGGTATTGCAGGAGATGCGCACGCAGGGCCCGGCACGAGGCAGGTCAGCCTCCTCTCCATTGATTCGATCGAGAAGATGAGAGCTTCCGGCGGCCTGGAGCTTTCTCCCGGAGACTTTGCTGAAAACATTACAGTCGAGGGCATTTCGCTCCTCTCGATCGATGTGGGTACGAAAATCCGGCTCGGAGAAACTGCGCTGCTGGAAGTTACCCACATCGGTAAGGAATGTCACGATCGGTGTGCCATATACTTTTCAGCCGGCGACTGTGTCATGCCCCGGGAGGGAATATTTGCGAAAGTTGTAAGAGGAGGACTGGTCAGGCCGGGAGACGGGGTTGCACTTGAATGAGATGTTTACCGCTTTCGTGATAACCGTGAGCGACAGGTCATTCCGCGGGGAGAGAGAAGACCTGTCGGGCCCATCGGTTGCCGGATTCCTGGCGGGGAAGCAATTTCATGTGGTCGGGTCTGCCATCGTACCCGACGAGGCCGGTGCGATAGGTGACGCTATCTGCGGGGCTATTGATAATGAGGGAGTTGACCTCGTGGTGACAACGGGCGGCACGGGGCTGTCACCGAGGGATGTGACACCCGAGGCTACCCTCTCCGTCATAGACAGACACATCCCGGGTTTTCCAGAAATCATGAGAAAGGAAAGCATTGCAAAAACAGCCTACGCCTCCTTTTCAAGGGGGGTTTGCGGCATAAGAGGGAAAAGCATCGTAATAAATCTTCCCGGTTCTCCAAAAGGAGCGATTGAAAATATAGAGGTGATAGGGGATATCCTCAGGGATGCGGTAAGGGAAGTGCGGGGAGAGGTGGCTGACTGCAGCGAAAAGGGCATCGAGCGGCTCAAAGAGTGAGGATTCCCCCGACCCGGAAAAGCAGGCCATAACGGCTTTCGCCGAGCAGAACTAAGAGCCTTTTTCCTTTGTGCGGTGGGCATCCCCCTCTATCGTAACGTTCATGCTTCCCGCCCTGTATCCCTCGAGGTCAAGGGAGACGAAGGTATACCCGAGTTCCCTGAACCGTTCCGAGACCTCCTTCCTGATCGAAGGGTCAAGAAACCTCTCCATCTCGTCCTGCCCAACTTCGATTCGCGCAACGCTGTCGTGGTGCCGAACCCTGAACTGCCTGAACCCCTTTTCTATAAGGTAAGCTTCACATGCCTCTATTTTTTTGAGGCCCTCCTCCGTGATTTCATTTCCGTATGGGAACCGCGATGAGAGACACGCGTAAGATCCCTTGTTCCACGTGGGAATGCCGAGTTTCCGGGAGAGCACCCGTATCTCATCTTTAACGAGGCCGGCTTCCACGAGTGGGCTTCGAACCCCAAGCTCCTCCGCTGCAACCCTTCCGGGCCTGAAATCGAAAATGTCGTCGCTGTTGTTGCCGTCGACAACCCAGGGGATGTTCATTGTCTCACCAATTTTTATCAATTTGCCGAACAACTCCTTTTTGCAGAAATAACACCTGTTCGGCGGATTGCCTCGAAACTCGGGAATGTCTAATTCCTCCGATTCTATGATCAGGTGCCGTGCGGCGAACAATGTGGCGAGGGACCTGGCCTGTTCAAGTTCGAAAGAAGGATAGGTTGAGGAAGTTGCCGTGACGGCAACTGCCCTTTCCCCGAGGGTGTCAATTGCTACTTTGAGCAAAAAGGTACTGTCCACCCCCCCGCTGAATGCCACGATGACGGCACCCATGTCCCTCAAAATCTCCTGGAGTTTGTCCAGTTTATCCGAAACCTTTTTGTCCACTCTGCCCGCCTACCGTATGAGATACCTCTCGAGTTCTTCGGGATGCGCATTGCTGACTTTGGCCAAACAGACATCTTCTCTTTTTCCATCCGGGTATCGTATCGATGCCGGGTAAGGCTCTTTTGCTCTTTTGGCGTATCGTTCAAAGGAAAGGGCAATTTCCCTGTAGGGAAGGCCCGAGTTTGCGTCTTCCACACCGATCACGGGGCCGGGAAACCCCTCGGGGCACACGAGGACAATTCTCCCTTTACCCAGCGTTTGAAGCTTTGTGTTTTCAGCTTCGCTCCTGGGGATGATCAGCTTTTCGCCCGACCCGAGCCTCAAGTGCCTTCCCACCTTCAATAAGTTGAACTCGTAGTTTTCGATGGTATCACAGTGCTCGAACAGATCTTTCAATCTGGGCGCAAACATCCTGTCGGTGAGAAGGCATCCCCCTGCGGGGCACGGGTAGTCCTTGAGGTCGTATTTTTCTGCCAGCATCAACTGCTCTTTTCTGGACCTTCCTGCGATGCTGAGAAGGTTGTTTCTATCGACCCAGCCCTCAATTTCGGGGATGGTGGGGGGGAAATGCTTTGCCGAGAGAGGTCGCAGAAGGAGTCCTTCCAGCCCACTTTTTTTCTCTATGAACCGCAGCACGTCACGCATCTGGGACATGGGCCGCTGGCCGAGGACTTCCCCCGTTACGATGAACCTGGCCCCTTCCTTTTCCATCCTTTCCTTTGCTTTCTTCAACCCGAAGATTCTGCAGTCTATGCAGGGGTTGAGGGCAGATCCGTATCCGTGCCGTGGATTTCTTACGATATCGAAGTAATCCTTTCCCTTGGGAAGGGTGACCATTTTTATCCCGAGCTGCTCTGCCATGAGTACCGACGTTGCCCTGCAGCCGCTGGTTCTCCTGTCGCAGGTGCAGAAAGGGGACGTCAGGTGGATCGCAAGGAGCTCTATGCCCTCGTCGAGCATGAGCTTGGCCGCCAGGGTCGAATCAAGGCCCCCGGAAAACATGATTATTGCTTTTACCTTTTCCTTCATCGTCCGTTTTCTCAACCGGTGCACGCCTCGCCGTACGAAATCGGGGAGAGAGGCCTGGTTATCGAGGGGCTCATGCCGCATACGGGACAGCTGTCGTTTCTTTTGAACTCAACGAAACGTACGGTCCAGTCGAGGCAGTCCAGGTACATGACCCTGTCCGTCAGAGGCCTTCCCGCGCCCGTTTTGAGTTTGAGAACCTCTGTAGCCTGTATCGAGCCGAACAATCCTGCCACGGATCCGAGGATCCCCGATTCCTGGCAGCCGGGCGAGTCCTTTCTCAGCGGGATTTCGGGAAGAACGCACCGAAGACAGCCTGATTCCCCCGGGATCACCGTGAAAAACTGCCCCCCGAACCTGAGAATCCCGCAGTGTACGAGTCTTTTTCCTGCTATGACACAGGCATCGTTCAAAAGATATTTGCTTTCAAAACTGTCTGTTCCGTCCACGATGATCTCGTATCCGCCGATGATATCAAAAACGTTGTCCGTGTTTATCCGTTCCGTATAGGTTTCTATGACGGTCTCGCCATGAAGCGCTTTGAGCCTCCTGGCCGCTACCTCCGTCTTTTTTTCTCCCACGTTTTTTTCCTGATAGAGTATCTGTCGCTGCAGGTTTGTCAAGTCTACCCTGTCATGGTCCACGATTCCTATTTTCCCTGCTCCTGCAGCGGCCAGATAGAAAAGGACAGCGGAGCCGAGCCCTCCGGCCCCCACGACGAGGACAGAAGACGAACGGATTTTTTTCTGCCCTTCCGGCCCGATCTCCTCGATGAGGATATTTCTGCTGAACCGGAGTATATTCTCTTCTTCTCTACCCATCCTTACAATTATAGTATAAAAGTTTCCAGAGAGTGCCCGTTAGGAGAAAAGAACGATCCGCCATTACGGAAAAGCTCTTTCTTGAAGAACTGGCGCTTCAGGTTGTGAATCCACTTCAAACTGGCTTAAACTGACTTTAAGGATCCTCACGGCACGGGGCCTTCCGGCTGAGCGGGGCGGCTACCGTGACTTCTTAAAGAATATTAGAAATGGAAAGAGGATTGCTATGGATAGGGTCAATATACGGCAGAGGGAGTTTCCCGTAACGAAAAACCTGATCTATCTCAACCATGCCGGCGTGGCCCCCATACCGGTGAGTGCAAAAACAGCCGGCGTCGAGCAGTTGAGGGAGTATGCGAACTACGGGGCATTCAACCCGAGGGGATGGAAGGACATATCGGACAGGGGAAGATTTTTGTTTGCAAAACTCATAGGAAGTTCGCCGGAAGAGGTGGCATTTGTAAAAAACACCTCCGAAGGCATTTCCTTCATCGCCGGTGGCTTTCCGTGGGCTGAAGGTTCAAACGTCGTAACGACGGCCTACGAGTTTCCCGCAAATCTCTATCCGTGGTTCGCTCTCAGGGAGAAGGGGGTCGAGGTCCGCATGGTGCAGCCCGAAGAGGGGAGAGTTCCTGCCGAAAAGATTTTCGATGCCGTCGATAGCAATACGACCCTCGTTTCTATCAGTTCCGTCGAGTTTATCAACGGATTTCGGCACGATCTGGCAAGGGTAGGTGATTTTTGCAGAAAAAGGGGTATTTTCTTCTTCGTCGACGCAATCCAGTCCCTCGGTGTCATACCCATGGACGTTGAAGCATACAACATAGATTTTCTTGCTGCAGATGGGCACAAGTGGCTGCTTTCGATCGAAGGTATCGGGTGTCTGTACGTCTCGAAAAGGGTGATGGACATGATACGGCCGATCGAGTACGGCTGGCATTCGGTGAAAAACAGATTCGATTTCGAACGGATCGATTTTACCCTGGACGTTACGGCAAAAAAGTTCGAGGCGGGTTCGCTGAATGCACTGTCGATATCAGTATTCAACAGATCGCTTGAACTGATCCAAGATCTTGGCGTCACTGCGATTTACGGGGAGGTGAAAAAGCTGATCGATCACCTCTTTCTGACAACCGAACCTTCGTGGGAAGTGATAACTCCCAGAGAAGAAACGGAGCGGTCCGGCATTTTCACGTTCATAGTCCCAGGTGCGGACCCCCAGGTTCTGTGGAAAAAACTGCTCGAGAAAAAAGTGGTTGTTTCCCCGAGAGGGGGGGGCATCAGGGTTTCTCCCCATTTTTACAACACCGTTGAGGAGATCGACCTCTTTTTCGAGCGCCTGCGTGAGTCTTTGAGGGAAATCGCCTGAGGCCAGACGTCCGGCCTAAAAAGATCCCGCTGGACCGTCATGATATCTAATTCGGCTGTTTTCCCTCATTGAGGAGGGGAGAGGAGGCCGATGGGGAACCCTGAACTCGTCGGCCTGACCTCTAAGGGAGCATGTTTTTCAATCAATTGTCTCCAGGTCATACTTCCTGCTTCCGAGACCTATCTTTTCCCCCTGCTCGAGCTGGACCTGCCAGTCGACATGAGGGTGGACACTTTTGAACGGGTCGATTCCCCGCTGACTCTCGATGATCAGGTCCATGCAAGCCTGGTCTATCGCCACCGGGTCGGTTGATACGCAAATGCCCAGATCCGGGGCCACCGGTACATCGTTGAACCCATAACAGTCGCACAGAGGGCTCACCTGGGTGATGAAGTTTATGTACAGGGTCTTTTCCTCTTTCCCCATTACTGCGCCGCGGGCGTACTCAGCCATCTTTCTCATCACCGACTCCGTCGCCTCGTTCCAGTTGACCTCAATGGTTTTTTCCGGGCAAATGACTATGCAGTCGGCGCATCCTATGCAGAGGGCCGAGTCGATTTTTGCCGAATCCGCCACGATGGCAATGGCACTCACCGGGCAAACGGCGACACACCTGCCGCATACAGTGCAGCCGGAAGGGTCCACGTAGGGAGAGACGGTTGAGTGCTGGAAGAGCTTTCCTTCCCGGGCGGCGCATCCCATGCCGAGGTTCTTTATTGCTCCACCGAACCCTGTCAGTTCGTGCCCTTTGAAGTGCGACACGGCAAACATGGCGTCGGCGTTGAAAACCTCCTCGCCGATGACTGCCTCTTTTACGTATTCTCCGTTGACCTCCACTTTCACCTTGCTCTCACCTCTCAGGCCGTCACCCATTATCACGGGAGCGCCCGTTGTAAGGGGGCCGAAGCCGTTGTAAAAGGCTGTCATTATGTGGTCCGGGGCGCAGGATCGCGTTCCGACATAGAGGGTGTTGGTGTCGGTAAGGAAGGGTTTCCCTCCCCTTCTTTTGATAATCTCGACTATCTGGTGGATGAATTGATGACGCACGAATGACAGATTCCCCCTTTCCCCGAAATGTGTCTTCACGGCCACCATTTCCCCCTTTTTTACGAGATCAGGATTACAATTTTGTTCGACCGTGCTTTCCAGTTTCTGTAAAAGGTTCTTCTCCGGCCCGGACCTCAGGGTAACAAAACTCACCGTTGGCATAATTTTGCCTCCAAATCTTGACTGTTGTAAAACTTCGTATTATAATTGATATATTAATGTTAAATGGCTGTAAAAGGATTGAAAATTAGCAAGTCTTCCTTTATCGCATTTAGCCGTAAATACTACAGATTCATACCACAACTTTCCCCTTTTGATAAATACAAAAAGGGGTTTTTTTTAAAATAGTGGGGGGTGTTCGATGAAATTTAAAAAGGGTGAAATGGCCGTTTATCCCGGCCACGGTGTGGGCGCTATAAAAAAGATAGAGAAACGGGTTTTTTCCGGGAAGCGCGAGGAATTTTACGTTCTGAGGATTTTGGACACGGAGACGACGATTCTTATTCCTGTGAAAAACGTAAAACAGGTGGGGCTCCGGAAGGTCATAACCACCAAGGAAGTAGAAGAAATTTACCGCATTTTAAGAAAGAGAAAATCCAACAGCAACAATCAGCCCTGGAACAGGAGATACCGCCACTATATGGAAAAGCTCAAGAGCGGTTCCCTCCGCGATATCGCAGAAGTCCTGAGAAACCTGTCGCTTTTGAAGAACGACAAGGCTCTTTCCTTCGGCGAAAGGAGAATGTTCGATACCGCGAGAAGCTTGCTCGTGAAGGAGATATCAATTGCCAAGAAGGTTAGTGAGGATTACGTCGAGAAGGATATCAGCAGATATATAAATTTTTAGCCGCAGCTAGTTGCCATAACAGGGTATATTAGGGAAAGCAGGGTGCTTTCCCTTTTTTTTTTATGAAGGGTGATCTCAAGTGTCTGCAGTTGCGATAATAGTCGGAGGAGGCAGCGGGGAAAGATTCGGTTCCGGTGTGCCAAAGCAGTTTTTTCCGGTGGCCGGAAAGATGGTCATAGAGTACTCCCTCGCTGCTTTTGCCGCAGCACCGTCCATTGAGTCCATCGTCGCCGTCGTGCCCCCTTCGCTTCCGGGTTCGGTACTCGATACCATTTTTTCCTACCGGAAGGTCTCGGCCGTGGTTCCCGGCGGAAAAACCAGGCATCTGTCGGTACTTTCTGGGCTCGAAGCGGTCAAAGAGACGCCTGCCGTTATCCTCGTCCATGACGCCGCCAGGCCGCTCATTGACGTTGAAACGATTGAGGAACTCGTAAGCGCGGCCAAGGAGAAAGGTGCTGTCATCCCTGCCATACCGGTTTCCGACTCCCTGAAGCTCTCGGCGGACGGAACGAGGGTGGAGAAATCTGTTCAAAGGAACCACCACTACAGGGCCCAGACTCCCCAGGCCTTCAGAGCGGATATATTGAGAGAGTCGGCCAGGAATGCAAAGGAGCGCGGCCTGGATTGCACCGACGAGGCGCAGATGGTGGAGCTATCGGGATACCCCGTGTTTTTGTTGCGGGGGGATGAGAAAAACGTCAAGATTACCTCTCCCCACGACATGACGGTGGTAAAGTCTCTCCTGGGGGCGTATACAGGCGAGTTTCGCGTTGGCCTGGGCTATGATGCCCACAGGCTCGTAAAGGGGAGGGAACTGTACCTCGGGGGAATCAAGATAGAATGGGAATCGGGCCTCCTCGGCCACTCTGATGGAGACTGTGCCCTCCATGCCATCGCAGACGCAATTCTCGGAGCTTCGGGACTTGGGGATATTGGATACTTCTTTCCTCCCGATGATGAGTCCATCAGGGGAATTGCGAGCACGGAAATCCTCTCCAGGGTGGCAGGGATGATCGAAGACAGGGGAGAAAGGATCGTCAATATCGATTGCGTGATAATATGCCAGCGTCCCCGGATAGCTGATTACGCTGAACAGATGGTTGCTTCCATCTCCCGTGCGCTGGGGATAGAAGGGGCCGCCGTTTCCGTGAAGGGTAAGACCACTGAAGGCATGGGTTTTGAGGGATCGGAAGAGGGAATCTCATCGATAGCTGTTGCTCTCGTAGAAAAAGAAAAGGGAGGAGAGTGAGCATGGGCCTGGTAGTCTTTAACACCCTCGGAAACAGGAAGGAGGAGTTTGTCCCCCAAAATGAAGGCGAAGTCAAAATGTACGTGTGCGGGATAACTGCATATGACCTGTGCCATCTCGGGCACGCTAGGGCAAACATCGTCTTTGATTTCATTTACCGGTACCTCCTGTTTCTCGGTTACCGCGTTTCCTATGTCAGGAATTTCACCGATATCGATGACAAGATCATTGACAGGGCATTCGAGGAAGGGGTGGATTACGCCGTGATCAGCGAGAGGTACATCGAGGCCTTCAACGATGATATGGAGAGGCTCGGCCTGTTACTTCCGAACCATGAGCCCAGAGCAACGGAGCACATTCCCGAAATTATCGCCCTGGTGGAGAAACTTATCGGCGATGGGTATGCATACGAAGTTGACGGGGACGTGTACTGTTCGGTGGACAGAATACTTGATTACGGAAAGCTCTCCGGGAAAAAAATCGAGGAGCTCCTCGCGGGCGCTCGGGTCGACGTCGACGAGAGGAAAAGGAATCCGCTCGATTTTGCCCTCTGGAAAAGGAGCAAAGAGGGGGAACCTGCCTGGGATAGCCCCTGGGGGCCCGGAAGGCCGGGGTGGCACATCGAGTGTTCCGCCATGTCGATGAAGCATCTGGGCGACAGCTTCGATATCCACGGAGGCGGAAAAGATCTCATATTCCCCCACCATGAGAATGAGATAGCCCAGTCCGAGGGAGCTACGGGAAAATCATTCGTCAGGTATTGGCTTCATAACGGGTTCGTGAACATAAACAGGGAAAAGATGTCGAAGTCGCTCGGGAACTTCTTCACCATCCGGGAGGTGCTCATGCATTTCCACCCGGAAGTGATACGTTTCTTCTTCGCGTCGAACCATTACCGAAGCCCCATCGACTTTTCCGACAGGAGCATACGGGAAGCGAAGGCGGGGCTCGACAGGCTCTACAATTTTTTCGAACGATATGTGCGAATCAGGGAGGCCGGTATACCGGCCATGGATGAGGGGGATGCCATCTCCTGCCTCGATAGGCCGGATCAGGGCCATCTGGCTGATCTGAGGAAAAAGTTTATAGACGCCATGGATGATGATTTCAACACTGCTGCGGCCCTGGGTTTTGTTTTTGATGCGGTAAGGAGAGTGAATCGATTGTACCCTTCGGTGATTTCGAAGGAGCAGGAGAAAGCGTCTGCCTTCCTGACCCTCGGAGTTATGATCATCGACCTGTCGAAGGTCCTCGGCCTGCTCGCCGATACCAGTGATGCCTACTTCCGCTACGGTATCGAAGACAGACTGAAAAAGCTTGGCATCTCCATCGATACCGTGTTGGATAAAATCGGCCAGCGGGAGGAAGCCCGTGCGGCTCATGACTTTGAAAGAGCCGACAGCATACGGGGTGAGCTTGCGAAATGGGGTATGATATTAGAAGACACGAGATCGGGAACGTTCTGGAAGTTCAAAGATGAAGAATCATGATGGGTACGTTTAACCTTCTTTCCTCGTTCACTCTCTCAGGAGATCAGCCGGAAGCCTGCCGTGCACTCGTCGAAGGCCTGAACCGGGGATTGCCCTACCAGGTCCTGCTCGGCGTAACGGGATCGGGAAAGACCTTTACGATGGCGAGCGTGATTGCCAGCGTCAACCGCCCGGCGGTAATCCTGGCTCCCAACAAGACGCTCGCCGCCCAGCTCTACATGGAGTTCAAAGAACTCTTCCCCGAAAACGCCGTCGAGTACTTCGTGAGTTACTACGATTATTACCAGCCCGAGGCATATATCCCCCAGACCGATCTTTTCATCGAGAAAGATTCCTCGATCAACGAGCAGATCGACAAGCTGAGGCACAGCGCTACCCGCTCGGTCATCGAGCGGCGCGATGTGATCGTTGTCGCTTCTGTCTCGTGCATCTACGGGCTTGGCTCGCCGGAATTCTACAACTCGATCGTCCTGAGAATAGCTGAAGGAGACGATTTCGGAAGGGATGCGGCGATAAAATGCCTTGTGAACATGCAGTACGAGAGAAACGAGTACGATTTTTTCCGGGGAGTGTTCCGCGTCAGGGGTGACGTCCTGGAAGTTTTTCCCGCCTATGAGGATTCGAGGGGATTGAGGGTGGAATTTTTCGGGGACGCCGTTGAATCACTGTCTTACTTCGATCCGCTGACGGGGAAGAAGATATCAAGGGTAAGGGAAACGGTTATATTTCCCGCGAGCCACTATGTGACTCCCGATCAGGTTCTTTCACGGGCAATTCTGACTATCAGGGAAGAGTTGAACGAGAGACTCCTCGAACTGAATCGCGAGGGCAAACTGCTGGAGGCTGAAAGGCTGCGTCAGCGGACAGATTACGACATGGAAATGATCGAGCAGATGGGTTACTGCAACGGCATCGAGAACTATTCGAGGCACCTGGATGGAAGGCTTCCCGGCCAGCCACCATTTACGCTCATAGATTATTTGCCCGATGATTTCATAATGTTTATCGATGAAAGCCACATTTCGATACCTCAACTTCGCGGTATGTACAACGGGGACCGTTCGAGAAAGCAGACGCTGGTGGATTTCGGATTCAGACTTCCCTCGGCCCTCGACAACAGGCCGCTTACCTTCGACGAGTTCAGGGAAAGGATAGGTCAGGCGGTTTTCGTCTCCGCAACCCCCGGGGGCTTCGAGTTTGATGTGTGTCGCAAAAGAACTGTCGAACAGATCATCAGGCCAACGGGGCTCGTGGACCCGAAAATTGAGGTCAGGCCCGCCAAAACCCAGATAGACGACCTCATCGGGGAAATACGGGTACGGACCGAAAAGAGCCAGAGGGTGCTGGTTACGACGATGACCAAGAGGCTAGCAGAGGAGATAACGGAGTATTTCAATGAACTCGGCGTTGCCACACGGTACCTCCACTCGGATATCGATACGATCGAGAGGTTCAATATCATACGGGCACTCAGGAAGGGGGAGTTCGATGTCCTGGTGGGAATCAACCTCCTCCGGGAAGGCCTCGATATTCCCGAGGTCTCACTGGTGGCCATACTCGATGCGGACAGGGAGGGTTTCCTCCGTTCAGCCCGCTCCCTGATTCAGACCTTCGGAAGGGCCTCGAGGAATGCTGACGGGACGGTCATCATGTATGCCGATTCCGTGACGGGCTCGATGCGTGAGGCCCTGAAGGAGACGGAGAGAAGGAGAAAGAAGCAGATGGACTACAACAGAGATCACGGCATAATCCCCCAGTCGATATCGAAAGGGATCGACGACCCGCTCGTCGCCGTCTCTGAAGCCGATTATGTGACCGTCGCGGGGGACGAGGACCTTCCAGCCGCTTCAGCGGGAGATGTGAGAAAATTGATTTCCCAGCTGAGGAAGAAGATGCTCACCCTTGCGAAAGAGCTGAAGTTCGAGGATGCGGCAAGGATCCGTGACAGGATATCGGACCTGGAAAAGTTCGAGCTTGGCCGACTGGACAGGTTAAAGGTGGCCAAATGAGCAGCCTCGATATTTCTATGGTGCCCGCGAAAACGGGCATCTACCTCTTCAAGGACAAGAGGGGAAAGACGCTTTATGTCGGGAAGGCGAAGAATATCAGGGCACGCCTCCGGTCATATCAGAGCCCCGGGTCAGACTCTCGCCAGAGGATTCTCTATCTGATGCGTGAGGCAGCAACGGTCGAGTTTTTTCTCACAACCAGTGAGAGGGAAGCGCTTCTTCTGGAGAACAACCTGATAAAGAAGCATCGTCCTCCTTACAACGTGTATTTCAGAGACGACAAGGAATACCTCTGCCTGAGAATCGACCTGAAGGAGCAGTTTCCCCGTTTTCAGCTGGTGAGAAAGGTAGCGAAAGATGGGGCGCTCTATCTAGGGCCGTACGAATCGGCGAAGAGAATACGCCACCTCCTGGGAATTGCCATCAAGCTCTTTCCCATGAGGACATGCTCTGACGCATGCCTTAAGGGCAGGGAGGGTCCTTGCATGCAATTTCAGATCAAAAGGTGTCCTGCACCCTGCGTCGGCCTCATAAGCGAAGAGGAGTACAGGGAAAATATTCAGAGGGCCCTGAAATTTTTCCGGGGAGATTACAAAGCCGTTCGGGCAGAGCTGAGAAAAAAGATGAGGGAATACGCGAAAAAGCTGAGGTACGAGGAGGCGGCTGAGGTCAGGGACAGGCTCAGGGTAATCGAAGATCTTTCTGCTTCACAGTCGGTTGTAAATGCCGCCCTTCCCGACACTGACGTTTTCGGAGTGTACCGGGAGGAAGACAGGGCTGCCGTTGCCATATTGTTCCTGAGAAACTGCAGGGTCATGGACGTGAGATGTTATACCCTCAGCACGGGGGGGGCTTCTGACGGCGAGCTTATCGATTCGGTACTGTCTCAATATTACGGAGATGGATCGTATCTTCCCGCCGAGATAGTGGTTCCCCTTAAACCGGGTGACGCATTCATCGGAGCGTCTCTATCCGATGGGGCCGGGGAGGCCGTGGATCTCAGGGTCCCATTGCGGGGGAAGAGAAGGGAGCTTATGAACCTTGCTGCCGAAAATGCGAAAGCATACTTCGAGGCGAGGAGAAAAGGGGAGCTTCAATATGGCGAACTGATGGAGCGCATGGTGGAAAGGCTGAAACTTGAAAAGAGGCCCGTTCTCGTGGAGTGCTACGATGTGTCCCATCACAGTGGTGATAGTGCCGTGGGTGCCCTGGTAACGTTTGAGCATGGGACACCCAAAAAGGGCAGGTACCGGAAGTTCAAAATCAAACAGGATGGCGGCAGGGATGACTACACGATGATTTCCGAGATCCTGGGCAGGAGAATAAGAAGAGGGATCGACTTCGGGCGGTTTCCGGACCTGATTGTCATCGATGGGGGGAAAGGACATCTCATGGCGGCTTTGAAGGCGATAGGGGAGGCGCCCGAAAGGGCCGATATCGTTTCTATTGCAAAGGAGCGGGGAAGCAAGGGGGAGGGAAAAGATGACAGGGTGTACATCAGGGGAAGGAAGAATCCTCTCAAATTGAAATCTGACGATCCCGTGTTGCTCTTCCTGAAAAGGGTAAGGGACGAAGCACACCGGTTTGCCCTTTCTTTTCACCGATCAAGGGATGAGAAATCAAAGTTGGTATCCATCATGAACAATTTCCCCGGTATCGGGCGGGTGAGGGTAAAGAAGCTGATGGATTCCTACGGGTCCGTCAGGGAAATCCTCGACAGGCCCCCGGCTGAAGTCGCCTCCCTTCTGAAAATATCCCCGTCGAAGGCGGCGGATTTCCTCGCATACCTCACAAAGGAGTACCCGCCAAGTTCGAACTGAGACTTAAACAGAGGCCATCAGGTCGTCTGTGAATTTCTAATTTTTCAGGCACACGCCTTGCTCTTCCGGAGCATATGCAGCCTCTTCGACCGCTTCTGCTCACCCAGTTGACCCTCTCCTATTTTCTGGGATATCTGCTGCCGGTTGCCGATGCGGGTTTGTTGCTCCCTGGCTTCATAGTAAATATTTGCACCAAAACAGCGAAAAACGATCGTGCGCTGGTTGTATTCTCTGCCCTTTTCTTCATTGCCGGTTCTGTTCGAGGGGTGCTTTCCGGTGTGAACTTACCCGGCGGACAGTATCTGAGTGGCGGGGAGACGGTCAGGTTTCTCGGTGTGGTTTCAGAGGTGAAGCAGGAGGGGCCTCTTGTTTGCCTGGTCGTGAGAGAAGCCCGGTTGGAACCGGTTTATGAAAACCGGGAACTGTTGTTCATTCCGAAAATCATGGTGCAGACATTCGGGGATTCCGGGTGGTACGAGTGCAGAAAAGGCAGCAGGGTACTCGGCCTGGGGAGGGTCAAGAAGCATTCCCTTTCAGGGTCGGGGTCTATATATGCAGCAAGGGCACTGGTCAGCGGTTTTCCATTCAAAATTGACCCGGTGAGGGGCGGAATGATTTTTTTTGGGGAAAAAAGAAGGAGAGGAACGCGCGCAGTGCTCGTCTCCAAGATCTACGATGGGCTCCGTGACGCCAAAAGATATGAAATGGGACAGGATTTCCTCCTCTCGATTCTCACGGGGAAAAGAGGGTACCATTCAACATGCAGAAAGGTGTTGGTCGATAGCGGCCTCGCTCACCTCCAGGCAATTTCCGGCCTTCACGTGGGTGTAGGATTTTTCTTCTTCGGCTTTGCGTCCCGCCTCCTTTTCCTCGTTATCAACCGCCTGGGTTTTATCTTTGACATGAATGGTCCGTCGCTTGTCCTGGCTGCACTCGGAACACTGGCATATGCTTTCCTGGCGGGCATGCCGGTCACCGTATCCCGGGCATACTCGATGATGATATTTTCCGCCTTGACGGTCCGGAAATACGACGACCGTTTTGTTTTCACACCCCTGGCGTTTGCTTTTTTCCTGGTGATCATCTCGGAACCCGCTGAGGCAATAACCGCCTCATTCGTTTTTTCGTTCCTTCTTACCTTTTACCTCCTTCTTCTGCTCGGGGCTCTCCTCCCCCGGTCGGCGGGCGGTGCCAAAACCGGGTTATGCATTTCGATTACCGCTTACTGTGCCTCGGTTCCCCTGGCTGCATACTTTTTCAAACGTGTTGCGCTTTTTGGTTTCATTTACAATGTTATCTTCGTCCCCCTCTTTGTCCCCCTCATCGGGCTGGCCCTGGTGTGGGCTTTGCTCTGTATACTAAGCTTTCCACTGGCAACGCTTGGCGGGGGAGCGCTTGCGATGCTCTTCGATATTTTGCTTCGCGCCGTAAAATGGCTATGCAGATTTACGGGGCCCGCAACCCCGGTAAAAGTTCCGGGCCTTCCCCACCTGCTGCTTTATTTTGCTGCCTTCACTTTCATTTTGCTTCTTACTTTAAAGACGGGTAAAAATGCCGATAGAATTATAGAGGCCGGAGCAGAAGGGAGCGAAAAAAATAGGGGAAAAACTCGATTGTTTAAAAAAAATCAATCTGATAAACTTTCAAATTAAACTCCAGAATCTAAAGGGATTATCAATATACGGCTATGTCTAAAAACAGGATAGTGTTGGTTTCCGGGAGCGCAAACGAGATGCTGGGTCATGTACAACGGCCCCTGAATGATGACGTCGAAGTCGTCATGAAGGAAGATATGGAGTCTTTGATCGAGCTGCTGAAAACCGAGACGTGCTCACTTATCGTTCTTGCAACGCTTAAAAATGGCTTTCCCACACCTGACGGGATTTCAAAGGTTCAATCGGTAGCCCCCATGACACCCATTATTGTTCTCGTCCCTGAAGCGGAGGATTTTGACAGGGCACTATATGAGCAACTGAACATTTCAGAGATGGTGAAAGAGAGTGAGTTTTCGGCTCAATTTCAGTCGATCGTCGAGCGGTATGTTTTTTCCGGCTACGGAATCCTGAGGAAGTGGACCATGGAGGAAATTTTCAATTACTGCTTCCCCGTGATTACGACCCAGGATTATGATACCCTCTGCCAGATTATCGTTGATTTTCTCAAGGAGCTTCTCATGGCCGATTCGGGTCTCCTGGTCTCTCTCCAGGAGGGGAGGGGATCGGGCTTTAAGCTTCTGTCCGCGTCGGGTTTCAGGGATATGACCCTAATTTCAAATATTTTAGGCGCTTACGGTGAGCAGTTGATGGACAGGTGCAAAAATGACCCCAATATCGTCAATGGCAAGGAGATTTTCGGTGAAAGGATGGTTTCGGGGCTTGAGGGGAAAGCACATTCGGTTTTTCTGGTTAAATTCGACATAGAGGGGATGACCACCGTATACGGGATATTGTTCCTGAAGGCACGCCCATACCCTGAGGTGCTTGGCGGAGAAATTCTCCAGTTCATGTTGCGACAGGCCAGGTACGCCCTTTTCAATGCGGAAAAGGGAATAAAGGTTCAGAGCCTGATATACATAGATGATCTGACGAAACTCTACAATGCCCGCTACTTGAAAGTTGTCCTCGACAGGGAGCTGAAACGGTCTGACCGGTATGGAATGGCAATTTCGCTTCTCTTTCTCGATATCGACTATTTCAAACGAGTAAATGACAGTTACGGCCATCTGGTGGGGTCGAGAGTTCTCTGCGAGGTCGGCACTATCTTGAACGCCTGCGTTCGTGAAACGGACACTATCGTGAGATACGGAGGGGATGAATTTGTGGTCATCCTCGGCGAGACCAACCCCGATCAGGCTCTTCTTGCCGCGGAGAGAATGAGGACGGCTGTCGAGAGACATCTCTTCATGCGGGAAGAGGGCTTCGATCTGCACCTCACTGTTTCCGTGGGAATAGCGACATATCCAACCCACGCTCGAGACAAAGACCAGCTTCTCCAGATGGCGGACAAGGCTATGTACAGGGGTAAGGAAACCACAAGAAACGTGGTCAATATTGCTGAATCCTGATCAATCAAGCAAAGGAGAGGGGAGTTGTCTATCAATACCGTACGGGGCATGAAGGACCTTCTGCCCCCGGAAACCTTTCTATGGCTTCGGGTGGAGAAAAGAATACGAAATCACTTTCTATCGCGGGGATATCTCGAAATACGGACGCCTGTTCTCGAGAAATCTGAACTCTTCGTAAGGAGCATAGGCGAGACCACCGATATCGTCGAGAAGGAGATGTACACCTTTGCCGACAAGAGCGGAGACCTCCTTACCATGAGGCCCGAAGGGACGGCCCCGGTGGTCCGCGCATATCTGGAAAACAGAGGACTACTCAAGGAAACACCCGCCAGGCTTTTTTACCTGGGGCCGATGTTTCGACACGAAAGACCACAGAAGGGCAGGCTGAGACAGTTTCATCAGGCCGGTGCCGAGGTTCTCGGATCGGAGGCCCCGTACGTCGATGCCGAAGTGCTCATCACGCTTCATGACCTTTTCAAGCGTTTGGGTTTACGAAATCTATCCCTCGAGGTAAATTCGCTCGGATGCTCCGATTGCCGCCCGGGGTACAACAGGAAGTTGCTCAAATTCACAAGAGAGGTTCTCGCAGATCTCTGCGATGACTGCAATCGGAGGTACGAGAGAAACCCCCTCCGCGTCCTCGATTGCAAGTCGGCAAAGTGCATCGAGGTAACAAAGGGGGCACCTGCGGCGCTCGACTGCCTGTGTCGGGGCTGCAGGGATCACTTCAATGAAGTTATGAGAATTCTTGCTGTCCACTCCGTATCATGCGTGGTTAACAGCAGAATGGTTCGTGGTCTCGACTATTACGAGAAAACCACGTTCGAGTTCCTCTCCGGGGCCCTTGGATCGCAAAACGCCGTCGCCGCAGGTGGCCGCTTCGATGGCCTCGCCGAGATGATCGGATCAAAGGACCGGGTTCCGGGAGTCGGGTTTGCAATGGGAATGGAGAGGTTGATCATGCTTCTTGGTTCCGGCGATGAGCAAGAGTCTCTGTATGGGACACCAACGCTGTTTATCGCCCAGCAGACGAAAGAGTTCCGGGACGAGGCCTTCGTCCTCAAGAGGAACCTCGAAGAGAGGGGTCTATTCTGCGAGATGGATTACGAGGGAAAATCGCTCAAGAGCCAGATGAGAAAAGCGAACAGGATCAATGCCGGTTTCGTGATCATCATCGGGGAGGCAGAGATGAAAAAGGGGTTGGTGCGGATGAAGAATATGGCGACGGGCGATGAAAAGAATGTTTCCCGGGAAGATATTGTCAGGGCTGTGGTGGAACAGGTCAAATAGAAACAAGGAGGCAGGAAAGTGGAACCGTTCGGGAGCCAGATGAAGAGAACCCATTATTGCGGTCTTCTCTCCGGAGGTGACAGGGGAAAGAAGGTCACCCTGTGCGGGTGGGTCAGGAGAAGGAGGGACCACGGTGGGCTCATATTCATAGATTTGAGGGACAGGTCCGGCCTGGTTCAGGTAGTTTTCAACCCCCAGATTGACTCCGGGGCTCACGAGAAGGCGGACGGGATAAGAGGTGAGTACGTACTCTCGGTATCGGGTACGGTTTCACCGAGGCCCGAGGGCACCGTTAACCCGAGTTTGCAGACGGGAGAGATAGAGATCCTCGCCGACAGTCTGCATATTCTCAACGAGTCTCTTCCGGCACCTTTTTCTCTCGAAGAAGACGCGGATGTGGCGGAGAATGTCAGGCTGAAATACCGGTACTTCGATTTGAGAAGGCCGGAAATGCAGGAGATTCTCTTCGAGAGACACCGGATTGTCAGATCGGTGAGAAGTTATTTTTACGAACATGACTTTATCGAGGTTGAAACCCCGTTCCTTACGAAGAGCACCCCGGAGGGCGCCAGGGACTATCTGGTCCCGAGCAGGGTAAACCCGGGGTGTTTTTACGCTCTCCCCCAATCTCCTCAGCTGTTCAAGCAGATCCTCATGATCTCGGGCTTTGACAAGTACTTTCAAGTCGTTAAGTGTTTCAGGGACGAGGATTTACGGGCAGACAGGCAGCCGGAGTTTACCCAGATAGACGTGGAGATGTCGTTCGTCGACACGGAGGATGTGTTCCTGTCCATGGAGGGACTCATGGAGAGGGTTTTTCAGGATGTGCTCGGCTTCCCTGTTCAAAGGCCTTTCGCGCGGTTGCCGTACCGGATGGCCATGGACCGGTTCGGTACGGACAAGCCGGACACACGATTCGAAATGGAGATCGTAGATTTTTCCTCCGAGGCAGGGGGCTCCACATTCAACGTTTTTAACGAGGCCCTTGAAAAGGGTGGTTACGTGAGGGGTATCGTGGCTCCGGGATTGGCCGATATTTCCAGGACGGAGATTGATGCGTTGACTGAGGTGGCAAAAATAGGCGGTGCCAAGGGCCTTGCCTATTTCAGGGTAACGGCGAAGGGGCTGGAATCCCCCATCGGCAAGTTTTTCGAGAATCGCCAACTTGATCTGATCCTCGAGAAGTCCGGTTCTGATCCGGGTGATATGGTATTACTCGTAGCTGACGCGTGGGATGTGGTGTGTGACTCCCTGGGGAGGTTGAGGGTTCATCTCGGGGAAAAACTGGGCCTGACCCGGGGAGATAAGTACGAATTTCTGTGGGTTACCGATTTTCCGCTGGTTGAATACGACGAAGAGGAAAAGAGATATGTGGCCATGCATCACCCCTTTACTTCTCCCGTGCATGAAGACATTGGGCTTGTCGACACAAACCCCTTGAAAGTCAGGGCGATGGCGTATGATCTCGTTCTGAATGGCTCCGAGATCGGAGGAGGAAGCATCAGGATTCACCAGGCAGAGCTTCAGCAGAAGATGTTCGAGCTGCTCAACATAACCGGCGAGGAAGCGAGGGTAAAATTCGGCTTTCTCCTCGATGCCTTGAGCTACGGTGCCCCGCCCCACGGCGGGATAGCTCTCGGGCTCGACAGGCTGGTCATGATCATGACGGGGACAAACTCTATACGGGATGTCATTCCCTTCCCGAAGACCCAGAAAGCGGTTTGCCTGATGAGTGAAGCCCCATCACGGGTAGACAACAGGCAGCTCAGGGAGCTGCACATCAAACTCGATGGCTGATCGGGGAGAAAGTGATTGCCCGCTCTTCGGGGTATTCGGAGGGAGCCGGACCTCCTTCCACAGAAGGATTGAGAAGCATTTTCAATTGCGGCCCGGCCCTGTTCTGTTTAAAGGGGGTTTAAACTCTTCAAGAATTTTTTTCTTTCCCTCCGGTCTTTCTTGACAAACACACAATGTTTGTATACTGTATGCATTGTTTTGAGGCTTGCCAAATCTCCGAAAACGGCAAACGATTTTTGATGAAAAAAATTTGGGAGGGGAATTATGCCGAAGTTTAAAGATCTTGTTCCACCGAAAGAAGGACAGCAGATCACCGTTGATGCAGAGGGGAATCTGCAGGTGCCTGACAACCCGATACTGCCATTCATAGAAGGGGACGGGACGGGCGTTGACATATGGAATGCATCGGTGAAGGTATTTGACGCCGCCGTGGAAAAGGCATTTGGAGGAAAGAAAAAAATTCAGTGGTTTGAGGTTTTTGCGGGGGAAAAGGCATTCAACAAGTTTGGCGACTGGCTGCCTGAGGATACCGTCGAGGCTTTCAGGGAGTACATGGTTGGCATCAAGGGGCCGCTTACCACCCCTGTTGGCGGTGGAATCAGGTCGTTGAACGTTGCTCTCCGCCAGATTCTGGACCTCTACGTCTGCCTTAGGCCCGTTAAGTATTTCAAGGGCGTTCCAAGCCCGGTTCGGCAGCCGGAACTCGTCGACATGGTAATTTTCCGGGAGAACACGGAAGATATCTACGCGGGAATCGAATGGATGGCGCAGACCGCCGAAGCTGAAAAGATAATCGATTTCCTCATCAAGGAAATGGGAGTCAAGAACATACGATTCCCCGAGACGTCCTCCATCGGGATCAAACCCGTTTCAATCGAGGGCTCGAAGAGGCTGATTAGAGACGCCGTGCATTACGCCATCAAACACGGGAGAAAATCCGTCACCCTGGTTCATAAAGGGAACATTATGAAATTTACCGAGGGGGCTTTCCGGGACTGGGGGTATGAGCTTGCAAACGAGCCGGAACTGAGGCCTCACGTGGTTGCCCAGCGGGAAGCCTGGGTCCTGGAGAACAAGGAGAGCAACCCGGATATCTCCAACGTGGACAATGCCAGGATGGTCGAGGCATGGTTCGACCAGCTTGATGAGGACAAGCAGAAGGCCATTCTCAGTGAGGTCGAGGAAACTCTGAAGCTGTGGGATACCCACGGCGGCGGAAAGTGGAAAGACAAGGTTCTCATCAAGGACAACATTGCCGATATTACACTCCAGCAGGTGCTCACCCGCCCCAAGGAGTTCGACGTCATCGCAACGATGAACTTGAACGGCGATTACATCTCCGACGCCCTTGCAGCCCAGGTGGGGGGAATCGGGATCGCCCCGGGAGGGAACATCAACTATCAGTCCGGACATGCCATTTTCGAGGCAACCCACGGCACCGCGCCCAAGTATGCGGGGAAGGACGTGGTCAACCCCTCATCTGTGCTCCTGTCTGGAGTCATGATGTTCCAGCATATGGGGTGGAACGAGGTGGCTGACCTCATCATCAGGGGGATTGAAGGAGCCATCGGATCTAAAACGGTCACCTATGATTTTGCCCGCCTGATGAGGGCGGAAGGCGTCAAGGATGTGAACGAGGTAAAGTGTTCTGCGTTCGGGCAGGCCATTATTGCAAATATGGATTGATCGTTTCCCTAGCAGTTTAACTCTTTTATGAAAAGGAGGGGTGAAATGGCTCGCAGCAAAATCACCGTTATCGGTGCGGGACACGTGGGGGCTACGACTGCGCAAGACCTTGCATTGAAAGATTTTGCAGACATCGTTCTCGTCGATATCGTAGAGGGGATGCCTCAGGGAAAAGGCCTCGATCTCATGCAGACGGGCCCGGTTTTCGGCTACGACTCCAAGGTGATCGGCACGAACGGTTACGAGGAAACGGCAGGATCCGATATCATCGTCATCACTTCAGGGGTCCCGAGAAAGCCGGGCATGAGCCGGGACGACCTTTTGAAAATCAACTCGGGAATAGTCAAGGAGGTTACCGAGAAATCTGTTGCCACATCTCCCGATGCGATAATTATCGTCGTGGCAAATCCTCTGGATGCAATGACCTATGTTGCCTACAAGACTTCCGGATTCGACAAGAAAAGGGTTATGGGTATGGCGGGCATTCTCGACTCGGCCAGGTTCAGGGCTTTCATCTCTATGGAGCTTGACGTGTCCGTGGAAAACATCAACGCCTTCGTTCTGGGCGGGCACGGCGACACGATGGTTCCCTCTACCAAATATACCACCGTCGCAGGCATTCCGGTGGAGGACCTCATCGGCAGCGACAGGCTCGAAGCGATCGTGGAGAGGACGAGAAAGGGGGGCGGAGAGATAGTATCCCTTCTCAAGACCGGCTCGGCTTACTACGCTCCCGCAGCGGCCACAGTTGAGATGGTGGAATCGATCGTATTCAACAAGAAAAAGATCCTTCCCTGTGCCGTTCTCTGTCAGGGCGAATACGGGATCGACAACCTCTTCGTCGGTGTCCCCGTGAAACTCGGCTCGAATGGGATTGAACAGATCATAGAGTTTACGCTGTCCGATACGGAGAAGGCTGCCCTGATGAATTCTGCAGGTGCGGTAAAAGAGCTCTGTGACATCGTCGACAGCATGGGATTTTAATAAAAATAAAGAAGGAAGGATAAACCCAAGATGAGGGAGATAAATGTCAAGGACATGATTCCTGTGGTGTCGAAGATGTGTATCGATGCGACCACCAGCCTGGGTGAGGACGTTATCAAGGCCTACAAAGATGCCATTGTAATGGAGGAGTCCCCTGCGGCAAAGGATATCCTGCAGCGGCTGATTGAGAACGCTGAGATAGCAAGAGAGGAAGGAATGCCGGTATGCCAGGACTGCGGGTTTGCCGTTCTTTTCGTCGATGTGGGACAGGATGTCAGGTTTGTAGGCGGGGACATATCCGAAGCCCTTACCGAGGGGGTGCGAAAGGGATATGAAGAAGGCTTTCTCAGGAAGTCTATCGTTGCAAAGCCGGCAACGGAGAGGGTGAATACCGGCGATAACACTCCACCCGTGATTCATTACAACATCGTTCCCGGCGACAGGGTGCGTATAACCTTCCTTGCGAAGGGGGGAGGGTGCGAGAACATGTCCTCTGTGATGATGCTCACGCCGGCGCAGGGGCTCGAAGGGATAAAAAAAGCGGTGATCGAGAGGGTTCGAAATTCCGGTGGAAACCCCTGCCCTCCCATCAAAGTGGGGGTCGGCATTGGAGGGACCTTTGAAAAAGCGGCCATGCTGGCCAAGAAGGCGCTGCTCAGGAAGATCGGGGAGTTCAGCGCTGAGCCGGAGATGGCAGCGGTGGAAAGGGAACTCCTGGAAAAGATAAACAACACCGGCATTGGACCCCAGGGCCTTGGCGGCCGGATAACCGCTTTTTCCGTCTCAATCGAATCACATCCGAGCCATATTGCAAGTCTTCCCCTGGCAATAAACATCGACTGTCATGTCAGCAGGCATAAAGAGGTCGAAATTTAACAGAGTGAGGTGCGGGAAAAGTGAGCGAAATAAAGATTACGACTCCGGTTGACGAAGATGTGCTGTCCGAGCTCAAGGTGGGGGACAGGGTCCTGATCAGTGGAGTCCTCTACACCGCGCGGGATGCGGCCCACAAGAGAATGGCAGAGGCCCTTGAAAGGCAAGAGCCGCTGCCGGTAGATCTCACCGGACAGATAATCTACTATGCCGGTCCAAGCCCCACCCCCCCGGGAAAGCCGATAGGGTCAGTGGGTCCCACGACCAGTTACCGGATGGACCCCTATGCCCCCAGGCTCATGGATGCAGGGCTGAAAGGTATGATCGGCAAGGGGCCCAGGTCTCACCAAGTTATCGACTCGATGGTCAAGAACAAAGCGGTATATTTTGCCGCCATAGGCGGTGCTGCTGCCCTCCTGGCAAGGCAGGTCAAAAAGGCTGAAGTCGTTGCCTATGAAGACCTCGGCCCGGAAGCCATAAGGAGGCTCGTTGTCGAGGATTTCCCCGCCATCGTGGTCAACGATATACATGGAAATGATCTCTTTGTCGAAGGTGTCAAAAAATACGCAAAGGAAATGTAAAATTTCCCCAATAAAACTCAGGAGGTAGGCTTATGGGCTACAGGTGGCATACAGGTTCAGTGGCCTGGATTCTGCATCGGCTCTCCGGTGTGGCGCTCACCCTGTATCTGGTTATCCACATCTGGGTGATTCACCATATCGGGCAGGGGCCGGAGGCGTTCGACGCCATTATGGCCAAGGTTCAGACACCGTTTTTCAAACTTCTCGAAATAGGGCTTCTGGGAACGGTTCTCTTTCACTCATTCAACGGGTTCAGGATTCTGCTCTTCGACCTTGGAGTGGGGATCAGGCAGCAAAAGCAGGTATTCTGGGGTTCGGTCGTTGTCGGGATACTGTTCCTTCTCTACGGTGGGTTCAACATTCTATCCCACCTAGCTCACTGATGGGAGGATGCCATGCAGAGATATAAAGGATCTTTGAAATCCGGTGGGGCCCTGGGGTGGTTCTACCAGCGCCTGTCCGGGATGGCGCTTATCGTTCTTCTCCTTACTCACTGGGGGATCGAACACCTCGGGCCGAAGACGGCGGACGGCATTGAATATCTGGACATAGCGACACGTCTCGCTTCACCGTTCTGGAAAACTTTCAACCTCCTTTTCCTGGTACTGGCCATATTCCACGGCATGAACGGTCTTCTCATGATCATCAGGGACTACGTGAAGGTTCCCTGGCAAAAGGGGACCCTTTATTCTGTGGTGGTATTCTTAGGGGTAGTTTTCCTGATACTCGGTGCGCTCACCGTCATTCCTTTCCAGGTCAAAGCTTAAAAATTCAATGGAGGAAGGTGATTAGCAATGATTCACAAGCATGAGGTTATTATAATTGGTGCGGGGCTCGCCGGGCTTCGGGCTGCCCTTGAGCTTGCAGGAAAAGCAGATGTCGCCGTGCTCAGCAAAGTGTATCCCACCCGCTCCCATTCAGGGGCTGCCCAGGGAGGGATAGCAGCGGCAATTGCAAACGAGAGCGACGATACGATCGATTTGCACACATATGACACGGTGAAGGGGAGTGACTGGCTCGGTGATCAGGATGCACAGGAGCTCATGTGCCAGGAAGCTCCCGAAGTCATTTACGAACTCGAACATATGGGGTGTCCTTTCAGCAGGCTTCCCAACGGGAAGATCGCCCAGCGTCCTTTCGGCGGGCACTCGAGGCCGAGAGCGTGTTACGGGGCCGACTCGACGGGGCATTTCATTCTGCATACGCTGTGGGAAAAATGTCTGGAAAAGAAAGTGCTCTTTTACAACGAGTTCTACGTTTCCCGGCTGATCGCACAGGACAATCAGTGTTCCGGAGTTGTGGCGATAAATCTCAAGGATGGTGAGCTTCACACATTCCGGGCAAAGGCCATTCTTTTCGCGACGGGTGGATATGGCAGGGCATACCAGATAACCTCCAACGCCCATGCAAATACCGGTGACGGGCTTGCCCTCGTGTACCGGGAAGGGTTGCCGATCGAGGACCTCGAATGTGTGCAGTTTCATCCGACGGGGCTCTACAAGTCGGGCATACTCCTGACCGAGGGCGCAAGAGGCGAAGGCGGGTATCTTCTGAACAGCGAGGGCAAGCGTTTCATGGAGAAGTATGCGCCGAAATTCATGGAGATAGCACCGCGGGACCTCACTGCACGGTCCATGCAGACGGAGATAAACGAGGGCAGGGGGATAGAGGGGAAGGATTACGTCTATCTCGATCTCCGCCACCTCGGCAAAGAGAGGCTCATGGAGAGGCTTCCCCAGATAACGGAATTGACCAGGAAGTTTGCAGGCGTCGATCCTCTTTCGCAGCCCATACCGATTCAGCCAACCGCCCACTACTCCATGGGTGGTATCCCCGTCGACATCCATGGCCGTGTTATTTATGACGCGGCAAATAGTGTGGTGGAAGGGTTATATGCAGCGGGAGAGTGCGCATGCATGTCGGTTCACGGTGCAAACAGGCTCGGAACTAACTCGCTCCTTGACGCCGTCGTACACGGCAGGAGGGCGGGAAAAGCGATAATAGGAGATTTGAGAAATGGCCTCGATTACCGGACTCTTTCCGATGAGCCCGAAAAGCCGGTAAAGGAAGAGATAGAAAGGCTGATCAGGGGAACGGGGAAAGTGAGGGCGGCTGAAATCATAAAGCACCTCCAGGAGCAGATGCAGGCTCACTGCGGTCTCTTTCGGGATCAGAGGGGGCTCGAGACCCTTCTTTCCACCGTGAAAGATCTGCAGCATCAATTCGAAGATGTGGCCGTCGATGACAAGAGCCTCTACTACAATACGGAGCTGATAGAGACGATAGAGGTCTCCCATCTTCTCGAATTTTCAGAGGTCATAGTGGTGGGGGCGCTTGCGAGGACGGAGTCGAGGGGAGCGCATTTCCGGACCGACTTTCCAAGACGCGATGACGAGAATTGGATGAAGCACACCCTCGCTTACAGGACGGATGACGGTGTGCGGCTGGATTACAAACCCGTCGTCATAACGAACTATCCGCCTGAAGAAAGGAAATATTGAGGAGGAAACGAGATGAGGTATACCTTCAAAGTTTACCGATATAACCCGGAGCAGGATTCCTCTCCAAGATTTCAGACCTACGAAATCGATTGCGAAGAAGGATGGACAGTCCTTGACGCTTTGCATCATATCAAGTGGTATGTTGACGGGACCCTCTCGTTCAGGAGGTCCTGCCGGCATGAAATATGCGGCTCCTGTGCAGTTGTCATGAATGGCGTAAACGGGCTCTCCTGCAACACCCAGATCGCAGAGCTGAAGGGCAAGACCATAACCGTCGGGCCCCTCAATGGTTTCCCGGTTTTGAAGGACCTGATAGTGGACATGGACCTCTTCATAGATCGACTGAAGGCCATCAACCCGTTCTTTGTGTCGGATACACCCCCGACGGACAAGGAGTATTTGCAGTCTCCCAAAGACAGGGCCATCATAGATGACGGTGTCAACTGCATACTCTGTGCAAGCTGTACCGGATCGTGTCCCTCATTCTGGTACAACAAGGAGTACCTGGGGCCGGCAGCGCTTTTGAAAGCGTTCCGGTTCGTCTTCGACTCCCGGGACGAGGGGGCGGCCGAGCGGATCGACCTGGTTGACGATCACAACGGGCTGTGGCGGTGCCACACGATCTTCAACTGCAACGAGTGTTGCCCCAAAAACCTGAACGTGACCGGCGGGATCCAGGAACTGAAGAAGCTCGCATTTTTGAGAAAGATATAATCCGTAAACGGAAAGGGATACCGGGGGTGGAGGGTATCTTTTTTAAAGAACGCAGGAAGGGGAGAGAAGATGAATATCCATGAGTACCAGGCAAAGCAGGTCTTGGCAAAATATCGCGTTGCCATTCCTCCCGGCAAAGTTGCATTCACGGTAGAGGAGGCCGAATCCATTGCAAAGGAGATAGGGCTTCCCGTTGTCATAAAGGCGCAGATTCACGCCGGGGGGAGAGGCAAGGGTGGCGGCGTCAAAATGGCAAAGACGATGGAGGAGGTGAGGGAACACGCGGGGAAGATTCTGGGGATGACGCTCATCACCCATCAGACGGGTCCCGAAGGGAAACTTGTCAGGAAGGTGATGGTGGAAAAAGCAACCGACATCAAGAGGGAGCTCTACGTTGGCCTGGTGGTGGACAGGGCGGAGTCTAAAGTCGTCGTGATGGCCTCCTCGGAAGGCGGCATGGAAATAGAGGAGGTTGCGGCGCGGTCTCCGGAGAAAATATTGAAAGAGTATGTAGATCCGGGCGTTGGTATGCTGCCATACCAGGCGAGAAAGCTCGTTTTCGGACTCGGCATGGAGCCGGCCCAGGTAAGCAAGGCTGTCAGGTTCATACTCAGCCTCTATCAGGCATTTGCCGACACGGACTGCTCCCTTGCCGAGATAAATCCGCTGGTAATCACAGCCGATGACGACGTCATCGCTCTCGATGCGAAGATGAACTTCGATGGGAACGGGCTTTTCCGTCACCCCGATATTCTCGAGATGCGGGACGTAGACGAGGAAGACAAGATGGAATACGAGGCCTCGAAATTTGACCTGAGCTACATCAGCCTCGACGGAAACATCGGGTGTATGGTCAACGGGGCGGGGCTTGCCATGGCCACGATGGATATGATCAAACTCCACGGCAGCGAACCTGCCAACTTTCTCGATGTGGGTGGTGGTGCATCGACGGACCAGGTGAAAAACGCCTTCAGGCTGATTCTCGCCGATCCAAAAGTGAAAGCAATCCTCGTAAACATCTTTGGCGGTATAATGAGATGTGACGTGCTCGCCGAGGGAGTCGTTCAGGCAGCGAAAGAGGTAAAGTTGAGTGTTCCCCTCGTTGTCAGGCTCGAAGGAACAAATGTCGAAAAGGGAAGGGAAATACTCGAAAAATCCGGCCTCAACATAATTTCAGCGAAAGATATGAGGGATGCTGCTGAGAAAGCGGTCGCGGCGGCACAGTGAAATATTTCTAGGGGGAGAAGGCAGATGAGCATACTCATAAATAAGGATACCAGGGTCCTTGTTCAGGGAATTACGGGTGCCACGGGCGCATTCCATACAAAGCAGATGCTTGACTACGGTACCAAGATAGTGGGGGGAGTCACCCCTGGAAAGCGGGGGCAGAAGGTTGAGGGAGTCCCCGTTTTCAACACCATCGACGAAGCCGTGAGGGAGACGGGGGCGAATGCATCGGTGGTATATGTTCCACCTGCTTTTGCGGGTGATGCTATAATGGAATGCGTCGACGCCGAAATGGATCTTGTTGTGGCGATAACAGAGGGTATTCCCATTCTCGACATGGTGAAAGTCAAGCGATTCATGGAAGGCAGAAAGACCCGCCTCGTTGGCCCCAACTGCCCCGGAGTTATTACTCCCGGCGAGTGCAAGATAGGGATCATGCCCGGGTACATACACGAGCCGGGAGAAGTCGGCGTCGTGTCGCGGTCGGGCACGTTAACCTACGAAGCGGTTGCCCAGCTGACATCCCTTTCCCTGGGCCAGTCCACCTGTGTGGGAATTGGAGGAGACCCTGTCAACGGGACGGATTTCATAGATGTGCTGAGGCTTTTTGAGGGCGATCCCGAAACCCGGGCGGTGGTGTTGATCGGTGAGATAGGCGGTACCGCAGAGGAAGAGGCCGCCCAGTTCATCAAAGACAATATGACCAAGCCCGTGGTCGGCTTTATCGCGGGAAGGACCGCGCCGAAAGGGAAGAGAATGGGCCATGCGGGTGCAATCATATCGGGGGGGAAGGGAACGGCTGATGAGAAGATCAAGGCGTTCAAAGATGCAGGTATCGAGGTTGCCGAAAGCCCGGCCGATATGGGTGTTTCCATGGCCAGGGTGCTCGGCATGGAAATAAACTGACAAGGGGTATCGATCGATGATCAAGACGCAGGAAAAGATGATCCCGAAGGAAAACGAGAAGGTAAAGATCACCATTGTCCCGAAATTCTGCAAGGGATGCGATATATGCGTGAGGTTGTGCCCGAAAAGCGTTCTCGGTATGGAGATGTTCAAGGTCAAGGTTGTTGATATCGACAAATGCATCATCTGCGGTCAATGTGAGCTCAGGTGTCCCGATTTCGCAATTTTCGTCGAAAAAAAGGAAGTGAAGGGAGGCAAAAGTGGCTAAGACCATCCGTCTTTTGCAGGGAAATGAAGCCTGCTCCGAGGGAGCCCTGTACGCGGGCTGCACTTTTTTTGCCGGCTATCCGATAACTCCCTCAACCGAAGTGGCCGAGGTTCTGGCGGTGAAACTGCCCCTCATCGGTGGAGCCTTCATGCAGATGGAGGATGAGATCGCCGCGATGGCAGCCATTATCGGCGCGTCCCTTGCGGGCTCCAAGTCCTTGACCGCCACGAGCGGCCCCGGGTTTTCCCTCAAGCAGGAAAATATCGGTTTTGCTGCGATTGCCGAAGTTCCCTGCGTGATCGTAAACGTCATGAGGGGTGGCCCCTCAACGGGCGTTCCGACAGGACCGGGGCAATCTGATATCATGCAGTGCAGATGGGGAACCCACGGCGACCACCCGATAATTACGCTCACACCGGCATCGGTGCAGGAAATATTTACCGAGACGGTGAGGGCCTTTAACCTTTCAGAGAAATATCGGAATCCCGTCATTATCGCCTTCGATGAAATTGTGGGACATATGCGGGAGAAGATTGAAATTCCCGAACCGGGTGAGCTGGAGATAATCGACAGGACAAAGCCAAATGTGGCACCGGAAGAGTATTTCCCCTACGACTCCTCAAAGGGCGACATCCCCCCAATGGCGAACTTTTTCGAGGGTTACCGGTACCATGTGACCGGCCTGAATCACGACATGACGGGTTTCCCCGTCAATGCCTGTGAGCTGATCCATGTGGAGGAGGAGAGGCTCATGAGGAAAATTGATGCCAACAGGGATGACATTATCAAATACGAGGAGTTCATGCTCGACGATGCGGAGGTGGCGATTTTTGCATACGGCGCCTGCGGCAGGTCAGCCAAGGAGGCGGTGGAAACCGCCAGAGAGAATGGTATGAAAATAGGCCTCTTCAGGCCCCTGACCATCTGGCCATTTCCCGACAGGGAAATCGAGGCGCTTGCCGGAAGGGTGAAGAGCATCGTGGTTCCCGAGTTGAGCCTCGGTCAGATCATTCTCGAGGTCGAAAGGACTTCAAAGGGCAAAACCAGGGTAGAAGGGATATTCAGGGTCGATGGCGACCCCATAAATCCCGGGCAAATTCTGGACATGGTGAAGGAGGTTATCTGATGGCTTATGATTACAGTCCCTATTTGAGGAACGAAAAATTCCCCCACATTTGGTGTCCCGGGTGCACATACGGAATCGTACTGAAAGCAATCATCCGCGGATTAGAAAAATCAGGAATATCAAAAGATGACACGGCCATTGTTTCAGGTATTGGCTGTGCCTCGAGACTCCCCGGATATGTCGACTTTAATACCCTCCACACCGCCCATGGAAGAGCAATAGCATTCGCCACGGGTATAAAAATGGTAAAACCGGAAAAAAATGTTCTCGTCATCACCGGGGACGGGGATGCCACCGCAATCGGGGGAAACCACTTTATTCATGCCTGCAGGAGAAATATCGACATCACCGTGATCATCTTCAACAATTTCATCTACGGCATGACGGGGGGACAGTACTCCCCCACAACTCCCACCGGAGCCTTCGCAACGACGATGCCCTACGGAAACGTAGATCCTCACTTTGACATTAACGAGCTGTCCAAGGGGTCAGGTGCAACCTTTGTCGCCCGTGGGACGGCATATCACGCAGCCGCCCTGGACAGGCTGGTGGTAGAGGCCATAAATCACAAGGGCCTTTCTGTTCTTGAAATCATAAATGCATGCCCAACCACCTATGGGAGAAGGAACAAGTTCAAGAATCCCACGGACATGCTTCTCTGGATGAAAGACCATTACGTGCCTCTGAGCGCCTATCAGAAACTTCCTCCTGAAAAGGCTGAAGGGAAATACCCAACGGGAATTCTCTTCAGGATTGAAAAACCGGAGTACTCCGAAGTCTACTACGAGATGGTTAAAAGGGTCAGATCAAGAGAAAAAGGAGGGAGGTGATGGCGCGCTACGAGATCAGGTTTTCAGGATCGGGCGGTCAGGGGTTGATCCTCGCGGGAGTGATATTTGCAGAAGCGGCCGCAATATACGGAGGAATCAATGCGGTCCAGAGCCAGTCCTACGGTCCCGAAGCACGGGGAGGTGCAAGCAAGTCCGAGGTCATCATCAGCGACGAAACGATAAATTTCCCAAAAGCCATGAGCATCGATCTCCTTCTTGCCCTGACACAGGAGGCCTGTACCAAATACTATGTGGACCTGAAGGAAGAGGGCGTCCTGCTCGTCGACGAGGACTTTGTCACGGAGATTCCCGAGGGAAATTACCGGGTGATAAAGCTCCCCATCATCAGGGCGGCCCAGGAGAAGGTGGGAAAGGCTTTTGTGGCAAATATCGTTGCCATAGGGGCAATAACGGCGATCGTTGAAAAGATCAGTTTCGACTCCGTAGAGAAAGCCGTCCTCTCGAGGGTTCCCCGGGGGACTGAAGATCTGAACAAAATGGCCCTCAAGATCGGCTTCGATATGGCAAAGGAAAAAATCGCTCAGTAAAGGATCCCCCCTTGGAGAGGACGCTCAGCATAGTGAAACCCGATGGGGTCGAGAGGGGGCTCATCGGGGAAGTCATCGCCAGGTTTGAAAAAGAGGGGATAAAAATAGTAGCCATCAAGATGGTGAAGATGGAAAAAGCACAGGCCGAGGGTTTCTACGCGGTGCACGAAGGGAGACCTTTTTTCAACAGCCTCACCACGTTCATGTCCTCAGGACCGATCGTGGCCCTGGTCCTCGAGGGAGAGGGAGTGATAGCAAAGAACCGGGAAATCATGGGGGCCACCGACCCCGCAGAGGCCGCCGCCGGGACCATTCGGGCCGATTTTGCCTCGGAGATAGAGAAAAATATCGTTCACGGGAGCGACTCCCCCGAAACGGCGCAAAAGGAGATAGCCTTCTTTTTCAGCGAGCTTGAAGTGATCTAATAGGTAGACGTCCCCTGAAACCAAATCGCCCTTTCTGGTAGTATACTATCGGAAGGGGTTTTTTTATTGTGAGGCCGCCGTATGGGTAGCAGGGTAGACCTGAAGGGAAAAACTCTGGGGGAACTCGAGGAGCTCTTTTCCGCGTGGGGCAAGGAGCGATTCAGGGCCCGGCAGATATACAGGTGGATCTACGGAAAGCTCGAGACGGGCTTCCCGGAGATGACGGACCTCTCCAAACCTTTCCGCCGGGAGCTGGAGGAACACTTTCTCGTATCCCGCTTTGATCACGATGTGGTGAGGGTGTCCCGGGACGGGACGGTGAAGTTTCTCTTCATGCTCCCCGATGGAGATGGGGTTGAGACGGTCCTGATCCCGGAGGGCAGGAGAAATACCATATGCCTGTCTACCCAGGTCGGCTGCAGGATGGGGTGCCGTTTCTGCGCAGCCGCGGAGGGAGGTTTTTCGAGAAACCTGACCGCCGGGGAGATAGTCAATCAGTTCTGTGCGGCAGAGCAGTACCTGCGCGCACGGGGAGAGCGCTCGACCAACGTTGTCTTCATGGGTATGGGAGAGCCCCTGGATAATCTCGACGAAGTTTTAAGAACGATAGAAATCCTGAACTCAGAATTTGCATTTTCTATTTCCCAAAAGAGAATTACCGTTTCCACCTGCGGCCTTATACCCGAGCTGAAAAGGCTCGTGTCTGCCTGCGACGTTTCCCTTGCCGTTTCCCTGAATGCGACGACGGATGCTCTTCGAAGCAAACTGATGGCGGTGAACAAAAGATACCCGCTCCAGGACCTCGTACAGTTCCTCGAGCAGGTCAAGCCGAAAAAAAACAGAAAGGTTACGGTCGAATATCTTCTCATTGCGGGATTGAATGACTCACCGCGTGATGCGGCACGGCTGGCGGCGCTTCTGAAATCGTGCAGGGTAAAGGTAAACCTCCTTCCGTTCAACCAGACGGGTTCGAATTCCTATGCAACCCCCGGTTTTGCGTCGGTGGACAGATTCCGGGAAATCCTTGTGAACGAGGGAATCCAGACTATAATACGGGAGAGGAGAGGAGCCGATATTGAGGCCGCCTGCGGACAGTTGCGGGGAAAAATGAGGGGAAAGGGAAAAACCCTTGAATAGAAGATTGCCGCTTCAATAAGATTACAGAGGGCACGAGAGGTGAGAAAATGAAAACGGTTCTTGGCGTCATCGGGGGCAGTGGCCTTTACGATATTTCCGGCGTCGATATCGTTGATGAGGTGAGCGTCGAGACGCCCTTCGGACCCCCTTCCGATTCATACATAATCGGTGAACATGAGAGGGGGAAGATAATTTTCCTCCCCCGGCACGGTAGGGGCCACAGGATACATCCTTCAAAAATAAACTTCAGGGCAAATGTTTATGGGATGGTGAAGCTCGGTGTTACCAGGATTCTCTCCGTAAGTGCCGTGGGGAGCATGAAAGAGGAGATTGCCCCGGGCGACATCGTCGTCGTGGATCAGTTCTATGACAATACGAGGTTTCGCATCAACACATTTTTCGATGATGGGATCGTCGGACACATTGCCTTTGCAGACCCTGTTTGCGCTGAACTGGCTCAGATTTTGTACAATGCTGCTAACCAGGTGGTGGAGAGAGTTCATAACGGCGGGACGTATATATGCATCGAGGGCCCCCAGTTTTCGACGCGTGCCGAGTCCCTCGTGTATCGTTCTTTCGGGGTCGACGTGATCGGCATGACGAATATCCCGGAAGCGAAGCTGGCGAGAGAGGCAGGGCTGTGCTATTCAACAATGGCCCTTGCGACAGATTATGACTGCTGGCACGAGAGCGAAGAGGATGTCACAGCTGAAAAAGTGGTCGAAGTCCTGAAAAGGAACGTTGCGAACTCGAAAAAAATTATCCTGGAAGTAGCCATGAACCTTCCCGGTGAGAGAGGCTGTTCCTGTTCCCAGGCACTGAAAAATGCCATAATGACGGCAAGGGACAGGATTGCACCGGAAACTTACGAGAAGCTGAAACCCATCATTGGAGACTTCCTCGAATAGACAAAAGGAGATCTCATGAAAAAGTTGCTCACTTTCCTTACCCTGATGTTTCTTGTCTCTGCCCTCGCCTCGTGTGCTGCCACAAACAAACAGCAGAAAAGGGAGGCTGAATCAAGACTCCGACTCGCAGTGGGGTATCTGCAGGATGGAAAGATTACGGCAGCCCTCGCTGAGCTCGATAAAGCCGAAAAGCTCGACCCGGACAATCCGGAAATCAAGCTCGCCATCGGACTCGTCCATCTAAGGAGAGGTGATCTCGAGCTCTCAGAGAAATACATGCTGAAAGCAGTTGCAATTGATGAAGATTATTCGGAGGCGTACAACAATCTGGGCCTTCTCTACAGCAGGATGGGGAAGAGCGAAAAGGCTATCGAGTACTACAACAAGACCCTGGAGAACATCCTCTACCCGACACCCGAGAGAGCCTACAACAATCTCGGCATCGAATACGAGAAGATGGGATTGGCAGACAAGGCCGAGGAGATGTACCTGCGGGCCTCATCGATCTCTCCAACATTTCCCGCAGCTCATTTCAATCTCGGAAGGATCTATACGCAGAAGGGTGATTACGACGAGGCGATACAGCATTTCAACAGGGCTATCAGGCTGAATCCCGGGTACGTCTCTGCGCACTTTCAGCTCGGCACCGTGTATCTGAAGAAAAAAGATTATGAAAAGGCCCTGGAATCGTTCAGGAAAGTCGAGCAGATCAGCACATCGGATGATGTTAAAGATATGGCACGAGAGTATATCGAACTTATTGAAAGATAAAGGGGAAGGTTTTGCCTTCGATAGCATTGAAAGAAGCTCGAGAGAAAAAGAAGATAACCCTTGAAGAGGCTTCCCGGCTTCTCAAGATAAGCAAATCCTATATCAATGCCATCGAGGAAGGTGATTTCGACGTACTCCCGGAACCCGTTTTCTCCAAGGGCTATATAAAGAGTTACTGCCAGCTCCTCGAGGTCGACCCGAAAGAGATGTTGGATAGCTACAACGATTACATCTCTGCAAGGGAGCCGGTCAAACTCGAACCCCTGAAGCCGATACCGGGCAGAAACAGGAGAAGAATCCGTCTGAAAGGTTGGCCCGCATGGATCATAACGGCTCTGGCCATACTTGTTCTGATCGTTTCGGTGCTGGGCTACCAGATACGGAAGGAGAAAAACAAGCTCGCCCTCCGGGCAAAGCTCGAAACGGAGTTTGCACATAACGCCTCTGACATGGTGGAGCAGACAACGGAAAGAGGGGAGGGAGAGAGCGTGCAGGCACCGAAAAAAGAGGGAGAAAAGGCTGAGGCCGATAACGGTGGAATCAAGGCAAGTGAGGGCGATCAGGGATTGAATCTCAACCTCGAAGCCAGGGAGCTAACCTGGCTCTACATAGTCCCTGACAGCGGAAGCCCGATAGACGTAACCCTCTATCCCGGTGACCGGTTGAAGGTGAAAGCCAAGAAGACCATCAAGTTCAAACTGGGCAATGCCGGTGGTGTCTCGGCGGTCCTGAACGGGAAAAAATTAGGGCCTCTTGGAAAATCGGGGGAAGTGGTTGAAAAGACGGTGAGTATGGAGGGAGTTGAGTGAGAGAGGCAAATGTCCGCTGCAGGAAATGCGGAAAGATAATGGGAAAAGAGAAGGTCGACTACGACCACATACACTGGGGTTGCATTTGCGGGTACAAAGAGAAAACCTACTATGCGAAACGGACAAGGAGAGTCAACCCCTATGAGACGAAGTTTTCTCACCCCGTCCTCGATCTTGAGAGCGGGGGGGCGATTTCACTTTTTGCCGAAGTGGACAGGAAGGTGGACCTCTTGTCCCTCGAAGAAATAAGCAGGCTTACTACCTCCTCCGAACCTCTTCCATCCGTGCTTGCCGACATCGTAAAGAGCATCGCACGCAGGATGCAGGTGGAGGTCTGCTCTATTTACCTTTACAAGAGAAAGTACCTCGTCCTCACTGCCACGCACGGTCTTTCGCAGAAATCTGTGGGGGTGGTCAAATTAAAACCGGGTGAGGGAATAACGGGTGCGGCCGCACTCAGCGACGGTCCTGTAGTGGTGAGCGATGCGTCTGCTGATGATCGTTATAAGTATTTTGCCGTTACGGAGGAGGAAAAATACAAGGGGATGCTGTCCTGTCCGATCAGGGATGGAGATAGACTCCTCGGTGTGTTAAACGTTCAAACGGTAAAGATACACTTCTTCAACCCCTTTGAGATGAACTATATCAACATAGTTTCCAATCTGATCAGGAACTGCCTCAAAATAAGAGGGAAGAAAAGGTAAGAAGGGAAAGGTAAACTTCAGGGGCTGTCTCTATGCTTCTCAAAGAGCAGTATGAAAAACTGCTTGCCCTCGTCGAGAATGTGGACGACGATGCCGTCGGTGTCATGCTCACGACGCTTCACCCCTCGGACATTGCTGACTTCATAGAGGTCCTCGATGAGGAGTCGAAGAAGTATGTTTTCAGCCTTCTCGACTCGAGGATCGCCTCTGACGTGATAGCCGAGCTCAACGTCGATGCCAAAGGCGAAATTCTCGATGGAATCGAGGCCACCAGGCTTGCCGCCATCGTCGATGAGATGGACTCTGATGATGCGGCGGATATATTCGATGAGCTGAGTCCCGTTCAGCGTCTGGCCGTTCTCGAGGGGATAGACGAAGAGGATAGGGCCGAGGTTACGGAACTCTTGAAGTATGAGGATGATACCGCAGGCGGTATCATGTCTCTTGAGTTCATCTACGTTTATGAGTTTCAAACGGTACAGGAAGTAATAAACCTCCTGCGGGTGAGGCGGGAGCAGATCGAGCAGATTCACTTTATTTATGTTGTTGATAAGAAGTTTCACCTGCGGGGGATAGTGAGGTTGGTGGAGTTGCTGCTCTCTGACCCCAAGGAGCGCATAATCGGGGTCATGGAGCCCGCCCCCTATGCGATCAAGCCCGAAACGGATCAGGAAGAGGTGGCGAAAATATTCAAAAAGTACGACACACCCTCGATGCCCGTTGTGGACTCGGAAGGAAAGCTTCTGGGCCGCATAACTTTCGATGACGTGATGGATGTGGTGGACGAGGAGGCAACGGAAGACTTTTTGAGACTTGCCAACGTCGACATAGGAGAGAGGGTATTTGCCGATACCCTTTCCACTGCGCGGAAGAGACTCCCCTGGTTATCGGTGAATCTCTTTACCGCGCTCCTTGCGGCCTGGGTTGTGGGTCTCTTTGAAAACACAATCGGTCAGTTTGCGTTTCTGGCCGTATTTATGCCCATAGTTGCCGGCATGGGGGGCAACGCGGGAACGCAGACCCTCACGGTCGTCGTGAGGGGGATTGCTCTCGGGGACCTCGATTACGGCGGGGCCAAAAGGGTTCTTTTGAAGGAGATCATGGTAGGATTGTTGAATGGTATGACAAACGGCCTCCTGATGGGCGTCGTTGCCTATCTGTGGAAAGGACTGCCCGTTGTTGGTCTTGCCATTTTTCTGGCAATGGTAATCAATCTCTTCGTGGCGGCATCCTTTGGTACCATCGTTCCCCTCTTTCTTCGGGCCATTAAAATCGATCCTGCCCTGGCCTCTGGAGTTATTGTGACAACCGCCACGGACTGCATGGGATTTCTCTCCTTTCTCGGTCTTTCGACCCTACTTCTCAAGGAATTCATCTGAGCGTCATGGGACGGGCGTCGTTCATTACGGAAGGAATAAAGCTGAAAGAACACCTCTTCAGGGAATCTGACGTGTCCCTTTTGATTTTTACCGAGAGCAGGGGGACAATCAGGGCCATAGCACCCGGGCTGAAAAGGAGCAAAAAGAGATTTCCCGGTTCGATCAGGAAATTATGCCTTTATGAGTTCAGTCTTACCGCGGGCAAAAAAGATTACTACGTGGTGAGCGGAGCCCGTTTCTTACAGGCCTTCGAGGAAATTGCCCACAATTTCAAGGCCTATTGTGCGGCTGACTACATTCTCCAGGTAATTCAATACTTTTATCTCGAAAACATGGCATCCTCCTATATCTATCAATCATTGAGGATCTTTTTGGAGTCCCTGGCCTCTGGAAAGGATATAATTTCGACCGTAAAGTGGATGGAAATCAGAGTGCTTGCTGATTCGGGCTTCCTTTCAAACGTCACAACCTGCTCCCGCTGTGCCCGCGTTTTTCGAGAAGAGGAAAAAGGATATTACAACAGGGAAAACAGCCATATCTACTGCATAAACTGCAGAATAGCAGGAAAATATATAATAATTAGCAAAGACATGAGGGGCAAAGTAGCCGCAGCGCTTGATCCGGAGTGCGGGGAATTCACCCCGTTTCCCGAGCATGAGAGCGGCTCAATAAACAGGATTACCACCGAAGTGATCCTGGAAAAACTCGGCTTCGTTCCCAGGCCTCTCATACAAATTACACGGGATTTGAAACTAAAAGGCTTGAAAACCCTCTAATTTCTTATATTTCTTGACACCATATATGTTTAATGATATTTTCATATATTCCTTTCTGTTTGGTTATTGTTGAAAACTAAAACCCATGGAGGTAAAAGGTGAATTTTCAGGATCTTATCATCGCACTTCAAGAGTTCTGGGCGCGGAAAGGGTGCGTTGTTCAGCAGCCGTATGATATCGAGGTTGGAGCGGGTACCTTCAACCCGGCAACGCTGCTTCGCGTTCTTGGCCCCGAACCTTGGAATGTTGCTTACGTAGAGCCCTCCAGGAGGCCTACCGACGGGAGATATGGTGAAAACCCGAACCGGCTTCAGCACTATTATCAGTTCCAGGTAATCATGAAGCCCTCTCCCTACAACATACTGGATCTCTACTTCGAGAGCCTCGAGTCCTTCGGGATAGACCCGAAAAAACACGACATTCGGCTTGTTGAGGATGACTGGGAGAGCCCGACCCTCGGTGCGTGGGGTCTGGGCTGGGAGGCATGGCTCGATGGGATGGAGATTACCCAGCTGACCTACTTTCAGCAGGCAGGGGGCCTCGACCTCAAACCCGTTTCCTTTGAGATTACCTATGGAATCGAGAGGATCGCAATGTATCTTCAGAGGGTCGACAACGTCTTTGACCTTCAGTGGATAGGAGATGTGACGTATGGCGATGTCTACCACCGCGGAGAGGTGGAGTTTTCGATATACAACTTTGAGGAGGCGGACGTACCGATGCACTTCTCTCTTTTTGAAATGTTTGAAAAGGAGTGCAGGAGGCTCGTGGAGAAAAAGCTGGTTCTCCCGGCTTTCGACTACTGCTTGAAATGTTCCCACACCTTCAACATGCTCGATGCCCGGGGAGCAATTTCGGTAACGGAGCGGACATCCTATATCGGTCGTGTCCGGACCCTGGCGCGTATGTGTGCGGAGGGGTACCTGGGGATGCGGGAAGAGCTTGGATATCCTCTTCTGAACAAATCATTCAAATAAAAAAAACGGTGAGAGAGGAAGGCATGAGCAGAGAATTATTTATTGAAGTAGGCTGCGAGGAAATTCCGGCAGGCTTTATAGGGCCGGCCCTCGAGGCGGGCGAGAAATATCTCGAGGAAGAGTTGAGAAAGAAGCGGATAACCTTCTCCCGCATACAGATCACCGGCAGCCCGCGGAGGCTGGTGTTCAGGATCAAAGACGTGGGAGATACGCAGGAAACGCAGGAGGATCTCGTTCTCGGCCCCCCGGAAAGTGTCGCTTTCGATGCGTCTGGAAAACCCACGAAGGCAGCGCTGGGATTTGCGGCATCATCCCATCTGAAGGTGGAGGACCTGAAAATATTCGAAACCGAAAAGGGAAGGTATCTCGGGTACCAGAAGAAAGAGGAGTCTTCAACGGCAGAAGAGCTGTTTCCCGATATACTGATGGGGCTCCTTCCCGCCCTGCCGTTTAAAAAGTCCATGAGGTGGGCTGACCTGGATATCAGGTTTGCCCGGCCCGTCCACTGGATCATAGCCCTTTACGGGAATAAGGTCATAGATGTCTCCTTCGGGAACACGAGGTCCTCTAACTTCACCTTCGGGCACAGATTTTTAAAACCTGACAAGATTACCATCAACGAACCCTCGGAGTATGTGGAAAAGCTCAAGGAGGCTTTCGTCATCGTTGATTTCGATACGCGGAAGGAGATAATCAGGAAGCAGCTGAAAGACATAGAAAGCAAGATCGGTTTCACGTGGGTGGCGGATGAGAGTCTCCTGGAAACCGTTGCCAATCTTGTCGAGTATCCCGTGACGGTCGTAGGAAAGTTCGAGGAGTCATACCTGGAGCTGCCCAAGGAGATTCTGGTAACCACCATGAAGGAGCACCAGAAATATTTCGTTTTTGAAGATGAGAGTGGAAATCTATTCCCCGGTTTTGCAACGGTGTCGAACATTATCACAGAAGATATGGACGTGGTGGTCAGAGGGAACGAGAAGGTGCTCAAGGCAAGACTGTCGGATGCGGACTTCTACTACAAAGACGACCTGAAGGAGCCTTTGATCGGCAAGAAGGATAAGCTGAAAGAGGTCATTTACCAGTCCGACCTCGGCACCTATTTCGACAAGGTTGAAAGGGTAGAGCAGCTTTCCAGGAAGATCGCGGAAAAGGTAGATCCCGCAAAGGCGGACCTGGCGGCGAGGGCTGCGGCTCTGTCCAAAATCGACCTCATTACCGGTGTGGTGTACGAGTTTCCCGAGCTCCAGGGAATTATGGGAAGGGACTACGCTCTCAAGACGGGAGAGGAAAAGGAGGTTGCCGAGGCGGTATTTGAGCATTATCTTCCCAGAGCAGCCAGGGACATTCTGCCCGGAACAGGAACCGGTGCGATTGTTTCTATCGCCGACAAAGTCGATACCATCTGTGGTTGTTTCGGGGTTGGCCTGGTGCCGACGGGGACGCAGGACCCTTACGCCCTGAGAAGGCAGGCGATAGGAGTGGTAAACGTCATCATCGACAAAGGCTATGACCTCTCCCTCTCGGAGTTGATCACGTGGGCGATAAAAAACCTCGAGGATCGCATAAAAGGGGAAGAAGGGGCAATCATCGCAGACGTGTTGGAGTTTTTCCGGGGCAGGCTCCCGGGCGTCATATCTTCAGGAGATGTGGACCATGAAATCATCGACGCGGTGCTCAACGTCGGTTTCGACAATGTCCTGGATGCAAGGGGGAAGGTTGAAGCCCTTTCAACCTTCAAGCGGAGCGAGTCGTACGAGTCCCTGATCACCGGCTTTAAGAGAGCTCAGAACATAACGAGGGGAGCTCAGGTTGCAGATGCCGTGTCGCCGGAGCTTTTCGATCACGATGAGGAGAGGGATCTGTACCGGGCTATCCTGGAGGCCAGGGAATCGGTTGAGAGTCTCGTCGCGAAAAAATCATATGGTGACGCCCTGGAAAAGCTGGCTTCGCTGAGAAAGCCAATCGATCTGTTCTTCGAAAAAGTGCTCGTTATGGATAAAGACGAAAAACGAAGAAATAACCGGCTGGCGCTTCTCTCTGAGTTGACGGGACTTTTCAGCTGGATAGCGGATTTTTCTCAATCCAGAAAGTAGGCGAGTATATTTACATATATGGAGGAATTGGAAATGGCAAACAAGTACGTATATTTTTTCGGGGCTGGCAAAGCGGAGGGAAGAGCCGAGATGAAGGACCTTCTCGGCGGAAAGGGAGCGAATCTTGCCGAAATGACGAATCTCAAAATCCCCGTTCCACCCGGTTTTACGATAACCACCGAAGCCTGCAACATATTCTACAGAAATCGGGGGAGGGTCCCGAAAGGGATAACCGATGAGGTGGGAAAGAACCTCCGAAGGCTGGAAAAGCTATCGCGGAAAAAATTCGGGGATCGCAACAACCCCCTTCTCGTATCCGTCCGGTCGGGATCGAGATTCTCCATGCCCGGGATGATGGACACGGTTCTCAACCTCGGTCTCAACGACAATACGGTGAAGGGCCTGGCGAAAAAGTCCGAAAATGAGAGGTTTGCCTTTGACTGCTACCGGCGTTTCATAACCATGTTCTCAGACGTGGTCCTCGGCATACCGAAAGAGTATTTCGAAGAGATCCTCGAAAAAAGAAAAAGCGAAAAGGATATAGATCTGGACACGGATCTCGATACCGATGATTTGCTGTTTATCGTGAAGAAGTTCAAGGACCTGGTCAAAAAAAGGTTAAAAAAACCCTTTCCCCAGGCACCCGACAGGCAACTCAAAATGGCAATCGATGCAGTGTTCAGGTCGTGGAATAATCCCCGGGCAAAGTATTACCGGAAATCCCACAGTATCCCCGATAACCTCGGGACTGCGGTTAACATTCAGCTCATGGTTTTCGGGAATATGGGAAATGATTCCGCCACGGGCGTCGGATTTACCCGGAACCCCTCCACGGGGGCAAAGGAGCTCTACGGGGAATATCTGCTGAACGCCCAGGGTGAGGATGTGGTTGCCGGCATACGAACACCGAAGGGGCTGAAAGAGCTGAAAAAAGATATGCCTTCCGTTTTCAAGGAGTTGATAGATATCACGAAGAGGCTCGAGAAACATTACCGGGATGTCCAGGATTACGAGTTCACCGTTGAAAATGATCACCTTTACATGCTGCAGACCAGGTCAGGGAAGAGAACGGCCACTTCCGCCGTCAAGATTGCGGTTGATATGGTAAAGGAAAAGCTGATTTCGAAGGAAGCGGCTATCCTTCGGGTCGAACCTGCCCAGATAGATCAGCTTCTCCACCCCATCATAGACCCCAATGCCAGTTACACGGTGATTGCAAAAGGCCTCCCCGCTTCTCCCGGTGCTGCAACGGGGATGGTGGTATTCAATGCAGACAGGGCGGTTGAGCTTTCAACGGAGGGGAAGCCGGTGATTCTCGTGAGGAAAGAGACCAGCCCCGACGATATCCACGGGATGGATGCTGCAAAGGGAATATTGACTGCCAAAGGGGGCATGACATCCCATGCGGCGGTTGTGGCAAGGCAGATGGGGAAGACCTGCGTGGCGGGTTGTGACGATATAGAGATCGACGAGATGACGAACAGGTTTTCCGTCCAGGGGAAAACGATAATGGAGGGAGATTTCATCACTTTAAACGGGTCCATGGGAGAGGTGATACTGGGCGAGGTTCCCCTCATGACGCCCGAACTGACAGGGGCCTTTGGCGTTTTGATGAAATGGGCGGATTCATTCAGAAAGATCGGTGTCAGGGCGAATGCTGATGTCCCGAGGGACGCGCAGGTTGCGCGTGACTTTGGCGCGGAAGGGATAGGCCTCTGCAGAACCGAGCACATGTTTTTTGCAGAGGACAGAGTCAATATCATGCAGAAGATGATTCTCGCAAAGACGGTGGAGGACAGGAAAAAGTATCTCGATATGCTCCTCCCGATGCAGAAAAAGGATTTCGTTGGGCTGTTCAAGGCAATGGACGGGTATCCCGTCACCATCAGGCTTCTGGATCCACCCCTCCATGAATTCCTTCCGAAGATGGAAGATTTGATGGTCGAGGTTACAAAGCTCGAGCTTCTCCATGCTGACAAGGGGTTGCTGAGTGAGAAAAAGAGCCTCTTGGCCAGGGTAGAGGAGCTCCACGAGTTTAACCCGATGCTCGGGCTTCGCGGCTGCAGGGTTGGCATCCTCTATCCCGAGATCACGAGAATGCAGGTCAGGGCTATCATGGAGGCGGCAAAAAAGAAGGTGAAGATATACCCGGAGATCATGATTCCCCTGGTAAGCATGAAAGAAGAGATGCAGGCCCAGAAGGAGATCGTCGTACAGGTGGCCGAGGAAGTGCAGAGAAAGTTCAAGACGAAGGTGAAATATCTTGTCGGAACCATGATCGAACTTCCAAGGGCTGCTATCTGCGCGGATAAGATAGCCGAAGAGGCGGAGTTTTTCTCCTTCGGCACGAACGACCTCACCCAGACGGCTTATGGCTTTTCACGGGATGATGCCGGAAAGTTTATCATGGAGTATATGAACACCGCGGAAAAGTGCGTCGGCTGCGGTGGTATACTCGAGAAAGACCTGTCCTGTCCCGACTGCAAGAGGGTATACGAACAGAGGGCTGATAATATCCTTAACTTTGATCCCTTCCAGACCCTCGACCAGGCAGGCGTGGGAGATCTCATAAAGATAGGCGTTGAAAGGGGCAGGGGGACGAGGAAAGACCTCAAGATAGGGATCTGTGGAGAGCACGGAGGCGACCCTGCTTCCGTCGAATTCTGTCATCTGAGCGGATTTGATTACGTGAGCTGCTCACCGTACAGGATTCCCATAGCGAGGCTCTCAGCGGCGCAGGTGGTAATTAAAGAGAATATGAGGAACAGGGCTTCTCGGAAGGCGGCGGGTGCAAAGGGAAAAAAGAGGAGAAAATCGGCCCGCTGAGGGCAGTTTATTCGAGTGAAGGTGTCGGGGTGACCCCTGCCGGGGTCACCTTTTTTTTGCTTTACTTTTTCCAAATCGCACAATATATTGTATTACCAAAGATGTTCTATACACTATATTGATACATCAAGCCTCAACGGAGATTGCGTATGAAAATAAAATCACTCGAGCTTGTGGGGTTTAAATCCTTCTGCGAAAAGACGGTCGTAAACTTTTCCGAGGGGGTAACCGCCATTGTTGGCCCGAACGGCTCCGGGAAATCAAACGTCGTTGATGCAATTCGGTGGTTGATGGGGGAGACAGCCCCGACGATGATAAGGACCAAATTGCTCGAAGATATAATCTTTTCCGGTTCGGAGACGTCACCGCCAATGGGCATGGCGGAGGTGACGCTTGTTTTCGACAATACGGTTGGCCCCAAACCGGCAGGCTACGAGAGCTTTTCAGAGATCCAGATAACGAGGAGGGCCTTCAGAGACGGGGAGTCCGAATTTTTCATAAACAAAACCCCCTGCAGGCTGAAAGATATCGTAGAGCTTTCCCTCGACGCGGGATCCGGGGCCCGGGGATACTGTATCATCGAACAGGCCAAGGTCCAGCAGATAATCACGGGAAAACCGGAAGAGACGCGCATGTTGATTGAGGAAGCAGCTGGTGTTGCAAAATATCGGTTGAGGAAAAAGGAGGCCCTGAGGAAGCTTGAGACAACGCGGCAGAACCTGATGCGGGTGTCGGATATATTGCTCGAGGTGAAAAGGCAGCTCGGTTCGATAGACCGGCAGGCGAGGAAAGCGAAAAGGTACAGAGTCCTCAAAGGTGAGATGAAGGATATGGAAATCGAACTTCTCAGGAGAAAAGCGGTGAGGGAGTGCGAGGAGGAGGCGCGGCTCGAAAATTTATTGCGCGAGACGGCGGCGAAGGCACGGAGAACGGAAGAAATATTGCAGGCGTATAAGGTCAAGGAGCAGGAGCTGAGGAACGCCGTGTTTGGCGTTGAAACGGAGATCGAGAGCATCAGGCAGAAGCTGTCTGAGAAAAACGAGTCATTTTACCGCCTTGATACCGAGCACGGCGCGGTGACCCGGGAAATAAAAAATGTTTCAGAGAGGATTTCGGCCCTCAACGATGCAGGAAGAAAGATCGAGATGGAGATGGCCGAGCTGAAAAATAGCATTGCGGGGCTTCTGGATGCTGCGGGAGAAACGGATGAGCAAATCGTCCTTTTTCAATCTGAGCACGGGGAGCCAGCAGAACTCCGGGAAACGCTGGGAAGGAGGCTGAAAGAGCTCAAGCAGAAACAGGAGCTTAAAAGGGATGATCTTGTCGACCTTCTTTCCCGCATCGGTGGTTTCGACAACTCGATCAGCATAAACGAGAAATGGTTTTCTGAAACCGATAGGAAGACAAAGCATCTCGCACGGGAGCTCGAGCAACTCCAGACGGAAATCGCCAGGGGAGAGAAGCAAGCGCGGGATGAAATCGAAAGAGAGAGAGAACTCACGGAGAAGATATTCCGCATCAGTGAGGAGTCCCGGGAGTTGAGCGCTTCGATCTCCCACTGCGAGAGAGAAGTGGAGATGCTAAAGGGCAATATCGAAGCTATGAACAAGGAGAGAGAGAGGACCGACAGCCGCCTCAATGCCCTGAAGCAGATTCTGGAAAATTACGAGGTTTTTGGTGAAAGCGTGTCTTACATCATGAATGAGTTCCGGTCAAAAGGAGAAGGGGCAGACATACTCGGTGTGCTCGGGGAACTGATAGCGGTCGAAAAGGGCTATGAGAGGGCCGTGGAGGCAGCCCTGGGGGAGAGCCTGAAATATATCATCGTCAAGGACGCAGACGACGGTGTCGTTGCCCTTCGGGCGCTGAAAAACACGGGAAAGGGAAGGGGGGCGTTCGCCCCGGTAAAGCTGCGGAAGAGGGACGTCAAGAGCGTCGAGATACCAGCGGGGGAAGGGGTTATCTCATCCATTGCCGGAATTATATCAGCGCCCGCGGAGTGCAGGGAGCTTATCGAAGACCTTCTCGGGGATGTCCTTCTCGTAAAAACCGTCGAAGATGCCGTGAGGCTGTGGAAGACCAACGGGTTCTGGGCGACCTATGTTACCCTCGAGGGTGACCTGGTTCTGCCCACGGGAGTCATTTCAGGAGGAAGCGTAAAAGGCGAAGAAAGGGGCATTCTGAGCAAGCGAAGAGAAATGGCGGAGCTGGAAGGCAAACTGCTGGGTGCAGAGAAGGATCTGAAAAACAAGGAAAACCAGCTCAATGTGTTCAAGGAGGAATTGGCAGAGAAGAGGGTGCGCTTCCAGAAGCTCCAGGCAGAGATCGGCGCCCGGGAAAAGGAAAAGCATTCGGCAAAAGTGCACATCGAGTTTCTCGAAAAGGAGATCGAGAAGCAGAAAAAGCGGTATGGATGGAGTGAAGAGGAACTTGCCCATCTGAGGGCAGAGATGAAAAGATATGAGACGCAAAACGAGGAGACCAGGATCGTGAAAGAAAAGAGTGCGAAAAAGGCTGCAGACTTGGAGAAGGAGATCACGGTCCTGAAGAGCGCAATCCAAGATGACGAGATAAGTTTGAGAGAGCTCGAGGAAAGGACCAGCAGGCGGGACCTTGAGCATATGGAGCTGAAGGAGCAAAAACGCAGGATCGAAACCGAGATCGAATCGATGAGAAAAATCGTAGAGGATAAAACAGCCTACAGGGGCAAGGTAGCCGAGGAGGCTGGAGGACTGGAGCGCGGCAGAGAGGGTCTTTTGCTCAGGAAAGAAGAGATGACCGTCCAGCTCAAAGCGGTAGCTGATGGAAGGGAAGAATTCGAGAAAGAAATGGCCGAAAAAAGCGCCCAGATATCCGGCATGAAGGTTAACCTGTCTGATGTGGAAAAAGAATCGGCGGATACCGCATCTGTCCTTAATAACTCAAAAGAGGAGATCTCTTCTCTGCGTGAGAAGCTCGTGGCGGTGAGGACGAGGCTGGAAAGCATACATTCCGTTGCCCACGACAGCTACGGTCTCGAAAAAATTGACCCGAGTCCGGCAACCGGCATGTTTGCCGATATTGGTGATGAACTTCTCCATGAGCAAATGGACGCCACGAGGAGGCGGCTCGAGTTGCTGGGAGAAGTCAATGTCTCTGCAATCGAGGAGAGGGATGAGCTTGCAAAGCGATATGAAAACCTTCTGGCTCAAAAGGAGGACCTTGAAAAGTCCATGAAGGACCTTGAAAAGGTGATTTCGAAAATTGACAGGGAATCCAGGGATAAATTCATAACGATGTTCAACAGCGTGAACGAAAAATTCATGGAACTCTTCCCCAAGCTTTTCACGGGAGGTAAGGGCCAGCTGAAAATGACGGAGGAGGATAACCTGCTGGAATCGGGTGTGGAAATAATACCCCAGCCGCCTGGTAAAAAACTGAAAAATCTGGCCCTTTTGTCCAATGGTGAAAAAGCGCTTACCGGTATCTGTCTCCTCCTGTCCCTGTTTTTCGTCCGGCCGGGGCCATTTCTTTTCCTCGATGAGGTTGATGCGCCCCTTGATGAGGCGAACGTAGACAGGTTCAACAGGCTGATTCGAGATATATCCCACAGCTGTCAGGTAATCATGATCACCCATAAAAAGAGGACGATGGAGCTTGCCGACTTTCTCTATGGGACGACCATGGACAGGCCTGGCATATCGCGTATCATCTCCGCGCAATTAAGTTAACCCGCAGGCAATCCCATCCCCCGAAAGTCTCGGGTCTCAGCTTTTTGTGTGCTATATTCTTTTTACTCTGATTCGGTTGATAAAGGAGAAAGGGGCAACAGGTGGTGGCCTTTTTATCGAAAGTCCGAAAAGGGCTGACAAAGACGAGAAGGAGCATCCTGGAGCGATTTGAGGATGCAGTGCAGGCAGGGAAAGGGGGAGAAGAGCTGCTCGATGAGCTCGAGGAAATCCTCATATTGTCCGACGTTGGTTTCGAGACGACCCTTTTCCTCATGGAGCACTTAAGATCGCGTCTCGAGAAACAGGAAAAACCGGATCCACAGCGTATCAAGCGGATTATGGAGGAGATCATAAGAAACATGCTCGAGGATGTCGAGGAACCCCTCGAGATTTTTCCTCCCTACCCATTCGTCATCCTCGTAGTCGGCGTGAACGGATCCGGTAAGACGACTACCATAGGAAAATTGGCACACGGCCTCAAAATGAAGGGACACTCCGTCTTGCTCGGCGCAGGGGATACGTTCCGGGCAGCGGCGATCGAGCAACTCGAGATCTGGGGCGAGCGGGCGGGGGTTGATGTGGTAAAGCACAGGCCGGGTGGGGATTCTTCGGCTGTTGCCTTCGATACGATTCAGTCTGCCCGCTCGAAGAAAAAGGACGTGGTGATAATCGACACAGCGGGAAGGCTTCACACGAAAAAAAACCTGATGGATGAACTTGGCAAGGTAAAAAGAGTTCTCCATAAGGAACTTTCCCATGCGCCTTCGGAGATTTTGCTTGTCCTCGATGCAACGACCGGACAGAATAGCATCAACCAGGCGAGGAGCTTCAACGAGTCTCTCGGCATAACCGGCCTTGCGGTGACAAAGATTGATGGAACTGCAAAAGGTGGGGTCCTCCTCGCCATAACGAGGGAAATAAAAATTCCCGTCCGATTCATCGGGATCGGCGAGGGCATTGATGACCTGCGGCCCTTTGGTTCAGCCGACTTTGCAAGGGCCCTTTTGTTCGATGAGTGACCTCCTGCTCATACAATTTCTCGGTGCCGTCGCATTCCTTCTCCTGGGGATTCGCCTGTCTGGAATGGGTTTCGAATCAGCCCTGGGGGAAAAAATACGGGTAGCATTCAAGAAACTGTCCGATAAGAGCGTTCCCGCCTATCTGGCCGGGTTCCTGTCAACCCTATCGCTGCAGTCCTCGGGAGCGACGGTGGCGCTTCTTTTGTCGCTTACGGCGACGACCCCGATTTCTTTACCTGCCTGCCTCGCAATCATCCTGGGAGCAGATCTCGGTGCTACCGTTATCGTTCAGTTGATATCCTTCAGAATAACCTCTATCTCATTGCTCGTTATCTCAGTTGGTGCATTCTTCTACCTTTTCTCCCGCAATCAGCGGAGAAAAGCTATCGGTCAGGGCATTCTCGGGTTCGGATTCATTCTGTTTGCCATAGTGATCGTAAACGAGCTCTCGGCGGGGGTGGGAAAAATCCCGGGGCTTGCGATGATCCTCGAAGGGCTCGACAGAGCACCGCTCATATCGTTCGCCGGTGGCCTGATATGTGCGCTGGTTTTCCAGTCCTCCACAGCCGTCCTCGCGCTGATAATCGGATTTTCGATACAGGATATCGTGACCATCAAGGCATCCATTCCCGCAATTCTGGGGGCAAATCTCGGGGCTACCGTCATCGCTTTTCTCTCCGCAATCGGAGGAAAAGAGAGAGGGGCGAGGATTGCGTGGGGACACCTCTTTTTCAAATTCGCAGGCGTACTGCTATTTCTGCCCTTCCTGAGGTATATACCGTCGATCCTCGAGACGATTTCCTTCGATCACGCGCATATGGTGGCGAACATGCACACGGTGTTCAACCTTACCATATCCCTCCTCTTTCTCCCTTTTACCCGTGTGGCGGCGAAGCTTCTCGAGAAAATGTATCCCGAAAAAGAGGACAGGGATGAATTCAGGCTTCAATACCTCGACAGATCATACGCAGCGTCGTCATCTCTCCTGGCGGCGCAGGTGTCGAGAGAGATCATGAGAATGGCGGATGTGGTTCGGGGTATGCTCATCGACATTCAGGAGATTATCGAGTCGGGCACGCTGGAGGGTATCGACGATATAGCCGGCCGTGATGATCTCGTCGATTATCTCGACAGGGAGATCAAGAAGTTTATCTCCGAGCACAGCCAGATCGATATAGGTCTGGAAGTGGGCAAGAGAAACGTGGCGTTTATTTCGGTTATCAGTTACCTCGAAGTAGCGGGTGACATAATCTATAAAGGAATCGGCGAACAGTTGAGTAATAAAATATTGAATAAGTTATATTTCTCTGAAGAAGGAAAAGGGGAGATACTGTTGTATCACGGCAAGGTCGTTGAGATGTACGATGAGGCACTATTCGCGTTCATGAGAGTCGACAGAGAGCTTGCCAGCCGGGTTATAAACAGAAAAAAAGTGCTGAGCAACCTCGAGAGGGATTTGAAGAACGCCCACATACGGCGGTTGCACCTGGGGATGAAGGAGTCCCTCGAAACCAGCTCGATTCACCTCGATATTCTCTCCTCCATGAGGCGACTCGTTTCTGTCTGCGCGGGGATAGCCCACTGCGTGGTCGACTTTGAGGGTCACTGACAATTGCAACCTTTGCTGACGGCTTGACATGATATGATATATTGTGTTTACCTTAGAAACTTCTGACAGCTGCGGAGAAAGGTTATGACCTACCGTTTTTCCAAGGATATATCGGGGTGCGGTCTTTCCGGGATCATCAACACCCGCGGTAACAGGATAGGTGGCGGCGAGATCGTCAGATCGATCGTACTCCAGACGGACAGAGGCAATGGCCTCGGTGCAGGGTATGCCGCTTATGGAATATATCCTGACTATGCGGATTACTATGCGTTTCACATCATGTATGACGATTACTCTGCGAAAGAGGAGACGGAGTCTCTCCTCGAGAATCTCTCCGACGTCGTTTATTACGAGGAGATACCGACCCGGGTCACGGAGAGGATAAGAATTTCCCCCATTCTCATACGGTACTTCCTGCGGCCCGTGATCGAAAAGGCCCCCCGGGATCTTCACCTCCAGCACGAGGATGACATGATTGTGAACCTCGTTATGCGGATCAATGGCTTTGTCGAGGGAGCGTACGTTTTTTCATCGGGTAAGAACATGGGAGTATTCAAGGGAGTCGGATTCCCGAGGGATATTGCTGATTTTTTCCGCATCGAAGACTACGAGGCCTATATCTGGACCGCCCACAACAGGTTTCCCACGAACACGCCGGGCTGGTGGGGAGGCGCGCACCCCTTCACTATCCTGGACTGGTCGATCGTTCACAATGGGGAAATATCATCCTATGGAATCAACAAGCGGTATCTTGAAATGTACGGTTACAACCTGACGCTTCTCACCGATACGGAAGTCGTTGCCTACCTCCTCGACCTGCTCATAAGGAAGCTCGGGCTGGATATAAAATCCGCCTGCGTGGCGCTTGCGGCACCTTTCTGGAAGGACCTCGACAACAAGGAAGGGGACCTTTTCAGGGCTATAAGGATGGTTTTCGGAAGCGCGCTGCTCAACGGCCCCTTTGCCATTCTCTTTGCTTTTTCAGACGGCATTGTCGGTTTGAACGACCGGGTAAAGCTCAGGCCGCTCGTTGTCGGGACGAAGGGAGACTTTGTCTACATGGCAAGCGAAGAGGCGGCGATTCGCGAGGTGTGCCCCGATCCGGACAAAGTATGGGCACCGAAAGCGGGACAGCCGGTGATAGCGAAGCTGGAAAGAGGCATCATCAACTGAGGGTACCGTTCATGAGAAGGGAAATTGACGCAAAAGGCCTCTACTACAGGGATCTGAACAAGATGGTGCGCGATGCTGTCGGTGAGGGATGCACGGAGATCATCCTTTGCAATGTAAACGGTCAGTACTACATAGGAGATGGCATAAAGAACAGGGTCACGATAGTCATCGACGGGGTTCCGGGAAACGACCTTGGAGCGTTCATGGATGGCCCATACATAATCGTCAAAAATAATGCCCAGGACAACGTGGGAAATACGATGAATTCGGGAAAGATCTCCATCCACGGCCACGCCGGTGACGTATGCGGCTATGCGATGAGGGGAGGAAAGATTTTCATAAAGGGAGACGTGGGGTACCGGGTCGGCATACACATGAAAGGATACCAGGATAAGATACCGGTCATGGTTGTGGGTGGCAAGGCGGGAGATTTCCTCGGGGAATATATGGCGGGCGGGGTGCTCATAATCCTCGGGATATCGCAGGGAGAAGATAACGGGCTTCCCGTCGCGGGTGATTTCCTCGGTACGGGGATGCACGGGGGTGTGATTTTCCTGAGGGGTGAGCCCGATATGAGCAGGGTCGGTGCGGAAGTTGGCGTGGTGCCGATCGAGGATGCCGACAGGCGAATTCTCGAGAGCTCGATAAAGGAGTTTTGCGAAGAGTTCGATTACGACTACAACGATGTTATGAAAAACGCGTTCACAAAGATAGTTCCCGTTACAAACAGGCCCTACGGGAATCTCTACGCGTACTGAGGGGGGAGAGGAGATGTCTGAGAATTTCGTTGGCAAGATAGAGTCAAAAATTTCCAAGTTCATTGAAATCGTCGAGAAGCTCAAGGTGGAAAACGCACGATTACAGGAAGAACTGAACAGGAAGGTTCTGGAGAACGAGCAGTTGCGGCGGCGGGCGGAGGAGTTGTCCCGTGAAAAAGATGAAGTGAAGAAGAGTATCGAGAGGCTGCTCAGCAAACTTGAAGTGATTGAGTTGTGAAGAAATTGTTGTATAATTGAGTCATGAAAAAGGTAATTGACATAAATATACTCGGGTATAAGCTGTCGATATCAACGGATAAGGATGAACGGTACGTCGAGGAATTGACCTCGTATCTCAATGGAAAGTTGCGGGAGATAAAGCGTGACAACAAGACCATAACGAATATGGATCAGCTGATTCTCACCTCTCTCACCATCGCCGACGAGATGCTGATAATGAGGAGAGAGCTTGAAAATACAAAGGGAAAAGTCAAGGAGCTCGATTTACTGCTGGACGAAAAGTTAGGTCACATACAGGGATGAAAACGGCGTTCCCTTCTGTGTTGGTGACTGACGAAAGGTTTGAGCCAACAAAATGTTGAACGGGAATCCTCCCTGACGGTGGAGAGCACACCCCGCACCGGGGAAGCCAGAAGCCGTTACAAGGGTACCCACCTATGTGGGACGGGTTCAACATCAATCGTCAGCACGGCATCGGCGGGGAACATTTCATAACCGTTTTTTACATATATGTGGGATTGACACAGGGTTTTTTGAAGGGATAAGGATTTTATTACTATAAAGCCTTAACGCAGAGAAGATTGCACGAGGAAAAAGCCCCACAAAGCCTTATTCCCTTCCTGAAATGATCCCGCGATATCACGTGTTGTGGGATTTTTTTATGCCAAAAAACAAAAGCGCAATCAGAAAGAAAGTGATCGAAATGAGGGAGAACGATCTTTCTTTCAGGGAAAGAAAGGAAAAGAGTTCTCACCTGGCATCTCTGCTTATCAACGATCTCCTGCTGGCGACGAACGTGAACTCGGTAGGGCTCTACTATCCCATTAAAGGCGAGGTTGATACGTTTCCCGTTTTTGACTTTCTCATAAGCAGGGGTACAACGTGCCTGTTTCCAAGAGTTGTATCTGACGTGGAAATGGTGTTTCTTCCCGTATCATCGAAAAGGGAGCTTGTGAGGAGAAAATTCGGAGTCTACGAGCCCGACGTGGGTTTCTACACCGGCCTGGAGGGGAGTGTGCCCGATATCGTTGTCGTGCCTGGTGTGGCGTTTGACAGAGAAAATCACAGGATCGGATACGGGAGGGGTTTCTACGACCGCTATCTGTCCAGGCACAAACCATTGCTGACGATAGGTTTCGGGTATGCCTTCCAGGTATTGAATGCCATTGATGCAGACTTGTGGGATGTGAAGCTCGACCTTGTTCTTACGGAGAATGGCTGGCAGGGAGACAACAAAAACATCTTTGCCGGAGGTTCGCGGTGAATAACACAACGCTAATAATCGCTGTACTTGCGGGATTGGTAGCTCTCCTGGGTGTAATATCCATCTTTCTTTTCATCAATAAGAGAACGGCGGATCAAAAAATCAAGAAGGCGGAAGAGGCTGCAGATGAGGTGTTGAAGAGAGCCAAGCGAGAATCGGAGAGCATCCTCAAGGAGGCCTCGCTTCAGGCAAAGGACTATATGCTTCAGGTGAGGTCAGATTTTGAGAAGGAAACCCAGGAAAAGAAGGGGGAACTGCAGAGGCTGGAGCGAAGATTCCTCCAGAAGGAGGAGCTTCTTGACAGGCGAACAGAGTCCCTGGAGACCAGAGAGGCAGATTTTACCAAGCGGGAAAAGCAACTTGACCAGACGCAGAAACAGCTGAGTAAAGATATAGAGGCTTACAAGGAGAAAATACAGGAGACAAAGGACAGGCTCGAGCGCATTTCCGGCTACACTTTGGAGCAGGCCAAACAGGAGCTCATGGATATGATCGAAGATGAGGCCAAGATGGACGTGGCGAAGAAAATCAAGGCAATAGAAGACACGTTCAAGGAAGAAGCCGATAGGAAAGCGCAGAAGATGATTGCCCTTGCCATTCAGAAGTATTCAGCCGATTACGTCTCCGAGAGAGTGGTCACCACCGTTCCTTTGCCGAATGAAGAGATGAAGGGAAGGATAATCGGGCGGGAAGGCCGCAACATACGCGCCTTTGAAGCTGCAACGGGCGTTGACCTCATCATCGATGATACACCCGAGGCGGTTATCCTTTCCGGTTTCAACCCCCTCAGGAGGGAAGTTGCGAGGGTGGCGCTCGAGCGGCTCGTCGCCGATGGACGGATTCACCCGGCCAGGATCGAGGAGGTTGTGGAAAAGGCGACAGACGAGATCAACCAGCAGGTAAAGGAAGCCGGAGAACAGGCAATTTTCGACCTTGGCATCCACAACATGCACCCAGAACTTACACGGATGATCGGAAAGTTAAAATTCAGAACGAGCTACGGCCAGAACATGTACACCCATGCGCTCGAGGTCTCTTTTCTTGCCGGCGCGATTGCCTCAGAACTCGGGCTGAATCCCAAGGTGGCAAAGAGGGCCGGTCTCCTCCACGACATTGGCAAGTCCGTTGATCACGAAGTGGAAGGACCCCATGCCCTTATCGGTGCCGAGCTTGCCAAAAAATATGGTGAGTCGAGCAGAATCATCCATGCCATAGCAGCCCATCACGAGGATGAATCTCCAAAGGACATCCTCCCTATCATCATTCAGGCAGCCGATGCCCTTTCCGGGGCGAGGCCTGGCGCCCGCAGGGAAATGCTCGAAAACTACCTGAAGAGGCTCGAGGATCTCGAGAAGATCGCAACTTCGTTTCAGGGAGTTGAAAAGGCATATGCCATACAGGCGGGACGCGAGATAAGAGTTATAGTCCAGCCGGGGAAGACATCCGATGAATCGGCTTTGATGCTTGCAAGGGATATCGTGAAAAGAGTGGAAAATGAAATGTCGTATCCGGGGCAGGTGAAAGTGACGGTGATCAGGGAGACCAGAGCTGTCGAATTTGCGAGGTGAGCGGTCTGAACATTCTTTTCATAGGAGATATTATCGGACGGCCGGGAAGGCGGGCCGTCAGGGAAAACATCGATAAGCTTCGCAGGGAAGAAGATTTCGACCTTGTCATTGTCAATGCTGAAAATGTGGCGGGGGGGTTTGGCCTCACGGCAGAGGTGATAGATGAGCTTCTCGGGTACGGGGTCGATGTCATCACCACGGGAAACCACGTCTGGGACAAGAAGGAAATCATAGGGTATATAGAAAGCAATGACCGGGTCCTTAGACCCCTCAATTATCCGCCAGGAAATCCTGGAAGGGGTTACGGATTTTTTACCGGGCGAAGCGGGTCGAGTTACCTCGTTGCGAACCTTTCGGGAAGAGTTTTCATGGGAACCTTCGACTGTCCTTTCAGGGCGGTCGATGCCATGCTTGAAACCAACAAGCAGAGAAGCAAGTTCACGATAATCGACTTTCACGCCGAGGCGACTTCGGAAAAGGAGGCCATGGGATACTATCTCGATGGCAGGGTATCGGGTGTAATCGGGACGCACACCCATGTTCAGACCGCAGACGAATGCATCCTTCCCGGTGGCACGGGGTACATTACTGATGTGGGAATGTGCGGACCGATCAATTCGATTATCGGAATGAAGAAGGAACATATACTGGAGAGGTTTCTCTCCCAGATGCCGGTCAAGTTCGAAGTGGCAACGGGACCGGTACTTTTCAGCGGTGTGATGCTGGCACTTGATGTCGAGACGGGAATGTGCCGGAGCATAAGAAGGATCTATGAAAAAAGCGTGTGAGGTTCTCTGCAGATGGAAGACATGCTGAGAAGGCTATTGCGCGGTGTGGTCGATGTAATTCAGGAAAAGGAACTGCGACTCAGACTCGAGGAAGCGAAGCGAAATGGGAAACAGCTCAGGATAAAAGCCGGCTTTGATCCCACCGCGCCTGACCTTCACCTCGGTCACACGGTTCTCATCCATAAGCTGAAACATTTCCAGGATGAAGGGCACCAGGTGATTTTCCTTATCGGGGACTTTACCGGGATGATCGGAGACCCTTCGGGTCAAACTGAAGCGAGGCCACCCCTGACGAAAGAAGAGGTGCTGGAGAATGCGAAAACCTACCGGGAGCAATTATTCAAGATTCTCGATCCTGACAAGACCGAGATCAGGTTCAACAGCGAGTGGCTCGGCCAGCTGGCTTCGGATGAGATTATCAAGATCGCCGCGCAAATGACTGTTGCCAGAATGCTGGAGAGGGACGATTTCGACAGCAGGTTCAAGGGGGAAAGGGCGATTTACATACACGAGTTCCTCTATCCCCTCCTCCAGGGTTACGATTCTGTAATCCTCGAGGCAGACGTGGAGCTCGGCGGGACAGACCAGATATTCAACCTCCTCGTGGGGAGGGATCTCCAGAGATATTTCGGACAGGTTCCCCAGGTAGTGATGACGACACCGCTCCTCGAAGGCACAGATGGCGTGCACAAGATGTCAAAGAGTCTCGGCAACTATGTCGGCATCAACGAGACACCGGAGGTTATGTTCGGAAAGATCATGTCGATTTCAGACGATCTCATGATCAGGTACTACGAATTGCTGAGCGATATTTCTCTGTCCGATCTTGAAGACACGAAGAGGAAATTAAACGAGGGGAGCGTCAATCCCAGGGATACGAAGATGGGGCTTGCCGGGGAAATCGTGGCCCGGTATCACGGCCACGATGCCGCAAAAAGGGCAGGAGAAGACTTTATTCGTAAATTTTCCGAAAAGCTCTTCCCCGAGGACGTTTCTCTCATCGAGTTTTCCTACCCCGAGGATGAAATCTGGCTTGCGAAATTGATCGCGGAAATTTCCCCCTCATTTAACTCTACGTCGAAAGCGAAGCGGCTGATCGAGCAGGGAGGGGTCGAGGTAAACGGAGAAAAAATATCGGATGCGAGAAAATCGATTAAAACGACAGGGGATATTAAATTAAAAGTTGGCAAAAAGGAGTTTTTCAGGGTATCATTTAATAGATAGGTTTTTTCCCGGGGCGGGAAATCTTCGGTTTTTGAAATAATTATTGACATTTAGCGGAGGTTTGGCTATAGTGTTAATTCTGCGATTATTACCCGATCTTTGAAAACTAAACAGTGAATGGTACAGGAATCAATTCCACAATTAACTGGAGAGTTTGATCCTGGCTCAGAGCGAACGCTGGCGGCGTGCCTAATACATGCAAGTCGAGCGTGAAAGCCCCTTCGGGGGTGAGTAAAGCGGCGGACGGGTGAGTAACACGTGGGTAACCTGCCTTCGAGAGGGGGATAACCATCCGAAAGGGTGGCTAATACCCCATAAGGCCACAGATTCCACGGAATCAGGGGTAAAAGGCGGCAGGAACTTAGTTTCTGCTGTCGCTTGAAGAGGGGCCCGCGTGCCATTAGCTAGTTGGTAGGGTAATGGCCTACCAAGGCGACGATGGGTAGCTGGTCTGAGAGGATGATCAGCCACACTGGGACTGAGACACGGCCCAGACTCCTACGGGAGGCAGCAGTGAGGAATTTTGCGCAATGGGCGAAAGCCTGACGCAGCGACGCCGCGTGGGGGAAGAAGGCTTTCGGGTCGTAAAGCCCTGTCAGGTGGGACGAATAAAGCTCGTCGATAAAGCGGGCTTTTTGACGGTACCACCAGAGGAAGCACCGGCTAACTCCGTGCCAGCAGCCGCGGTAATACGGAGGGTGC
>JABAOF010006140.1_pt1 | contig 110580 bp, 105 predicted proteins | sample 7062171 | NCBI WGS metagenome assembly JABAOF01 (sample SAMN14538628, study PRJNA623070) | marine sediment metagenome | biome: marine biome [ENVO:00000428]; feature: marine pelagic biome [ENVO:01000023]; material: deep marine sediment [ENVO:00002113] | place: India: Gulf of Khambhat ... | reverse complement strand
GTGAACAACCTATTGAGACATCACATCTAGGCGGGCGCGCCGTCTCGGGCCACGCCGGCCCTCAGCGGTAGGTGCACTCGAAGGACGCGGCGGCGTTCACGTCGCCCGCCCCACGGTACCGGGGCCAGGCGGGGTACTCGCACAGGGGTCGCTGGCGCCCGGGCACGCCCACCGTGTCGGTGGTCACCTGTTCCCGCGGTGCCGCGCCCCTTTCCACCCAGTGCTCCAGGGCCGTCAGCGAATCCCAGGTGGCGTTGAACACCGTGCTCACCGCGTGCCCGTAGCCCGGCACCTCGTAGTAGCGCACGAAGTCGTTCACCCGGGCCGCCCCCATCTGCGCCTGCAGGCGCTGGTAGTACTGCTCCGTGGCGCGGGCGCTCACCAGCACGTCCGACACCCCGTGCGCGAGCAGCAGCTTGCCGCCCCGGGCGGCGAAGGCGCTGAGGTCCGTGCCGACGTCGAGCATGGTGCTCAGCGCGCTGAAGCGGGAGGCCCATGGGCCGGGGTTCTCCGGGTCCAGCGCCAGCGAATCGAAGGCCGGGTTGCGCGTGACGCCGAGCTTGATCACCTGGTCGAGCTGCTTGGTGATGTAGGGGGCGCCCGCCGGCACGGGCATGGCCGGCTGCTCGGTGCCCAGGTTGAGGAAGGTCTCGATCGGGTGCACCGGCGATGTGCCGGCCGCGCCGCCCAGCGACGCGCCCCAGACGTTGTAGCCCGGGTAGCCGCTGGAGCCGCTGGCCAGGAAGAAGTTGAACCGCGCCGCCGTGTTCATGGTGTTGAGCGCGGCGATCTGCGCGTCGGACAGGCAGGCGTCACCCGTATCGGTGCCGCCAGCGCAGCGCAAGGGCGCGCCGGCGACCTGCGCCACGGCCGGATCGAAGGCGGCGTTGCACTGCGTCTGGTGGCTCACCACGCCGTCGGCCACGCCGTCGAGCAGGTCGCAGGTTTCCAGCACCGCGCGCCGCAGCAGGGCGCGTTTGGCGGGGTTGGGGTAGGCGCCCGGTTGCGCCAGGGCCCGGCTGGCGCGGTGGCCGCCCAGCATGGCCGAGAGCTGGTTCCACGCCGGGTACCAGGCGATGATGCCGTCCCAATCGCCCGGCCAGCGCTGCGCCAGCGAGAGCGCTTCGCGTCCGCCGGTGGAGCCGCCGGCGAAGTACGCCTTCTTCGGCGCGCCCCGGCCATAGTGCTTGCCGATCAGGAACACGGCCGCGTCGCGCGTCTTCTTGAGCGCTTCGCCACCGAAGTTGCGCACCGCCTCCTCGTTCAACAGGAACCGGCCGTCCAGCGACCCGCTGGCGTTGGCCTGGTGCCCCGAATCGCTGGCGAACGTCGCATAGCCGCGCCCCAGTGGCGTGGGCTGGTCGGTCGGGCCCGCCGGCACATTGCCCGCCACGTTGGGCACCGTGCCGTTGAAGCCGCCGCCGCCGAACATCATCCCCTTGCCGTTCCAGGCCAGGGGCAGTGCCACGCGGAAGCTGATGGGCGGGGCCTGCGGATCGACCGGGGCGATCGTGCCGGTGAGGCGGCAGTGGCCGGGTGTGGCGGAGGCATTCGATCCGGCGGCCGGCACCACCACCGCCTCGCTGACCTGTGCGCCGCCCGTGGGCAGGCCGATGGCCGACGCCGGGATGCTCAGCCCCTGCATCTGCGCGCACGGCAGCGGCCGGGCCGCCTGGGCGTGAAGGGCGGCGGCCGGGCCCAGCAGGACCACGACACAGCCGCTCGCGACGAATCGATTTCTCATCACTTCTGTCTCCTTCGTTGGGGGTGGAAATGCCAGGCTTACAGGTCGTTCACGTACATGCGGTTCCAGGTGGGGCTGATGACGAGCTGGTTGATGCAGACCCCGGGCGGCAGCTCGGCGATGAACCGGATGGTGTGTCCCAGGTCGTCGGGCTGCAGCATGCGCGAGCGCTCCTGCGCCGTGGGCGGCGAGGGTCGCGTGTCCAGGATGGGCGTGGCCACCTCGGCGGGGCACAGGCAGCAGGCGCGGATGCCGTTCACGCCGTCCTCCATGTTGATGGTCTCGGTCATCGCGACCACGGCGTGCTTGCTGCCGTTGTAGGCGGGCCCCGTGAGCTTGGGGTGGTGCACACCGGCCCACGACGACACGTTGATGACCAGGCCGCTGCGGCGCGCGCGCATGGCGGGCAGGACGGCGTGCGTCGTGTAGAAGATGCTGTCCATGTTGGTCGCGATGACCTGGCGCCAGCCCTGGGCGGACTGGTCGTGCCAGAAGCGCTCGGGCGTGTTGGTGCCGGCGCAGTTCACCAGCACATCCAGCCGGCCGCCATGGCGCTGCAGCAGTTGCGAGGCGGTGGCCGCCACGGCCGAGGCATCCGTCACGTCGAGCACCGCCACCTCGGCCTGCCCGCCCGTGGCGCGGATGTCCGCGGCCGCGGCCTCGAGCAGACCGGCCCTTCGCCCGGACAGCACCACAGTGGCTCCCGCGCTCGCCAGCGCACGGGCCGCCGCCAGCCCGATGCCCGAGCCAGCCCCGGTGACCCAGGCGACCTGTCCTGGCAGTCCAGCGCTCATGCGGCACCTTCCACGGCGCGCTCGCCCAGTTTCAGCTCATGCGCGTACTGCTCCCAGCCCGACCCCGGAACACGTTCTCCCTCGCGGCTGCAGACCTCGTCCAGACGCCCGCACAGCTGCTCGCCGGCCTGGGCCTGGTCGGCGATGTGGATGCCCTGCGTCATGGTGATGTGAGCGGCCTCGAAGCTGCCCGCGCCGGCCAGCAGGATGGTCCGATTGGGCGCGTCTTCGCAGACCAGGGGGATGAGGGCGGGGCTGACCCGTTCCGGCGTGAGCCGGGCCAGCGCCTCGGGCGGCAGGATGCCGTGCGTCATGGCCGTGGCCGCCGACGGGGCCAGGCAGTTGACGCGGATGTTGCGCTTGTCCCCCTCCAGCGCCAGCGTCTGCATGAGGCCCACCAGCGCCATCTTGGCGGCCCCGTAGTTGGACTGGCCGAAATTGCCGTACAGGCCCGAGGACGAGGTGGTCATGACGATGCGGCCGTACTGCTGCTCCTGCATCTGCGGCCACACCGCCTTGGTGGCGTTGACGGCCCCCATCACGTGCACCTCCAGCACCAGGCGGAAGTCCTCCAGCGCCATCTTGGCGAAGGACTTGTCCCGCAGGATGCCTGCGTTGTTGATGAGGATGTCGATGCGGCCCCACCGGGCCATGGCCAGCTCGGCCATGTCCTGCATGTTGCCGGCCCGCGTGACGTCGCCCAGGTGCGCCAGCGCCTCGCCGCCCTGGGCACGGATGGCGTCCACCACGGCCTGCGCGGCGGCGCTGCCGGCGGGGCCGCCGAGTTCATTGACGATCACGCGCGCGCCGTGGCGCGCCAGTTCCAGGGCATGGGCGCGGCCCAGGCCTCCGCCGGCACCGGTGACGATGGCAACCCGTTCTTGAAGCAGTTTTTTCATGGTGTGTGGAGGTGGTCAGAAATTGACGGCGTCGGCGCCCTTGAGCGCGAGCAGGGCGCGGGCCTCGGCGGGTGTCGCGATCTCCAGCGACAGCTCATCGAGGATGCGGCGGATCTTGCGCACCTGCTCGGCGCAGCTGCTGGCGAGGTGGCCTTTGCCCAGGTAGAGGCTGTCTTCGAGCCCCACGCGCACGTTGCCACCCATCACCGCGGCCATGGTCAGCAGCGGCATCTGGTGGCGCCCGGCGCCGAGCACGGAGAAGCGGTAGCCCTCACGGCCGAACAGGCGATCGGCCGTGGTGCGCATGGCGACGAGGTTCTCCGGGTCGGCGCCGAGGCCGCCGAGGATGCCGAAGATGCACTGCAGGAAGATGGGCCCTTGGATCAGGCCTTCGTCGCGGAAATGGGCCAGCGTGTACAGGTGGCCCATGTCGTAGCACTCGAATTCGAAGCGCGTGCCGCGCTCGCGGCCCAGCACCTGCAGGATGTGCTTGATGTCGGCGAAGGTGTTGCGAAAGATCAGGTCCTCCATGCCTTCGACGTAGGGCTTCTCCCAATCGTGCTGCCAGTGCGTGATCTTTCGCGCCACGGGGTGGATGGAGAAGTTCATCGACCCCATGTTGAGCGAGCACATCTCGGGCGCCGCCTGCAGGGGGTAGGCCAGGCGCTCGGCCAGCGTCATGCGGGTGCTGCCGCCGGTGGTGATGTTGATGACCGCGTCGGTGGCGGCCTTGATGCGCGGCACGAAGCGGTCGAACACCGCCGGGTCGGGCGTGGGGCGCCCGTCCGCCGGGTCGCGCGCGTGCAGGTGCAGGATGGCCGCACCGGCCTCGGCGGCCTCGATGGCCTGCTCGGCGATCTGCTCGGGCGTGATCGCCAGGTAGGGCGACATGGTGGGCGTGTGCACCGAGCCGGTGACCGCGCAGGAGATGATGACTTTGTCGGACATGTGAAGGCTTGTGCGAAGTCTCTCTAGACGGCCAGCCACTGCGCGAGCAGCGCCGGATCGGATTGCAGCTGGGCGGGCGTGCCCTCGAACACGATGCGGCCATGGCCCATCACGCACACGCGGTCCGACACCTTGAGCGCGATGGCGAGCTTCTGTTCGACCAGGACCACGGACACGCCCTGGGCGCGCATGTCGCGGATGCACTCGGCGACCTGCGCCACGATCATGGGTGCCAGGCCTTCGGTGGGTTCGTCGATGAGGATGACGCGCGGATTGCCCAGCAGGGAACGGCAGATCGTGAGCATCTGCTGCTCGCCGCCCGACAGGCTGCCGGCCCGCGTGTGACGCCGCTCCTTGAGCCGGGGGAAGTAGTCGAACATCTGCTGCAGCGTCCAGCGCGGTGCGCCGGGCGCCGGGGGCTGTTCGCCCATGCGCAGGTTCTCGTCCACGGTGAGGTTGGCAAACACCTCGCGTTCCTCGGGCACGTAGGCCAGGCCGGCGCGGCAGATGCGGCTGGGCGGGCAGCCGGCCAGTTCCTGGCCGGCCAGGCGCACGCTGCCCCGGCTGGGCGTCACCAGCCCCATCAGGGCCTTGAGCGTGGTGGAGCGGCCCGAGCCGTTGCGCCCGAGCAGGCTGAGCACCTCGCCCTGGCCGACGCGCAGGCCCACGCCCTGCAGGATGTGGCTCTTGCCGTAGAAGGCGTGCAGGTCGTGCACCTCGAGCAGGTTCGTCATGCCGCCACCTCCTCGCCGAGGTAGGCCTCGCGCACGCCGCGGTGCTGGCGGATCTCGTCCGGCGTTCCGGTGGCGATGACCTGGCCATACACCAGCACGCTGATCCGATCGGCCAGCTTGAACACCACGTCCATGTCGTGCTCCACGATCAGCAGCGCCCGGCCGGCGGTGACCTCGCGGATGAGGTTCAGCGTGTACTCGGTTTCCTCGCTCGACATGCCCGCCATGGGCTCGTCCAGCAGGATGAGCTGGGGATCGGAAGCCACGGTCATCGCGATCTCCAGCGAGCGCTGCTCGGAATAGCTGAGTTCGCCGGCCAGGCTGGCGGCGCGCGTGTGCAGGCGCACCTGTTCAAGCAGCCGTTCGGTGGCTTCGCGCAGGCCGGGCAAACGCTCGACGCGGCGCCAGAACGCCGTGGGCTGCGGCTGCTGGCGCATCACCGCCAGGCGCACGTTCTCGTACACCGTCAGCCGGGGGAAGATGTTGGTGATCTGGAAGGAGCGCGCCAGGCCCAGGCGGTTCACGCGCTGCGGCGACCAGCCGGTGATGTCGCGCCCCTGGAAGGCCACCGTGCCCGAGCTGGCGGCCAGGTTGCCCGAGATCAGGTGGAAGAGGGTGGACTTGCCGGCGCCGTTGGGGCCGATCAGGGCGCGGCGCTCACCGCGCGCCACCTCGAGGTCGACGCCGCGGATGATCGGCGTGTCGCCAAACGATTTGCACAGCGACTTGAGTTGCAGGATGGGCTCGGTCATGCGGCGTCCTCCGGGGTGCGCAGGCGCCGGTGCGCGAAAGCCAGCAAGCCGCCGCCCAGGGCCATCAGGCCCAGCGGCCAGGCCCAGGTGCCGGGGCGGGTCACGTCCCAGCTGGCATCGAGCAGGGTCACGGGCGGCCAGCCGTCCGCCTGCGCGGCCAGGGTGCGGTAGTCCTGCGAGCACAGGCGCTGCAGCAGTTCGATGAGGAACACCGCGCCGGCGGCCAGCAGCAGGGCCGCCAGCAGCCAGGCCAGCAGCAGGGGCAGGGCGCGCGCGGCGCCCAGGCGCCGCACACGCGACGCCGCCAGGCCGCCCAGGCCCACCAGGCCCTGCGGCATGAACATCATCACCAGCACGAACAGCACGCCCTGGTAGAGCAGCCAGGCCTGGGTGGTGTCGGACACGGCATAGCCGAAGAAGCTCATGAGCGCGGCACCCAGCGCGGGCCCCAGGAACACGCCGACGCCGCCGATGTAGCTGTTGAGCACCACGCTGGCCGACACGGCGGGGTCGAAGACCACGTAGTTGGCCGCCTCGTTGGCGAGCACCTGCAAGGCGCCCGCCACGCCCGAGAACAGGCCGGAGATGGCGAAGGCCGACACGCTGAGCCGGTGCACGTCGTAGCCCAGGAAGCGCAGGCGGTGGCTGTTTTCGCGCAGGCCCAGCGTCAGGCGCCCGGCCGGCGTGCGCGTGTGGAAATGCAGCAGCAGCAGGGAGACCAGCACCCAGGCCAGCGTGAGGTAGTAAACCTCGGTGGTCGAGCCGAAGCTCAGGCCCCAGGCCGGCATGCGCATGGTGGAGATGCCCGATTCGCCCCCGAACAGGCCCTTGAGCTGCGGGGCCAGCGAATGCAGCAATTCCGCGATGGCCAGGGTGATCATGGCGAAGGCCGTGCCGCTGCGCTGGGTGGCGAACCAGCCCGCCACCACGCCGAAGACCAGGCCCGCGACGGCACCCACCAGCGGCATCAGCGGCGTGGGCAGCAGCCCGGTGCCGCCCAGGGCGTTCATGCCGTGGACGGTGGCAAAGGCGCCCACGCCGAAGTACGCCGCGTGCCCGAAGGAGAGCATGCCGGCGCGGCCGGCGAGCAGGCCATAGGCGCTGGCGAAGAGGGCGGCGATCAGCATCTGCACGGCGGCGTTGAGCAGCCCCGCGGACAGCAGGAACGGCAACACCGCGAGCAGGGCCAGGCCGCCCGACAGGAGGGAGATGGAGGTGCGCATGGGAAGGATCAGCTCTTGTCGCCCAGCAGGCCCTGGGGCCGCAACAGCAGGACGAGCAACATCAAGGCAAATGGCAGCGTGGACGCCAGGCTGGACAGCTTGAGCGTGAGCAGCCCGCCCACGCCTTCGGCCCAGGCCTGCGCGCCCACCAGGCCCAGCAGGTCGGCCAGGCTGCGGTCGATGCCCACGGCCAGCGAGGTGAGCAGGCCGATCAGCAGGGACGCCAGCATGGCCCCCGCCAGCGAGCCCAGGCCGCCGACCACCACCACCACGAAGACCATCACGCCGATCTCCAGCGCCATGTTCGGGCTCGTGGTGTAGAAGGCGCCGGCAATGGCGCCGGCCAGCCCCGCCAGTGCCGCCCCGACGCCGAACACCCCCATGAACACGAACTGAACGTTGTGCCCCAGGGCCTCGACCATGCGCGGGCGGTAGATGGCCGAGCGCACGATGATGCCCACCCGGGTGCGCGTGAGCAGCAGGTAGAGCAGCGCGAACATGGCCAGGGCCACGCCTCCCATGAGCAGCCGGTACAGGGGGTACTGCTGCCCGCCGAGCGAGAAGGCCGACACGTCGAGCGCCGCGGGCACCTGGTAGTTCACCGGGAAGTTGCCGAACAGCAGCTTGATCGCCTCGGCCACGATGAACGACAGCCCGAAGGTGAGCAGCAGTTCATGCGCGTGGCCATGGTGGTGGACGCGCCGCAGGAAGAAGCGCTCCACGACCGCGCCCACGCCCCCCGCCAGCAAGGTGGCCAGCACGACGGCCGCGCCGAAGCCCAGCACGCCCTGCAGCGTGTAGGCGAAGTAGGCGCCGAGCATGTAGAACGAGGCGTGGGCGAAGTTCAGCACCCCCATCATTCCGAACACCAGCGTCAGCCCCGCCGACACCATGAACAGCAGCAGACCGTAGATGACCCCGTTGAGCAGGGAGAACAGCAGGGTGTCCATGACTCAGGACGGCCGCTGCATCTTGCAGGCGGGCTGCACGGGCATGGCGGCGTCCTCGGCGCTGAACACCTTCACCGGCTTGAAGCCCATGTCGGTGCCGTCCACCTTGTAGCGGGCGTCCCGGCTCACGGTGGACACCACCAGCGGCATCAGGATCTGGTGGTCCGCGGCGCGCATGCTGGCTTCGCCCATCGGGGTCTTCAGGCGCGCGGTCTCCATCGCGCGGGCGAAGGCGTTCACGTTGAGCTTGCCGCCTTCGGGCTTGGTGCGCCGCAGGGCATCGGCCACCATGTCCAGGCCGAACACCGTCTGCGGTTCGACGAACACGGGCGGACGGCCCAGCTTGGCCGAGAAGTCGGCCACGAAACGCTCGCCCTCGGCACCACCCGCTTCGCCGTTGAAGGCGTGCACGATGAAGTGCCCCAGGGCCGTGTCGCCCGCGTTGCTGATGTTGCCCGGCTGGTCCAGGAAGACCGTGCCGAACGTGGCCTTGAGGCCGGCGCCCTTGGCCGCCTTCATCATCAGCAGCAGGTCGTTGGACCAGTTGCCGGTGAGCACGGTCTCGGCGCCCGAGCTGCCGATCTTGGCGATGTAGGGCGCGAAGTCCTGGATCTTGTTGGTGTCGTGCAGCGTCTTCTCCACCACCTGGTAGCCGCCCGCGGCGGCGTTCTCGACGATCGCGGCCTCCATGTCCTGGCCCCAGGAGTAGTTCTGGTTGATGGAATAGACCTTCTTGCCCAGCGCGTTGGCCTCCTTCATGCCCTTCACCAGCACCTTGGTGCGCACCTGCGCGTTGGGCGCCACGCGGAAGTGGTGGAAGTTGCACTTTTCGCCCGTCAGCTCCAGGGCCTCGGCGCCGACGTTGATGTAGACGATCTCCTTGCCCGGGTTGCGCAGGTTGTGCTTGCGCACGTCCTCGGTGATCTGCCCGCCGATGGCCGACGACGCGCCCTGCACGACGATCTGCACGCCGTCCGCGATGGCGGCCTTGAGCTTGTCCGACGCGCCGGCGGGCCCGCCCTGGTTGTCGTACTCGACGAGTTGCACCGGCTGGCCGTTCCAGCCGCCGGCCGCGTTCATCTTGTCGATGGCGAAGCGCACGCCGGCGCGGAAGGTCTGCCCCGTCGAGGCCTGCGGGCCCGAAAGGGTTTCCAGCAGACCGATCTTGACCGGGTCGGCGTGCGCGGCCGAGGCGATCAGCAGGGCCGCGGGAAGGGCGGCGAGGCGAAACGGGTTCATGGTGTGTCTCCTGTTGTGAATGGGGTCAGAGGTACTCGACGTTGCCGTCCACGCTGATCACCTGACCGGTCAGGTTGCGCGCGCCCGGCGAACTCAGGAACAGCGCCGTGGCCGCGACGTCGTCGGCGGTGACCATGCGGCGCAGGGAAATCTTGTTCAGGTACTGCTGGCGCATCGCCTGCGGGCTGATGCCCAGGGCGCTGGCGCGCGCGGCGATCACGCCGTCCATGCGGGCCCCCTCGACCACGCCGGGCAGGATGGCGTTCACCCGCACGCCCTGCGGCCCGAGTTCGATGGCCAGCGAGCGAACGAGGCCCACGATGGCCCACTTGCTGGCGGCATAAGGGGTGCGGTACGCGTAGCCCAGGCGGCCCGCGACCGAACCCATGGCGATGAGGTTCGGGCTGGCGCCCGAGGCCTTGAGCAGGGGCACCGCGCGCCGCGCGAAGTGGAACTGGCTGTCCAGGTTGACGGCCAGGGTGCGCTCCCAGCCCGCGGCATCGATGTCCTCGATGGCGGCGGTGGGGCCCGCGATGCCGGCGTTGTTGACCAGCACGTCCAGGCCGCCCAGGTGGTGTCGCACGCCTTCGAACACGGCGTCCACGTCGGACGCGACCGAGGCGTCCGCCGGCGTGCCCGTGAGACCGGGGGTTTCGGCGAGCCGGCGGTCCAGGGCCACGCGGTCGATGTCGCAGATGTGCACCCGGGCGCCGGCGGCGTGGAAGGCGTTCGCGAGGGCGGCGCCGATGCCGCTGGCCCCCGCGGTGATCAGCACGCGAAGACCGGGGGCGGGGCGAAGGGATTCGTGGAGGGCCATGGGCGGGGCGGTGAGCAAGCTGGAGGCAGTGTCGGCAATGGGCGTCGGCCGATCCATGTACTGACGCCACATAAACAGCGGCCTGTTTGTGTGAAGCCCACACATAAGGGAGCCACCGGGCTCTGATACCCTTGCCGTCCCATGCAGGAGGCGCCTTGGAATCTCCCCCGTCGATCGCGCAGGCCCTGATCGAGCTGCTGCACCGCGCCGCGCCCGCCGAGGACTTCGCCGAGGCGCTGGCCCGGGTCGAGGCCTTACCCGCCGGGCGGGCCGACAAGGCCAGCCTGGTGGAGACGGTGCGCATGGCCATGGCCGTGCACAACCGCATCGAGGTGCTGCAGCAGCGCGAGCAGGGCATGGTGGCCTTGATGGAGTCGGCCCAGGACCTCGCCGAGCAACTGGACCTGGGCAGGCTGCTCGATGCCATGGTGGCCAGGACGCGGCGCCTGCTGGGCGCCGACATGGCCTGGCTGTCCGAACTGGACGAAGGCCGTGGCGTGTTCCAGGCCCTGGCCGCCGAAGGCGGTCTCACGCGCAGCTCGGTGGCAATGAACATCCGCAGCGACCGCGGCGTGGCGAGTGTGGTGATGGCCACCCGCATGCCCTTCACCACGCCGGACTACCTGCACGACACCCGCTTCAGCCACGACCCGCGCTTCGACGACATCTTTCGCGCCGAAGGCATCTGCGCGCTGGTGGGCGCGCCGCTGATCTGGCAGGACCAGGTGATCGGTCTGCTGTTCGCGGCGGACCGCTACCCGCGCGTGCACACGACGCAGAACATCGCGGTCTTGCGCGCGCTGGCCACCCACGGCGCGCTGGCCCTGAAGAACGCGCGCGACTTCAAGCGCATCCAGCTGGCGCTGGACAAGGCGGACGAGGCCCGAACCGAGCTGGAGCGCCACATCCGGGGCGTGCAGGCCGCCGCCGACGCGCACGAGGAAATCACCCTCTTGCTGGCACGGGGTGCCTCGCTGGCGAGCCTGTGCCAGGCGGTCGCGGGCCTGCTGGGGGGCAGCCTGCTGGTGCTGGACGAGCTCAACCAGGTCATCAGCCAGGGCGCGGCCGAGGGCTACGGCGGCACCGGCGCGCAGGGCTACCAGCCCCATGGCGAGCGCAGCGCCGACGTGGCCCGGGCCCTGCGCCAGGCGCGCCTGTCGGGCCGCTCGGCCCAGGCCTACGAAGCCGATGGGGAGTACTGCCGCGTCATGCCGGTGATCGGCGGCGACGACGCGCTGGGCGCCATCGTCCTGTTCCACCGCAAGCCCCTGGAGGAAGTGGCCGAGCGCACCTTCGAGCGCAGCTCGAGCGTGATCGGGATCGTGCTCCTGTCCCAGGAGCGTCAGGAGGCCAGCAGCCACCGGGACATGTCGGCCCTGATGCGCGCGCTGGTCTCCCCGCGGCAGGACGAGCTGGCCCTGCTGGGCGACCGGGCCGAGCGCTTCGGCCTGGACCTCACCCAGCCCCTGTCGCTCCTGATGATCGAGCCCAGCGGGCCGAGTGCCGGCTTCATTGCCCGCCGCCTGCTCCAGGTGCCCGGGGTGAGGCCCTGCCTGATCGACGACATCGACGGCACCGTGGTCGTGGTCTTCAGCACCCTTCGCGCCCTGGAGCTGAGGCAGGCGCTGTCCCAATGGCTGCGCCGGGAGGTGGGCAGGTCCTTCCGCGGCGTGCTCTCGCGGCCCATGGCCTCACCGGCCGAGCTGCCCTCCGTGTTTGCGACGATCCGGCGATCGATGGGTGTTCTGCGCCGCCTGGGCCTGCAGGAACAGCTCATCGGACAGAACGAGCTGGCCCTGTATTCCACGCTGTTCGAGACCCACGACGCCAGCAGCCTGGATCAGTTCCTCGACGCCAGCATCGGGCCCTTGATCCGGCACGACCGCAAGCGCCGCACGGCCCTCACCGACACCCTGCTGTGCTTCTTCGACTGCAACCAGAACGCCAGGACCACGGCGCAGCGGCTGGGCATCCACGTCAACACGGTGCGCCAGCGCCTGAGCACCATCGAAGGGCTGCTGGGCCACCTGGGCCAGGCCTCGCGGGCGCTCGAGGTGCACGTGGCCCTGCGGCTGTGGAGCCTGCGCGCCTGAGTGGCCGCGGGGCGCGCCACTGATGTGACACACGCGCGCCGGCCGCGGGGCCACAATGGCCGCTTTCGACGGTCCAGACAACACACACGAGGCAGACAAGACATGACCCGCACCATCTCCCAACTCTTCGACCTCAAGGGCAAGACCGCCCTCATCACCGGCGGCTCGCGCGGCCTGGGCCTGCAGATGGCGCACGCGCTGGGCGAGGCCGGCGCGCGCGTGCTGATCAGCTCGCGCAAGCAGGCCGATCTGGAAGAGGCCACGGCCGAGCTCAAGGCCGCCGGCATCGATGCGCAGTGGATCGCCGCGGACGGCCAGAGCGAGGAGGAGTGCCGCCGGCTGGTCGATGAAACGATGAAGCGCCTGGGCAGGATCGACATCCTGGTGAACAACGCCGGCGCGGCCTGGGGCGCGGCCGCCGAGGAGCACCCGGTGGAGGCCTGGGACAAGGTCATGGACCTCAACGTGCGCAGCTACTTCATCCTGAGCCAGGAGGTGGCGCGCCGCAGCATGATCCCCAACAAGGGCGGCAGCATCATCAACACCGCGTCCATCGCCGGCCTGGGCGGCAACCCGCGCGGCATGAAGACCATCGCCTACAACACCTCCAAGGGCGCGGTCATCAACTTCACGCGCGCGCTGGCGGCCGAGTGGGGCGACCATGGCATCCGCGTCAACGCCATCTGCCCGGGCTTCTTCCCGAGCAAGATGACGCAGGGCACGCTCAAGGCCATGGGCGAGGAGAAGCTGGCCGCGCACGCGCCGCTGGGCCGCCTGGGCGACGACGAGGACCTGAAAGGCCTGACGCTGCTGTACGCCAGCGACGCCGGCAAGCACATCACCGGCCAGTGGCTGGCCGTCGATGGCGGCGTCTCCATCATCACGGGAGGCTGAACGCTTGGAGTTTTCTGTCCGCATCCCCTTCGTCGACCTGCTCGGCTTTCGGCTCACCCGCATGGACGGCGGCGAGGCGGAGATCACCTACGAGCCGGTCCCCGAGCACCTGAACTCCTTCGACGTGGTGCACGGCGGCGCCAGCATGACCCTGCTGGACGTGGTGATGGCGCACGCCGCGCGCTCGGTCCAGAACGACATGGGCTGCATCACCATCGAGATGAAAACCAGCTTCATGCGCGCCGCCAGGGGCCCGCTGGTGGCGCGCGGCAAGCTGCTGCACCGCACCGCCACCCTGGCCTTCACCGAAGCCAGCGTGTTCGACGCCGCCGGCAAGCTGTGCAGCCACGCCACCGGCACCTTCAAGTTCGTGCCCCGCCTGCCCACCGGGCCGGGTTCCGTGAACCCCCTCAACCGCATCTCAACCGACTGACACCGGGAGACACACCATGCCCACCAACCGCCAGATCCTGCTCGACAACCGACCCAAGGCCGAGGCCACGGTCGACAACTTCAAGCTCGTGAGCAGCGAGACGCCGGCCCTGAAAGACGGCCAGGTGCTCGTGCGCCACCACTTCCTCAGCCTGGACCCGTACATGCGCGGACGCATGAACGACAGCAAGAGCTACGCGGCCTCGCAGCCGCTGGGCGAGGTGATGATCGGCGGCACCGTGGGCGAGGTCGTGGAATCGAAGCACCCCAGGTACGCCGTGGGCGACCAGGTGGTGGGCATGGGCGGCTGGCAGGAGTACAGCGTGGTCGACGCCGAGCAGCCCGGCGCGCTGCGCAAGGTCGACACCACCCACGTGCCGCTGAGCCACTACCTGGGCGCCGTGGGCATGCCCGGCGTGACCGCCTGGTACGGGCTGGTGAAGATCATCAACCCCAAGGCCGGCGACACCGTGGTGGTGAGCGCTGCCACGGGCGCGGTGGGCAGCGCCTTCGGTGCGCTGGCCAAGGCGCGCGGCTGCCGCGCGGTGGGCATCGCGGGCGGGCCGGAGAAGTGCCAGTACGCGGTGGAGGAACTGGGCTTCGACGCCTGCATCGACTACCGCCTGCACAAGGACATGTACTCCCTGGCCAAGGCGCTCAAGGAGGCCTGCCCGAACGGCATCGACGGCTACTTCGAAAACGTGGGCGGCATGATCCTGGACGCCGTGCTGCTGCGCATGAACGCCTTCGGCCGCATCGCCGTCTGCGGCATGATCGCCGGCTACGATGGCCAGCCGCTGCCGCTGGCCAACCCGGCGCTGATCCTGGTGAACCGGCTCAAGGTGGAAGGCTTCATCGTGAGCGAGCACATGGACGTGTGGCCCGAGGCGCTGAAGGAGCTGGGTACGCTGGTTGCCACCGGCAAACTCCGCCCCCGCGAAACCGTGGCGCAGGGCATCGCGTCGGCGCCCGAGGCTTTTCTGGGCCTGCTGAAAGGCAAAAACTTCGGCAAGCAGTTGGTGAAGCTGATCTGAGGCGAAGGGGGTTCACATGATCGCGACGCACGAGGTCTTCAACCAGCCTGCGCCGCTGGTGGACGTGAACCTCTTCGAGACCAACCGCGCCCTGCAGGCCGCGCTGTCCTTCAATGCGCCGGGGCTGGACACCAGCGGATTGCGCGCGCTCGGCGCCACGGTGGGCAGCGCCGACATGCAGACGCACGCGCGCCTGGCCAACGTGTTCACACCGCAGCTCAAGACGCACAGCCGCGTGGGCGAGCGCATCGATCAGGTGGAGTTCCACCCCAGCTACCACGCGCTGATGCGCGAGGCGGTGGGCGCGGGACTGCACGGCCACGCCTTCGCCCCCGACGAAACCGCGAGCGGCACCGCCCACCTGCGCCGCGCCGCGGGCTTCATGCTCTTCACCGAACTCGAGCCCTCGGTGCTGTGCCCCATTTCCATGAGCTACGCGGTCACGCCCGCGCTGCAGGGCAACGCGGCCATCTACCGCGACTGGGCGCCCCAACTCACCAGCCGCGCGTACGACCCCGCGCTCAAGGTCTGGCGCGACAAGCCCGGCGCCACCATGGGCATGGGCATGACGGAGAAGCAGGGCGGATCGGACGTGCGCGCCAACACCACGCGCGCCGAACCGGCGGGCAGCGACGGCTGGGGTCAGCGCTTCACCGTCACCGGCCACAAGTGGTTCTTCTCGGCGCCCATGTGCGACGCCTTCCTCATCCTGGCGCAGACGGCCAGCGGCCTGAGCTGTCTGTTCCTGCCGCGCGTGCTGCCGGACGGGTCGGTCAACGCCATCCACATCCAGCGCCTGAAAGACAAGCTGGGCAACAAGGCCAACGCCAGCTCCGAGGTGGAGTTCCACGGCGCCAGCGCCTGGCTGGTGGGCGAAGAAGGCCGCGGCGTGCCGCAGATCCTGGCCATGGGCACCATGACGCGCCTGGATTGCGCGCTGGGCACCAGCGGCCTGATGCGCCAGGCCCTGTCCATCGCGCTCAACCACACCACGCAGCGCAAGGCCTTCGGCAAGCTCCTCATCGACCAGCCGCTGATGAAGAACGTGCTGGCCGACCTCGCGCTCGAATCCGAGGCCGCCACCGCGCTGGCCCTGCGCCTGGCGCGCGCCTTCGATCGGCAGAGTGACCCGCACGAGCAGGTGATGGCCCGCCTGCTCACGCCCGTGGCCAAGTTCTGGATCTGCAAGCGCGGCAGCCACTTCGCGCAGGAGGCGATGGAGTGCCTGGGCGGCAATGGCTACGTGGAAGAGGGCGGCGAGGGCATCATGGCCCGCATCTACCGCGAGATGCCGCTCAACTCCATTTGGGAAGGCGCGGGCAACATCATGGCCTTGGACCTGCTGCGCGCCATCCGCAAGGCCGACGCGGCGGCCGCGCTGGCGCAGGAACTCGCACCCGCCAAAGGCATGCACGCCGCGCTGGACCACCTGGCCGCGCGCCTGCCGCTGCGCGTGGAGGAGATGGCGACCGAGATGGAAGCCCGCCGCCTGGCGCAGGACGTGGCGCTGGCCGTGCAGGCCGCGCTGCTGGCGCAGACCGCGCCGGCCGAGGTGTTCAACGCCTTCTGCGATTCGCGCCTGGGCGGACACTGGGGGTACAGCTTCGGCTCGCTGTCCTCGGGCGTCGACGTCGACGCCATCATCCAGCGGGCCATGCCGCGCTGACGCCGTGACGCACGAGCCCACGGCCATGCACGCCACCACCATGCACGATCTGATTCTTCATCACTACCCCATGTCGCCTTTTGCCGAGAAGGCGCGCCTCATGCTCGGGCACAAGGGCCTCGTCTGGCACAGCGTGCACATCCCCACGGTGATGCCCAAGCCCGACGTGGTGGCGCTCACCGGCGGGTACCGCAAGACGCCGCTGTTGCAGATCGGGGCCGACATCTACTGCGACACCGCGCTCATCGCCGACGTGCTGGAGCACCGCGAGCCCGAGCCGCCGCTGTTCCCCGTGCACGCGCGCGGCCTGTCGCGCGCCGTCGCGCAGTGGGCCGACTCCGCGCTGTTCTGGGCCTCCATGGGCTACACGCTCAGCCCCAAGGGCGCGGCCAAGATGTTCGCCGGCCTGCCGCCCGGCGAGGGGCAGGCCTTTGCCGCCGACCGCGCCACCATGCGCCAGAACATGACGCTGCTGCGTCCCGCCGATGCCACCAGCGCCTACCGCAGCTACCTGCGCCGCCTGGCCAACATGCTCGACGAACAGCCCTACCTGCTCGGCGAGGTGCCGTGCATCGCCGACTTCGCCGCCTACCACCCGCTGTGGTTCACGCGCAAGCTCAACCCCGGCATGGCCAGCATCCTGGACGCCACGCCCGACGTGCTGGAGTGGATGGACCGGCTGGCCACCATCGGCCATGGCCGCAGCGAACGCCTGAGCAGCGCCGACGCCGTGGGCATCGCGCATGCGGCCACCCCCGAGCCCATCAAGGCCGACGAGGTGTTTCAGGACGACCACGGCATCGCGCTGGGCAGCCGCGTCAGCATCGCCGCCGAGTCCTTCGGCACCGAGGCGAGCGAGGGCGTGCTGCTCGCCGCCACGCGCACGCGCTACACCATCGCACGCCACGGCGACCGCACGGGCACGGTGCACGTGCACTTTCCGCGCGTGGGTTACGTGTTGCGCGAGGTGAAGGCTTGATCGCCTGGCGCTGCCCGCGCTTCGACGAGCTGTCCGCGCGCGAGCTGTACGAGGTGCTGCGCCTGCGCAGCGAGGTCTTCGTGGTCGAGCAGCGCTGCGTCTACCTGGACGCCGACGGCGCCGACCCGCAATGCCACCATTTGCTGGGCGCGGGTGACCACGGCGAGTTGCAGGCCTACGCGCGCCTGGTGCCGGCGGGCCTGAAGTTCGCCGAGGCGAGCATCGGCCGCGTGGTCTGTGACCCGTCCACGCGCGGCACCGGCCTGGGCCACGCGCTCATGCGCGAGGCCGTGGAGCGCGTGCGCGCGCTGTGGGGGCCGGGGCCCATCCGCATCGGCGCGCAGGCGCACCTGGAGAACTTCTACCGGCAGCACGGCTTCGTGCCCGACGGCCTCCCTTACGACGAGGACGGCATTCCCCACATCGAGATGCTGCGCCACTGAACCGCACACACCACCCCAACGAGGAGACGTTTCCATGATTCAGGACTTCCAGGGCAAGACCGCCGTGCTCACCGGCGCGGGTTCGGGCTTCGGCCTCGAATGCGCGCGCATCGGCGCGCAGCGCGGCATGCAGCTCGTGCTGGTGGACGTGCAGGCCGACGCGCTGGAGCGCGCCGAGGCCGAGATGAAGGCGGCGGGTGCCACCGTGATGGCGCGCCGCGTGGACGTGTCCGACGCCGCGCAGATGGAGTCGCTGGCCGAGGAGGTGTACCGCCTGTTCGGCGCGCCGCACTTCGTCTTCAACAACGCGGGCGTGGGCTCCTCGGGCCTGATCTGGGAGAACAGCGTGCGCGACTGGCAATGGGTGCTGGGCGTGAACGTCTGGGGCGTGGTGCATGGCGTTCGCCTGTTCACCCCCATGATGCTGGACGCCGCCAAAGCCGACCCGGCCTGGCGCGGCCACATCGTCAACACCGCCAGCATGGCGGGCCTGCTCACGCCGCCCAACATGGGCATCTACAACGTGAGCAAGCACGCGGTGGTGGCCTTCACCGAAACGCTCTACCAGGACCTGCGCCTCGTCACCGACCAGATCGGCGCCAGCGTGCTGTGCCCGTACTTCGTGCCCACCGGCATCAACCAGAGCCACCGCAACAAGCCCGCCGAGATGGCCGACGAGTCCCTGACCCGGGCCCAGGTCATCGGCCAGGCCATGAGCGACAAGGCCGTGGGCTCGGGCAAGGTCACGGCCGCCGAGGTGGCGCACAAGGTGTTCGAGTCCATCGAGGCCGACCGCTTCTACGTCTTCAGCCACCCCAAGGCCCTGGGCAACGTGCGCTCGCGCATGGAGGCGATCGTGAACGTGCAGAACCCGCCCGATCCCTTCCTGGAGCGGCCGGAGGTGGGCGAGCAGTTGCGCGCGGCGCTGCGCGGCGGCTGAGGCGCCATGGACGCGCCGGCCGCGCGCGGGCATTGCCTGTTCGCCACCGCCATCGGCACCTGCGGCATCGCCTGGGGGCCGGCGGGCATCGTGGCCGTGCAGCTGCCCGATGCGGACAACGAGGCCACGCGCCAGCGGCTGCTTCGCAACGCGGGAGAGGCCTTGCCTGCCGCCGAACCGCCGCCCGAGGTGCAGGCGGCCATCGACGGCGTGCAAGCCCTGATGGCTGGCGAACGGCGCGACCTGCTGGAGGTGGCGCTGGACATGGACCGCGTGAGCGAGTTCCACCAGCGCGTGTACCACTTCGCGCGCCGCATTCCCCCCGGGCAGACGCGCACCTACGGCGACGTGGCCCAGGCCCTGGGCGACCCGCAACTGGCGCGTGCGGTGGGGCAGGCGATGGGCGCCAACCCCTTCGCGCCCATCGTGCCCTGCCACCGCGTGATGGCGGCGGGGGGCAAGCCCGGCGGGTTCTCGGCGCGCGGCGGCGCGGTGACCAAGCTGCGCATGCTCGGCATCGAAGGCGCGCTGGAGCCGGACCTGTTCGGGCCGGCTGGCGGTTAAGGGCTCGCCAGTCGCTCCGCCAGCGCCCGCGCCGACTGCGGCGCGCAGCCCTCGGCCTTGTTGCTGATGGTCACGTAGGCGTTCTGCCCCGCGCCGGTGACGCCGCGCACCGTGCGCACGATGAGTTCGCGCGTGTCCTCGTCGACGTCGTGGATGCGGTCGTAGGGGCTGTACTCGCGCTGCGCGTCTTCGTAGCCGTAGGCGCCATGCAGCGGGTTGAGGTTCCAGCGGCACACCAGCGGGCCGGGCCACAGGGCACGCAGCAGCGGCAACTGATCGGCCAAACGCGGCATCTTGGCGTGCAGGCCCAGGCAGTAGGTGGCGCCGGTCTCGCGCAGCACCTCGGCCAGCGTGGGCGCGATGCCTGGTGCGAGCCACTCGGGGTCGCGCACCTCCACTGCCACCACGCCATCGGGCGTGGCGCCGCGCACGTCCGGCAGAGCCTTGAGCATCGCGCGCAGGCGCTCCAGCAACTGCGGCAGGCGCTGCAACTGCATGAAGGGCAGAGGGCTCAACTGGAACACCAGCGCGCCGACCTTGTGCCCCAGGCCGGCGAGCGCGGGCTCGATGAATTCCTTCGCCGCGACGGCGGGGTCGAGGAACAGCGGGTTGGGCTCGCGCCCCTTGCCGTCCTCGCTGCGGATCTGCGCGTCGCACACCAGCGCGGGGGCTTTCACCACGAAACGGAAGTCGGCGGGCACCTGCTCGGCGTAGTGTCGGAACTGCACCTCGGTGAGGGCGCGGTAGAAGCTGCGGTCGACGCAGACCGTGCGCAGCAGGGGGTGCTGGCCGTAGGCGGTGAGGCCTTGTTTCGAGAGCGTAGCGTCGGGGTGGTCGCGGTCCCACACCAGGCCAGTCCAGCCGGGGTAGGTCCAGGACGAGGTGCCCAGGCGCAGGCGCGGCGGCAAGGCGGCGGCGAGGGCGCGCAGGGCGTCGCCGTGTTCGGCGGGCTGCACGCCGGTGCGGGGGCGGCGGGGCGGGGTGGTGGCTTCTGGGCGCGGAGGCGCTGGGGGAGGCGGCGGCGGTCCACCGAACAGGTCGTCTTGCATCGGGCGCGTCACCCCGCCTGAAACCGCCGCCGGTACTCGCCCGGCGTGAGGCCCACGATGCGGGCGAAGACCTTGCGGAAGGCGCCGGTGTCGCTGTAGCCCACGTCCCAGGCGATGCGGTCCACCGGCAGGCGGCCGAACTGCAGCATCTCGCGCGCCCTGCCCACGCGCAGGCGTTGGCAGTACTCGGTGGTGGTCATGCCGGTGGCCTTCTGGAAGCGGCGCAGGAAGGTGCGCTCCTCCAGTCCGGCGCGCGCGGCCAGCGCGGGCAGGGTGGCGTCCCTGGCGTCGGTGGCCTGCAGCCAGTGCTGCACCTTGAGCACGGCCGCGTCGCCGTGCCGCAGCCGGGGCGAGAAGGCGCTGTAGTAGCGCTGCTCGCGCCCCGGTGGATCGACCAGCAGCGAGCGCGCGGTCTCCACCATCACGGTGGCGCCGAGGGTGCGGTCGACGAGGCGCATGCCCAGGTCCGTCCAGGCCATGGCGCCACCGGCGGTGACGATGTCGCCGTCGTCGACGATGAGCTGGTCGGTGTCCAGGTGCACGCCGGGGAAGCGGTCCTGGAAGGGCTCGGCGTAGCGCCAGTGCGTGGTGATGGTGCGCCCGGCGAGCAGGCCGGTTTCGCCGAGCACGAAGGCGCCCGCGCACACGGAGGCCAGGGCCACGCCGGCCGTGTGCTGTTCGCGCAGCCAGGCGCCGATGGGCGCCGCCGCCTCGCGCGGCAGCGGCGGGTTCAGGCTCGGGGGCAGCACCAGCACGGCGGGCGTGCCCACGGGGCTTGGCGCACTGTCGAATACACGCACCGGCGGGCCCTCGTCCTGCGGCTGCCAGTGGCTCACGCGCAGGGCAGGGGTGTGGTGGCCCACCCGGCGCGCGGCCGTGCGCGAGGCGAAGTCGAACAGGTCGCTCATGCCCAGCACGGCGGCCAGCTGAGCGCCGGGGTAGAGCACCAGGCCGATTTCGATGGGGTCTGGGGTGGACATGTGTCGATTCTGCCCTCTGGAATGTCGATGCCGCCACTTTTCGCGGCGCAGGGCGGGACGGATCATTCCTGCATCCCGAACCGGGATGCGAACCCTGAACCTTGGAGACCCGAATGCCCCAGCGCGCCCTGCTCGTGATCGACCTGCAGAACGAATACTTTCCCACCGGCAAGCTGCCCCTGGTCGGCATCGAACCGGCCACCGCCAACGCGGCGCGTGTCATCGCCGACGCGCGCGCCAAGGGCGTGCCGGTGATCCACGTTCGGCATGAGGCCGGCAAGCCCGACGCACCGGTGTTCACGCCCGGCACGCCGAACGTGCAGATCCACCCCTCGGTGGCGCCGGTCGAAGGCGAGGCGGTGATCGTGAAGCACTTTCCCAACTCGTTTCGCGAGACGCCGCTGAAGGCGCTGCTGGACGAGCAGGGCGTGCGCGAACTGACGATCGTCGGCGCGATGAGCCACATGTGCATCGACGCGGGCACGCGCGCCGCCGCCGACCTGGGTTACGCCGTGACGGTGGTGCACGACGCCTGCGCCACGCGCGACCTGGTGTTCGGTGGCGAGACCGTGCCGGCCGCGCAGGTGCATGCGGCGTACATGGCGGCGCTGGGTTCGTCCTATGCCCAGGTGATCAGCACCGAGGCTGTGCTGGGCCGGTGAATCAGCCGCCACGGCGTTCGCGCCATGCCGGCGGCAACCAGTTCGCGAGCCAGCGGGGGCGGCGTGTCAGGGCAGCGGCGGCGGCCGCAGGCGCCGGTGTCGTCGATGCCTGAACGGGGGCGGCAGCATGCGGCAGTGACAGGTGCCGCGACAGCGGGCCTCGCCGCAGGTGCTGGTCGATGGCGCTGACGATGGTGCGGGCGATGTGGCCGCTGTCCGCCGGCAGGTACAGGTAGCGGTGGATCAGGCCCTCATTGATGAGTTGCTGCAGGGCCTGGATGTCGTGCGAGTCGCTGGCCAACACCACCGGCATGCGCCGGCGCTTGCGCCGGATCGCGCGCACCAGCTCCACGGTGCCACGCGGATCGCCCTGCTGCTGCAACACCATGGCCACCGGTGCGCGTTGCGACAGCAGCGTGAGCGCGTCGGCGAGGTCCTGCGCGATGAGCAGGCACGGCTGCCGCGGCACCTTGTTGCCGCAGGCTTCGGCACAGGCACGGGCGAAGTCCGCGTCGGGCTGAACCAGCAGCACCTCATGGCGCGTATCCGTCGGACCCGCCTCGCTCACCGTGTCAGCGAAGTCGCTCCACGCCAGGCGCGAGACGCGCGACAGCCGCGCCGCTTCCTGCACGCAGCGGATGAGCTTGTCGTCGTCCCAGGGCTTGCTGATGTAGCGGAACACGTCGCCCTCGTTGAGGGCCGCGACGACGGCGGAGAAATCGGCGTAGCCGGTGAGCAGCAGCCGCACGGTGAGCGGCGAAACCTGCTGCGCCAGGCTGAGAAACTCGGATCCGCACATGCCCGGCATGCGCTGGTCGGACAGCACGACGTCGAACCGATCCGCGGCGAGCAGCGCCAGCGCCTCGCGCCCGCTGCTCGCCACCGCCACGTCGAATTCGCGGCGCAGCAGCCAGCGCAGTGAACGCAGCAAAGGGGGTTCATCGTCCACGCAGAGCACCTTGGGCAGGCGCTCGGAATTCGGGTTCATGGGTGGGCTCCGGCGGGAAGGGGCAGGTGCAGCGTGACGGTGGTGCCGAGGCCGGGCTGGCTGGACAGGTCGACCCGGCCGCCGTGTTGCTCGACGATTTCGCGCACGACCGACAGGCCCAGCCCCGTGCCCTGACCGGAAGGCTTGGTGGTGAAGAAGGGTTCAAACACGCGTTCATGCAGCGAAGGGTGGATGCCGTTGCCGGTGTCGGCCACAGCGATGCGCACCGCGTGCGCGTCGCTGTGGGTGCTGACGGTGACCAAGCCGGTGCCGGCGATGGCCTGGGCGGCGTTCATGAGCAGGTTGAGCACGGCCTGGTTCAGGCGCGCCACGTGCACGTTGAGGTGAGGCAGACGCTCGTCATAGCGCTCCTCGATGCGGATGTGGGGCGGCACCACGGACCGCGCGATGTAGACCACGCTGGCGATGGCCGCGTTGAGGTCCACGTGGTCCGTGGGCGCCTGGTCGAGCCGGGTGAAGCCGCGCAGGTGCCGCACCAGCTCGTCCATCATGAGCACACCGCCCAGGGTGTCGTCCAGCATCTGGCGGGCGTCGCTGCGGTCCTGCTCGCGCAGGGGCCCATCGGTCGTGCAACGCGCCAGCAGTTCGCCAAGCAGGCGCAGGTTGGTCCGGCAGTACGCCAGCGGCGTGTTGAGCTGATGGGCCACGCCGGCCACCATGCGGCCCAGCATGACCATCTTGTCGAATTGCACCAGGTGTGCTCGGGAACGCTGCATCTGCAGGGACTGCTGGTCCGCCAGGCGCGAGGCGCGGCGAACGATGAGCAACAGCAGCAGGTACACCGTCAGGGTCAGCAGCAGGGCGACCAGCGTGAGGCCCGTGCCGGAGGCGTCGAGCGTCTGGCGCATCTCGTCGAGCCGGGCGTTCATGGTCCGCCCGCGCTCGCGCGCGCTCTCGTGCAGCGTGGCGCTCGCGTGATCGAGGCGCCGCACGATCGCGGTGGCGTCCGTGTAGGTTTCGATCACCGCGACCGTTTCGCCCGAGCCGGGCGGCTGCAGCGGCAGGTACGCGCTGAGGATGTCGCGCCGTTCCGGGCTGGCGCCAGGGGTGTGGGGCTCGCCGCGCGCGCTCAGTTGGCTCCAGGGACTGCCCTCGCGTGCGGCGATCCAGCCGGGGGAGGTCGAGGCGTCTTCGCCTATGTGTTCGCGGTCTGTGGCGTACACCGTGAGGCCACGCAGGTCGAACAGCTTGAGGCGAAACACGCGCGAGTCGTGCACGGCGTTGCGCAGCCGCGCGTCTGCTGCCGCGAAACCGGGCAGGGCGGTGAGTCGCTGGTTCAGATGACGCCGACAGGCCGCGCGCACCGGCGGCAGCGCCGACGCACCGGGTGCAGCGGCGCGCGGACAGGAAGCGAGGTCCAGGCGCTGCGCCTCGTCGAGGTAGGTGCTCAGCGTGTCGCTCCACAACAGATTGGCGAGCAGCCGGGTGGAGTCCAGGTTGCCCTGCTCGTGCAGCACGAGCAGATCCCGGCGCACGGACTCGGCCGACAGGGACACGAGACCCGCCTGCAGGTCGGCCATGGCCTTGTTTTCCTCGCGCTGGATGTCGTGCAGGCCGTCTCGACGCAGATCGTCCAGCCGGTACAGCAGGATGGCGAACAGCAGGAAGACCGCGAAGCTGCTCAGCATGAAATGGCGGGTGAGGCGAAACGGCTGCATGACGAGGGCTTCTGCGACTCGGCGGCATGCTAGGAAGGGCGTGCCCTTGGCCACATACCGCCGTTGCACTATTCGAGCGTTTGGGGGTGGCTGGGCCGGATTTCTTGAGAACTTGCAAAAGGAAGTCGGCGCGGTGGCGTATGGCAAACTCCCGCGCTTCGTGAAAGAGCGGCCCTTGATCCGGGGCCCGGGAGACCCATGCAGAAGATCGTTGCGCGCCTCGCGCAAGACCTGAAGATTCGTGAACAGCAGGTGCAGGCCGCCATGGACCTGCTGGACGGCGGGGCCACGGTGCCCTTCATCGCCCGCTACCGCAAAGAGGTGACGGGCAACCTCGACGACATCCAGCTCCGCGAGCTCGACGCCCGCCTGGCCTACCTGCGCGAGCTGGAAGACCGCCGCGCCACGGTGCTCAAGAGCATCGACGAGCAAGGCAAGCTGACGGATACGCTGCGCGCGGCCATCGAGGCGGCCGACACCAAGCAGGACCTGGAAGACCTGTACCTGCCCTACAAGCAGAAGCGGCGCACCAAGGGCGCCATCGCGCGCGAGGCCGGCATCGAGCCCCTGGCCGACGCGCTGTGGGCCGACCCCACGCTGGACCCACAGGCCGCGGCCGCGCCCTACGTGAAGACCGAGAAGGGCGAGGACGGCAGCGACTTCACCACCGCCGCCGCCGTGCTGGACGGCGTGCGCGACATCCTGTCCGAGCGCTGGGCCGAGGATGCGGCGCTGGTGCAATCGCTGCGCGAATGGCTGTGGGCCGAAGGCCAGATCACCAGCAAGCTGGTGGCCGGCAAGGACGAGAACGCGCCCGAGGTGGCCAAGTTCCGCGACTACTTCGACCAGCGCGAGCCCATCGGCAAGGTGCCCTCACACCGCGCGCTGGCCATGTTCCGCGGGCGCGGGCTGGAGATCCTGGACGTGAAGCTGGCGCTGCCCGAAGAGCCGCAGCCCGGCCAGCCCAGCCTGGCCGAGGGCCGCATCGCGCGCCACCTGGGCTGGAGCCACCAAGGCCGCAAGGCCGACGACCTGCTGCGCAAGTGCGTGGCCTGGACCTGGCGCGTGAAGCTGAGCCTCTCCAGCGAGCGCGACCTGTTCGCCCGCCTGCGCGAAGGCGCCGAGGGCGTGGCCATCCAGGTGTTCGGCGCCAACCTGCGCGACCTGCTGCTGGCCGCGCCGGCCGGCCCGCAGGGGGTGATGGGCCTGGACCCGGGCATCCGCACGGGCGTGAAGGTGGCGGTGGTGGACGCCACCGGCAAGCTGGTCGACACCGCCACCGTGTACCCGCACGAGCCGCGGCGCGACTGGGACGGCGCCCTGCACACCCTGGGCCGCCTGTGCGAGAAGCACGGCGTGTCGCTCATCGCCATCGGCAACGGCACCGCCAGCCGGGAGACCGACAAGCTCGCGGCCGACCTGCTCAAGCGTTACCCCAACGCGCAGAAGGTGGTGGTGAGCGAGGCCGGCGCCTCGGTGTACTCCGCCAGCGAATACGCCAGCCAGGAAATGCCGGACGTGGACGTGAGCCTGCGCGGCGCCGCCAGCATCGCGCGGCGCCTGCAGGACCCGTTGGCCGAGCTGGTGAAGATCGACCCCAAGAGCATCGGCGTGGGCCAGTACCAGCACGACGTGAACCAGAGCGAGCTCGCGCGCACGCTGGACGCCGTGGTGGAGGACTGCGTGAACGGCGTGGGCGTGGACCTGAACACCGCCAGCGCGCCGCTGCTGTCGCGCGTGTCGGGCCTGTCGGCCTCGCAGGCCAAGGCGGTGGTGCGCTGGCGCGAATCGAACGGCGCCTTCCGCAGCCGCCAGCAATTGCTGGACGTGGCCGGCCTGGGCGCCAAGACCTTCGAGCAGGCGGCCGGCTTCCTGCGCATTCGCGGCGGCGACAACCCGCTGGACATGACCGGCGTGCACCCCGAGAGCTACCCCGTGGTGGAGAAGATCATCGCCGCGGTGGGCGAGCCGGTGGACAAGCTCATGGGCCGCGCCGACTGGCAGGGCCGCCTCAAGCCCGAACAGTTCGCGGTGGACGGCGTGGGCGCCATCACGGTGAAGGACATCCTGAAGGAGCTGGAGAAGCCCGGCCGCGACCCGCGCCCGGACTTCAAGGTGGCGCGCTTCAACGAGGGCGTGGAAGACATCAAGGACCTGCGCGAGGGCATGATCCTGGAGGGCACGGTGAGCAACGTGGCCCAGTTCGGTGCCTTCGTCGACCTGGGCGTGCACCAGGACGGTCTGGTGCACGTGAGCCAGCTCAGCCACAAGTTCGTCAACGACGCGCGCGAGGTGGTGAAGACGGGCGACATCGTCAAGGTGAAGGTGCTGGAGGTCGACACGGCGCGCAAACGCATTTCCCTGACGATGAAGCTCGACGCCGCGCCCGCGCGGCGCGAGGGCGGGGGCGCCGGTGCGCCGCGCGGCGGGCGCGATGGCTTCGCGCGCCACATGGGCGGCGGGCGCGACGCGGCCCAGGCGCCCTCGGCCATGGCCTCGGCCTTCGAGAAGCTGCGCGCGGGCAAGCGCTGAACGGCACCCGCCCGGGGCATCAAGTTCCGGGCGGAAATGCCGATAGCTGGGGGGTGTCAGTCCGAGGTATTCACTCATCCGCCCCGCCATGGAACTTGAAGCGCTCCTGAACTACCCCGGTGCCCTGCCGGCGATGTCCCGCACCGTCGCCGACCTGATGTCGGAGATGAACAAGGACGACCCCAGCCCCAAGCGCGTGGCCGAGCTGGTGGGCCAGGACCCTTCGCTCACCACGCGGGTGCTGCGGTTGTCCAATTCGTCCTTCTTCCGTGCCAGTCGCAAGATCGGCAGCGCCGAGGAGGCCGTGGCCATGCTGGGCATGACCCACGTGCGCTCCCTCGTGATGGCCGCCGCCCTGGGTTCGAGCTTCAAGAACGTGCCGGGCGTGAACCTGCCGCAGTTCTGGCGCTACAGCCTGCGGGTGGCCGACATCTCCAAATCGCTGGCCGGCCTGCTGCGCCAGCAGGAGGCCAACGCCTACACGGCCGGCCTGATCCACGCCATCGGCGACCTGGTGATGCACATCGCCATGCCGGACGAGATCGCTCCGCTGGACATGGGCACGCCGCCGCTGGACCTGCAGCGCGCCCAGGCCGAGCGCAACCGCTTCGACTACACCTACGCCGAGGTCGGCGCGGGGATGGTGGAGCGCTGGAATTTCCCCACCGCCATCGTGAGCGCCCTCAAGCACCAGACCGCGCCTTTCGATGGCGACGTGTACGACCCGCTGGCCGGCATCCTGCACCTGGCGTCCTGGCGCGCGCGGGCCGAGGAGATCCAGCTCGACGACGGCGGCCTGGCGGCCACTTTCCCCGACATGGTGGGCCTCACCCTGGGCCTGGACCTGGGCAGCGTGCTGGGCAAGGATCCGGCCGAGTGGGAGTTCACCGACGCGCTGTCCGCCTTCCTCGACTGAGCGCCGGTTACACATGTCGTCGATAGTTCTAAAGAATCGCAGCCAGGGAACGATAAACAAGACAAACCACCGACGCACCACCCGCAAGAGGATCGCCATGCACCTCGACAAACTGCTCAAGCAACCCCAGGCCCTGCCATCCGTTCCGAAGGTCGTGCGGCGCCTGATCGAAACCTTCGAGCAGGCCGACGTGGACCCCATGCTGGTGGCGTCGCTGATCGAGGAAGACCCCGTCCTCACGGCCAAGCTGCTCAAGACGGCCAACTCGGCCTTTTTCGGCCTGTCGCGCAACGTCACGAATGCGCGCGAGGCGATGAACATCCTGGGCCTGATCAAGGTGCGCGCCCTGGTGGTGGCCAGCGCGCTGGGCGAGGGCTTCCACACGGTGGGCGGCGTGAACCTCAACCAGTTCTGGCGCTACAGCCTGAACACGGCCAACCTGTCGCGCTACATCGCGCTGCCGATCCGCATCGACGAGAACACCGCCTTCACGGCGGGGCTGATCCACGCCATTGGCGAGCTGGTGATGCACGTGGGCATGCCCGAGACGATGATCGAACTCGATCGCAACGTGCCCATGCTGGACCTCAAGCGCGCCAAGGCCGAGCGCAGCCTGTTTGGCTACAGCTACGCCGAGGTGGGCGCGGCGCTGGCGCGCGAGTGGAAGTTTCCGCGCCGCATGATCAACGCCATCGAACACCAGACGGCCCCGTTCGACAACGACGTGTACGAACCCATCGCGGGCGTCATCCACATCGGCTCCTGGCGCGCCCGCGCCGAGGAGGCGGACCTGCGCGGCGAACTGCTGATCAACACCTACCCGGACCCGGTGGGCGTGGTGCTGGGCATCGACCCGGACACCGTGGTGGCCGAGCGGATCCCGTCGATCTCGCGTCACCCGCTGGAGGAAGGCGAGCCGCAGGTCGAGCCATTCAAGGACTCCCTGCCCCAGGGAACGTGAGCCCGCGGGCTCGGTGACAATCCGGGCCCATGCGAGCGCTGCGACTGTATGCGGGCCCTGCGGCCTTGTCCCACCTGAATGAACGGGGCCTGCGTCCCTCGGACGTCGGCGTCATCCCCGCCGCGGCCGGCGGCCCCAAGGGCCTGATCCTCGGCCCCATCGACCGCCTGCTGTTCGGCCACTGGCTGGCCGACGCGCCGCAGACCATCCACCTGGTCGGCGCCTCCATCGGCGCCTGGCGCATGGCCACGGCCTGCCTGCCCGACGCGCCGGGCAGCTTCGAGCGGCTGGAGCACGACTACATCCACCAGCACTACGAGCTCCCGGCCGGCCAGCGGCGGCACACGCCGCAGCAGTTGAGCGACCAGTTCTCGCTCAACCTGCGCACGTTCTATGACGGACGGGTCGAACCGGTGCTGCAGCACCCGCGCTGGCGGCTGCACATCGTCACCGCGCGGGGGCGGCGCCTGCTGGCCAGCGAGGGGCGCTGGCGCACGCCACTGGGCTACCTGGGCGCGTTCGCGGCCAACGCGGTCCGCCGTCCGGCGCTGGGCGGCTGGCTGGAGCGCGTGGTGTTCTCCGGTCCCGATTCGCAGGCCGGCACCACCAGCGCCTTGCCCTTTGCCACGCACGACCTGCGCACGCGTCAGATCCCCATGGGGCCACACAATTTCATGCAGGCCCTGCAGGCCAGTTGCTCCATTCCGTTCATGCTGCGGCCGGTGGTGGACATCCCGGGCGCGCCGCACGGCCCCTACTGGGACGGCGGCATCACCGACTACCACCTGCACCTGCATTACCGGCACGACAGCGCGGCGCCGATCGTGCTGTACCCGCACTTCCAGAAGGCGGTGGTGCCGGGTTGGCTGGACAAGGCCTGGAAGCGACGCCACCGCAGCAGCGCGGCGCTGGACCACATGCTGGTGGTGGCGCCCGACCCGGATTGGGTGAAGAAGACCCTGCCCGAGGGCAAGCTGCCCGACCGCACGGACTTCGTGCGCCATGGGCAGGACCTGGCGGCGCGGGTGAAGGCCTGGCGTGCGGCGGTGGTGGCGGCCCGGCAACTGGCCGATGAGCTGGGGGAGTGGCTGGCCAGACCGGATGTCGGGCGGGTGGAACCGCTCTGAGCCCGGCGGGCCGCGCGGGATAATCCGCCGGTGACCGCGTCTTATCTCACCGCCGCCCTCTACAAATTCGTCGACCTGCCCGACCACGCCGACTGGCGCGAGCCGCTCATGGCCTTGTGCCGTGAGCACCGGGTCAAGGGCACCCTGCTGCTGGCCCCCGAGGGCATCAACGGCACCATCGCCGGCCCCGAGGCGGGCGTGCAGGCCGTGCTGGCCTGGCTGAGGCGCGATGCGCGCCTGGCCGATCTGCAGCACAAGGCCTCGTGGTCCGATCACCCGCCGTTCCACCGCCTCAAGGTGCGGCTCAAGCGCGAGATCATGACCCTGCGCGTGCCCGGCCTGCGGCCGCAGGAGAACGCGGGCCGGTATGTGAAGCCCGAGGACTGGAATGCCTTGATCGCCCAGCCGGATGTGCTGCTCATCGACACCCGCAACGACTACGAGGTGAAGATCGGCAGCTTCGATGGCGCGATCAACCCGGGCATCCGCGCCTTCACCGACTTGCCCGGCTGGCTGGCCAGTCAGCCCGCCTTGCAAGGCGCCGCCAAGCCGCGCGTGGCCATGTTCTGCACCGGCGGCATCCGCTGCGAGAAATCGACGGCCCTGTTGCGCATGCAGGGCTTCGACGAGGTCTATCACCTGGAGGGCGGCATCCTCAAGTACCTGGAGCAGGTGCCCGAGAGCGAGAGCCGCTGGCGGGGCGACTGTTTCGTGTTCGACGAACGAGTGAGCGTGGGCCACGGCCTGCGTCCTGGCGCCCACGCGCTGTGCCGCTCGTGCCGATGGCCGCTCAGCGAGGCCGATCGCGCTTCACCGCTGTTCGAGGAAGGTGTGAGCTGCCCGCACTGCCACGGCCGACGCGACGACGGAGAGCGCGAGCGCTTGGCCGAGCGTCAGCGGCAGGTGGCATTGGCCCGCGAGCGGGGCCTTGCCCACATCGGTGCCGACGCCATGCCCCCGGCGGGCTCGGCGACGGGTGGGCAGGCCGGCCAGGGCGCGCCAGACCGCATGGGTGCTCAGGGCGCCCAGAGCCAGCCCAGGTCCGCCTCGGGTTCGGCGACGCGGTAGTGCTCCGGCCTGGCGGCCGTGAACTCGCTTTGCGGGCGCCGGTGCAACTGGTTCAGGCGCTGGCCGTTCGATGAGCGGTGCAACCACGCGCCCGCCTGCGACAGCGCCTGATCGAGCGCCTGCGCGTGCGGCGGGCGGCGCCACAGCATGGCGGTCGCCGCCGCCATGGCCAGTTGGCGTTTGGTGCTCGAGGACGGCGCGGTCTGCCAGGCGCGCAGCATGAGCTGACAGGCCTGCGGCTTGTCGCGTTCCAGCAGCGCGAGGGTGGCATCGGCCGCCAGGGCAATGGCCGCGATGCTGCGGTTGTGCTGCCGCGCGTGGCCGCCAATCGTGTCGCGCAGCGCCGCCAGCGCGGTTCGCGAACGCGTCTGCCAGGCCGTGTCGATGGCGAACAGCCAGGCTTCGTCGCGAAACCACAGGCTGCAATGCGAGAGCACGGGCAGGGCCTTGTCCACCAGGGCCCAGGCCGCCGGGGCTTGCCCGTTCAGCCGCAGCCGGCGTGCCTGCAGCCAGTCGTTCACGGCGCGCCAGCGGGGCAGGCCGCCGATGGCAAGGTGCTCCAGGCCTTGCAGGCAGGCGTCGAGTCGCGCGCGGTCACCCAGCCGCGCGGCCAGGTCGCCCAGCGCCAGCCGGCTGAGCAGGCGCGGGATGAGCCAGGGCGAACGTTCGGCCAGATCGTGGGCGCGGGCCCATTCGCTCAAGGCGGTGTCCAGGTCGCCGTCGGCGTGACGCATCTGGCCCGACAGGGCATGCAGCAGGGCCTGCAGGCCCTCGCAGCCAGGGGCGACATGGCTGCCCGCGTCGCTGGTGCGGTGAAAGGCCAGCCCACTGGTTGCGTCGCGCGCGATCTGCCTGTGCAGGTTGGCCAGCCGGTGCCAGCGGCGGATGCCGGCAGGGCCATCGACGATGGGCGCGTCTCGCAGCTTGCGCCACCAGGCCGGCTGGGCCCAGTCGCCGCCCACGGCGGCCATCAGGTGTTCGGCGATGGCCCCCGCACGCACCGCCAGGGAAGTGCTTGTGGCCTGGTCAAAGTGGGTGAGCGCGCGGTCCACGAGGTGGGCCACGCGGCGCGGGTCGCCAGCCGTCCATTCGTAGACGGCCAGGCAGAGGTCGGACCAGCCTTCAAGGCGGCTGGCGTCCGCCCGCGAGGCGCGGCGCCGAAACTCGTTGGACTCGTGGGGCGTGCGCGGGTCTCCGCGCCAGGCACCTTCCATGAGGATGTCGGCCTCGGCGTCCAGGCCGCGCTCGACCAGAGAGCGGCACCACAGGGCGGGCAGGTGCTGACTGCAGGCGCCCATTTGCGGTGGCGGGTGCCCCACGAGGGCGGCCAGGCGTTCCCAGCGCCGCTCCACCTCGCCGGGTGACGTGGACAGGAGGATCTGGCGCAGGCGCAAGGCGAGGGCCGCGGAGCCGGCGGCCCGCCACGCGGCTTCGAATGGTGAACCCGCGCTGGCGCTGACGCCGGTGCGCCAGCCGGGCGCCGTGAGTTCGACCTCCAGCACGAAGACCGGCGGGCCATCACCGCCATCGGCCTTGGTGTCCGCCAGGCGCAGCAGGCCCCTGGCCTGCACGGAGTCGTCGTGCAGGCTCGCCGCGCGTTCCGCGTCGATGGGTTGCACGCCATGCGCCTGCAGCGAGAGCACGCTGAACCCGGCCAGGGCGCCAGGCAGCCAGGGCGGCAGGTTCAGCCCGTGGGCGAGGCGGGGGGCCGGCCACAGCACGGCGAGCAGCGCCGGGCCGCGGCCAGTCAGCCCCGGGGCCACGCGGCGGTGCCGCACCTCGCCCACCACGCGGTAGCCCACGCGGTGCACGGTTTGCACCGGGCAGTCGAAGCCGGGAACGTCGCTCAAGGACTTGCGCACCTTGAGCACCGCCTGGGCGATGACCGAATCGGTCACGCAGCGGCGCTGCCACACCTGTTCCAGCAGCTCTTCCTTGGCGACGACCCGCCCGTGGTGCTTGAGCAGGTAGTGCAGCAGATCGAAGGCCCGCCGCTCCATGGGGCGCAGCACACCGTCGCACATGAGCTCGCGGTGGTCGGAACGCAGCACGAACGGGCCGAACGTGAATTCGTCCCCACCGGCCGGTGCCTGCCCAGCGGGCGGGATGGCGGCAACGACCGGAGTCTTAGCGGGCAATTCGGGGGCGGCTTTGACACGCCCCGCTGCGCTGTGCTTTCGCATGACGGCTCTTCCTCACCTGAAAAGGCGATTACAGCACTGCGAAAGTCATCAATTTTTCGTGAACACAAATACAAAAGAACTACAAAAGTTCTCAAGCCATCAAGGACGACTCCAGCATGGCCCGGTAGTCCTGCGGCGATGCCAGCCGGGGATTTGTCTTGTGGCAATGGTCGGCCAGGGCGCCCTCGATGACGCGGTCGAACAGGGCGCGGTCCACGCCCATGGCTGCCAGGCCCTTGGGCAGGCCGAGGCGCTCGCTCATCGCCGCCACGGCGGCGGACACGTCGTCACCGGCACTCAGCCCCATGGCCTGGGCCATGCGGTCGAGGCGCTGCTCGCGTTTCATGCTGTCGGCCTCGGCGTTGAAGCGGATGACGGCCGGCAGGAACACGGCGTTGAGCGTGCCGTGGTGCAGGCGCGGGTTGAGGCCGCCCAGGCTGTGGCTGAGGCTGTGAACGCAGCCCAGGCCTTTCTGGAAGGCCATGGCGCCCTGCATGCTGGCGCTCATCATGTTCAGCCGGGCTTCGCGGTCGCTGCCGTCTCGCGTGGCGCGTTCGATGTGGGCCCAGCCGCGGCGCAGTCCGTCCAGCGCGATGCCGTCGGCCGGCGGGTTGAAGGCCGCGCTCATGAAGGTTTCCATGCAGTGCGCGATGGCGTCCATGCCGGTGGCGGCGGTGAGCAGCGGTGGCAGGCCCAGGGTGAGCTCCGGGTCGAGCAGGGCGGTGCGCGGCACCAGGTGCCAGCTGTGAAAGCCCAGCTTGCGGCCGTCGTCCACGATGAGGATGGCGCCGCGGGCGACCTCGCTGCCGGTGCCGGCGGTGGTGGGCACGGCGATCAAGGGCGGCACGGCCGCGGTGATCCTGGGCGAGCCGCCCTCGATGGTGGCGTAGGTCTTGAGCGGGCCCTCGTGCGCGGCAGCGATGGCCACGCCTTTCGCGCAGTCGATGGCGCTGCCGCCGCCGAGCGCGATCAGGCCATCGCAGCGGTCTCGGCGGTAGATCTCGACGGCGGCGCGCACCGCGGCTTCGGTGGGGTTGGAGGGGGTCTGGTCGAACACGGCGGCGGGCGTGCCTTGCAGGGCGGCCTGCAGCTTGTCGAGCAGGCCGGCGTTGCGCACGCCAGCGTCGGTGACGATCAAGGGGCGGCGCATGCCGATGCGCTCGCACTCGGCGGGCAATTGCGACAAGGCCCCGTAATCGATGAGGATGTTTGTCACGTAGAGGATCTGGGCCATGTCTGTCTCCGGTTATGGTTCGGGCAGCGAAAACTATACGGACGCGCCGCGTTTGCGCGGTCGCCGAGCCGACAAGCCCACCCATGTCTCACCACCCCGATCCGCGTGCGCGGCTCACGCCGGCCATGCGCGGCGTCATCGATCGCATCGCGCGCGCCGGTCACCCACCATTCCACTCGCTGACGCCCGAGCGGGCGCGCGAGGCCTATGCCGCCGGCGCGGGCGTGCTGGAGGTGTCGCCACCGGCGATGGCCCGCACGCAGGACCTGCGCATTCCCACGCGCGACGGTGCCGAGCTGCCCGCGCGGCTGTTCCTGCCGACCGAGGCGCACGGCCTGCCGGTGCTGCTGTATTTCCACGGCGGCGGCTTCACCATCGGCAGCGTGGCCACACACGAGCCGCTGTGCCGCACGCTGGCCCACCTGGCGGGCTGCGCGGTGCTCTCGGTGGACTACCGGCTGGCGCCCGAGCGCAAGTTCCCCGGCGCAGTGCACGACGCCTGGGACAGCCTGGCCTGGCTTCGCGACGCGGCCGGCGCCCTGGACCTGGACCCCGCGCGCATCGCCGTGGGCGGCGACAGCGCGGGCGGCACGCTGGCCATCGCGACCGCGCTGCAGGCGCGCGACGCGGGCTGGCCGCTGGCGCTGCAACTGCTCTTCTACCCGGGCTGCGCCGGCCACCAGGACACACCCTCACACCGCACCTATGCGCACGGCTTCATCCTGGACGAGCCGAACATCAACTACTTCTTCGGCCACTACTTGCGCAGCCCGGCGGACCGCGACGACTGGCGCTTCGCGCCCCTGGATGGGCGCGACGAGCGTGGCGAATGGAAGGAACTGGATGGTGCGGCCCCGGTGTGGATGGGCCTGGCCGAGTGCGACCCGCTGGTGGACGAAGGCGTGGCCTTCTGCGACCGTCTGCGCCTGGCGGGCGTGCCGGTGGACCTGGAGATCTACGCCGGCGTGGTGCACAACTTCGTGCAGTTCGGCCGCGCCATCCCCGAGGCGCGCAAGGCCCACCAGCACGCCGCGCGCGCCCTGAAGAACGCTTTTGGAGGAGACGACTGAGATGAACCGACTGACCCGCGACGACTTCCGCTTCTTTCACCGCCTGCGCGTGCGCTGGGCCGAGGTGGACATGCAGAAGATCGTCTTCAACGCGCACTACCTGATGTACTTCGACACCGCCATCAGCGACTACTGGCGCGCGCTGGCGCTGCCGTACGAGGAGTCCATGCATTCGCTGGACGGCGACCTGTACGTGGTGAAGGCCACGGTGGAGTACCACGCCTCGGCGCGCGCGGACGAGCAGATCGACGTGGCGATGAAATGCAGCCGCGTGGGCACCAGCTCCATGGCCTTCACGGGGGCCATCTTCCGGGGCGACGAGCACCTCATCACGGGCGAGATCGTCTACGTGTTTGCCGACCCGGCGACGCAGCGCTCGCGCCCCGTGCCGCAGGCGCTGCGCGACATCCTGCTGGGCCACGAGGCGGGCGAGGACATGCTGGACCTGCGCGTGGGCTCCTGGGCCGAGCTGGGCGAGGGCGCTCGGCAGTTGCGCGCCGAGGTGTTCGTGCAGGAGCAGGGCATTCCGCTGGAACTGGAGATGGACGCGGCCGACGCGACGGCGGTGCACGCGGTGGCGCGCAACCGCCTGGGCCGCGTGGTGGCCACGGGCCGGCTGCTGCGTGGGGCGCCCGGGGTGGGCAAGATCGGTCGCATGGCGGTGCACCGCGTGCTGCGCGGCGGCAGCCTGGGCAAGCGGGTGCTGATCGGGCTGATGGACGCGGCCCGCGCGCGCGGCGACCGCGAGGTGGTGCTGGACGCGCAGCGCAGCGCGGTGGGCTTCTATGCGCGCCTGGGGTTTGCGCCGCGCGGCGAGGCGTTCGAGGAAGCCGGCATCCCGCACCAGACCATGGTCAAGTCACTCTGACCCGCTCTTGCCGGTGCGCCTGCGCGGACAGCGCGGGCGTGGCGGCGGCGCCGTCGTGGGTCCATTCGTCGATGCGCAGCTCACCGTCGGCGCCCAGGCGCAGCAGGGTGGAGCAGCGCGTGCCGTAGGCCTGGTCAGGCCAGCGCACGAAGGGGCTGGAGAGCACGCGCTCCACCGTGTCGGGCACGCCGGTGCGCGGCAGCTCGGCGTCGGCCGCGGGTGTGGTGTCGATGAGCGCGCCGGTCAGCGGCATCGCTTGCTCGTCGCGGCTGTCGAGCGCATCGCCCAGGGCTTTGGCGAGCCGCCGCGCCTTCGGCCAGGGCGTGTTCAGCGTGGCATTGGACAGGGTGTGCACGCCGGGGCCGATGGCCCGCCAGTGCCGCTCGGGTGCCTGCTCGGCGTGCGGCGCGTCGGGGCGTCGGTTGCCGATCCAGGCCCACTCGCCGCGGTGCAGGTCGCCCACGACCAGGTTGAAGCCAGCGTAGGCGGCGGGGTCCAGGGCCTCGACGAAACCGGTGCTGTCGGTGTCGCTCTGCAGCCAGCGCGAGACCAGTTCGCCCCGGCTGCGCCCACGGTGCTCGGCGGCGGGCTGGCGCACGTTGGTGAGCCAGGCGATGCGCCCCCTCGGGCCCAGGCCCAGCCAGGTGCCGCCGTCGCGCAGGTCACGCCCGGCGATAACGGGGGTGCCGTCGTCCAGCGCCCAGCGGTGCAGCGCGGCCGTGGGGCGGGCCCAGTACTCGTCGCGGTTGGCGGCCACCAGCAGGGGCACGCCGGGCGCGGCATCGATCGCGAAGGCGATCAGGCACATCTCAGATGTCGTCGAGCAAGGGGTAGGGCAGCGGCAGCAGGTGCAGCGTGGCCTCGCCCGCGCGCAAGGGTGCGCCGTCGGCAGAGCCGGTCTGCATGGAGACGATGGCGTCCCAGCCAGCTTGCGGGTTGGGCGCGGCCTGCACCACGGTGCCGGTGGGCTGCTCGGCGTCGCTGCCGTGGAAGACCTCCTGGCCGGACTGCAGCGGCGCGTCGGCGTGCGCCACATAAGCGCGGCGCTTGAGCGTGCCGCGGAACTGGCTGCGCGCCACCACCTCCTGGCCGGGGTAGCAGCCCTTCTTGAAGTTCACGCCGCCCACCGACTCGTAGTTGAGCATCTGGGGCACGAAGGCTTCGACCACGGGCTGGCTCAGGGTTGCCACGCCGCTGGTCACTTCCAGCCAGTCCCATTGGGCTTCGGTGAGCGCGGGACCACCGGGCGTTGCGTCGGCCGGCCCCACCCACAGGGCGCGCGGCGTGTCTGCGGCGGGGTACAGGCGCACCAGGCTCACGTCGCCGTCGGCCAGGTGGCTCCAGGGTGCGGTGCCCAGCCCGGCGGGCACGGCGTCGCCAGCCAGGCCACGCAGCGCGAACTCATCGCTCGCGTCGCGCAGCTTCACTTTGGCGCGCAGCACGAACATCTGCAGGCGCTTGAGCGTGGCCGGCAGCAGGTCGCGGCGGCAGACGAGCAGGATGCGGTCGTGCGCGCGCTTGAAGGCGACGAAGCTGGCCAGCATGCGCCCCTTGGCGGTGCACAGGGCGGCCAGTCGCGCCTCGCTCACGCCGAGCAGGGCGAAGTCCTGCGTGAGCTGGCTGTGGAGGAAGGACGCGGCCTCGTCTCCCTCGGCGGCGATCACGCCGAGCGATGGCAGGAGGGCCACGCCGTGCAGGCGGGGGAGGGGGGTGACTTGGGACATGCGCGCTGAATTATCATGGTCCGTCTGTCGCGCCGTCGCCGCCCGGCGCCTTCTCCCTGCCTTCAGCACGCCTACATGCGCCTGTTCAAGAACCTGGTGGTCGTCCCCTTGCTGCTCGCCGTCCTGGCCTACATGGCCGGCCACTGGTGGGTGCACCGCCCCCTGAGCCTGCCGGCCACGGCCAGCGACAGCGCGCCGCTCGAATTCGACATCCCGGCGGGCAGTTCGGCGCGCACGGCCGCCAACCGCATCGAGGCCGCCGGCGTGCAGGCGCCCGCCGCGCTGCTGTACGCCTGGTTCCGCCTCTCCGGCGAGTCGCGGGGCATCAAGGCCGGTGTCTACGAAATCGCCCCCGGCACCACGCCGCGCAGCCTGCTGAACAAGCTGGTGCGCGGCGAGCAAGCCATGGTCAACGCCCAGATCATCGAGGGCTGGACCGCACGCCAGGCCATCGACGCGCTGCGCCGCTCGCCCGACCTGACGCAGGACCTGGAAGGCCTGAGCCCGGAGCAGACCATGGAGCGCATCGGCTACCCGGGCCAGCACCCCGAGGGCCGCTTCTTCCCCGACACCTACCGCGTCACCAAGCGCACGCCCGCGTCCACCGTGCTGCGCCAGGCTGCGCGCGCCATGGACGAGCGCCTGGCCCAGGCCTGGGCGCAACGCGATCCGGGCGTGCCGCTGCAGTCGCCCGAGGAGGCGCTGATCCTCGCCAGCATCGTCGAGAAGGAAACCGGGCAGCCGGCCGACCGCGGGCGCATCGCCGGCGTGTTCGCCAATCGCTTGCGCATCGGCATGCGGCTGCAAACCGATCCGGCCGTGATCTACGGCCTGGGCGACGCGTTCAACGGCAACTTGCGCCGCGTGCACCTGGAGACCGACTCGCCCTACAACACCTACACACGTGCCGGCCTGCCGCCGACGCCCATCGCCCTGCCGGGCATGGCGTCCATCATGGCGGCGGTGCAGCCGGCCCGCACCAACGCCATGTACTTCGTCTCGCGCGGCGATGGCTCCAGCCATTTCAGCGCCACGCTCAACGAGCACAACGCCGCCGTGCGCCGCTTCATCCTGCGCCGCTGATGTCCATGTCGTCCACTGGCCTGTTCATCAGCTTCGAAGGCATCGACGGTGCCGGCAAGTCCACGCACATCGACATGCTGGCGAAGGCTTTCGACGCCGCCGGGCGGCGCGTGGTGCTGACGCGCGAGCCAGGAGGCACGCCGCTGGCCGAGAAGCTGCGCGCCCTGGTGCTCAACGACCCGATGGACCCGCTGAGCGAGTCGCTGCTGATGTTCGCCGCCCGGCGCGACCACCTGCAGCAGGTGATCGAGCCCGCGCTGGCGCGCGGCGAGGTGGTGCTGTGCGACCGCTTCACCGACGCCACCTTCGCCTACCAGGGCCACGGGCGCGGGTTCGACATGGCCGTTCTCGGACAACTGGAGCGCTGGGTGCAGGCGCGCGCCGACGGTGGCTTGCGCCAGCCCGACCTGACCCTGTGGTTCGACCTGCCGGCTGCGGTGGCGGCCGAGCGCCTGGCCGGCGCCCGCGTGCCCGACCGCTTCGAAGCGCAACCGCAGGCCTTCTTCGAGCGGGTCAGCGCGGGCTATGCGGCGCGCGCCCAGGCCGAGCCCGCGCGCTTCGTGCGCATCGACGCGAACCAGCCCCGCGAGCGCGTGGCGTCGATCGTGCGGGACGCGTTCCTGCAACGGGGCTGGTTGCCCGCATGAGGGAATCGCCATTGGCCCCCTGGCTGCAACGCCAGCTGGAATCGCTGCTGTCCTGGCGCACCCACGCCGTGCTGCTGGCCGGGCCGTCGGGCCTGGGGCAGTACGAACTGGGTCTGGCCCTGGCGCGCGCCTGGCTGTGCGAGCGGCCTCGGCCCCATGGCGCCTGCGGCGAGTGCCCCAGTTGCCACGCCATCGACGTGCGCACGCACGCCGACCTGTGCGTGCTCATGCCCGAGACCCTGAGTCTGGAACTGGCCTGGCCGCTGGACGAATCGACCCAGCGCGAGCTCGATGACAAGAAGCGCAAACCCAGCAAGGCCATCCGCGTGGAGGCCGCGCGTCAGGCCGTGGCCTTCACCCAGACCACCAGTGCGCGCGGCGGAACGCAAGTGGTGTTGGTCTACCCGGCCGAGCGGCTCAACGTCGAGTCCGCGAACACCCTGCTCAAGACGCTGGAAGAACCCAGCCCGAGCGTGCGCTTCGTGCTTGCCACCGAGGCCGCGCACCTGCTGCTGCCCACCATCCGCAGCCGCTGCCAGACGCATACCCTGCAGTGGCCCGACGAGGCCGAGGCCTTGCCCTGGCTGCAGGCGGCCGCCGAGGTGACGCCGGCCGCCGCCCAGGCCTGGTGGCGCGCGTCCGGTGGCCGGCCCGATGAGGCACTGGCCTTGTCCCGCCGCGGCTTCACGCCTGAGCAATGGGCCGGCCTGCCGCAAGCCCTGGCGCGTGGCGACTGGAAAGTGCTGGGCGAGCAGGCACCCGCGCAGCAACTCGACGTGCTGCAGAAGCTCTGTCACGACCTCATGGCGCGCGCGGCGGGCGCTGCGCCTCGCTTCTTTCCGGCCGAGCAGCTGCCGCCGTCGCCGCCCTGGCGCGTTCTGGCGCGCTGGGCTGACGAACTCACGCAAGCCGCCCGCAGCGTGGAGCACCCGTACCAGGCCGGACTGCTTCAGGAGGCCTGGGCTGCGCGGGCGCGTCAGGCCCTGGCGACCGCTGGTCGCTGAAGTGCAACCGGCTGCATCGCCACGCTGAAAACTGCACGACCCTCGCGCTCTGTTATCGGCCTTTCGGCCGGGCCCCAGCCCCTACACTCGACCGCATGAGCACCAACCCGTCCACCACCGGCGCCGCGGCGCGGCCCAGCGTCATCCAGCTCTCGATCAAGGAAAAGGCCGCTCTGTATGCCGCCTACGTGCCCCTGTTCGCCGACGGCGGCATCTTCATCCCTTCGTCGCGCGAGTACCGGTTGGGTGATGACGTCTACGTGCTGCTGAGCCTGCCCGACGACCCGCAGCGCTACCCGGTGGCGGGCAAGGTCGCCTGGGTCACGCCGGCCAAGGCCCAGGGCGGGCGCACGCAGGGTGTCGGCATCCGCTTCCCGGCCGACGAAAAATCGAAACAGCTCAAGCTCAAGATCGAGGAGATCCTGGGCGCCAACGTGAACTCCGAGCGCCAGACGCAGACGATCTGAACCGGCTCGCCTCGCGAAACGCCTCGCCGCCGCCTGGCCGCGAGGCGTTTCGTTTTTGGGGGATCATTGGCGGATGTTCACTGACTCGCATTGCCACCTGAATTTCCCCGAGCTGCGCGAGCAGTTTCCGGCCATCCTGCAGGCCATGGCCGACGCCAAGGTCGACCGCGCCCTGTGCATCTGCACCACGATGGAAGAGTTCGACGAGGTCCACGCCCTGGCGCGCGACCATGCCCACCTGTGGGCCACGGTGGGCGTGCATCCCGACAGCGAGGATGTCATCGAGCCCTCCCTGCAGGACTTGCTGGACGGCGCGGCGCGCCCCAAGGTGGTGGGCATCGGCGAAACCGGCCTGGACTACTACCGCCTCGGCGATCGCGGTCTGGCCGACATGGAGTGGCAAAGGGAGCGGTTTCGCGTGCACATCCGCGCCGCGCGCCAGACGGCGCTGCCGCTGGTGATTCACACGCGCAGCGCGTCGGACGACACGCTGGACATCCTGCGCGAAGAGGGCGGCTTTGGTCCTGGTGACGGTCGTGCACTAGCGCGGGGCGTGTTCCACTGCTTCACCGAGACTGCCGAGGTCGCTCGCGCCGCACTCGATCTGGACTTCTACATCTCGTTCTCCGGCATCCTCACCTTTCGCAACGCGGCCGACCTGCGCGAAACCGCGCGCCTGGTGCCGCTGGAGCGGCTGCTGATCGAGACCGACAGCCCCTACCTGGCGCCCGTGCCGCACCGGGGCAAGGTCAACACCCCGGCCCTGGTGCCGCACGTGGCCGCTCAGGTGGCCGAGATCAAGGGCCTGCCGGTGGAGGCCGTGGCCGAGGCCACCAGCCGCAATTTCGAACGCCTTTTCTCTCGGGTCATCGCCTCCTGAACCTCAGGTTCTGCATTAAAAAGATGAAAAAGCGCCTTGTTTTGAAATGCCTTATGGCCATAGGGGTGCTGGGCTCCAGCGCCTGGGCCAGTTCGTACGACGATTTCTTCTCTGCCATCAAACGCAACGACCCGGACACCCTGGCGAAGCTGGCCCAACGGGGCTTCGACCTCAACACGCTGGACCCCGCTGGCCAGCACCCGCTTTATCTGGCCTTGCGCGACGAGTCCGATCGCGTGGCCATGTACTTGTTGAGCCGGCCCGAGGTGAAGGTCGAGCACCGCAACACCAAGGGCGAGTCGCCGCTGATGATGGCCGCGCTCAAGGGCAAGCTCGAACTCGTGCGCCGGCTCATCGACCGCCAGGCCGAGGTGAACAAACCCGGGTGGGCGCCGCTGCACTACGCCGCCACGCACGCCAGCGAGCGCAGCCTGCCCGTGGTGCGCCTGCTGCTGGAGCACCACGCCTTCATCGATGCCCAGTCGCCCAACGGCAGCACGCCGCTGATGATGGCCGCGCTCTACGGCCACCCCCAGGTGGTCCGACTCTTGCTGGAGGAGGGCGCTGACACGGCGATGAAGAACGAGCAGGGGCTGAGTGCCATCGACTTCGCGCACCGGGCGGGCCGCAAGGAAACCGCCGACGCCATCGCCGCCGCCATCCGCGCCAAGCAGTCGACCGGCCGCTGGTAGCACCAAAGCCGAGTCAGGCTGGTGTCAGCCATAGGTGTATCCCACATGCCCGCCGCTCGGTCATGCGCGGACAATGCGCAGGTTTTTTGCATCCCCAGGAGACAGACGTCGTGAAAATAGCGAGCCAGAAGGACTTCGCGTCCGGCCTCATGTTCACCATCGTAGGCATAGCCTTCGGGGTGGGCGCCACCAACTTCGATATCGGCAGTGCGGCCCGTATGGGGCCGGGCTATTTCCCTTTGTTGCTGGGCATCCTGCTGGCCGTTCTGGGTGTGGTCATCACGCTCCAGTCCTTCGGCAAGCACGTCGGTGACCAAGCGCTCGGCAGCGTCGCCTGGCGTCCCCTCATCTTCATCCTCGGGGCCAACCTGGCCTTCGGCGCGCTGCTGGTGGGCATTCCGTCCTGGGGCATTCCGCACTTCGGCCTCATCGTGGCCATCTATGGCCTCGTGCTGATTTCGGGCTACGCGCGCCCGGGCCACAAGCTCAAGGAATCGGTCATTCTGGCCACGATCCTGGCCATCGGCAGCTACGGCGCCTTCGTTTACGCCCTCAATCTGCAGTTCCCGGTTCTGCCGTGGTTCCTGGGCCACTGATCACGGAGACAACAACACCATGGAATTGCTCGAACACCTCTCACTGGGCTTCAGCGTCGCCTTCACCGGGCAGAACCTGCTGTACGCCTTCGTCGGCTGTCTGCTGGGTACGCTCATCGGCGTGCTGCCGGGCCTGGGCCCGCTGGCCACCATCGCCATGCTGCTGCCGGTCACCTATGGCCTGGAGCCCGTGTCGGCGCTGATCATGCTGGCCGGCATCTACTACGGCGCGCAGTACGGTGGGTCCACCACCGCCATCCTCGTGAACCTGCCGGGTGAATCGTCTTCGGTGGTGACCGTGATCGACGGCTACCAGATGGCGCGCAAGGGCAGGGCGGGTCCCGCGCTGGCGGCCGCCGGCCTGGGCTCGTTTTTCGCGGGTTGCGTCGCCACGCTGGTGCTGGCCGCCTTCGCGCCGCCGCTCACCGAGATCGCGCTGAGCTTCGGCCCGGCCGAGTACTTCTCGCTCATGGTGGTGGGCCTGATCGGCGCCGTCGTGTTGGCTTCCGGCTCGCTGATCAAGGCGCTGGCCATGATCGTGCTGGGTCTGCTGATCGGTCTGATCGGCACCGACATCAACTCGGGTGTGGCGCGCTTCTCGTTCGACATTCCCGAACTCACCGACGGCGTGAGCTTCGTGGTCATCGCCATGGGCCTGTTCGGCTATGGCGAGATCATCAGCAACCTCTCGCACGACGAGTCCAAGCGCGAGGTCTTCACCGCCAAAGTCACCGGGATCATGCCGACGGCCGAAGACTTCAAGCGCATGTTCCCCGCCGTGCTGCGCGGTACCGCTCTTGGCTCGGCGCTGGGCATCCTTCCAGGCGGCGGTTCGCTGCTGTCCGCGTTTGCGGCTTACACCATCGAGAAGAAGACCAGGCTCAAGCCCGGTGAAGTGCCGTTCGGCCAGGGCAACATCCGCGGCGTGGCCGCGCCGGAGTCGGCCAACAACGCCGGTTCGCAGACCTCGTTCATCCCGCTGCTCACGCTGGGCATTCCGCCCAACGCCGTGATGGCGCTGATGGTGGGTGCCATGACCATCCACAACATCCAGCCCGGCCCGCAGGTGATGACCAGCAACCCGGACCTGTTCTGGGGCCTGATCGCCTCCATGTGGATCGGCAACGCCATGCTGATCATCCTGAACCTGCCCCTGATCGGCATGTGGATCAAGCTGCTGACGGTGCCTTACAAGTGGCTGTATCCGGCGATCGTGCTGTTCTGCGCCATCGGCGTGTATTCGACCAACAACAACAGCTTCGACGTCTGGATGGTCGCGCTCTTCGGCCTCATCGGCTACATCTTCATCAAGCTTGGCTGCGAGCCCGCGCCGCTGCTGCTGGGCCTGATCCTCGGCCCGATGATGGAAGAGTACCTGCGCCGTGCGCTGCTGATCTCGCGCGGCGACTGGGCGGTCTTCGTCACGCGTCCCATCTCGGCTTCCTTGCTCGTGGTCGCGGTTCTCCTCTTGATCATCGTGCTCTTGCCATCGGTGAAGAAGAAGAGGGAAGAGGCGTTCGTGGAGGAGTGACCGGATCGCAGCAAAGGCCGCTGCATCCCCCGATGAACAAAGCCCCTGGTTCGAGTCGATCGAACCAGGGGCTTCTTGCTGGAGCGGCTCGTCAATAGCCGCTTGTGGGTCAAGGCAAGCTCGCAGGGTGCAGAGTGGGCAGGCTGTTGAGGTTGGCACGGAACAGCTGCTGCAGGCGCTCCATGGTCTGCGCTGCATTCAAGCGCTGCGGCGGCAGGGAGCGTCTTAGAGCCTCAGGTGGCACGCCAGCTCTGATGTAGAGCACCGGCGTGCCACTCGGGGTGGTAACAAGGGCTGACGGGAGAACGGCAGATGAAGCTGCGGGGTTGATAGTGAGCATGAACGATAGCGGCGCTGTGTGGAGGTGATCGGGTCTCAGACCAGAAGATCGAGTCCGTGCAGGGTTTGCGAGTCGGGCACTTGCGGAGCGACAGCGGCGAGTGGCTGATTGACCACCTCGCGCCACAGGCTTGCTTGGGCGGCCACGTCGTCGAAATAGGCGCCCAGCGCCTCGGGTGATACCGGGTCCATGGGCCAACGCGTCAGCAGTTCGTAGCGCTGGTCGCTGGTCAGGTTGATGGTCGGCACGGGGATCACGCCCTGGCAGCGCACGATCAGCTCGTTGATGGCGGCGCGCTGTGTAGCGTCTTGCACGAGGCCGAGTTCAACTTGAAACCGCAACTCGCAGCGCTCAGGGTCGTACTGGGCGTCGACCATCGACTGGTCTGGCAGAACGATCACCCACGAGGCCTCGGCAGCTTCGCGTATGACTGCCCACACGCTGGATTGCTCTGCGGCGCGTTCAAGACAGGATTCGATGGCGTCCAGATTCATGGCAGGTCCCGATGGATTGAAGCGGCACTGTGTGCAGCCGCCGAGATCCTTGGTTCCTGAACAAGCGTTCAAACTGGTTCTACGATGTATATTATGTAAACATACTGATGCGACGATCCGCGCTTGACCTTCCCCCCGTGTCAGGCCTGAGTGGCAGACCCACCTTAACTTCCGAGCGGACGGGCCCGGAACGTCCTGGACACCGCAGTTTTCTAGCTCGCGGCAGTTCCCAGCGTCAGTTAACCCTGTCTCCGGCAACCTCCAACCAGTTTTGACCCATGCTTGGGCCTGTCCGAACCAAATTGACCTGGACTTGGCGGAGCGCATCCGGACCCAGTTAACCCAGTCGCCGGCGGCCGTTGACCAGCTTTAACCCCTCCTGGGCCTGTCCAAATCGAATTGACCTGTGTGAGGCACAGGATGAAAGCCCGGGGGCGCTCGAGACCTCACGTCGAGGCGGAACGCCGACAAGCCTCGAACCCGCAAGCATCCGTCCGGCCGAGCTCCGCAGCGCGGCGGCGCCGATATGCCTGATCAGCAGACCGAACAGCTAGCCCTCTTTTGAGCTCGCCAGCCATAACGGCATCGTTGTCAGCTCCAAACCGCAATCTGAATTATGGCGTTTTCCCATAATTCAACTTCCCTCTGATCCTGCGCGGCCGCGTAAGCAACCGCAGCAGAATGAGAAGCCCGCTTTATAGTGAGAAGTATCAGTTGTTCCTCGAGGAACTCAACACCCTCAGGACGGGTGCGGGGCTAAGTCAATCGGAACTGGCGGCGCGGATGCAGATTGGTCAAGACGTCGTCAGTCGCTGCGAGGCCGGCCGTCGGCGCGTTGATGTGTTCGAGTTGGCGCTCTGGACCCATGCCTGTGGCACCACCCTAGAGGCCTTCGTCAAGAAGCTTGATGAGCGCATCCAACGCCATCAACTGCCCAGCCTGCTATAGCCGGGCGCTGGTCAGCAGGTCGACAAACGCCTGAAGCTGGACCAAGTCGCCGGCGTCGCAGCGGCTGAGGAAGTCCGTTGAGGGATAAAGCCCGAGCTGCTCCGCAGCTTCCCCGCGCCATTTGGCCTGCAGGCCGGCGTCGCGGGAAAGCGCCTCCAGCGCGTCACGTCCTCAGATCGGATTTCTTCGCCTTTCGCCCGGAGTGGTCATCTGCGGGTTTTGGCGGGTTGCTGCATCACGCCGGTCATCTTTCGCTGAGTGGGTCGAGCTGAAATAGCTGGCTGAGCCGTGACGGTGCCGGCCTCACTGCCCGCTTGCCCGCCTTGCCGGGCTTCGCCCGCAGTTGCAGAGCGTCAAGCCGGCGAAGGTCGACGTCAAGTTCCTTCAGGAAGCGCAAGAAATCGTAGTCCAGCGCCTCCAGCCAGTCGCGCAGGCCGATGATGTCCAGGCGGGTCTGGCCACATTCGACGTAGCTGACCGCGCCCTGGCTGCGGCCCAGCAAGAGCGCAAGGTCTGCCTGACGCAGGCCCCGGGATTCCCGAAGCTTGCGCAGCTTGTCCAAAAAAATCTTGTTGTGGCGGCTATGCAGGGTTTTGGCCATGGATTTCTCTCAGTCTCCACCGTAGCCCAGCCGGCTTCGTATCAAAAATCTGGATATGGCCGCATGCCGCGAACAATTGCCACCAGGCAAAAAAATTCAATCGCTGAACACCCCGCTGTTCGCGGCAGCAGCCCGATGTTTCTTTCGCTCCCTCAGTACGAGTTTCAGGTCCCGCAGGGGCTCGCAGAACCAGGCAGCAAGCATTGGCGGATCGTCGAGATACCGCTGCACGCGCCGTGGTTCCTTTTGACGGTCTCGTACCCAGATCCTGAAGGCGTCAGTCTCGGCATGAGCTTTACCTTGTGCATCGCCTGGGAGTTGGACTTGGCCGAAGCGCTGCAGTCGATAGAGGCTAACCGCGTGCGCGGCCTCGTCGCGATGATGCCGGCCTGGTCATCGCCGACGGGTCAGTGGTCCTCACGGACAGTCACGGAGGTTTGGCTGGATACCGACGCGACCGGAAAGTTCGTGACGTTCATCGACGCCAGTGGGGAGAGGTTCGACGGGTGGGTTCGCGGAAATCCGCCAACAGCCGGAGCCGAGTCAGAGTTGTTGCTACGGCTACCGCCTGTCAAGACCGGGACGCTGGGGCGGCGGTCACTGGGGACCGGTCGTGGTCAGCAACGCGCCGCGCGGGCGACTGAATGAGCGCGGAACACTACTTCGAGATCCGCAAAGAGATCGGGCTCGGGTTCTTCAACGGCAGAGAGCAGTACGACCAACTAATCAAGCCAAGTCAGGGCTTCCTCTTGTTCAACGGACGCGACATCTGCTGGGTCGTGGACGGTCAAACGCGGATGTCCGACACCGTCAACGAGGCCATCTCGATTTGGCTGGAGCAGAGGCGCATCGAAGAGGTGCACATGCAGAACCATGGCCGATTCCGAGATCCCGCCCGCTTCCTGGTAGCAATGATCCTTTTCTTCGACACCGAATTCACGGATTTCCTCGACATCGAGCTCATCTCGATCGGGCTTGTAAGTGAGGATGGCCACCATACCTTCTACGCCGAGCGCAGCGACTATCGCGCTGTAGCCTGCAGCGAGTTCGTTCGACAGGCTGTCGTACCACTTCTCGGCAAGTGGCCGGATCGGATTTTCACGAGGGAAGCACTTTCGCGCGAACTCTACTCTTGGCTCGCTAGTCTGCACGGCAGGATCCTATTGGCCTGCGACTCGGCACATGATCGGGATTTGCTCCTGGACGCGTTAGAAGGTGAGCTGCCCAAAAACGTCCTGGCCAGGCCGCTCTCGCTAGCAAACTACCACGCTGATCCGGTCTTCAATGCGGCTGAAAGCAAATACTTTCAGGACAACGGTGTCACTCGGCACCATGCCCTGCACGACGCGCTGGGACTGAGGGCTGGTTGGCTGGGTCAGCGCGGCTGACTGACGGGCGCGGAGGTCTTGCGCTTCACCATGTACACCGTCACACGCTCCTCAAGCAGGCCCTGGATTGCCCTCACCCGTTCGCGGTCCAGAGACAGACCTCGGGCGATGCGAGGGGCCATGATGACAGTCAGCGTCAGGCGCATGCTGGCTCTGAGTTCTTCAGGATTGAGACGATCGGCGCTCATACTCGTCTTTCTTGGCTGGGATGGGCTACGGAGCGGGCTTTGAAGAGTGAATAGTCTTCATAGCCATCCACGTTGTGGTCTTCGCGTGAGCTGCGAACTCCTTCTTCGTCGCGCCAGCCTTGCTCTTTCGGATCCAGGTCTCTCCGGACGGCAGCTGATACGTCACGCCCACTTCAGGAGGATTGCCGGCACTGTCGAGGTCATTGCGCTCCTTGGGCCGTGTGTCGGGCGGGCGGCCAACCAGTTCCGCCAGCGTCGCCTCCGCCTCGAAAGACTTCATCATCTTGATCAAATGGACGACGGCGTCTTTCTTGGTCTTTCCCATGTGGGCGAGCTTGTCTGAGAGGAAGTTCATCGTGGACTCGAACTCCTTGGTTGACTGCTCCTCTGCCTGCTTCATCAGCTGCTCCGCGTATTCACGGAGTTCAGTCGCGCTCATGCGTGATGTATCTCGTTCAGTGTTTGTCACCAAGGACGCTCCTGCGAAGGTATTGAATGCGGGTGAATGGAGCTGACGTGCCGGAAGCGATGCGTAAGGCGAAGCCCACGGCCGGGTCAGATGCAGATTTCTGCAAGGAATGAATGAGTCTATTCCACCGCATCAGTTCGGCTTCGATTGCGAATTTCTCAAAGATGGTCACCTGGCTTCGTCCCATAAACGGTCACCATTGTTTTTATAGGCTCGATTCGATAGTCTGTGTTGTTCTGAACGGATCAACCACTGAATCGAGCGTGGGCAAGACATCACCTATTTCAAGTTCACCGCGGGGCGACGTCACGCTGTTCCTGGACGTCGATGGCGTGCTGCATCGCCGTGCCCCAGGAGCTGAGAAGTTCACGGCCTTACCGCAGCTACAACAATCGATACGCCGCCATCCTCGACTAGAGGTAGTCATCTCGAGTTCCTGGCGTGAGGTCTTCGATTTCGAGGACCTCGTCGAGCTCTTCGATGAAGATCTGCGCGCTCGGATCGTCGGCAGCACACCGGTTCTAGAGCAGGACACGGAGTTCGTCCGCCAGCGCGAGTGCGAACAATGGATGCGCACTCACTGCCCGCCAGGCCAAGAGTGGATTGCCCTCGAAGACGAGAAAGCGTTGTTCCAGCCTGGTTGCCCCCAGCTGCTGCTGGTCGACGGGAGCAAGGGGCTGCAGCTCGAGGACCTGATGCGTCTGGAAGAGCGTCTCTGCGAGGCCTTGGCGCGAGTGTCCGAGGTCACGTTGGCGCGCGAACGCGGGGCGCGTGCAGAGGAACATCTGCACTTGAGCTGTGTCGTCACGGCCAGCGGTGACGAGCTGCTTGCTGAGATCACGTACGGCAACAAGCGAGAGACCCTTCGCCACGCCGATGCGGCAGAGCTTGGCCTGGCGCTTCTTGCGCGCGGCATGAAGCCTGAGCATGTGAGTTTTCCGGACTGGAAAGAGGGATTCCATGGCATGAGCGCGGGACAACGTGCCGCCCTCTTCGGGGCCATGCGCATGGGGCGCAAGCAGAGGACAGCATGAACCACGAACACAACCAACAGCTGTTCGAGCGATATCCGAAGATCTTCGAACATCGAGAGCGACTCTGGTGCCGAGACGGCTGGTTCGATCTGATCGACGCGCTGTGCGCGAGGCTTCAGGAGGTCTCCGATCGAACCGGCTCTCAGGTGGTGGCTCGCCAGGTAAAGGAGAAGTTCGGGGGTCTGCGCTTCTATGTGAGCGAGGGGACGACGGAGCATGCCGATGCCATCGCAGAAGCCGAACAGGCTTCACTCCACATTTGCGAGGTGTGCGGTCAGCCAGGGGTGGTCAAGGTCTCTGCAGGGTACGTTCAATGCAGATGCCCTGACCATATGCCAGAAGGGGCCCGCAGCTTGGAGGAGCACAAGGAGGCTGTCCGTGCTCTACGAAAGGCTCAAGATGAGAAGGCCTGAAGCAATCACACCCGCAGAGCGCCTCCTACGGCTTCGCGCCCGTGCCCAGCAGAGGCTCGTGGAAGAAGCCAAGTTGAATCGGCATAAAGAGGTCGCTTCGCGGCTCCTAGCCGCGGACGAAGAAGTCCTCCGATTGCTCCTCGCGAGGGCTCGTGCCTGGGTACGAACGTGGCGTGAAACAGAGGTCTGCTGGCTCGACTACATCGAGCGCTGGGAGGCGATGCTTGAGCTCCCGATCGAGCGGTTGGCTGCCGAGATGGTCGGCGATTGCAATGGGTGTGGTCGGGCGCTCAGACAATGCTCACCGTTCGCCGGAAAGCCGTTTCAATGATTCTGTTCTGCGGCGACCCCCACGGCCGTTTCGAGCACATCTTGGAGGCCGCCGAGCAACACCAGGCTGTAGCAGTGGTATTGCTTGGTGATCTGGAAGCGCTGGCGCCGCTGAGTGAGCTGATGGCGCCCTTCCGTGAGATCACGTGGCTTATCCACGGCAACCATGACACGGACAGCGAGACCAGCTTCAGGCACTTGTGGGATGACGAGCTGGCGGCCCGCAATCTCGATGGTCGAGTGGTGACCTTGCCCAATGGCGTGCGGGTCGCCGGGCTCGGCGGAGTCTTCCGCGAGGCGGTCTGGCACCCAGACCCAGGATCCAAGCTCAATGGCCAGCCGGCCTTTCGCAGCGCCCAGGAGCACGCCGCGCGCACTCCCCGCCAGGATCGATGGCGGGGCATGCAGCACCGCAAGCACTGGAGCTCGATCTACCCCGCCGTGGTGGACCGCCTTGTGGACCTGCAAGCCGATGTGCTTGTGACGCATGAGGCGCCCGGATACCACCCCTACGGATTTACGATCCTGGATACCCTGGCCCAATCCATGGGCGTGCGCCTGGTGGTGCATGGCCACCAGCACGATCGGCTGGACAGCTCAGCGAGCTGGGAGGGTCAAGGGTTCAAGAGCCACGGCGTTGGACTGCGTGGGATCAGCGGCCTGACCAGCGCCGGCGAGATGGTGGTCATCCGGCCAGGTGAACTGGACGAACGAAGGGTCGGACGGTCATGAACGCCCTCGCACCATGTGCTCTCTGACAGCCTAGTTTGCCCCACTTTGTACGTGTCCACCATGCGCGCCCTCGTTCTCTCAGACCTTCATCTGGAGTTTTGTGGCTTCGATCTCATGCACAACGGTCGCCCGATCGACGACGGTGCCGACGTGGTCATCCTGGCGGGGGACATCGCCGCGGGGAACGACGGCATCGCGTGGGCCCGCAGGGCGTTCCCAAGCAAAGAAGTCGTCTACGTGGTGGGCAACCACGAGTTCTATGGGGCGGTTTACGAGCTGCGACTGGAGGACCTGCGCGCCGCAGCGAAGAGCGAAGGCGTGCGTTTGCTCGAGCGCGACCGGGCGACGATCTCGGGCATCACCTTTCTAGGCGCAACCCTGTGGACCGACTTCAAGCTGTTCGATGAGCTGGAGTTTTCGATGGAGGAGGCGTACTACGGTCTGAACGACTTCGGTGCCATCAAGACCCACCTGCCCCGTGGCGAAGAAGAGGCGTACCAGATTGGCGTATACCCGGGTCAGTCACCCTCTCGCTCGCGCAAATTCTTACCGATCGATTCCGCGAAAATCCATGCGATGACTGTCGACTGGTTGAGCGATGAGCTGGCCGCGGTAGATTCAGCGAGAACGATCGTGGTGACCCACCACGCACCGCACAGAAAGTCGATCCATCCGAGGTATCAGGCCGATGGGCTGACGCCGGCCTTCGCTTCAGATCTCGAACACTTGATGGGCCGCAGCCGGTACTGGATCCATGGCCATATGCACGACAGCCAGCGCTACGTCGTCAACGGAACCGAAGTCGTTCTAAATCCGCGTGGGTACCCCATGTTCAGCGGCGGCTTTGAGAACAAGAACTTCCATCCAACGCTGCAGATCGAGGTCTGAACATGGCCAAGCCACCTGACCCGCTGCCGACTGCCAACGTCGCCGGATTCGTGGCAGATCTTGCACGCGAGCATGGCGTGGTCGTAGTGCGAACAAAACTCGATCAATTCGCAGAGAAACTGACTGAGCTCTCAGGCGATGACGTCAGGCTCGATGCCACAGAGCTCGCCCTGGTGAAGCTCACGGAGCGCGGAGTCATCACCCCTCGGGAGATGAACATGCTCATCCTGAACCACATTCGCGAGCAGCGCCGATCTGGGTTGTCGTGACGTCCGCCAAGCGGACTACTTGCTTATGCCTCCACCAAAGCCCCCCTCCGATCTCACGGCTGGATTTTCCGACCAGATTCCACCCAGGTATCAGGCGATGCACCGGGCCGCGATCTCTATGTACCAATCGCGCGGTGTGAATCTGGTGCTCTATCAGGACTTTCTGCGTACGAGGCAAGAGGTCTTCGGTGGAAGTACCGGAACCGAGTTCCTGCTCGGGCGTGCAGCCAATCCTGCGCTGCGAAATCTCGGAACGGAAGAACTGGCCGCGCTATTCCTGGAGCTTGCTGAAGAGGACCTGCACAGAGCGACATCATGAGACGCCAAGCCCGATTCATTGCCTTCAGTCGGAAGTCGGCAGCGGGTTCGAATTTCCACGACCTGCGACCGTCCCGCTGGAAGAAGCCTGACATCCAGCGAAAGAATGAAGGCCTGGACCTCTCGGGGTTGGGCTTGGGCCATGCCCCCCGTGGTAGCGCGCAGGTACAGGATGGTGCCGGGTTAGAGCGATTCGCGCGACTCAGTTTGCCGCTGGCGGTGCGCCATCCAGTTCAGAGTGAAGCTGCGCAAAAAGCATGTCTGATCCCCATGCCTGAGCAGCGGTCAACGCAACTTGTCTCTTCTGCAGTGGGGTGAGGGGCTTCTCCGGCTTATAGGCCATGTCGTGCCCTGCCTCGCTCCATGCATGTTGGAAGAGCGTTTTCACCTGCAGTTCGAAAAAGACTGGAGATCGATCGCGATCAGCGCCGTCGTCGAAGACGTCCTCTGGCAATGCAAGCACAAAGTGCTTTCCGACGTAACCGAATTCGCTCTCAGACTCGGGGATGAGCATGCGCCGTTCAATGGAGTTGAAGTAGCGTTCGATGACTTGACTCACTACGTCCACGTCCTGCTTGTAGAAAACGACGACACGCGCACCCACAAGATCCTGGATCTGCTCGAAGGGATAATCGTACTTCGCTTGGCCATCTTCGTTGGTCTTGAGAGCCTTCTGCAGAAACCTATCCGGGCTCTTTGCACGTGCCGAAATTCGATCTATTCGTTCGATGCCCCTCAAATGATCCTGCAGGTGATCCGCTACGCGGGCTGCCAGCGGCACAAGGAGTCGTGTGTGACGATCCTTGTACTCGGCCAGTAAAGCTTCGCTGCTCATTTGGTCTTCTTCAGTCGTTCGTCGATAACGAGGCCGGTGGTTGAGAAGGTGTGCTGGGCTCCGTGCCCTCGACGCTGGGTCGCCTGGAATACATCTTCGAAGCGGTCGGCCGGAGCCGTCAGTACCGCGCCGTTGTCAAGCTCAACTTGCTTGTACTTAATGTGGCTGGCGAATTCGCCAGCGTCAAAGCGAAAACGCTCATTTACCAGTCTGGATGGCTTCACTTTACTGAGTACAGCTTCCTTGGTTTCTGGCGCAAATCCGAAGCGGTCACAGAAGTCAGAGATGCTCATCGTACGGGCCGGCAAATTGCCCGCAAGCTGCGCTGCCGCGGCAATTTGTGTTTTGACTTCGACTGAAGTCACCGACGCGATGGCATCCTTCATGGCATTCGCAAGCCTTTTGGTCCCGGCTGCGGCTGTGGTCGCAAAGTCAGACTTCAAGAAATCAATGATCCAGTAGTCCGCGACCGCTTTGCTCCCCGCGTTGATCTGGCGATCAACGATGTGCCCACTCCACAGCTGATCCGCGCGACCCGTCGCGACGTAGGTCGCGGCCTTGTAGGAATATGCGCTCTTCAGGAAGACCTGTTCGACGAATTGGACCGTCAGTTGCGCCGCGTTCCTTTCAGCCACGATGCCTTCGTCGGCAGGAAAGCGCGACAGAACCACGCGTCTTCGACCGCCATCGTCGCCAAGGCAGATGAAGAGCAGTCCCATGCCAGACTGCCCTGACGTGGAGAGTTGCAACCGGGCTGCCAACGGGGTGGCGGTCCGCAAGTTTGGTCGAGCAACGAGTGCAAGCAGTTCGTCTCGTACAGGGTTGACCTGAGCGTCGTCGGACGAAAATATCACAGGAACAACGCAATCATTCCCTGCGTTGTTGAACACACCTCCCAACATGCTGCAGAGCTTGTCGTTTGCGATGGGGATTTGAACGCCTGGTGCCAGCGGCTCTTCTGGCCGGTTGCGACGCGGATAGGTCAGAAAGCTGAATATCGTGTCAACCGCCATATGCTCCTCCCCTTGTTTGCTCGCTAAGTGGAAACCCCGTCGCTGTCACCCAAGCTGCGCCCTCGAGTACACCGATAGTCCAAGAGCTTTTGCGCAGTCTCCCCCTGACCGACCGTCAGGACGCAAGCCTGGTTGTGTGATGCAGACTGATGACGTTACTTTTCAGCGTTGAGTGAGGAGTTTTTAACAACTCCTGTAGCAACCTGGGCTGCACACGCATTTCGCGCGCGACAGTGGCCTGCGGAATCCCAAAGTGCTCCTCCATGACCTTGAGGCTTTCCGCGACGACTTCGGGTGCCTCATGAGCAACAAGGTGGTCTTCGCTCTCCTTCAGGGCCTCTCCGTGACGATTCAGGCCAACGTACCCGGAGCGAGCTTGATCATCGGTAAGCACACCCAGTTGGCGGGCGCGAAAAATGATCGCGGCCTTGGAGACGCCCCAACGCAGTTTCAGCTCCGATAGGCCACTCCAGTTCAATCGCGAGCCGCGCAGGGCGAGGCCACATTCGGAAGCAAATGCTGCACGCGGCATCAGCAGCGCGCTAGCAAACCGGTTGGCCTGGGCCTCGGTGAGCTTGTCTCCTGTCAACACACCGAGGTGGATCGAGAAGTGCCCCAGCTCGTGCGCAACGCCGAAGCGCTCCCGGCAGGCAGATCTGCCATCGTCGTTGAGCGCGATCAAGGGTCTCTTGGTCGCAAAGGAGATGGCGTCTATCTCGTGAGCCAAGCCGTGCACGCGCATGACCACCGCGCCCGCGTTCTCCGCGATGCGTGTGACGTTGCTCAAAGGGCCGAACCCCAAACCGAACTGTGCGCGAAACGCTTCAGCGGCCTTCTCAATGGCCTCGTTGGTCTCCGCATCCGTAGCGCTCACCTGGTATCGCGGTAGCTCGACATGCTCGTCGAGCACCCCCACCAGGCGCTTGAGCACCTCACCGCGGGCACGGGCCACTTGGCGTTGGGCGACCTTGGTCGTCAGTTGACGGCGAAAGTGGCACTGCTCGTCGGCGATCGGGTTGGTGTCGACTTCGCGGAAGAACTCCGGCAGCACTTGAAGCGCATCGGCCAGCACTGTCTCCAGTTGGGAGGAGACGGTCTCCGCGCCCGTCTCGAGGCGGCTCAGGTACTGCTTGGACACACCGACCTGCTCGCCCAGGTCCGTGAGTGACAGATCGTGAAAGAGGCGAATGAGTCGAAGGTTGCTGCCAATGAACGCGCTCATCGCACGGCTTCTGCTGCTGCATCGCCCTCATCGCGGCGCTTGGGTCCAATCTGAGGCTTGGCCACCGGTACGCTCGGTGCGAGCGACGGATTACCCTCCACCCTAAGCACGCGCACGGTATCCGATACCCAGCGGCAGGCCACGGAGTCACTCGGCGAGAAACCAAGGAACTCAACGCGAGGGGCGTCGGCCTCGCTTACACCACGATCGACGACAAAGCAGAATCGGCCAGGCTCGCCCTGCTCGACGAACTCCAGAAAATCCGTTTGATAGCGATTCGCGGTGGTTACGGCCTCCTTGGTGGGGTTCGAAGGATCGTCGTTGCTGAAGCGGCACGGCACACCGCCGATCTTGAACACGAGGTCGTTTTTGCTGCTCGACAGTTCCAGCCAGTCGTGCTTGCCCGACAACGCCTCCTTGATGATGCGCTTGCGCTGGCGGCCAAAGGTGGTGCATCCACGGGTATAGCGACTGTCCGTGAAACGAGACAAGTCGTCCTCGGTGGCGTAGAGCTCTTCAAGCAGCCAACGAGCTACCGTTTGCAGGCGTTCGGAGGTCAGGACGGGATAAAAGGTCGCAGGCAGCGGCAGATTCATTTGTGCAAATCCGGAAAAACGTCAACGCGATTTTTGTGCATCTCTGGATTTTCGTCAACCATGTCGGGGTAATCGTCCCTTCGGTGCAGATTGACACGCTTGACCGAAAAATTCCCTTATGAATCAATGCCCTGCGGCTTTGGGTGAGCCGCAGGATGCCGTGCTTTTCCTGCAAATTGACACTCCGTACTCAAGTTGACGACCCGACGTGCGTTTATCCAGTTTTAGCCAAAACCGATAATTTGTACTTTCCATAAAAATCGACCGCCAAAGTACAAAGACCGCGAATCGGCAGTCATCGAGTCGCGAACACCTTCCCGAGCTGGCGCGCGCGTTTGGTGTCGTCGCCATGGAGGTACATCGATGTCGTCGATATCGACGCATGCCGCAAGTTGTCGCGCACGGTCGTGAGCTCGGCGCCTTGTGCGAGCGCGTGCGTGCCGTGGGTGTGGCGCATCCAGTGCGGACTGGCGCGCCGCAACTTCTCTGCGGCCGCGGGGTTCTCCTCTTCGACGAGTTCGGCCACCTGCAGGAAGAACCGCTTCATGACGGCCCACACGCGCGTTGCCGTGACGCCGGATGGGCTGTCCTGGGACAAGCTGCCGACCAATGGCGTCGCAGGATCCCACCGCGCACGCGTCGTCGACAACCCACGCTGGGCCAGGTAGCGGTCCAGCGCGGCGCGCCCGAGCGGCGGCAAGGCGACCTTGCCGGCCTTGTTGCCCTTGCCGACCACATTGAGCCAATGATCGCCACCGCCATCGACCTCGATCATGCCCAGCGTCGCGCCCACGAGTTCGCCTACGCGCAGGCCGGTCGCGTACGCGAAATCCAGCACGAAGCGCAGTCGCTGCGCGGCCGCTAACTCCCAGCCGTACGACCATTCCAGGCCTTCCGCGACACTCTGGATCAGCGCCCATTCCCCTTCGCTGAAGACCCGCTTGGCCGCGAGCGGTGCTGTGCGCGACGCTCCGCGCACCTTCAACCCAGCGAAGGGGTTAGCCAGGAGGTAGCGCTGCTGGATCAGCCACCGGTACAGCGCGCCAACGACCGACAGCGAATAGGCCCTCGATCTCGCCGACAGATCGCCGGCAAAGGGCCGCCACTCATGTGAGGACCGCGGCCGCGGCGGACCCACCCATCGCGCGCGCGGCGACGGATGTCGCAGGAAAGTTCGGTACGCGACGGCATCCTCGGTCGTGAGCGAGGACAGCGCCCGAGCACGTTCGACGATGGCCCAAAGGATCAGGCGCTCGGCTTCCTTGCGATAGGCGCGCTGCGTGGCCTCGGACTCATGCAGCGCCAGCCAGGCTTGTACCGCCTCGTAGTCATTGTTCGCGCTCAGCGTGCAGGTCGAGCGCGGCGCGCGGAATGTGCCGCGCGAGCCATCGACTTCGTGCGGGAGGACCAGGCGCTCCCAGGGCACGATGTCCTGCGGGCCATCCCGCACGATGAGCGCGCGGGCCCGCTCGGTGAGTTCGGGATGGCGCCCGAAGAAGTCCTCCACCGCACGCGCGCCAGACTGTCCGAGGCCGGCAATTCCAACCCACCAGCGCCGCCGGCGTGGAACACGCACCGTCAAATCCGCCAGCGTGCGCTGGCCATGCGCCCGCACGGCAGCGGCGATGCGCGCAGGCAGCCAGCGCTCCACCGGATCATCGATCAGTGGCTGCGGTTCAGGCGCGCGGCGCAACTGCTCGATTGCCGCGTTGACAGCGCGCGCATGCAGCATCCGCTGGGCGGCCGACGTTTCGAACAACTCGGCGAGATCGGCGCGGTGACGCTGCCGCGCGATGTTGGCCAGCCGTCGGCGAATGCGCCCGAGCATCGAGCGCGACGATTGTCCATCGGCCTTCTTGGCGCCGAGGTAGCGAGCGACGGCCTCACGCGCGCTCAGGCCCTCGTGCCAGGCGCGCAGCGCCGCCAGAGAAGACTCCTCGGGGAAGTCGTCCACCACGCCCCGCGAAGACGGCGAACTTTTCACGAGCGACAGTTTAGCCCGCCGATGCCGCTATTGCGATAAGAGAGATTATCCGTATAGCAGGCGAAAACGCGTCCACGGGCCACGCTTAGGCGTCGGCGCGCCGAGGCAAGCCACTCCTCTACTGGAAATCCGGCTGAGCACTCGCCCGCGCTTGACTCTCTACCTAGTAGAGGATGTCCAATCGGCGCGGTTGCCATGCCCCGCACTTTCCGAGTCTCTGTCATTGGTGTTGCCCTGCTGGCACTTGTTGCTTTAGGTTTCTTCACGCACATCGCCATGGAAGGGGATTCCCTTCAAGGCGACGCGTTCGCCGGCGCGCCAGTGGCATCGAAAGCCGTTGAGCTCGGCGGCCAGAAGTTCGAACGATGGGGCGCCCCACGTCCCCTTCCGGACTTGAAGTTCTCGGATCCGGCCGGCAGACCGGCCAGCCTGGCCGATTTCCGCGGCCGGCTTGTCCTCCTGAACCTGTGGGCGACCTGGTGTCCCCCGTGCCGTGAGGAAATGCCTGCCCTGGACCGCCTGAATGCCCGCTTGGGTGGCGACAAATTCGTCGTGATCGCACTGGCCCTCGACTCGCCGGGCAAGGCCGAGGCGTTTCTCAGGCAGATCAAGGCGGGCACGCTCGGCGCCTACACGGACTCGCAGGGGCTGGCCTTGAGCACGCTGCGCGTCACGACGGTTCCGACAACGCTGCTCATCGACGCGCGAGGCCGCGAGCTTGGCCGACTGTCCGGTGCGGCGCCCTGGGATGAGAAGCCAGCACTCGAATTGATCCAGTCCTATCTCAAGGAGCCAACCTGAATTCCGCACAAGCCACCGCTGCATCATCGGCGGCTCTCAAAATGCCTCGCAGAGCGTGGCTCTTGTTGCTGCTCTCATGGCTGGCCAGTCTGGCTGCCACGCTGGGCAGCCTATTCTTCAGCGAGGTGATGCAACTGCAGCCCTGCCTGCTGTGCTGGTACCAGCGTATCGCGATGTTCCCTCTGGTTCTGGTCTTGGGCATCGGGTTGTCCCGCGAAGACGCTGGCAGCATTTTGTATGGCCTGGGCCTGGCCTCTGCCGGGTGGCTGGTGGCCGGGTATCACACCCTGCTATACGGCGGCTGGATCCCCGCCAGCCTTCAGCCGTGCAGCAAGGGCCTCTCGTGTGCACAAGTCGATTTGCGAGTCGCCGGCTTCCTCACGATTCCGCTGATGTCGCTGCTCGCGTTCAGCTTGATCCTCGCGCTGCTCCTCGCTGCCCGCGGGCAAGAGGGACGCACATGAACCGGCAGCGCATCATGGTCGTCAGCGCTGCTGCGCTCTTGCTCGTCTTTGTCCTGGGCGCGTTCGGCCATTCGTGGCTGGAGGAGCGCCGCCTGGTGGAGTTGGCCGCCAAGGCCGATTCCGTGTTCAATCGCCCCCATTCACCGACCTACGGCCCCGCCGGCGCCAAGGTTCGGATCGTCGAATTCCTGGACCCCGCATGTGAAACCTGTCGCGCCTTCTATCCCTTGGTCAAGGACATCGTTGATTCGCACCAGGGACGCGTCCAGCTGGTGGTCCGCTACACGCCATTCCACGCCGGCGCCGATACCGCCGTGGCCGCGATGGAGGCCGCTCGGCTCCAGGGCTTGTTCTGGCCGGTGACACAACGGTTGCTGCGCGACCAAGGCACCTGGGGCGCGGACCACAATCCGCGCCCGGACCTGATCTGGGACCTCCTCGATGGCACCGGCCTGAACTTGCAGAAGGCGCGCGAGGATGCTGCTTCGTCGGCGGTGCGTGCGCGGGTGGAGCAGGACCTCGCGGATGCGCGGGCTCTGGGTGTCACACGCACACCCGGCTTCTTCGTGAATGGCAGGCCGCTCAAGCGTTTCGGCGCAGACGAGCTGAAGCAGCTGGTGCAAGATGAGGTCCGCCGGGTGTACGGCCAATCCGGGAGCGCACCGTGAGCCAGACCGTGTCACCAGTCCCCCGGCGTGCACTGCTGATCGCAGGGAGTTCGGCGCTTGCAGCCGGAGCCCTGGCGTTCTGGTTGCCCCAGCCCAGTCGCGAATTCAAGAGCGTCGACATCACGGGAGCCGACTATGCGCGCGACTTCTCCTTGCCCGATCACACCGGCCGATTGCGCAAGTTGCAGGAATTTCGCGGACGCGTCGTCGCCGTGTTCTTCGGATTCACGCAGTGCCCCGACGTTTGCCCCACCACCTTGACCGAAATGACGCGCGTCAAGCAGCTGCTCGGAGACGACGGCAAAAAGCTCCAGGTGGTCTTCATCACCGTGGATCCTCAGCGCGACATACCCGCGGTGCTGCAGGCCTACATGCGCAATTTCGACCCGCAGTACCTGGCCCTCGTGCCGACGGAACAGCAGCTGCCGGAAGTCGCGAAGGAATTCAAGATCTACTACAAGAGGATCGAGGGCAAGACGCCGAGCGCCTACGTGATGGAGCACTCGGCCGTGACCTTCATCTTCGACACCAAGGGGCGCGTGCGGCTGTATTCACGCTATGGCTTGGAGCCGGAAGCCCTGGCCTCCGATGTGCGCAAGCTTTTGAAGGAGGCGTAAGCGATGCAGGCGTTCATCGGGCGATTGGTGCTGTACGCGGCGCTGACTGTGCCCGGCTTGGCCGCCTCTGCGTCCGATGGAATCAACGCCCGCGGCGCCGCGGAAGCGCGGCTTGTGCAGGTGTACCGGTGGGTGGGTGCGGGCGATACCCGCCAGGCGCTGGCGCATGCGCAATCGCTTGTCAAGGACTTTCCCAATTTCCAATTGGCGCAGCTTGTCTATGGCGACCTGCTCATGGCCCACGCGCGGCCGCTGCGCCGCATGGGGGATGTTCCACACGACTTGGCCTTGGCCGGCGCGGAGAGCCTGCAGGACCTGCGGCGCGAAGCCGAACTGCGCCTGGCCGGCCTCAAGTACCGGCCGCCGCCGGGTGCAATCCCGGCTCAGTTTCTGTCGCTCTCTCCCGCCAATCGTCATGCCATCGCGGTCGACGTGTCGCGTGCCCGCCTGTACTTGTTCGAAAGCCGCAATGGCGAGCTTCGCCTGCTCGCGGACTTCTACATTTCGGTGGGCAAGGCCGGTATCGGGAAAGCGAGCGAGGGCGACAAGCGCACCCCTTTGGGCGTCTACTTCGTCACCAGCAACCTCGACCGGCGTCGGCTGACGGACTTTTACGGCTCCGGCGCGCTGCCGATCAACTACCCCAATGCCTACGACGTGCGCCGCGGCCGGGGTGGCAGCGGCATCTGGTAGCACGGCTCACCTCCAGCCCAGTACGCACGCGCGCCACAGGCCACCGACGGCTGCGTCGCGGTTGCCAACCCCGACCTCGAGCACATCCTGCGTACCGTGCAGATCCGGACCACGCCGGTGCTGATCGCGCAGCAGATCTCCTGGGTGCCGCCGCGGTCGCTTGCCAACGAGAAGCAGTCGATCGAGAAGATGCTGGACGTTTGGTCGCGCGCGAAGTCCGCCGGCGATGCCGCGGCACTGGCCGCCTTCTACGCGCCGGATTTCAGCGCGGACGGCCGCGACCTGGCCGCACACCAGGCGCTATTGAGAGCCGACGCCGCGCGGCTGCGCAGCCGGGCGCTAGCCTTGAAGGACGTGTCCATCCTTGGCTGGTCGGAGGGCACCGACGTGCGTGTGGTCACCTTCGCGGAGGTGGCGGCCGGTGCCCGGACCGGAAAGCAAACGCGCCAGTATTGGGAGCGGCGCGGCGCCGCGTGGAAAATCGTGTACGAAACGGAGTTGAGATAGGGCGGGCTCTGGACCGCGTTTGGCGACCTCAGCCTAGATGTGCAACGCCCTGTCGTGGACTGCCAGGGCTGCTTCACGCAGCGCCTCCGGCAAGGTCGGATGGGCGTGGCAGGACAGCGCCAGATCCTCCGCCGAGGCCCTGAAATCCATCGCCACGACGGCTTCGTGGATCAGGGAGCCTGCCTCCGGCCCGATGATGTGCACGCCCAGGATTTCATCGGTGGTGGCATGCGCGAGCACTTTCACCAGCCCGGCCGTGTGTGCCTTCGCTTTGGCCCGCGCACTTGCCGCGAACGGAAAGCGCCCCGCCTTGTAGGGGACGGAGGCAGCCGTGAGCGCTTCTTCCGTCTGCCCGACGGATGCCACCTCCGGCGCCGTGTAGATGACCGAAGGAATGGTGTTGTAGTTCACGCGCGGCTTTTGCCCGGCGAGCATCTCCATCAGTGCAATGCCTTCTTCGGAAGCCTTGTGAGCGAGCATCGCGCCCCCGATCACGTCGCCGATGGCATAGATGCCGGGCACCGCGGTGGCGAACGAAGCGAGGTCCACCGGGATGAACCCACGTGCGTCCGTCTTCAGCCCGCCGGAGTCGAGCCCGAGGCCTTCGGTATGCGGCTTCCGGCCGACGGCGACGAGGATGGCATCGCATGAGAGCGGCGACTTTGCCGCCTGGTCCTGGGCCACCGGTGCGACGTCGACCTCGAGGTCCTCGCCCCTGGTCCGGGCGCCGGTCACCTTGGTGCCAAGCATGAACTCGAAGCCGGACTTCTGCAGGATCTTGAGCAGCTGCGCCGCCATCTCCGCGTCCAGGCCGGGCGTGATGCGGTCGAGATACTCCACGACCGTGACTTTCGCCCCCAGGCGTGCCCACACGGAACCGAGTTCGAGGCCGATGTAGCCGCCGCCGATGACGACGAGGTGCTTGGGCACCTGCTCGAAGCTGAGCCCGCCCGTGGAGGACACGATCCGCCGTTCGTCCACCTGCACTCCCGGCACCGTGCTGGGCGCCGAGCCGGTTGCCAGGATGACCGAACGCGCAGTGATCGCCCGCTCGGCGCCGGACTTCGCGTCCCGCACCATAACCCTGCCCGGGCCATCCAGCCGGCCCGTGCCGTGCAGCCGGGTGATCTTGTGCTTGCCGAACAGGAAATCGATGCCGCGCCCGAGTTCGTCCACCACGCCGTCCTTGTGCGCCAGCAGCCGCTGCAAGTCCAGCTGCACGTCGGTACAGATGACGCCATGGCGAGCGAAGCCGGTGCGCGCCTCGATGAAGCGCTCCGAGGACTCCAGCAAGGCCTTGGAGGGGATGCAGCCCACGTTGAGGCATGTTCCGCCCAGTCGCGGGCGGTTTTCTACGCAGGCAACTCGCATGCCCAGCTGAGCGCCGCGGATGGCGGCCTGGTAGCCACCGGGGCCACCACCGATGATGATGACGTCGAAGTCCATGAGGTTCTCCCTTTCCGTTTGGCGCATCAGTGCCGCGGCACGCGCGCTAGGACCAGCTCAGATGGTCATCGGCCCTGGAGCCAGTCTTACTTGCCCGCCTTCTTCGCCAACGCGATCAAGTGATCGGCGACGGCCAGCGAGCGCGGGTTCGATCCAGCCAAGGACCCCGAAGTGAGCCACCTGCCATCGACCCCGAGCGACGGTGTGCCTTCGATCTTGTAGCCGGCGGCCAGTGCCGTGGCCTGCCTGACCTTGCCGGCGACGCCGAACGAATTCATGGTCTCGACGATGCGCTTGCCATCGGCCCCGTTCTTGGCGGCGAAGGCCGCGATCTCCGGCGCAGCGGCCAGGCGCTGACGCTCGCCATGGATGGCGTGGAAAACCTTTCCGTGCAGCTGTTCGACCATGCCCAGCGCCTCCAGCGCGAAATAGAGCTGCTGGTGGATGACGAGGTCCTCGCGGAAGGCCACCGGGATCCGCCGGAACAGCACGTCGCGCGGCAGCTTCTTCAGCCAAGCCTCCAGCGCAGGCTCGAACGCGTTGCAGTGCGAGCAGCTGTAGGCAAAGAACTCCAGCACCTCGACCTGCTTGGCATCCTTCGTCGGCTGGCGAGGGGACACCTCCAGGTAATGTTTGCCTTCCAAAAATTGCTCCTGAGCGTGGAGGGGGGTACTCGTTCCCGCCACCAAAGGCAGCGCCAGGCCGCAGAAAACACGTCGCTTGATCATGATGAAGAAGTCGTTGAAGAGAAAAATGGATGCCACTCAACTTTCGGAGAGCAGCCGGTCGATGAGTTGATGCAGTTCGGCGAAGTCCGGCTTGCCTACGAAGCGCTTGACGATCTCGCCGCGCTTGTTCACGAGGAACGTGGTGGGCGTCAGCTTGACGTCACCCCACGCCGTCGCGACAGCGCCCGTGTTGTCGATCGCGACCGGAAATGGCAGCTTGCGCGTCTGCGCGAAGTTGACGACGTAGGTCGGCGGGTCGTAGCTCATGGCCACGGCGATGGTTTCGTAGCCGCGGCCGCGAAACTTCTCGTAAGTGCTCACGAGCATGGGCATCTCCGCCACGCAGGTGGTGCAGCTCGTCGCCCAGAAGTTGATGAGGGCCACCTTGCCTTTGAGGTCGGCGGTGCTCCTGGTCGAGCCGTCCAGCAATGTGAACGAACTCTGGGGGGCGGCCGACGAGTTCAGGCAGCCGGCAAGCGTCAGCATCACGACGACGGCAATCAAGGATTTCAACAGGTGCGACATGTGCTCTCCACTCGGTCAATGTTCCTTGTTGGTCTGGCGACTCTCGACGCTCATCAGCGACAGCAGGACCAACGCAACCGCGCCGCCCACGATGGCCATATCGGCGAGGTTGAAGGCCGGCCAGTGCCAGCCGCGCAGGTGGAAGTCGAGATAGTCGATCACCTGCCCGCGGACGGCGCGGTCGAAGGCGTTGCCAATGGCACCGCCCAGGATCAGGCTGTACGAAAGGGCTTCCAGTTTCCGCAGCGGCCGCGACAGCTGCCATGTCAGCCACGCTGAAACGGCGAGCGCGATCGCCAGGAAAAACCATCGCTGCCAGCCGCCGGCGCCGGCGAGAAAACTGAACGCAGCGCCGGGGTTGAGCACGTGAACCAGGTTGAAGAACGACGTCACCTCGTGCGACCAGCCCAGGGGCCGCGTCACGTCGATGTAGCTTTTGGTGGCCTGATCGCCGGCGAATACGGCAAGAGCGAGCGCGTACCAGCGCGCTTTGTGAATCGATTCGTTCATCTACTTCTTCTCGGGTTCTGGGATTTCCGGCTCGGGCACCGGTTCGACGGGAGGGGCCCGCAAAGCATCCTCGATCTCCTGCTCGGTGGCCCGCACCTGGACCTGCTGGGTGGTCGCCAGGTTCGGAAAGGCGACGAGGACGCCCACCATCAGGAGCTGGATCGCGAGGAACGGGATCGCACCTACGTAAATCTGCGTCGTCCGGACCGTGGCCGGAGCGACGCTGCGCAGGTTGTACAGCGCGATGCCGAACGGGGGGTGCATGAAGGAGGTTTGCAGGACCACCGCGATCATGACGGTCAGCCAGACCATGTCGACCCCGAGCTTGCGGGCCACCGGCGCGATCAGGGGAACCACGATGAAGGCAATTTCGAAGAAGTCGAGGAAGAAGCCGAGCAGGAAAATCCCCAGCGTGACGGCGATAAGGAACGGCGCCTGCCCCTCAGGCAAGTGCCTGAAGATGCCTTCGATCCACACTTGGCCGTCGAACCCCCGGAACACCAGCGTGAAGAACGAAGCGCCGAGCAGCAGGAAGATCACGCTGGAGCACAGCACGCCCGTGCTCGTCAAGGCCTGGCTCAGGCGCCCGCCGGCAAGCCGGCGGCGAACCGCGGCGATCGCCAGTGCCCCGCAGACGCCGATGGCCCCGCCTTCGGTGGGCGTGGCCACGCCGAAATAGATCGACGCCAGGATCGTGAGAATCAGGCAGAGCGGCACGCCGGCGGCCACCGCGGCTTGCAGCCACACCTGCCTGCGCGATACCTCCGCCGCGGCGGTGATCGGCGGCGCGAGCGACGGCCGCCAGGCAGTGGCGGCCAGCACGAACAGCAGGTAGAGGCCCACCAGGATCGCACTGGGTAGCAGCGCGGCATGGAAGATGTCGACCAGGGGCACCTCCACCTGCTCCGCCAGCACGATCAGCACCAGGCTGGGTGGCAGCATCTGCGCCAGGGTGCCGGCGGCGGCGATCGATCCCGTTGCCAGCCGCGCGTCGTAGTTCGCCTTGAGCATCGCCGGCAGCGAGATCAGGCCCATGGCGATGACCGATGCCGAGACGAATCCGGTGATCGCGGACAGCACTGCGCCGACGATGATGGTGGCGTAGAGCAGTCCGCCTGGCGCGCGTCCGAACAACCGGCCGAGCGCGACCAAGGTGTCCTCCGCGACGCCGGTGCGCTCCAGGATCAGCCCCATGAGCACGAACAAGGGCACCGCCAGGAAGTTGTCGCTGTTGAAGACGCCCTGCACGCGCAGCGGCATCGCGAGGAGAAACGGCGCGTTGAAGTGCCCGAGCGCCACGCCGAGTACCCCGAAAGCCGCCGCCACGGCGGCCAGCGAGAAGGCCACCGGGAATCCCGCGACCAGGACCACGACCAGCGTGGTGAACATCAGCGGAGCGAGCAGGTCCGGGCTCATGCGAATCCGTGGCGGTCGGGATGCTCGGACCCGAGCGGCCGGGGCGCCACGCCCGCCAAGTGAGCAACGCAGCGGACGGCCTCGGCCGCACCCTGGGCGGCGAGGCTCAGGAACCCGAGCGGGATCATCCCTTTCATGATCCAGGCGGGAAACCGACTGAGGCTTTCGCGGCTGGCGCGGGTCTCGCCCGTGACGAATGAGGTGACGAAGTCGGGCCAGGTCACCCACACCGCAGCCAGGCACAGCGGCATCAGCACCAGCGCGATGCCGGCCAGATCGAGCCACGCCATGCCACGCGGGCCAAGGAACCCGGAGAAGACGTCGATGCGCACATGCTCATCGCGCTTGAAGGTGTAGGCTGCCATGAGCAGCACCGCTGCCGCGAAGAAGTGCGGTTGCACGTCGTACATGGTGGAGGACGCGACACCGAACAGCTTGCGGCTGATCGCATTACCGGCGATCAGCAGGGCATTGACCAGCAATCCCCACCGGACGATGAACGCAAGCCGGCGGTTCGCGGCGTCGATCGCGCCGGCGCCACGCAGCGCGGCCCGGAAGGCTGCGTTCATCGGCGTGCTCCAGCGGCCAGCAGTCGCCGCGCAAGTCGTTCAGCCCATGGACCCACAGAAGCGACGCACATCCCGCCGAGCGCCATACCGACGATGACGTCCGCGGGGAAATGCGCGCCCAGCACGATGCGCGACCAGCCCACCGCCGCGGCGAACGCGAGCAGCCCGACCCTGCCGCCCCATCCGAACAGGGGCCAGAGGGCCACCGCCAGCACACCGACGTAGACCGAATGGCCGCTCGGCAGCGTGTAGCGGCTGTCGGGGCCGGAGGCCGCCCGGTAGACGGCTTCCCCGAGCACCAGGGACGGACGGGGCAGCGCGAAAGCCATCTTGGCGACTGCCGCGGCGGCCATCGCAAGCGCGAATCCCAGCACGAAACTGCACAAGGACGCATCCAACGAATCCGCACCTCGGCGCGCCTGCATCCGGCGCCACACCAGCAACAGCAGCACCACCGCCGGCGCTCCCCAATAACTGCCAACCGTGCTCAGCACCTCAGGCAGCCAGAGCCAGGCATCGGGCCAGGCGCGCTGGATGGCGAGGAACGCGTCTACGTTGGCACCGCCCCAGTCATACAGCCAGTGCCTCACCGGCTGCACGGTGGACGGCGCCAGGGTGTCCATCAGGCCGTCTTGAGCTTCAGCAGGCGCAGGCCATTGAAGACCACCAGCAGGCTGGCCCCCATGTCGGCGAACACGGCCATCCACATGGTGGCATGCCCGGTGAACGTCAGTCCGAGGAACACCGCCTTGATGCCCAGGGCCAGAACGATGTTCTGCGTGAGGATGGCCGCGGTGCTGCGCGACAGCCGGATGAACGCGGGAATCTTGCGCAGGTCGTCGTCCATCAAGGCCACATCCGCGGTTTCGATGGCGGTGTCGGTGCCGGCCGCACCCATCGCGAAGCCGATGTCCGCGCGTGCGAGCGCGGGCGAATCGTTGATGCCGTCGCCCACCATGCCGACCTGGCCTTCACCGCCGATCAAGGCTTCGATGGTCTTGAGCTTGTCTTCGGGCAACTGGTCGCCGCGGGCTTCGGAGATCCCGACCTGGGCGGCGATCGCGGCGGCCGTGTGCTGGTTGTCCCCGGTCAGCATCAGCGTGCGCACGCCCAGGGCCTGCAGGTCGGCCACGGCCTGGCGGCTGGTGTCCTTGACGGTGTCGGCGACGGCGAAGATGCCCATCACCGTGGCGTCGTCCATCAACAGGATCGCGGTCTTGCCCTGGCGCTCCAGGCCTTCGAGCCGGGCCTGCAACGCCGCTTCGCTGCGGCCCAACTCCTGCGCGAGCCTGTGGTTGCCCATGTGCAGCATCCGGCCGCCGACGCGACCACGCACGCCGCGTCCGGGCAAGGCCGAGAAGTCATCGACCTCTTGCAGGACGATACGGTCCCGGCTCGCCTTGCGCGCGATGGCTTGCGACACGGGATGGTCCGAACGCGAGGCCAGGCTCGCAGCCCAGATGGCAACCTGATCCGCATCGCCCGCCAGGGGCAGGTAGTCGGTCTGCTCCGGTTTGCCGTGGGTGAGCGTGCCAGTCTTGTCCAGGGCGAGCGCCTTGAGCTTGCGGCCGCCCTCCAGGTACACGCCACCCTTGATCAGGATGCCGCGGCGGGCCGCAGCGGCCAGGCCGCTGACGATGGTGACCGGCGTGGAGATGACGAGCGCACAAGGGCAGGCGATCACCAGCAGGACAAGTGCCTTATAGATCCAGTCGAACCAGGCGCCGCCGAAAGCGAGCGGCGGAACAACCGCGACCAGCACGGCCACCGCGAACACGGCCGGTGTGTAAACCCTGGCGAACTGGTCGACGAACCGCTGCGTGGGCGCGCGGCTGCCTTGGGCGGACTCCACCGCATGGATGATGCGCGCGAGCGTGGAGTCGCTGGCGCCCGCCGTCACCTGGTACTCGAAGGAACCGGTTTCGTTGATCGTGCCTGCGAACACCGGGTCGCCCTCGGCTTTCTCCACCGGCAGGCTTTCGCCGGTGATCGGCGCCTGGTTGATGGCCGACCGGCCCGCCGTGATCTGCCCGTCCAGCGCGATGCGCTCGCCGGGACGCACGCGGACGACCGCCCCTTTGGCGACCTCCTTGGCCGCGATCTCCTGCCATGAGCCATCGGCCTGCCGGACGGTCGCGGTCTCCGGTGCAAGGTCCATCAGGCCCCGGATCGCGTTGCGCGCGCGGTCCAGCGACTTTGCCTCGATCACTTCCGCCAGCGCGAACAGGAACATGACCATGGCCGCCTCGGGCCAGTGCCCGATCGCCATGCCGCCCGTGACCGCGATGGACATCAGGGCATTCATGTTCAGGTTGCGGTTCTTCAGGGCGATCCAGCCCTTCTTGTAGGTGCTGAGGCCTCCCGTGAAGATGGACACCAGGGCCAGCACGACGACCGCCCAGTGGTTGCCATCGTTGACCCAGTACACACCTTCGGCGAGGACGGCCGCGACGCCGGACACCGCCATCGGCAGCCAATTGGTCTTCTGCGGGGACGCCTGCGGATCGCGCGGCTCGCTGGTGGTCTGGACCTCGGTTTCCATCCCCAGCGACTCGATGGCTTCGACCGCGGGCTTGATCGCGTCGGGTGCGTGGCGCACGGTCAGCGTGCGCTGCATGAGGTTGAAGTCCAGGCCCTGCACGCCGGGCATGCCCTGAAGCTTGCTGCGGATCAGGCTTTCTTCGGTGGGGCAGTCCATCTTCGCGATGCGAAGGACCGTGGTCACGGACTCGAGGTCCTGGCGCTCGGCGCGCATCCCGATGGAAGCAAGCGCCTTTTCGATCGGCTCGGTGGAGTTGAGCGTGTGCTGCACCCCCAGCACGCGTTGCATCAGGTTGAAATCCAGTCCGCTGACGCCCGGCTCCTTGCCCAGCCGGTCACGGATGAGCGCCTCTTCCGTCGGGCAGTCCATGTTCTCGATCCGGTAGGTCACGCCCTCGCCAGCTACCACGGGGCGGAATTCAGCCTGCTGGGCCGTTGGCTGGACCGCAGCCTCCGGAGGCACCGGGGCAGGGGCACTGGCGCTCTGCTCTTGTGCCCGCATGCCGATGGCGGCCAGGACCCGCTCCATCTCAGCGCGCGCTGCCGCCAGGTGCTTCACCGAGAGCGTGCGTCCGGGCAGGTCAAAGTCCAGGTCCTGCACGCCCTCGACGGGCCCAAGGTGCGAGCGGATGAGCTTCTCCTCGCTCGGGCAGTCCATGTTCTCGATGCGGTAGGTGGTGGTCACCGCTGGGTCGCGCGCGTGCTCTGCTTTCATCCCGACTGAGCGGAGCGCCTGTGCCAGGGAATCCGCCGAGACGCCGCTGTGCAAGACAGTCAACTTGCGTTGTGGCAGGTCGAACTCCAGCCGCTCGACGCCGGGCCGGCCCTCGAGGGTCCGTCGCACCAGCGCTTCTTCATTGCGGCAGTCCATGTTGCTCACGTGGAAGACGGTCGACTCGGCGCCGGCCGGCTCCTTCGCGCAGCTTGCCTGCCGGCCGCTGCCGCCGCAGCCGCATGAGTTGGAGGGATCCTTGTTCATCTTTGGCAACCTCGTGGCCGGGATATTCCGGCCGTGGCATGATTGGACATCCTCTAGTTGCTATAGAGTCAAGTTCTTCGGAGTCGAACCATGCTGCGGATCGGTGAATTGGCCAAGAAGGCGGACTGCCTGGTGCAGACCGTGCGCTTCTACGAGTCCGAGGGTCTGCTTCCTGAGCCGGCGCGCAGCGAAGGCAATTTCAGGCTGTACGACGATGCGCATCTGCAGCGCCTGCAGTTCATCCGCCGCTGCCGGGCCAAGGACATGACGCTGGATGAGATCCGTCAGCTGCTGAGCTTTCGCGACCGGCCCGAGCTGGACTGCGGCGAGGTGAATTTGCTTGTCGATTCGCACATTGCCCAGGTCCGGGCCAAGATCAAGGAGCTGCGGGAGCTCGAGCGCGAGTTGATGGATCTGCGCCGCTCTTGCGATACCGCGCGCACGGCGCGCGAATGCGGCATTCTCAACAGCTTGGCCGAGGCGGCCTGAATCTCAGGCGGCGCGGGCGGCTGCCGGGACGGCGGGCAGTGCGCGTTTGTGGGCGGTGCGGCGGAACGTCTGCAAGATGACCTCGGCGTTGGCCGGGTCCACCTCCTTGCCTTCCAGGAAATCGTCGATCGCCTCATAGCTGACGCCCAGAGCTGCTTCATCGGGGCGCAGCGGCCGCATGGACTCCAGGTCCGCTGTCGGCACCTTGTGGGCCAGCTCCGAGTTGGCACCGAGCGCCAGGGCCAGGGCACGGACCCGCCGCTTGGTCAGACCGCCCAACGGGCTCAGGTCGAACCCACCATCGCCGTACTTGGTGAAGAAGCCCATCACCGCCTCGGCAGCATGGTTGGTGCCCACCACCAGCCCGCCGGTCGCGCCGGCAACAGCGTATTGGGCAATCATGCGTTGCCGCGCCTTGATGTTCCCCAGCACGAAGTCTTCCTGCCAGTGGTCGTTAAAATGGAGCCCGCCAGCTTCAGCTGCCGGAGCATGGCGTCGGCAGCCGGCTGAATGTCGACGGCCAAAGTTTCGTCCGGATCGATGAAGGCCAGTTGCGTATTCCGGTGGTGATGGACACCGTGTTCGGCGAAGTTGACGTCTGGTTCGGCCGCGAGGACAGTTCTAGGAATCCTTCAACTGTAGATAACCCAGCTCGGCCGATCGATTTTGGATAACAAGACGACCTCCGGCCAGTAGTGGACCGTAGCTAGATCTATCTGGCGCATGTCAGCCGGCGCGCGTCTATGATCATGTTGGGCTTGCGCCACGAGCCGCCCCAGTGCACCCCCATTGGGCATGCGTCCCCTCGACCTACAAGTGCCTGTCCCCTGTGAAGCCAGATTGGCGCTGCCTCCAAGCTTGGATGAACGAGAACAACATGAGCAGCCTACGCGACCTTCTTGAACAGCGGCAAGTCACCATCTACTTTGCGGCTGTGGTGGTTGCGGCTGGTGCAGCTCTCCTGGTTCCGGGGACGAACGCGTTGGAAGCCGCCATCAATCCGGCGCTTGCGGTGATGTTGTTCGTGACGTTCCTGCAGGTGCCGCTTGCCGAGTTGAGCCGCGCCTTCACGCGTGTTCGCTTCCTTGTGGCACTAATGGCGTCAAACTTCATCGGCGTTCCCCTGCTGGTCGCTGTACTGGTGCAGTTCCTGCCGCCTGACCCGATGCTGCGGCTCGGGCTGCTGCTGGTGCTGCTGACGCCTTGCATCGACTATGTGGTGACGTTTTCGCACATCGGCCGCGCCGACGCGCGCCTGCTGCTCGCTTCGACGCCGGCGCTACTCATCGTGCAGATGCTGCTACTACCGGTCTACCTTGGCTTGTTCCTGGGCGACGCAGCGGCCGACCTGGTTCGGCTGGGTCCGTTCGTTCATGCATTTGTCTGGCTGATCGCGGTTCCGCTGGTATGCGCAGCGGCAGTCCAGTTGTGGGCGGCTCGGAACAAAGGGGGCGCACGTGTGGCGGCCGGCCTGGGCCTGCTTCCGGTCCCTGCGACAGCCCTGGTGCTGTTCATCGTCGTGGCCGCCGTCGTCCCACAGTTGGAGACGGCGATCGACGCCGCCATGAGGGTCGTGCCGCTCTATGCAGCCTTTGCGATGGCCGCGCCCGTGATTGGATGGACTGTCGCGCGCCTAGCTCGCCTTGATGCACCGGCCGGCCGGGCCGTGACGTTCAGCTCTGCTACGCGCAATTCCTTGGTGGTACTGCCTTTGGCTCTGGCTGTGCCAGGTGCCATTCCGATCTTGCCAGCCGTCATCGTCACTCAAACGATGGTGGAACTGGTCAGCTCGCTCATCTACATGCGCGTGATGCCGAAGCTCGGCACTGACTCGGCTTCCCCTTCGGCAGCCCCCGGAACCTGAACGCGTTGGAGCCGAGCCGGGCCGCGGGCTCATCAATGTGGCTTCCGACAATCTACCCGCAGCACCGACCGGGTGTGGCGAGCTGGGAGTCCTCCAGGCTCAAATCCTTCAAGATGGTGCACTTGGGTGCCGGTCCGCCGACGCACTGGTCGGTGCAGGCCTGCACGAACTTGGAAAGGCTGCGCTCCAGGTTTTGCAGCTCTGTCAGTTTCGCTCTGACCGCATTCAGGTGAACCTGAGCAATCTCGCGAGCTTCGACGCAGTCCCTGTCGTCGCTGGTTGAAAGCGACACCAGCGCCCGTGTCTCCTCGATGGAGAACCCGAAGTCCCGACAGTGCTTTACCAGCGTGAGCACCTCCTGCACCTCGGGTGAGTAGACCCGGTGACCACTTGGGCGCCGGGTGGCCGGCGGAATCAGCCCGACCTCTTCGTAGTAGCGAATGGCCGACACGTTGAAGCCGGTTCGCTGAGCCAGCGTCCCGATCGTCAATTGCCCTGTCGCTTGTAGGCTATTCATCAAGCACCCCTTGCATCTCAAGTTACTTGAGGTTCTAGAGTCAGTGTACGGGATCTGTCCCGCATAGCTGAGGACCTCACATGAAAAAACCAGCATTGGCAACCATGGGCGTGGTCGGCGCCTGCGCTGCCTGCTGCACCATCCCGCTGGCCATCCCCCTCCTGAGCGGCTTGTCTATTGCCGGCTTGGCTACCCTGAACTGGGGCGCATCTGGTGCCTACGTTGGGGTGATTGCCGCTGGCGTCGCAGCATCCGCGGCAGTGGGTGCCGGGATTTGGTGGAGCCGCAGGCGCAAGGCAGCGGCAAGGTGTGTCACACGATCCAGTAGCCCGGCCGAGCTAACGCAGCCAGCGAGTGGCGGCTGCGGCTGTTCCGTGGTGGCTTCCACCAAGGAGGCGTCGTGAACACCGCCATCGCCTGCACCCTGGGCCCGGACGACCTGAAGGCGCGACTGGATCGAATCGCCACACTGGCTCGCCAGCATCTGCTGGCAGAACGCCAGGAGGGACGGTCACTGCAGCTGCTCTACGCCAGCGCGGCAGCACAGGACCTCGAGGAGATCGTTGCGCTGGAGCAGCAGTGCTGCGCCTTCCTCGTCTTCGAACTCGAAGAACGAGCCAACGTGGTCGAACTGACGATCACGGCGCCCGCTGACGCGGGTGAGTTCGCCGGCTTTCTGTTCGAGCACTTCCGATCCTCGGCAGTCACCGCCGCGGCTCCGCGCTGCGGCAGCGCCTGTGGGTGTCAGAGCGCACGTTCTGCAACTCTGTGATGAACAGCGCCGCCTCAATGTTCCGATACCTCCTGGCCGTGGTCCTGGCGCTTGTGGCCGCAGTGGCTGTTGCCCAATCTGTGGGCAAGACAGTGGTTCAGACCGAGCGTGTGCGCGCAGAGCTGCTCGCGCATGCACCGGAGGGCATCACTTCCGGGAAAAGCGTTTGGGTCGGCCTGCAGCTCGCGCACGCGCCCCACTGGCATACCTACTGGAAGAATCCTGGCGACTCGGGACTGCCGACCAGTCTCGCGTGGGAGCTGCCGCAAGGCGTGAGCGCCGGCGACATCCAGTGGCCATTGCCCAAAAAGTTTCCCATCGGCGATCTTGCGAACTACGGGTACGAAGGCACAGTACTTCTGCCGGTACCGCTCACGATCGGACCGTCGTTCCGCCCATCGCCGTCAGGCACCTTGGATCTGCAGCTCAAGGCGTCATGGCTGGTGTGCAAGGAAGAGTGCATCCCGGAGGAAGGTGAGTTCGTGGTCAAGTTGCCGGTGGCCAGTGCCACTGCGGTGCATGCGTCCGCCTTCCAGGCCACGTTCGATCTCGCCCCGCGCCGCGTTGAGGCAGGTAGCTTCCACGTGGACGGCGAGACGATCCGCCTGGAGCTAAGCGACCTACCGGCCAGGCTGCGTGGTAAGCCGCTGGAAGTCTTCCCGGAGCTTGGTGGCATTGTGGAGCCTGCTCGCGCGTGGACGCAGGCCTGGGATGGTGAGCGCTGGAGTGCGACAACTCAGCTGTCCTCTCAGCGAAGCGATAGCCCATCGATCATCCCAGTGGTGCTCACCGATGGTCAGATGGCTTGGCGAACGGAGGCCCCCGTCGCCGGCGGCTGGCCTTCTGCCACGGGTAGAAGTGCTGGCGCTGAAGCGATTGCCCAGGATGCAACGCCGGCTCGGCCGGCTGCCACCTCCTTGATCGTGGCCATCTTCGGTGCACTGATTGGTGGCCTCATCCTCAATCTCATGCCGTGTGTGTTCCCCGTGCTGGCGATCAAGATGGTCGGGTTCGCACAGCATGGCAACGACGGACGGGCGCGCCACCTCGGCGGTTTTGCCTACACCTCCGGTGTCGTGCTCTCATTCCTCGCGCTGGGCGGACTGCTCATTGGGCTGCGTGCCGCCGGCGAGCAGCTAGGTTGGGGATTTCAGCTGCAGTCGCCAGCATTTGTCGCGGCACTGGCAGCGCTCTTCACGGTACTTGGCCTCAACCTTGCGGGTGTGTTCGAGTTCGGGCAGTTCCTGCCCTCCCGCGTCGCCACTCTGCAGGCAAGGCACCCGGTAGCCGACTCCTTCCTCTCTGGCGTCCTGGCCGTGGCAGTCGCGTCGCCTTGCACTGCGCCATTCATGGGTGCCTCGCTCGGCCTGGCCGTGGCACTCCCGCCCGCCCAAGCCATGCTCGTATTCGGCGCACTCGGCGCAGGCATGGCCTTGCCCTACCTGGTGGCCGCTCTCGTGCCAGCTGTAGCGCAACGCATTCCGCGTCCCGGCGCCTGGATGGACGTGTTCAAGAAGCTGATGGCGTTCCCGATGTTTGCCACGGCGGTGTGGCTGGTGTGGGTGCTGGGGCAGCAGACGGGTATCAATGGCGCCGGTGCGTTGCTCGCGCTTCTGGTGGCCCTGAGCATGCTGGTGTGGTCGTTCACGCTGTCGGGCAGCAGCCGCGCTGCCATCTCGGCCATGGCCGCCGCTGCGTTCATCGGGCTCGCGCTGCTGGTCGGTCCCAGCGTGACCAACGTACAGGCCGCGCCAAACAGGCCGGACGCCGCCCAGTGGCAGCCTTGGGAGCAGAACAAGGTCGAAGCGCTCGTCAGGAACGACCGGGCGGTCTTCGTCGACTTCACCGCGGCCTGGTGCATCACCTGCCAGTACAACAAGCGAACCACCCTGGCTGACGAATCGCTGCTTGCCGATTTTGCGCGCCGCGGTGTCACGCTGATGCGCGCCGACTGGACCAACCGCGATCCGGCCATCACGGCCGCGCTGCGTTCGCTCGGGCGCAGCGGCGTGCCCGTGTATGCCCTCTACCGCAAGGGGCGCGAACCCTTGGTCTTCTCGGAAATCCTGACCGTGGACGAAGTCCGTGCGGCCATCTCCTCCCTTGAACCCACAGCTCCATGAAAGCCGTCAACATGCTGCGTCGATCCTTTGTCGCTGTTCTTCTCGCCCTGCCGTTTGGCATGGTGCACGCCGCCGCTGCCGTGGGCCAGCCCGCGCCGGACTTCTCCGTGCGCGATGCCAACGGGCAGGAAGTCAAGCTCTCCCAGTTCCGCGGCAAGCATGTGGTGCTGGAGTGGATGAATCCGGGGTGCCCGTTCGTGCGCAAGCACTACGACAGCGGAAACATGGCGGCCGTCCAGAAGGATGCCTTGGCGAAAGGCGTCGTTTGGCTGAGCGTGTACTCCAACGACGATGAGAGCTGGGGATACACCAAGCCGGCCAAGCTCAAGGACTGGCTGCGGGAACGCAAGGCATCGCCCACTGCCTTGCTGATGGACGGCAGCGGCGCTGTGGGCAAGGCCTACGGTGCCCGGACCACGCCTCACATGTTCCTGATCGGACCCACGGGCACGCTGGTGTACGCAGGTGCCATCGACAGCATTCCCTCGGCCGACAAGGACGATATCGCGAAGGCAACCAACTACGTGCGTCAGGCCGTCTCTGAGGCAGTCGCGGGCAAGGCCGTTTCAACGCCAAGCAACCGGCCATACGGATGCATGATCAAGTACAAGTCACAAGGCACTGGTGTCCGCCTTGGCCCAGCTGCAGTTGGGTCACCCGGCGGCATAACCTCATGATCCTTGGACCGACGGGCGTTGGCAAGACGTGGCTGGCCAGCGCCTTCTGCCAGCAGGCATGCCGCGTCGGTATGACCGCGGCGTTCCACCGCGTGAGTGACCTGTACGCCGCCATTTCGGGGCCGTGCCGGATGCCTCTCTGCCAAAGCTCAAGGCTTCGATCTACAAGCCCAGCCTACTGATCCTCGATGACTTCGGCGTTGGGGAGATGACGCCGGCGCCTGCGCAGGTACTGCTAGACGTGGCGGATCGACGCATGCGCTCGGGCTCCCTGCTGATCACCAGTCAGTACCTGTCCGAGAAGTGGCACGACTTCTTCCCTGATCCGACCGTTGCCGATGCAGTGCTGGACAGGGTGGTGCATCAGGCGCACCGGCTCCAGCTCAAAGGCGAGTCGATGCGAAAGCTGCGAGGACGTGCTGCGTTGGGGACGCCGGCGTGAACGTCAACCTCGCCGACTGAGTGGACGTGCTGCCGATCATGCTGATCGCGGTGCCGATCGGCTAAGCCGTCTACCGTCGGCGGACTGGGCGTCCGCTTGGTGCCGAATCTGGTGTCCAAGATAGGCCGATCTGAGTGTCCATGAGCGGCCGAAATATGCAGGCCAGCGCTCGTTGCGCGTCCGCCTGATCGGCCTGGACGCCGTAGGGCAGCCGCATCGCGATGAACCGCAAGGGCAGGCCCGCGGAGCGCAGCTGCTCTGCCGCCAACTGGCAGAGCCGCCCAGCGACGCTGGAATCCACGCCGCCGCTGATTCCGAGGACGAGTGATTTGGCGGCGGCCGCTCGGGCGTAGTCCACGAGGAACCGAGTTCGCCGGGCAATCTCGGCCGCCGCGTCCAAATGCGGCGCAACTCCCAGCTCCGCGGCAATACGCCTCTGTTCTTCCTGCATGCCCCGATGCTAGCGGCGTTGGAGCGTGGCGGGGTCCAGCTCCGAAGGCCAGGTGCCGTGCTCCATCACGCCAAAACGTCCGGTGCCGACGTTCTGCGGCGGCGTGCGGCCGAGGGCGTGACCCACAGGTGCCAGCACGAGCCGGACGACCTGCGCCACCACCTCGGCGGTGTTTCGGCTCCTCCAGGCCAGGCCAAGCATCCCCGCGTGGCTGCGCAGGTGCAGCCCAAGGTAGGGCTGGGCCACGATGTGTCCAAGCTCATGAGCACGCCACGCGGCGCGCAGGTCGCCGGTTGTCTCGTGGAACTCCGCCGTCCTCGTTTCGCGGATGAATGCCGCCCTGGCCTGCGCGTACTCGCCAGATGAAGCCGCGGCTGGCCTGCTGCGGAACGGATAGACCAGCTGCGGGCCGTAATCCATCGGAAAGTCCGTTTCCTTCAGACCCACCTCGTTCGCGCCCAGCTTGTACTTGGGCAGCCGAAAGGTGCCGAACACATGGTCCCACAGCATCCAGAACTCGCCATAGTTGACCTGCGCGTCCTCGTACTCGCGCTTGTGGTGCCAGCGGTGCACTTCCGCCGCCCCGATGACAAAGCGCAGCGGCCCGACACGGTAATCGAGGTTGGAATGCTGGAACGCAAGATGCACGGCGAGCAGTCCGAGCCACGCTCCAACCGCCAACGCCGGCGCTCCCAGCAGCACGACGGCGAGCAATCCCGGCGCAGCCATCATGCCCGCATGCAAGGGATGCCGGCGTTCGCCGTTGAGCCAATAGAGGCGCTCCGAGCTGTGGTGGATCGCATGGAAGCGCCACAGCCATGGCACCTTGTGGCTCAGCCAGTGGACGCTGTAGAGGCTGAGGTCGAGCACCGCACCGACCGCCAGGGCCTGCGCCCACAGGGGCCACTGTTGCGGCCACCACGTGCCGGTCACCCACAGGGGCGCCACCGCCGCCAGGACGCCATGCACCGCAAGGAGAACCGCGAGATTCACGAGCGCGTGGATCGCGTCGCAGACACTGTCCCGGTGATCCTGGCCCCAGCTTGCATGGAAAGGCAGTCGACGTTCTAGCAGCGCGACGCACGCCAGGGCGGCCGCGACAATCAGGGGCACGGTGGGGAAGTACGGCCAGTCGGCAGCGAGGCCGCCAAAGAGCACCGCCGCCGTTGCACCCAGGATCAATGGGTAGCTGCCATAGCGGATCGTGGTCTCCAGCATGTTTTCTTTCGTATTCATCTTCTTTCCTCAGGGCTTGCGAACAGGATTGGAAACTCTCTAGCTGCAGTAGAGTCAAGCAAGGTTGGCAGAGACCCGCGACCGGCGGTGGCTGCTGCGAATGGGCGTCCGCAACGGCCCTATAGTCCGCGCGTCGGCGTGCGTCGCATGCCCCCGAAAAGAGCCGCTTTTTCCCATGTTCACGACTGTTCGATTGCTGGCTGCGCGCCTGTTGGTGCCGCTTGTCCTGCTGTGCGCCGGCGCCGCGGCGGCGCAGCCCGCCGCCAAAAGCGTGGTCGTCACTGAGCGCACGCGCGCCGAGCTGCTGGCCCATGCGCCCGAGGGCGTCGAGCCGGGCAAACCGGTGTGGGTCGGGCTGCAGCTGGCGCACCAGCCGGAGTGGCATTCGTACTGGAAGAACTCCGGCGACTCCGGCCTTCCCACCAAGCTGGAATGGAAGCTGCCCGCCGGCGTGCAGGCCGGCGAGATCGCCTGGCCCATGCCGCGCAAGTACCCGATCGGCACGCTGATCAACTACGGGTACGAGCACACGGTGCTGTTGCCGGTACCGCTGACCGTCACGCCCGAATTCAAGCCCTCGCTCCTGGGGGGCGCGCTGGAGGTCAAGCTCAAGGCGACTTGGCTGGTGTGTCGCAAGGAGTGCATTCCGGAGGAGGGCGAGTTCTCGCTGGCCATCCCCGCCAAGAGCGCGACCGCCTTGCACGGCCCTGCTTTCCAGGCGAGCTTTGCGGCGCAGCCCAAGCCGCTGGCCGGCGAGGCGAGCGCGACGATCGAGACGGATGCCCTGCGCGTGCGGGTGAGTGGGCTGCCCGCCCACTTGCGTGGGAAGCCGCTGGACTTCTTCCCCGAGACAGCGGAGGTGATCGAGACTTCGGCGCAATGGAGCCAGGCATGGGAGGGCGAGGTTTGGACCGCACGGGTCCCGCTGTCGCCTCACCGCAGCCAGAGTCCGCAGACGATGCCGATCGTCCTGACGCTCGCCAACGAAGCTTGGAGCATCGATGCGCGCGTGCAGGGCGCATGGCCCGCGACCGCCGCCCCGGCGGGCCTGTCCCCGGCATTGCAGGAAGCACTGCGCAACAACGCCTCGTCGGGCGACGCCGGCGCTCAGTTGACGTTCATGGCGGCCTTGCTGGGCGCATTGCTCGGTGGGCTGATCCTGAACCTGATGCCTTGCGTCTTCCCCGTCCTGGCGATCAAGGTGGTCGGGTTCACGCAGCATGCGAACGACAAGCGCGCCCGCCGCCTCGATGGGCTCGCGTATTCGGCTGGCGTTGTTGCGTCATTTGCGGCGCTGGGCCTGCTCGTCGTCGCGCTGCGCGGCGCCGGCCAGCAGCTGGGCTGGGGATTCCAGTTGCAGATGCCCGGCGTCGTTGCCGCGCTCGCGCTGCTGTTCACCCTGATCGGCCTCAACCTCGCTGGCGTGTTCGAGCTGCGCCAGCTGCTTCCCTCGCGCTGGGCTTCGCTTCAAAGCAGCCATCCGGTGCTCAATGCCTTCCTGTCCGGCGTCTTGGCCGTCGTGGTGGCCTCGCCCTGCACGGCGCCCTTCATGGGCGCTGCGCTCGGGTTCGCGGTCGGCTTGCCCACCCCTCAGGCGCTGATGATCTTTGCAACGCTGGGCGCGGGAATGGCATTGCCTTACTTGGTGGCCAGCTGGGTCCCGGCCGCGGCCCGCATCCTGCCCCGGCCGGGCGAATGGATGGTGACGTTCCGCAAGTTGATGGCGTACCCGATGTTCGCGGCGGTGGTGTGGCTACTGTGGGTTTTGGGACAGCAAACCGGGATCGATGCAGTCAGCGCCCTGCTCGTGGTCCTGGTCGCCACTGGCATGCTGGCCTGGAGCCTGGGTCTGCACGGCCGGACGCGGCTGGTCCTTGGCGTTGTCGCGCTCGCGTGGACGGCCGCGTTCGCCTGGCTGCTTGCGGCGCAGATCGGGGCAGCACGGCCGGAGCGCGCGGTCGCGGCGAGTGATGTGTGGCAGGCCTGGGAGCCCGGCCGGGTTGAGCAGCTGCTGGCCAGCGGCCGCCCGGTGTTCGTCGATTTCACGGCCGCCTGGTGCGTCACATGTCAGTACAACAAGAAGACCGTGCTGCAGAACCCGCACGTGTTGGCGGATCTCGCATCCCGGGACGTAGCACTGTTGCGCGCCGACTGGACGCGGCGCGACCCCGCGATTACCGCCGCGCTGGCGGCGCTGGGCCGCAACGGCGTGCCGCTCTATGTGCTCTACAGCAGCGGTGCGCAACCGCAGGTTCTCTCGGAAATCCTGAGCCCGTCAGAAGTGCGTGCGGCCGTGGCGGAGCTGCCCCGGCCGACCCTATCGCCGGCAGCCCGGCCGCCGCACGTCCGTCTCCTCACTCCGTGATTTCCGATGCCGTGCTTGACTCTTCAGCCACTGCAGCCTGCACAGTGCGGGCAATGACAGGAGCAACACGTGGCTGACAAGGACGATGACGACGAACTCGAGGGATTGGACGCCAGCAACGCGGCGGACCGGAGGATCTTGCGGACGGTGCTGCTGATCAACCTGGGGCAGTCCGCGGCCGGCATCGGACTCGGCGCGTGGGCCGCTTCGACCGCTCTCATGGGCGCGGGCCTTGATAACCTGGCCGACGCATCCGTCTACGCGGTCAGCCTCTACGCCGTGGGCCGCGCGGCGAAGGTCAAGGTGCGGGCAGCCCGCCTTTCGGGCTTCTTGCTGATTGGCCTTGCCGTGCTGCTGTTCGTCGAAGTCCTGCGCCGGTTTGCGGGCGGCGAGGAGCCTGTGGGGCCGGCCATGATGGCCATGGCGGCCGTCAACGCAGCCTTGAACCTCGTGTGCCTCAGGCTGCTGCGCCGCCACCGCGGCGAGGATGTGAACTTCAAGGCGTCGGCCATCTTCACGAGCAACGATTCCATCGTGAATGGGGCCATCGTGCTGTCGGGCGTGCTGGTCATGTGGCTCGGGTCGAACATCCCGGACCTGGTGCTGGGTGTTCTCGTGGCCGGCATCGCCGCAAACGGCGGCCGCGAGATCCTGCGCGAGGCGTCCGAAAGCGCGCGAGAGGTTTGAGCGCGCCAGGATTATGGCGTTTTCGGACTTAAAGGCCCGAGGTCAGCACCATCTGAAAGCTCCCGGCACCTAGGGCCAAGGCAAGAGAAGACGCCGACCATCCGGCCCGCCATCGTCTACTTGACCTTCGTGACGACGTACTCCTTGTTCTGCTGCACGAATTCGACCTCGACGGACTTGCCGGCGTCGAGCTTGTCCAAGACCTTCATGTCCTTGACGCGGAACGTCATCGTCATCGGCGGCCAGTTCAGCGTCGCAACCGGGCCGTGCGCGAGCACGACCGTGCCCGCCTGCTTGTCGACACTCTTGACAGTGGCCTTGGCCTCGTGAACCTTGGCTGGGGCCGTCTTGGCGCCCATGTCCATGTCCTTCATCGCGCCCGTGGTTTGCTGGGCAAGGGTCGGCGACGCGGCGGCGGCCACGGCGATGCCGAGGCAAATAAGAATGGCTTTCATGCGGTAACTCCTTGGGTTGGTGGGACGTGGAAAAGGCGGGCCCGGCTCCGCTGGCGCAGGAGCAGGTAGGCCGCCGGGATGACAAACATGGAAAGCAGCGGGGCAGTGATCATTCCTCCGACCATGGGCGCGGCGATGCGCTGCATGACCTCCGAGCCCGTGCCCGCACCCCACATGATCGGAAACAGGCCGCCCAGGATGACGGCCACGGTCATTGCCTTTGGCCGCACGCGCATTACAGCTCCTTCGCGGATCGAGTCGAGCAGGTCCGTGTCCGCGTCCCTACCCATGTGAAGCCGCTCCTGCCACGCGTTCTTCAGGTACAGCAGCATGATCACGCCGAACTCCGCTGCGACGCCGGCCAAGGCGATGAAGCCGACGGCACCGGCGACCGACAGGTTGTAGCCAAGCAGGTAGAGAAGCCAGATTCCGCCGACCAACGCGAAGGGCAGTGTGGCCATGATCAGGAGCGCTTCATCGAAGCGCTTGAAGGTGAGATACAGCAGCACGAAGATGATCAGCAGCGTGAACGGCACCACCACCTTGAGCTTGGCCGTGGCACGCTCCAGGAACTCGAACTGGCCCGACCACGACACGGAGTAGCCGGGCGGCAGCTTCACTCTTTCAGCGACTACGCGCTGCATGTCCTGCACGGCCGAACGCAGGTCGCGGCCCCGGATGTCGACATAGACCCATCCCGACAGGCGTGCGTTTGGCCTTCGTGATGGGCGTGCTGCCCCTGGTGTTCGCCAGCGGCGCGGGCGCCGAGATGCGCGCTGCAGTGGGCGTGGCGGTGTTTGCCGGCATGCTGGTCGTCACCGTGGCCGGCCTGCTGTTCACACCGCTGTTCTACGTGCTGCTGCAACGCCGCCGCGCACGGCACGCGGCACTCGATCTCGCACTGAACTGAACCGGAGGCTGACATGACCCGATCGAAGTCCCCCTGGCGCTGGACGGCCCTGGCCGCAGCGGCCCTGCTCGCCGGCTGCGCCGCACCGGGCACAGCGACCCTCGACCTGACCAAGTCGGACGCACCGCGATTCGCAGGCGCCCCCGAGCTGCCCCGCAGTGCACCCGCGGCCCGCTGGGGCGCCTTGGGTGACACCGCGTTGATGCACCACATCGCGCGCGCGCTCGCCGGCAACCTCGACGTCGCGCAAGCAGTGGAGCGCGTGCAACGCTCGCGTGCCCTGGCCGCTGCCGCGTCGGCTGCGCGATGGCCGGCGCTTGATGCCACCGTGGGCGCCAGCGAGCGCGAAGACCGGCAGCGCAGCGGCAGCACCAGCGCCGGCATCGACCTGGCCTGGGAGGTCGACGTGTTCGGGCGCCTGCGCAACGCAAGTCATGCACAGCGGTTGCGTAGCGACGCCTCCGTGGCAGACGCCGAAGCGGTGCGCCGCGCGGTGGCGGCCGAGGTGGCCCAGGCCTGGTACGCGCTGGCCAGTGCGAACGAGCGCCTGGCGCTCACACAAGCGGTCATCGAGAACCGCCGGGCCACACTGGCCCTGGTGCAGCACCGTGCGCGCGCCGGCCTGAGCGCGCCACTGGACGAAGCGCGCGCGCGCAGCGATCTGGCCGCCGTGCAAGCCGATGTGCCAGCCTTGCAGGCCCAGGCCACGCAGGCCATGAACCGCCTCGCCGTGCTCGCGGGCGACACGCCCGGCGCGCAGGCCATTCCTGCAAGCGACAGCGCCCCCGCGGATCCGGCTGCGATCACCCTGGGCCTGCCGGACGGCGAGACCTGGCTCGCGTCGCGTCCCGACATCGCGGCGGCCGAAGCCCGTCTGCAAGCCCTGGCCATGGATGCCGAGGCGGTACGCGCCGAGTTCCTGCCTCGCATCTCGGTGGGCGGCTTCGTCGGCTGGCTGGCCGGGTCGGCCGTCGGCCTGAGCTCGGCCGGCACGGGCGCCTGGTTGATTGCGCCTTCGATCAGCCTGCCGGTGTTCAATGCCGGACGACTGCAGGCCCGCCTGGACGCCGCACGCGCCCAGGAACGCGAGGCCCTGCTCCACTACCGGCAGCGCGTGTTGCTGGCCACCGAAGAGGTGGAGAACGCGCTGGCACAGGTGAGCTTCGGCCGCGCCCGCCTGACGGCACTGCAGGAACGCAGCCGCGAAGCGGTGCGCGCGGAGCAACTGTCGCGGCTGCGCTACCAGGGCGGTGCGTCCGATCTGCTGGAACTGCTCGACGCGCAACGCAGCGCGCAGCAAGCCCAGCTGGGTTTGGCCGAGGCGCTCGGGCAGCACCGTCAGGACGTGGCCTTCCTGCTTCGCGCGCTGGGCGCGGTCTAACGAACGGCGGGTGGGCGCGGTCACACCGCCCCCTTCCCCCTCGTCCAAAGGACCATCGCGCGGCAAGGTGCCGCCTCAGGAGAAGCGATGGAGACTGTTCACTACCGCCGCGAGGACCGCATCGCGTGGATCACGCTGGACCGTCCGCGGGCGCACAACACCATCGACGACGCACTGGACGCTGGACTTCTCGAAGCCTGGCGTCGCTTCGCCGCAGACGACGAGGCCTACGTGGCCATCCTCCACGGCGAAGGTCCGTCGTGCTGCGCTGGCGCGGATCTGAAAACCGTGATCCCGCGCTGGAGCCAGGCCAACTTCGGCGATCTGCGCGCCAACGTGGCGCGCGGGCTGGGCGGTGGCATCACTCGCGGGGGCGACCGCCTCTACAAGCCCATCGTGGCGGCGGAGCACGGGCATACGGGTGGTACCGGCTTCGAATTGGCCCTGGCCCGCGACATCCGCCGGCTGCGATTGGTCGGCCATGTGGTGCCGCACGAGGCGCTGCTCGACAAGGCACTGGAGACCGCACGGTGCATCGCGGACAGCAACCGTGTGGCGACCACCGAACTGGCGCTGGTGTGCACACAAGGCATGCTGATGGCACCGGAGCCGGGTCAGCGGCTGGCCTACCTGCTCGGCGCCTGCAGTCGGTGGCCCCGCTGTTTCGCGCCCATCCGCAGCACACCGCGTCACCTGACCTCGCGCAGCAGGTGCGCGAGCAAGTGGTCTACACGGTGTTTGGCGGGCCGGGGCACAAGGCCCCGCCCGCCTGACGACAACCGACAGGAACAGCCGGCGTCAGCGGCGCCAGCCGCGCAGCAGCAGCGCGTTGCTCACCACGCTCACGCTGCTCAATGCCATGGCGGCGCCTGCCACCACCGGATTCAGCAGCCCGGCCGCGGCCAACGGGATGCCGATCACGTTGTAGGCAAAGGCCCAGAACAGGTTCTGGCGGATCTTGCGGTAGGTGCGGCGCGAGATGTCGATCGCGTCGGCCACCAGTGCCGGGTCGCCACGCATGAGCGTGATGCCCGCCGCGTGCATGGCCACGTCGGTGCCGGTGGACATGGCGATGCCCACGTCCGCCGAGGCAAGCGCGGGTGCATCGTTGATGCCGTCGCCCACCATGGCCACGGTGCGCTCACCGTCCTTCAGGCGGTTCACGATGGCGGCCTTGTCCGCGGGCAGCACCTCGGCCTCGACGTGGTCCACGCCGAGCTGGCTTGCCACCGCGGTGGCGCTGCCCAGGTTGTCGCCGGTCACCATCACCGAGCGCACGTTCATGCCACGCAGGCGCTCGATCGCCTGCAGTGCGCTGGCCTTGGGGGCATCGCCGAAGGCCAGCAGGCCGACCAACTGCGGGCGGTCGGTGACGTCCGCCAGCCAGGACACGGTGCGCCCGTCGTCCTGCAGGGCATTGGCTTGTTCGCGCAGGGCCGCGGTGTCCACGCCGAGTTCCTGCATGTAGCGCGGGCTGCCCAGACGCAACACGCGGCCCTGCACCTCGGCCGACATGCCACGGCCCGCCACCGCGCTCACCTTGGCGGCCGACAGCAGCGGCACACCGGCGCGCTTCGCGGCGTCCATCACCGCGCGGGCCAACGGGTGCTCGCTGCCGGCCTGGATGGCCGCGCTCCAGGGCAGCAGGTGGGTTTCGTGTCCGAGCGCGGCCGTCGCTGCCACCAGCGTGGGCCTGCCTTCCGTGAGGGTGCCGGTCTTGTCGAACGCCACCGTGTCGATGCGGTGCGCGAGTTCGAGCGCCTCCGCGTCCTTGATCAGGATGCCGTGGCGCGCGGCCACGCCGGTGCCGGCCATGATGGCGGTGGGTGTGGCCAGGCCCAGGGCACAAGGGCAGGCGATCACCAGCACCGCGACGGCGTTCAGGATGGCCTGCTCCCAGTCGCCAGTGGCCACGCCCCAGCCCAGCAGCGTGAGCGCGGCCAGTACCAGCACCACCGGCACGAACACCGCGCTCACGCGGTCCACGATGCGCTGGATGGGCGCCTTGCGCGCCTGGGCCGACTCCACCATGCGCACGATGCGCGAAAGCGTGGATTCGGCGCCCACTGCGGTGGTGCGCACCAGCAGCAAACCTTCGGCGTTGATCGCGCCGCCCGTGACCTTGTCGCCCTCATGTTTGGCCACCGGCAGGCCCTCGCCGGTGATGAGCGACTCGTCCACCTGGCTTGCGCCTTCGACCACCACGCCGTCCACCGGCACGCGCTCGCCCGGACGGATCACCACCAGGTCGTTCACTTTCACGCGCGCCAACGGCAGGTCGATGTCGCCACCGTCGGTGCGCACTCGCGCCACCTCGGGCTTCAAGGCATTGAGCGCTGCGATGGCGGCGGTGGTCTGGCGCTTGGCGCGCGATTCCAGCCACTTGCCCAGCAGCACCAGCGTGATGATGACGGCCGAGGCTTCGAAGTACAGGTGCGGAGTGCCGTGCTCTGCGTGCTTGAACAGCAGGTACAGGCTCAGGCCGTAACCGGCGCTGGTGCCCAGCGCCACCAGCAGGTCCATGTTGCCGGCGCCAGCGCGCACCGCGCGCCAGCCGGCACGGTAGAAGCGGGCGCCCAGCCAGAACTGCACCGGCGTGGCCAGCGCGAGCTGCCACCAGCCATCTATCATCCAGTCGGCCCCGAACAACATGCCGACCATGGGCAACACCAGAGGCAGGGACAGCGCAGCGGCCAGCAATACCGGCCAAAGCGATTCACCCCTGGATGCAGTGACCGGTCGCGAAGGGTTGTCCTCGAACATGACGGCTCGGTAGCCCGCCTTGTCCACCGCTGCCATCAGCGCACCTGCCGATATGCCGACAGCCTTGACACTGGCGCGCTCCGTCGCGAGGTTGACGACGGCCTCTTGCACGCCGACCACGGACTTCAAGGCCTTTTCGACGCGCGCCACACAGGACGCGCAGGTCATGCCCTCGATCAAGAACTCGAAGCTCTCGGCGGCCACGCTGTAGCCCGCTTTGTCGACGGCCGCGATCAACGCAGCGCCCGATGTGCCTGCGGCCACGTTGACCGTGGCGCGTTCGGTGGCCAGGTTGACGTCAACGCTCGCCACGCCCACAACCGACTTGAGGGCTTTCTCGACACGGACGACACACGATGCGCAGGTCATTCCCTCGATGGGAAACTCGTGTGCCACGAGGGTGCTGGAAGTGTTCATGCTGGATCTCCTTGAGAAGGGGTGGGCTGGATACTCGGCCTTGCCACGGGGGCAAGGTCAAAAGGCCGTGACCTGAAACCGGCGATGGGCCCAGGCCCGTGCCATTGGCAGCCAGTGGCGCCAGCCTTGCGAATCGCGCCAGGCGCGCGCCTGCACGGGCTGGCGGCCGAGCACCTTCAAGAAGGGGCCGAAGCCGGCGTGGGACAGAAGGCAGTCGGTGGGCATGGCGGTGCTCCGGTAGAGGTTGGAGCTGCGCATGCTTGCGTTTGACACGTTGTCAAGGTCAAACGCCGTGCGTTGCCTTGGGGTGCTTGCGCTTGTCACTGTGGCAAGCCCCACGCTGGCAGCTCCTCAACCCTTTCGGAGCCCTCCATGCACGAATTCCACCTTCCCGACATGACCTGCGGCCACTGCGCCTCTACCGTCAACCTCACACTCAAGCTGGTCGACCCGGCGTGCGAGGTTTCTGTTGACGTCGCCAGCCGCAAGGTGCAGGTGAGCAGCCGCGAAGACCGTGCGGCGCTGGTCGAGGCGCTGACGGAATCGGGCTACCCACCCGCGGCCTGACCGTCGGTCGGCCAGGCCCGAGCCGGCACTTGACCTTCCCACGGGGTGAAGCTTCAAGCTTCACCCCGTTGCGCATTCTTCGGAGATTCCCATGTCCACGCTCATGAACATCGGCCAGGCGGCTGCCGCAGCCGGCGTGTCGCCCAAGATGATTCGCCACTACGAATTGATCGGTCTGTTGCCCGAGGCCGACCGCAACGAATCGGGGTATCGCCTCTACAGTGAGCGCGAGGTATCAGTGCTCCGCTTCATCGGGCGTTCGCGCCACCTGGGCTTCTCGATCCCCCAGATCGCCGAGCTCATCGGACTGTGGAGCGACTCGGCGCGCTCCAGCCGCGAAGTCAAAACGGTGGCCGAACACCACCTCGCCAGCCTCGACGAGAAGCGGCGCGAGATCGAGCAGATGATGGCCGGCCTGTCTGAACTGGTGCAGGCTTGCCCGGGCGATGACCACCCCCACTGCGCCATCCTGGACACGCTGTCGCAGCACAGCCTGGACAAACACCAACCGCGGCACCGGCCGAAACTCAAGAAGGGCAACGCCAAGGACAGTGAGCAAGCCGCAACGGGCTCGGGTCACATCGATCTGATGGCCTGGATGCGCGGCGTGCACGTACACCACGGCGCTCACTAAGCGTTACATCGCCGGACAGTCAACCGGCAACGAATCCATGCCGACGCGTCGCGCGGCGCCAGCGTGATGCACCTTGCGGTGGATGCCGCTTCCCGAGACCATGGCGATGACGGAGCCATCGCGAGCGGCCACACTATTCAGTGACCTGTAGACCGCAGCAGTGGCCGATCGCCTGGGCTCTGTGTAGGGCGTCGGCTCAAGCGAGCGCGCCGTGTGCAAGAGCCAGGGTGCACAGGACAAGTCCCAAAGGCGGCACACGGATTGCCCAGAGGGCCGTGCATTCGACCCCTCCGCATGATGAGCCGCCTCGTCAGCTTCGAAAAATCGTTCTTTGAACGACCCCCTGTTCCCAAGGCACCCCCGCAGAGGAGCCGCTGGGCCGCGAGACTGCAAGCGTTACGGCACTTGTGGTGGCGTCGTGTGGTGCTGGCTGTGGCGCTTGGGGTGTTCTTGCCAGTGGTCAGTGCCACCATGGCCTGTCAGATCGACTGCGTGTTTTCAGCGCTCCACCCTGCGGACACCACCGCAGGTCAGTCGACGTTACACGTGGCCACCGGGCACGAGACCGTGGATGCCGGTTTTGATGAACATTCGCAACATCTTGGGCCCTGCCACTTGGGCTTCATGACCTCGGTCGCCAGTGACACCCGTGAGGACCTGGCTCAAGCCCCCCGCTTTTGGCACCTGATGCCTTCGGCTCTGGTCCGTTCGTGTGTCTGGCCGCCGCCGCGGCACCCGCCACGAACCTGATCTATCCCCAATCCACCTCATTTCGCCCTCGGGCGAAGCCCTCTTCGCGCGCAGCGAGCGCGCGGAAACCGAACTTCGGGAAACAAGGAGATTGTCATGGCCCACGAGATTCACCAAGCCTGCGTCGATGCGTGCAACACCTGCGCCGACGCCTGCGACCACTGCGCTGCCGCCTGCCTGCAGGAACCCGACATCAAGATGATGGCCCGCTGCATTGCGCTGGACATGGACTGCGCGGCCATCTGCCGCATGGCCGCCGGCTACATGGCACGCCGCAGCGAGTTCGCCAAGTCCTTGTGTCAGTTGTGCGCCGAGGTTTGTCAGGCCTGCGGCGATGAGTGCGCGAAGCATCAGCAAGAGCATTGCCAAGCTTGCGCCAAAGCATGCCAGCAGTGCGCCGACGAGTGCCGCCGCATGGCCAACTGAACCGGTGATGCGGATCGTCGCCTCTCGCGACTGCGACGAATGCCGCTTGCAAGTGCGTAAGAAGGGAGTCCTCGCCGGTGCAGCCGTGCGGGGGCTCCCATGATGCGCTCGACGTGACCCGAACACTGGGGCTTGACATTCCCATGGGGGGAAGCTTCATGCTTCGAATTAGCTACAAGTCGTATCCACCCGTGTGCCCGGAGGGAGAGAGCTTGCGGAAGCACCTGCAGTAGCGATCTGATGTCATTTTTCACATTCTTGGGAGCCATGTCGATGAGTACGCCCAACCGTCAGCACCATGACGATCATCACCATCACGCTGGTCACGAGACAGCGCATGCGCCTTCCGCGCCCTCATCCAGCGCTGGACTCAAGGATCCGGTGTGCGGGATGAAGGTCGATGAAAGTTCGAGTTTCCACGTCGAGCACAACGGTCGCCCCTACTATTTCTGCAGCTCGAAGTGCCTGAGTCGCTTCTCTGCGGAACCGGCGAAGTACGTTGGCCCGGTCGCTTCACCGACAGCAGACGCTCAACAGGCCGAGCAGGATGTACCGCCGCCAACGGACGGGACCATCTACACCTGCCCCATGCACCCCGAGATTCGCCGGGATGCGCCGGGTGCCTGCCCGATTTGCGGCATGTCGCTTGAGCCGCTGATCCCTGAGCTGGAAGCCGACGACAACCCCGAACTGCGCGACTTCGCGCGGCGCTTCTGGTGGACCCTTCCTCTGACCGCGGCGGTTTTCGTGCTCGGCATGTTCGGCCATCGCCTCCAGTGGTTCGACATGGTGACGCAGAGTTGGATCGAGCTGGTGCTCTCAATCCCCATCGTGCTCTGGGCGGGTTGGCCCTTCTTCGCGAGGGGGTGGCAGTCGCTGAGCAACCGCAGCCCCAACATGTGGACGTTGATCGCGCTGGGCACCGGTGCCGCCTTTGTCTACAGCGTGATCGCGACGGTCGCGCCAGGCGTCTTCCCGGAGTCTTTCATTTCAATGGGTCGTGTGGCGGTCTATTTCGAGGCGGCCGCGGTGATCATTTCGCTCACGCTGCTGGGGCAGATCCTGGAACTCAAGGCACGTTCGCAGACCTCAGCGGCCATCAAGTCCTTGCTGGGACTGGCCCCCAAGACGGCCCGACGCGTTCGCACCGACGGCACCGAGGAGGACGTCCCCCTCGCGCATGTGCACGTGGGCGATCTGTTGCGCGTGCGCCCGGGCGAAAAGGTGCCCGTGGACGGCGTCGTCACCGAAGGCAGCAGTGCCGTCGACGAGTCCATGCTCACGGGAGAACCGATTCCGGTGACCAAGCGGGCTGGCGACAAGGTCATTGGTGCCACGCTCAATACCAGCGGCGCCTTGATGATGCGCTCCGAACGGGTCGGCTCGACCACCATGCTGTCGCAGATCGTGCAGATGGTCGCTCAGGCACAGCGCTCCAAGGCGCCAATGCAACGCATGGCCGATGTCGTCGCGGGGTACTTCGTGGTGACGGTGGTTCTGATCGCCCTGGCCACCTTGCTCGTCTGGGGCCTGTTCGGTCCCGAGCCGCGCTGGGTCTTTGGCCTGATCAATGCGGTGGCCGTGCTGATCATCGCCTGCCCCTGCGCCCTCGGCCTGGCCACGCCCATGTCCATCATGGTGGCGTCGGGCAAGGCGGCCACACGCGGTGTGCTGTTCCGAGATGCCGCCGCCATCGAGAACCTGCGCAAGGTCGACACGCTGATCATCGACAAGACCGGCACGCTCACCGAGGGACGTCCCGCCTTCGATCAGTCGATCGGCATCGAAGGCCTCAGTGCCGACGAGGTCCTGCGCCTGGCGGCCAGTCTCGACCAGGGCAGCGAGCACCCTTTGGCCGACGCCATCGTGCACGCGGCCCGCGAGCGAGGCCTCGCGCTGGACAAGCCTGAAGCCTTCGAATCGAGCTCAGGCATTGGCGTTCGAGGGGTGGTGGCGGGTCGCCGGCTGGCGCTGGGCAACACGGCGCTCATGGAGCAACTGGGCGTGTCTGTCGACGAGCTCACCGCCGAGGCCGAATCCTGGCGCTCGCGCGGCGCCAGCGTGATGCACCTGGCGGTGGACGACAAGCTCGTTGGGCTGCTGGCCGTGTCCGATCCCGTCAAGGCCTCAACCCCGGAAGCGCTGTCCCTCCTCAAATCGGCGGGGCTTCGGATCGTGATGGCCACCGGCGATGGCTTGACCACCGCCCGCTCGGTCGGCGAACGCCTCGGCATCGATGAGATTCATGGCGAGGTCAAGCCCCAAGACAAGCTGCGCCTGGTGGAACGCCTGCAGGCCGAAGGCCGCGTGGTGGCGATGGCGGGGGACGGCATCAACGACGCCCCTGCCCTGGCGCGGGCCGACGTGGGCATTGCCATGGGAACCGGGACGGACGTGGCCATGAACAGCGCGCAGATCACGCTGGTCAAGGGCGACTTGCGTGGCATCGCCGTGGCCCACAGCCTTTCTGAAGATACGGTGGCCAACATGAAGCAGAACCTGCTGTTCGCATTCTTCTACAACGCCCTCGGGGTGCCCGTGGCTGCCGGCGTTCTGTACCCCCTGACCGGCTGGTTGCTCTCGCCGCTGATTGCGGCACTGGCCATGAGCCTGAGCTCGGCGTCTGTGATCGCCAATGCCCTGCGGCTGCGCGCCGGCCGCTGACCCGCGGTGCGAGGCACGTTGCGGCTCATGGCGTGCGAGCTCGTGCAGCACCTGACCCCCGGCCACGCATCAGGCGAAACACCACCGGCACCACGAACAGCGACAGCAAGGGTGCGCTGATCATGCCCCCCACCATGGGCGCTGCGATGCGCTGCATCACCTCGCTGCCTGTGCCGCTGCTCCACAGGATGGGCAACAGCCCCGCCACGATGGTGGCCACGGTCATGGCCTTGGGTCGCACGCGCAGCACCGCGCCCTCTCGGATCGCGTCCAGCAGCGCGGCGGCGTCGGCTTCACCCCGGGCGAGGCGCGCTTCCCAGGCCTGCTTGAGGTAGACCAGCATGATCACGCCGAATTCGGCCGCCACCCCCGCCAGTGCAATGAACCCCACCACGCTGGCCACCGACAGGTGGTGGCCCAGCGCCCAGAGCAGCCAGATACCGCCGATGAGCGCAAATGGCAGCGTGGCCATGATGAGCAAGGCCTCGTCCAGGCGGCGGAACGTCATGTACAGCAATACGAAGATGATGAGCAGGGTGAACGGCACCACCACCTTGAGCCGGGCGCTGGCGCGTTCCAGGAACTCGAACTGCCCTGACCAGGACACCGAGTAGCCCGCCGGGAGCGCGACGCGTTCGGCCACCGCCCGCTGCATGTCGAGCACCGCGCCGCGCAGATCGCGGTCGCGCACGTCCACGTAGACGAAGCCCGCCAGCCGGCCGTTTTCGCTGCGCAGCATGGGCGGGCCGTCGCTGATGCGCAGGTCGGCCACGTCGTCGAGCACCAGGCGCTGGCCGCCGGGCGCGAGGATGGGCAGCGCACGCAGCGCCGGCATCGAGTCGCGCAGCTCGCGCGGGTAACGCAGGTTGATGCTGAAGCGCTGCAGCCCTTCCACCGTCTCGCCGATCACCATGCCGCCCACGGCACTCTCGACGATGGCCTGCACGTCGGCGATGTTCAGGCCGTAGCGCGCCGCCGCGTCGCGCTGGATGTCGACGTCGATGTAGCGTCCCCCCGTCAGCCGCTCGGCCAGCGCGCTGCTCACGCCCTCCACGCCTTTCACCGCGCGCTCGATCTCCCCCGTCAGTCGGTCGATGACCGCAAGGTCGGGGCCGGCCACCTTCACGCCCACCGGGCTCTTGATGCCGGTGGCCAGCATGTCGATGCGGTTGCGGATCGGCGGTACCCAGATGTTGGAGAGGCCGGGCACGCGCACCGTGCGGTCCAGCTCGTCCACCAGGCGATCGGGTGTCATGCCCTCACGCCATTGGTCCCGGGGTTTGAACTGGATGGTGGTCTCGAACATCTCCAGCGGCGCCGGGTCGGTGGCGGTGTCGGCGCGGCCCGCCTTGCCATACACGCTCTGGACTTCGGGGATCGATTTGATTAGCCTGTCCGTCTGCTGCAGCAACTCGCTCGCCTTGGCGGCGGACAAGCCAGGCAAGGCGGTGGGCATGTAGAGCAGGTCGCCTTCGTCCAGCGGCGGCATGAACTCGCTGCCGATGCGCTGCAAGGGCCACAGGCTGGCGAGCAGCAGCAGCACGGTCACCATCAGCGTGGCTCTGGGCCAGGCCAGCACCGCGTCGAGAACGGGCCGGTAGATCGCGATCAGCCAGCGGTTGATGGGATTGCCCTGTTCGGGGGGGATGCGCCCGCGGATCAGGTAGCCCATGAGCACCGGGATGAGCGTGACCGCGAGCCCCGCCGACGCCGCCATGGCATAGGTCTTGGTGTACGCCAGCGGCGAGAACAGCCGCCCCTCCTGCGCCTGCAGGCTGAACACGGGGATGAAGCTCAGCGTGATGATGAGCAGCGAGAAAAACAGCGCGGGCCCTACCTCGGCCGCGGCCTCGCCGATCAATCGCCATCGGGGCTCACCGGCCAGCGTCTGGCCGGGGTGGTCGTGGGCCCAGCGCTCCAGGCGCTTGTGGGCGTTCTCGACCATGACGATGGCCGCATCCACCATGGCGCCGATGGCGATGGCGATGCCGCCGAGCGACATCACATTGGCGTTGACGCCTTGCTGCTGCATGACGATGAAGGCCACGAGCACACCCAGCGGCAGCGTGACGATGGCCACCAGCGCGCTGCGCAGGTGGAACAGGAAGGCCAGGCACACCAGCCCCACGACCACGAATTCCTCGATCAGCTTGGTCCGCAGGTTGTGCACCGCGCGCTCGATCAGGCCGGAGCGGTCGTACACGGGCACGATTTCAACGCCGGCAGGCAAGGCGCGCTGCAAGCCGCTGAGCTTGGCTTTCACCGCGTCGATGGTGTTCAGCGCGTTCTTGCCCGAGCGCATCACGATCACGCCCCCGACGGCCTCGCCTTCCCCGTTGAGTTCGCCGATGCCGCGGCGCATCTCCGGCCCGATTTGCACGCGTGCCACGTCACCCAGGCGCACCGACACGCCCGCGGGCGTGGTGAGCAAGGGGATGGCACGGAAGTCCTCCAGCGATTTCAGGTAGCCGCTGGCGCGCACGGCGTACTCGGCTTCGCCGAGTTCCAGCACGGAGCCGCCCGCCTCCTGGTTGGCTCGGCCCACGGCTTCTCGCACCTGTTGCAGGGTGATCCGGTAGGCCGCCAGCCGGTCCGGATCGAGAACGATCTGGTACTGCCGCACCATGCCCCCCACGCTGGCGACCTCGGCCACGTCCGGAACGGTCTTCAATTCAAAGCGCAGGAACCAGTCTTGCAGCGCGCGAAGCTGCGCCACATCCTGCTGGCCGCTGCGATCGATCAGCGCGTACTGGTAGATCCAGCCCACGCCGGTGGCGTCCGGGCCGATGGAGGAGCGCGCGGCGGCCGGCAATCGCGCCTGCACCTGGTTGAGGTACTCCAGCACGCGCGATCGGGCCCAGTACAGGTCGACCCCATCGTCGAACAGCACGTAGACGAAGCTGTCGCCGAACATCGAGAACCCGCGCACCGCCCGGGCCCCGGGCACCGACAGCATGGTGGTGGTCAGCGGGTAGGTGACCTGGTTCTCCACGATCTGGGGCGCCTGCCCAGGCCAACTGGTGCGGATGATGACCTGGGTGTCCGACAGATCGGGCAGCGCATCGAGCGCTGTGCGCTGCACCGCCAACACGCCCCAGGCGGCCACGATCACCGTGGCAATGAGCACCAGGAACCGGTTGGCGATGCTCCAGCGAATGAGTGCGGCGATCATCGCGGCTCTCCCGCTGGCACCCGCTCCAGGCGCGTGATCTGCGGCACATCGCCGTCCTGCAGGCGGAACTCGACGCGCACCCGCTCTCCGACCTTCAGATCGCGGGGCAGCGACCCACCCGGCGGCAACTGAAACCCCATGACCATCGCGGGCCACTGCAGCGAAGCGATCGGCGGATGGTCCAGCGTCAGCGTCTCGCCCTTCATCTCGGTGATGGTGGCCTCGGTTCGATGGGTGGTCGCGGGCGGTGCGGCGGGCGACGGGCTCGCCGGGGTCGTCTCCGGGTTCAGGCGTGCCTCGAGGCCGCGCAGGCTCGCCTCGGAGTCGATCAGGAACTGGCCCGAGCGCACCACGCGCTGACCCAGTTGCAGGCCGGCGGTGATTTCGGCCTGATCGCCCACCTCCTGCCCGACCTGGACCTCCACCGGCCGGAAGCGCCCCCCCTCCTCCGCCAGCATCACCACGCTGCGCCGCCCGGTGCGGATCACCGCATCACTGGGCACGAGCAGACGTTCTTCCAGGCTCGGGCGAGCCAGGCGCATCTGCACCAACATGCCGGGCACCAGGCGCCCTCCGGCGTTGTCCAGCTCCAGCCGTGCCTTCAGGGTGCGCGTAGCAGGGTCCACCGCCGGCAACCATGCCTGCAGGTGCCCCTCGAACACCTGTCCGGGCAGGGCCGGGCTGGTCACGCTGACCGCCAGGCCGGCTTGAAGCCCGCTGCTCTGGCTTTCGGGCACGTCGGCCTCGGCCCACACACGAGCGGTTCCCTGGATGCGCAGCAGCGGCATGCCGGGTGTCACCGTCGCGCCCTCGCGCACCTGCAATTCGGTGAGCAGCCCGGACTGCGGCGCGTGCAAGGTGAAGCGTGGCTGCAGGCGGCGCCCTTGCACCACGCTGGCCACTTGCGCGTCGCTCATGCCCGACTGGCGCATGCGCTGAAGCGCCGCCTCACGCAAGGCATCCAGCCCCTCTGCGGACACGCGCGCCAGCGCAAGGTAGTCCTCCTGCGCCGCCACCCAGTCGGGCACGTACACGTCCAGCAAGGGCGCGCCCCGCGCCACGCGGTCGAAGGTGGCGCGCACGTGCAGCTTCTCCACGAAACCCATGGCGCGGCTGCTCACCACCGTCTGGTCGCGCTCGTTCCAGGCGATGTTGCCCACGGCCACGACCTCGGCATCGAGCCGACCCTGCTCCACCAGGGCCGTCCGCATGCCCAGGTTCTGCTGCATGCGCGGGCTCACCGCGATGCTTGCGCTGTCGCTCCCTTCGGCGCCTGGCCCGCCGGCGTATCGCGGCACCAGCATCATGTCCATGAAGGGCGATTTGCCGGGCGCATCGAAGTTCTTGCCCGGCACCATGGGGTCGTGGTAGTTGAGGATGCGCCGCCCTGTGGCGGGGTCCACATCGCCGGCCTTGAGGCCATCGCGGATGTGCCGGCGCGTGGCTTCCTCGCCTTGGGGAATGCCCCATCTCGACGGGTCCACCACCGCGGGCGGCGCGGATGAAGCAGTCGCGATCGGCGAGGCGCCCGTGTCCGAGGCCTGCCCCTGGCGTCTGCCAGCATCCACCCCCAGTTTCCAGGCGCCAAAGGCGACAACCACCATCAACAGAACCGTGACCAGCACCCGCCACCGCTTTGGGTTGAAGTACGTGCTCATCGCTCACCTCGCGTCGGTGGGTTCATGCTCAGGGCTTTGGTCGCCGACAGCGCCTCCAGTGCCGCCCAGGGGCGTGCCACGCTCAGTTCCATCTCGATGCGTTCCAGGGCCAGCACCAGACGTGTCTGGCGTGCTTCCAGCACAGCGCTCAACGGCGCGGCGCCCGATCGATAGGCCGCGAGCGCCAGATCGACCCGTTGCCGGGCCAAGGGCAGACGCTCGCGGTCGATCAACTCGCGCTGTGCCAGCGCGGCCAGACCGTCCTGCTGCCAAGTGGCGATCTGCTGGCGCCGGCTGCGCTGCGCCTCCTGCCACTCGGCTTCCATGGCATCGGCCTGTGCCAGGCTGGCTGCCAGTTCGCGGTCCTGGCGCCGGCCTCGGTTGCTGGTGAGCGGTATCGACACCGCCACGGACAACATGTCCGAGTACGCCGAACCGCGCTGGCTCAACATGAGCTCCACGCCCCAATCGGGGTCGCGTTCCTCTCGCGCCACCGCGGCCACGGCGCGGGCCACCTCCACGCGGCCTTGCAAAGCCCTCAGTTCGGGGTGCTGACCCAGCGCCGTCTCCAGCGCCGGCCAGGTCTCGCGGCGCCACAAGGCGGTGGGTGGCTCGGCCAGCGGCTGCTCCGGTGCCAGGCCGGTCCAGCGAGACAGGGCGTTGCGGGCCGTGACCAGCTCGGCATGCCCTTTCAAGCGGTCCTGCTCCAGCTTCCACAGCGCGTCGCGAGCGGCCACCCAGTCGATGGGTGATCCCTTGCCGCCGCGCACCGCCGCCTCGGCGGCCTGCACCTGCAGTCGTGCCTCGGCCAACTGTTCGTCCAGCAGCACCAGGCGCTGCTCCGCTGCCCGGCGTTCGAACCAGGCCACCGTGGTGTCACGCTGCAACTCGCTTGCCTGCCATTGGCGCAGCACCCCGGTGGCTTGGGCCTCCAGTTCGAAGCGCCGTGCACGCGCCTCGCGCTTGCGCTGGCTGGGCAAGGCCTGCATCAGGCCGATGGAGCGCATGGTCATGAAGTCGCGCGTCGTGCTCCAGCGGTCGGGCCCGTTCACGGGCAGGTTGTCCAGCGAGAGCCGCAACACGGGATCGGGCCGCTGGCCTGCGACCACCGCGGTCTCTCGGGCGGCCAAGGCATTGGCCTCGGTGGCCTTGAGCGCCTGTGACCGCTGCCATGCGGCCGCCACGGCGGCGGGTACATCGAGAGCGTCAGCCCCTTGGGCGGTGGACGCGATGGGCGCCAGCAGGCTCGCTGCCAGCAAGATGGCCGAGCGCGCGCGCATGCGCCCCAGCCTGCAAAGTGAAAACATGGAACACCTCCTGAACCAGCAAGACCGGGGTTGGCCCGGTCAACGCAATCACCCGCCATCGAAACGAAGTCTCTGGCGGGTGGGCTGGATTCAGCGGGGGGTGGGCGGTCGCCAGATGGCGAAGCGGTTGACCGAGACCATGAGCATCCCGGCCCGCGGAGGGTGTTCCGCGTGACGTGCAGGGGGCGCAACGCCAAGGTCCATCGGCATCAAGGTCACCGATGAGGTGCCGCACTTGACGCCGCTCTTGCATGGCTGACCCGTCTCGAGAAAAGTCGCCACGTCGTTGCAGCAATCGGCCATCGGCTCGGCGCTGACCTCATCGGCCGTCTGTGAGTCGCTGCCCGACACCGCCATGGCCATGGCTTCCATGGGGCATGGCTCGGGCACGGCGCCCAGGCCAGCCCAAGTCTGCATCGGCAGAGCCAGGCACATCAGCAGGACGATCAGCTTGCGCATGCGTGCGATTCTAGGCTCGGCCCTAACAGGCGCCAAGTTCAGCTGCGAACGTCTTTGAGCAGGCCGAGACTTGGAGCGATGGCGCGACACTGATGGAATGCTGGATGAATGGTGAATCCCGGACTCCATTCTCGGGCTCTTGCCACTTCTTCAACAATCAGCGACGCCAGCGGTCGCGGCTGATTTGAGAGACGAAACCTCAATCTTTACAAGCACTTCCCATGTCTCAAGAGAACCAAACCAACCCGAACCATGTGCACGACGACCGTGATCACGGCCCCGGTGGGCATGCCCATGGCGGTGTGTTTGGCGCAAACACCGAAGCGATTTTCGCTTTGCTGTGCGGCGCAATGCTCGGCTTGGGCGTGCTGTTGGAAAGGTTCGCTCCCAGCACCCCTACCTGGGGACCGCTGGCCTTATACCTCTGCGCTTACTTCTTCGGCGGCTTCTACACCTCTCGGGAGGCCATTTCCAAATTGCGTCAAAGGCGCTTCGAGATTGACACTCTGATGCTGGTGGCAGCCGCAGGTGCCGCGGCACTCGGTTCCTGGGCAGAGGGCTCGTTGTTGCTGTTCCTGTTTAGCCTTGGCCATGCCTTGGAGAACTACGCCATGGGCAGGGCCAAGCGTGCCATCGAAGCGTTGGCCGAACTGGCACCCGAGACGGCCACGGTGCGACGTGATGGCCGGACGCAAGACATCGCCGTCAGCGATCTTGTCGTGGGAGACATCGTTCTCGTGCGCCCAAATGAGCGCCTACCGGCGGATGGTTTTATCTTGGTGGGCAGCAGCAGCCTCGACCAGGCACCGGTCACCGGAGAAAGCATCGCCGTGGACAAGCACCCCGTTACCGACGCCGCGGCGGCTCGCTTGAGACCGGATGGTATCGACGCAGCATCGCGCGTATTCTCCGGGACCATCAATGGCAGCAATGCCATCGAGATCGAGGTGACGCGTCGCTCCTCGGATTCGACGTTGGCACGCGTGGTGAAGTTGGTAAGCGAAGCGGAAACACGCCAATCGGCCACACAACGCTTTACCGACAAGTTTGAACGATTCTTCGTCCCGACGGTGCTTGCCCTCGCCTTTGTCTTGCTGTTCGCGTGGGTGGTGGTAGACGAACCCTTCCGAGACAGCTTCTATCGCGCGATGGCCGTACTGGTGGCGGCTAGCCCGTGTGCGCTGGCTATTGCCACGCCCAGCGCCGTGCTGTCTGGCATAGCGCGTGCCGCCCGAGGTGGTGTGCTCGTCAAAGGCGGGGCGCCGCTTGAAGCGCTTGGCTCGCTCAACGCCATGGCCTTCGACAAGACGGGAACGCTCACAGAAGGCCGTCCGCGGATCACCGATGTAATCCCCCTCGAGGGTACCGACGAGACCGAGCTGCTCAGCGTGGCGGTGGCGGTGGAGTCCTTGAGCGATCATCCGCTGGCGGCCGCCATCGCCCGCGACGGGCGAAAACGCCTGACCGATCAAACCCTGGCAGAAGCCGACAACCTGGAGGATCTGATTGGCCGCGGCGTCAAGGCGCGTCTGAATAGTCAACCTGTCTGGATCGGCAAGGCCGAGATGTTCGGCAGCGACGGTGTGCCGCCCCTGGGGGCGGCAGCCATCGCGGCGATTCGTCGATTGCGGGATACTGGGCGCACCAGCATGGTGGTGAGACAGGGCGAGCGCGATCTGGGCGCGATCGGACTGATGGACACGCCGCGCGCAGGCGCCTCCCTGACTCTGCAACAACTGCGTGATATCGGCATCAACCGAATGATCATGATTTCGGGCGACCATCAGAGGGTGGCCGATGCGGTCGCCAAACAAGTGGGACTCGACGAGGCTTGGGGTGACCTCATGCCCGAGGACAAGGTGGCCGCCATCCGCAAGCTGCGCAATCAGACCCAAGTGGCCATGGTGGGAGACGGCGTGAATGACGCGCCCGCCATGGCCAACGCGACGGTCGGCATCGCCATGGGGGCGGCGGGCTCGGACGTTGCGCTAGAGACGGCCGATGTCGCCCTGATGGGCGACAAGCTGGAGATGCTTCCATTTGCCGTGGGGCTAAGCCGCCACACCCGAGCCATCATCCGCCAGAACATCTTCGTAAGCCTCGGCATTGTCGCCTTCCTGGTACCAGCCACCATAGTGGGCCTGGGGATCGGTCCGGCCGTCGCAATACACGAAGGCTCCACCGTTCTGGTGGTCGTCAATGCCTTGCGTTTGCTGACCTACAGGAAGCCGAAAGAGCTTGTAGTTAGCAAGGCGGCGGCAGACTGAATCACACCCCGCCTCGGCTTAGACCGGCTGCTGTGCCGGCATCTGCCCCGCTGCAAGGGACGATTGGGCCAAGCGCTCCTCTTCCTCATCACGTCGGTAAGCCAAGCGGTAGAGAATCGGCAAGACCAGCAAGGTCAAGGCTGTCGACGACAGGATGCCGCCAATCACCACGGTCGCCAGCGGTCGCTGCACTTCAGCACCGGTGCCCGTCGCAATGGCCATGGGAACGAAGCCCAGCGACGCCACCAATGCGGTCATCAGCACAGGCCGAAGCCGCGTGAGCGCACCCTCGACGATGGCTTGGTCGAGCGTTGCACCACCCTCGCGGAGGTTGCGGATGAACGAGATCATCACCAACCCGTTGAGCACCGCCACGCCGGATAAGGCGATGAAGCCCACCGCTGCTGAGATCGACAACGGAATACCGCGCATCCACAGCGCCAAGATGCCCCCTGTCAAGGCAAAAGGAATGCCTGTGAACACAATGAGACCATCTCGCACGTTGCCGAACATGGCGAACAACAATGTGAACACCAGCAGCAGCGCCACCGGCACCACGATCTGCAGGCGCTGCGTCGCCGACTGCAGGTTCTCGAACTGGCCACCCCAAGTCGTCCAGTAACCCGGCGGGACAGTGACACGCTCCTGCAGCGCCGCACTGGCCTCTTCCACAAACGAACCCATGTCGCGCCCCCGCACGTTGCTGCTCACCACGATGCGGCGCTTGCCATCCTCTCGGCTCACTTGGTTGGGGCCCGGTGCCAGCTCCAGCGTCGCCAGCTCGGACAAAGGGATGAAGGATGCACGCGAACCGCCATCCGGCTGCTGCGTGACAGTTGGCAACGTCACTGGAAGGCGCCGGATCGACTCGATATCTGAGCGCATGCGTTCGGGCAAACGAACAACGATATCGAATCGACGGTCGCCTTCGAACAGGGTGCCCGCGTTGCGGCCGCCGATGGCAGTGGAAATGGTGTCCTGAATGTCGCTGACGTTGACGCCGTATCGTGCCGCCTTTTCGCGATCGATCTTGATGGATAGCACCGGAAGTCCCGTGGTCTGCTCGACATTGACCTCGCTCGCTCCATCGATGGACCCCAGCACCTCGGCGATTTGTTGTGCGGTCTTGTTCAGCACGTCCATGTCGTCGCCGAACACCTTGACGGCCACGTCGGCACGCACCCCGGAGATCAATTCGTTGAAGCGCAACTGGATCGGCTGGGAGAACTCGTAGTTGTTGCCTGGAAGTTCGGCCACCCGCTCCTGCACCGCTTCAACCAGCTGTTGGCGCGTGCGCTGCGGTCTGGGCCATTCGCTCTCGGGTTTCAACATCACATAGGCGTCCGAGATGTTGGGCGGCATTGGGTCCGAGGCGATTTCCGCTGTGCCCGTGCGCGCGAAGATGCGCTCGATCTCGGGAAACTCCGCCTTGAGCGTGCGCTCGAGCTGCTGCTGCATCTGAACGGATTGCGACAGACTGGTCCCCGGGATGCGCAGCGCCTGGATCGCGAAGTCACCTTCGTTCAGGTTGGGAATGAACTCGCTGCCCAGGCGCGTGGCCAGAAGGCCGGACAGCAGCACCGCCGCACCTGCCGCGGTGAGCACCACAGCCTTGGCTCCCATGGCCCGCTGGAGCAGGGGATGGTAGGCGCGACGAGCCCAGGCCATCACGCGGTTTTCCTTCTCGCCCACTTTGTTGCCGATGAACAAAGCCACGGCGGCGGGAATGAAGGTGATGGACAGGATCATGGCGCCGAGCAACGCGATCACGACGGTGAGCGCCATCGGGTGGAACATCTTGCCCTCCACGCCCGTCAGCGCAAAGATGGGCAAATAAACCACCATGATGATCAGTTGCCCGTAGAGCAACGGACGGCGCGCTTCGTGGGACGCAGCAAACACCTCGTGGAAGCGCTCGGATCGCGTCAAAGGCCGGCCCAGGCGCTCCTGCGCATGCGAGAGCCTGCGAACGCAGTTCTCGACAATCACCACCGCGCCGTCGACGATGATGCCGAAGTCGAGTGCGCCCAGGCTCATCAGGTTCGCGCTCACCTTCTGGCTCACCATCCCGGTGAACGTGAACAGCATGGACAAGGGAATGACCATTGCAGTCAACAGGGCTGCGCGGATGTTGCCAAGGAACAGGAACAGCACCACGATGACGAGCACTGCGCCCTCGAACAGGTTCTTCTTGACCGTGGCGATGGCTTTGTCCACGAGAACCGTGCGATCGTAGACAGTGATGGCATGCACACCGTCGGGAAGGTTGCGGTTGATCTCCTCCATCTTCAAGGCCACCGCCTGCGCCACGGTGCGGCTGTTCTCACCAATGAGCATGAACACCGTACCCAACACCACCTCGCGACCGTTGTCGGTGGCGGCCCCGGTCCTCAGGTCCTGGCCAATCTCGACCTCGGCCACATCGCGAATGCGCACGGGCGTACCTCCGCTGTTCGCGAGAACAACGTTGCGCAAGTCGTCAAGGTTGGCCGCTTGGCCGGGAGCACGGATGAGGTACTGCTCGCCGCGCCGCTCAATGTAGCCAGCGCCTACATTGGCATTGTTGCGCTCCAGGGCCTGTACCACGTCGTTTAAGGTCAGTCCATAGGCCAGCAGTCGTTCGGGCAAAGGTGCGACCTGGAACTGGCGCTCATGTCCGCCGATGGAGTTGATCTCGGTCACGCCCGGCACATTGCGCAACTGGGGTTTGATGATCCAGTCCTGGATCACGCGCAGGTCGGTCGCGGAGTAGGACGTGCCGTCGGGCTTGGTCGCGCCCTCCTTCGCCTCCACCGTCCACAAGAAAATTTCACCCAGCCCGGTGGAGATGGGCCCTACGCTAGGGTGGACTCCTTCGGGCAGGGCGCCGATGGCCCCTTGAAGCCGCTCGTTCACCAGTTGGCGGGCGAAGTAGATGTCGGTGCCGTCCTTGAAGATTACGGTGACCTGCGACAAGCCATAGCGCGACAGGGACCGGGTCTGTTGCAAGCCGGGCAGGCCCGCCATGACGGTCTCGATCGGGAAGGTCACGCGCTGCTCGGTCTCCAACGGCGAGTAGCCTGGTGCAGCTGTGTTGATCTGTACCTGGACGTTGGTGATGTCCGGCACGGCGTCGATGGAAAGGCGTTGGTAGTTGTATACCCCGAGGCCGGCCATACCGAGCACGGCGAGCATGACCAGCCACCGATGCTCGATGGCAAAGCGAATGATGCGTTCAAACATGGATGGGCCGCTTTCAATGCGCGTGGGTGGCCGAGCCCTTGCCCTGCTCAGACTTGACGATGAAGCTGCCGTTGGCCGCATACCACTCGCCTGCTTTCATCCCGTCCAGGATTTCTACGCGTTGGCCGTCCGAGCGCCCGACGCGCACGGGACGGGTCTGAAAGCCACCGTCCACGCGAACGAACACCGACGTTTTGTCCTCTACGGTTTGCAGCGCCGCGGAGTCTACCGTCACGGGTGACGCTGTTTCGTTGTCGTTGGTTAGCACCTCCACGGTCACGAAAAGACCGGGTCGCCATGCGCCCTTCGGGTTGCTCAGCTCCACGCGTGCGGGCGCGGTGCGCGTCTGGGCACCGATCAACGATCCCACGAAAGCGATCTTGCCTTCGGCCACCACATCGGCAGTGCTCGCCTTCACACGCACGCGTTCACCCACCAGCACCCGGGGGAGATCGCCGGCGCCCACGCTCATCTCCGCCCACACGGTGGAAAGGTCGGACAACGTGAACACATTGGTGTCCTCACGAACTGCCTCGCCGATGGCGATGTGCTTTTCCACAACCATTGCATCGAAGGGAGCGCGCAGCTCCACGGCCCCCAGCGCGTTCGCGCTAGCCGACGCTCCCAGTGTTTTCAACTTCTGCGACGCATTGGCCACTGCGATCTCAGCTTCGCGCAAGGCTTGCCGTGCTTGGAGAACATCCTGCTCAGGCGAAATCTTCTGCTCCCAAAGCGTTCGCTCACGGTCGTAGGTTGTCTGAGCCAGTTCATGGCGCCGCTGCGCCCCCTGGAGTTCGGAGCGAACTTCGGAAACCGCGCTGCTGGATACCACCGCCAGCACTTGGCCGCGCGTCACCTTCTGCCCCAAGTTCGCACTCACGCTGTCTACGACGCCCGCAGCTCGTGGCACGATGTGTGCAGTCCTGTCTTCATTGAAGCGGATTTCGCCGGGCAGTTGCAGCGTTGCGCGGATCACTTCGGCCGAGCTGCTCTTCATCTCGATGCCGGCGGCGTGGATCTGCTCGTCTGTCATGGCAACTCTCTCGTCGTCGTGAGCAGAACCCGCTTCATCTTCATCCTTGGCTTGCGCGGTGGTGGGCTTCGGCCCCTTTCCTTCAGCGCCGTGTCCATGCCCATCGTCCTGCGCCTCGGTGCTGGCCTGCCCATGGCCATCGTCTTCCCCATGGCCTTCTCCATCCCGAACAATGAATGCTGCGCCAGCTGCCCCCAGCAGCAGAATCGCGACGATGACGAAAAGATGCTTGCGGCTCAGCTTGGTGCTGGGCGATCCGGACGTTGCCATGGCAGTTTCAAGGTTGAAAAGGGTTGTTCCCGAGCAGGCGCGCGACATCCGCCACCGCTCGATGAGAGTCGCCCAATGAAAGCAGGTACTGCGCTCGGGCCTGCAACAGCGTTCGCTGCGCATCGAGCACATCCAAGTACTCGAACTTACCGAGTTCAAAGCCCTGTGTGGCCGCATTGAAGGCCATTTGTGCGGCCGGAAGGATCTCGGCGCGCACGGCCATCACCTCCTGAGACGCGATGTCCAACCGCTGACGCGCGATGGCCAAGTCTGCCCGCAGGCGCAACTCGGTGGCGCGCGCGTCGTCCTCCGACTTGTCGCGACGACGAAGTGCTTCCACGATGTTGCCGCGATTGGTGTCGAACACAGGCAACGGAATCGACACACCGACGATCGCGATCGAGCGCCCTTCCTGCTGGATGCGCTGCATGCCTAGGCTGACGGCGATGTCGGGTGTGCGCTTGGCTTGCTCCAGGTCCGCCAGTGCTCTCAGGCGTTGCGTCTGCAATCTCGCCATGCGCATGGTTGGTGACTGCTCTACACGGGCTTGGAGTTCTTCGATCGGAGGCAGGCTGGGCAGCTGTAGGGCGTTGCCATCCAGGGTATCGAAGGATGCCCCACCCGCCAGCAGCGCACGCAACTCTTGCATCTGAGCGTTCAGTTCAGCTTGCGCTTGCGCCAACTCAAGGCGTACGTTGGCCTCGGCCACCTTCGAGCGCGTCTCTTCCAAAGGAGAAATTTTGCCCGCCTGCACGCGTTTGGAGGCAGCCACGCTGCTCGAGCGAGCAATGTCTAACGACTCTTGCGCCAGCCGAACACGCTCCTGGGACAACAACGTAGCCAGGAAAGCCGCGGTGACATTTGCCTGCAACTGGGCTGACGTCAGTTCGTACTGGGCGCGGGCGGCATGCAATGCCCCCTCTGCTGCAGTGATGCGGGCTGCGCGTTTCCCTCCCAGCTCCAGGGGCTGGCTGAGAGTGACCGTCGTGCGTCGATTGCCGGCACGCAGGTCCTCGACCTCAATGCCAAGCGAAGGATTCTGAAGGGCACCCGCTTGTGACAAGGCGCCCTGCGCAGCTTCCACCTCGCGCAAAGCCCCCGCCAAGGTCGGGCTGTTGTCGAGCGCGGTTCTCCAAGCGGTGCCGAGCGCGAGGGGCAGCAAAGCCGAACTCTGCGCGGGGAAAGGGGTGGGCACCTGATGCCTGGCGGGCTGCGCGTGCGCAGCAGCACCCACCCATGTCGCCAGCACCAAGGTCAGCGACACATACTTGCTGGACATTCAAATCTCCCGAAGACCGGCCTAGTCCAGGCGCTCGGCGTCCATGGACGTGAACAGAGCCGCAGGTCGCGCCTCCCGCAAAGGAAAGAGCGGCCAGCTTGCTCAGTCAAAGATGATCGGCATCAGCGGCGGGTGAGAGGATTCCTGCTGACATAGACGCGGTATTCCTTGCCGGCCAGACTCGCGGGGGCGAACTGCGCGAGATCCCAGGACCGACTGTCGAGTCCATTGAAGGTCCAGGCGAACTTCTGGCCACCGGCCCCTCGGAAGACCACCGTTTCACCGTAGGTGATGTTGGCGAACTTGGTGGTCGACAGATCAATCACGCGCGCGCTGGGCGCTTCGCCGGCGGGTTGGCCGTAGAAAGACTGACCGTTTCGGAAAGTGTCGGCTGCTGCTACTCCAACGAAAGAACTGGCCATCGCAACAGAAAGAGCCGCGAAACGCAGGGAACGGGACGTGTTCAAAGTGAAACCTCTCAGTGGGTCAATGGCCTCAAGACCGAGGCCGTGGCTGCCTCTCGGCACTGACACGCACTTTAGAAAGCTCTCCTCAACAGCTTGAAGATCGGTAAATTACAAATCGATCATGTTGGCTTGTTCGCCACAGATGGAAGCGCCCACCGGCGCAGCACGCAAGATCCTCAGTCGGTTCCGGGGCCGAAGCGCATCACCACCATGCCGATGGCAGTGATGCCTCCAGATGATGAAGCGGTGGGCCGTCCGCCATGCATGCGCGCGATGGCTGCCACGATCGAGAGGCCAAGCCCGTGGTTGCGATCAGCCTGGCAGCGTGAAGAGTCCGCCCTAAAGAATCTATCGAACATGCGAGGCAGTACCTTGGAATCGATGGTGATGCCTTGGTTCTGCACCTGCAACAGCACCTCGTCGGGGGACAGAAGTTGGATCACCACACGCACTGAAGTGCCACGCGTCGCGTATCTCGACGCATTGCTGATCAGGTTGGATAGCGCTCTTTGTAGCAAGGACACATCGAAGGCGCCCGCGGCATCGCCTACTACCTCAAGACTCAAGCCCGCGTCGGCCAGCGCCGCATCATGGTAATCGGCAACCCGGCGGGCAAGCGCCGCAAGGCTGCCGCTCTCAACGCGCCGAGCAACAGCGCCTCTGTCCGCCTGGGACAGGAACAGCATGTCGTGCACGATGCCCGCGATGCGCTGCAGGTCTTCCAGGCTGGATCCCAGAGCTTCCCGCAGTTCTCCAATGTCTTTCGATGAGGACAAGGCCAGCTCGGCACCGCTGGTCAAGGTTGCCAAGGGCGTGAGCAGTTCATGGGCCACATCTGCGTTGAAGCCCTCCAGCTGTTCGTAGGAAGCCTCCAGGCGCCCCAACAAATCGTTGAACTGGACGATCAGGGGGGCGAGTTCTCCCGGTTGATTCGATCCGTCCACGCGACGGTGCAAGCTGTCGGCGGCCAGGGCGTTGATCTGAATCGACAGCTCTCGCAACGGCCTGAGCCCCAGCCAAACCAGCACAAAACCGCCCAATGAGATGAGAAAAACTCCTCCGGAAGCTGCAAGCGCCAATGCCAGAGCGATGCGACGCAGGAGGAGGACGTCCTTGGCGGTATCGAGCGTGAGCTCAACTTGAAAGGGGCGGTGAGCCGCAACGGGAGACACCAGATCGAACTGGATCGCACGCCTGGGTGAGGTGGTCGTTGGGGGCGTGTCCGAATTTTTGTGTGTGAGGCG
>JABAOF010001719.1_pt4 | contig 110617 bp, 94 predicted proteins | sample 7062171 | NCBI WGS metagenome assembly JABAOF01 (sample SAMN14538628, study PRJNA623070) | marine sediment metagenome | biome: marine biome [ENVO:00000428]; feature: marine pelagic biome [ENVO:01000023]; material: deep marine sediment [ENVO:00002113] | place: India: Gulf of Khambhat ... | reverse complement strand
CTGGACCTTCGCGCGGTTGCCGAGGCTGCCAGGTGCTAGGTGTTGCGAGCGCCGGGCGCTTGAGTCTCCACTTTTCGACAGGGTGCGAGGGGGGGAAGAGGAAGCTGGCCGAGATCACTCGCAACGTGTGGAGCAGAGTGGAGTTACACGCCGACGCGATTCGCTGGAGCTGCAAAGGCCCGGTTCCGCAATAGCCGACTCCACGAGACACCCCACGCTGACTGGGTCGTTTTGACCCAGCGTGGACAGATGGTCCCGCTCAACGCTCCGCAGAGTTCGCCCAAGGCACTGTATCACAACAAGTTGCGCGATTGGCAGCTGCGGCACACTCCTTGCCACCCTGGATAGGTAGCTGCAGAGGCTATCGCGACATTCTGTGAACAACGCTGGGGTAACTCGGTGAAGATGAGCGCCGCAGTGGAGAGCCTGACATCACCGCGCCGGAGCGGAGTCGCCGGCGCTGTCGCGACGACGGCAGCCTCCCAGGCGTATCCAGTGGGTACCGAGACCATACTCGTCGTGGATGATGACCTGGTACTTCGCCGCGCCGCGAGGCGGGCGTTGGAGATGTGTGGCTACACGGTCCTGCTGGCGGGCGACGCTGAGGAGGCGCTCGAGGCGTTTCCAGAGGGCCAGTCAGACATCGACCTCGTTATCACCGATGTAGTCATGTCTGGGGTTGGTGGTCGCGAGCTCTACGCGGCGCTGAAGCAACGGTGTGCGGGCGTGAAAGTCTTGTTCACCAGCGGTTACTCGAGCGCCCCACTTGAGGGAGATGTACCCTTTCTGCAGAAACCGTGGACACTCAACGATCTCGCGGTGCGGGTGCGCCAGGTGCTCGACGAAGCGCACAGCTAGTTGGTGGACAGCACGAGTTTCCCTGACCCAAGACGCAGAATCCAGCACCTCACGCCTATGGCGACGTGAACCGCATGCCGGCGAGCGCCATTCTTGGAGTCAGGCCGTGGGCTGCTCCCAGACCTCAGGGCCTCTCACTGCTCGCTGGTCAGCCATTCAAAGCTGCCCAAGGTAGAACTCGGCAAGCCCAGGGTCTTCCTGTTTGATCTTGTTGATCAGCGCATCCTGTTTCCGAATCCGCATCACCGACCGGTGCACCAAGTAGATCGCCAAGACGATCAGACCGATACAGAGAACCAGGAGCGGAACGAGCAGGTGATACGTCTCCAGAAAGACGTAGGAGCGGGAGGTTGCCACCAGGACGGTGATCACAGAAAGTGGCAGGGTGAACACACCGATCCCTGTACGCAAGACGGCGAGTGTGGTCCTCTTCTCGGCTAGTACCAGTTGGATGCGCGAAATGCTTACAGACTCTGACCTGCTGACGGACAGTGCGTCGCTGTCAGTCAGGCTGGCCTCAGATTCCTCTATTCCCTTCATGTCGTGCCCCAAGTTCTGGTCTCCCAATCTGCCGCACCAGGGTAGTGCCGCGGAAGCGGACCGAGCAAGATCTGCTCCCCGCGCCCGAACCGCGATGGCAGACCGGAGCCTGGCTCTCACGCTGCGGCGAGCAGGATGTCCTGAGTGAGCGATTCCATCCCGAGGCACCATAGATCCACTAGGGATTAATGGATAGGGGCAGCTGCCAGACGGCGACGCCTCTGCCACGGGCGTGGGCGTAGACGATCATTTGGGGCGGGGCTCCGGTGAACGCCAGCTGCTGGGTGATCGGTGTTGGGGGAGTGACGCAGGCCGAGTCTCCCTAACACCCACGACCTATGACCCAGGACCTCGGGCCTACGACGCCGGAGCGGCGTGTGTACGATACTCAGTGGGATCGATCACCACATCGAGGACGACGGGACATTGCATCCGTAGGCCCTCTCTGACCGCCTTTTCGAGATCGTCCATGGTCTCCACACGAGCGCTCCACGCGCCAAACGCCTCAGCGACGGCGCGGAAATCGACAGCACCGAAATCGACGCCGCATTTCTCATATCCTCTGTATTCCTGTGCAATTCTGATCAGACTCAGGCTACTGTCATTGTAGACCACGGTGACGAAGTGAATCCCCTCTCTCGTGCACGTCTCGAGCTCGGAGAGCGTCATCCCGAATCCGCCGTCCCCGATCGTGCAGAGCACCGCCCGGTCAGGGAAGAGGAGCTTGGCGGCCATCGCTCCTGGAAAGCCGTAGCTCATGGATGAAAGCCCGTTGGACACGAAGAAGGTCGCTGGCTCGTACGTCTTCCACGCTTGTGAGGTCACGAGCTTGACCGAGCCTACGTCAGTGACGTGGATGGTCTCGCGAGGGAAGAGCTCGCGCAACCGCTGCGTCACCTCATAGGCGGAGAGTCCTCGTTGCGGCCTCCGGGGCGGGCGCAGCGCCCCGCGGAGCTGTTCCCGGAACTGACTCAAATCACCTTGTGACCACTCGCAGGACCCCAAGTCCATTGCGCATAGCGTGGCGAGCACCTCGTTGACGTCGCCGACGCACTCCTGCGATGGCTCGTAGGCACCGGATGCAATCGATACTGGGCTCAAGGAGATGAGTCTCATCGTCTGGTGCCAGAGCTTGTCGGACTCTACAGGGTCGAATCCCACCCCGACGAGGAGGTCGGCGCGACTCAGGAACTCCACGATGACCGCGTCTCCCGCGACCCCTGCGCAGACACCGCAGAACAGCGGGTGATCGTCGGACAGAATGCCCTTTGCCTTTGGTGTGACGAAGACTGGTGCGGCGAGCATTGCGGCGAATCGGTGGACGCTGGCGCGGGACTGTTCGGCGTCGAGAGCGTGTCCCACAATGAGGATGGGCCGTCGCGCCTCGCGGAGCGCCAGGGCAATGCGCTCCACGTCCCCCGCCGATGGCGTGATGCTCGGCTGCACGGCAGGTGCAGGGGCAGCAGCATCGTCTGTGTGGTCTGGCCGTCGCGCGACATCGCTGGGCAGGGCGATGTGGACCGGGCCCATGGGTGGGTGGGTGGCCACACGGTAGGCGTGCATGAGGTTGGCGGCCGTATTCACGCCATCGAGTGCGATGGACAACTTGGTGTATGGTCGGTAGACGGCATTGAGATCCAGGTTCTGGTGAGTGGCATAGGGTCTTGCGGACTCTGCGATGGCTGCGGTGACGGCGATGACGGGCGAGCGATCCAGGTACGCGTTGGCGACGCCCAACGCCATGTTGAGCGCGCCCGGGCCCAGTGTTGATACGCAGACGCCAGGGCGGCGCTGGATCTGACCCGTTACATCGGCCATGAAGGCGGCGGTTGCCTCGTCTCGTGTGAGCACAAACTCGATACCGACCGCTCGGCACGCTTCAACGAAGTCCAGGATCTCACCACCCGGCAACCCAAACATGCGGGTCATGCCGACGTCACGTAGTGTCTGCGCCATGACCTGTGCGCAAGTTGGCATCCCCTGATCCCTCCGCGGGTTAGATGGCGACCTTCCTCTCCGTGTCAAGCAGGCCGAAGCTCCTCGGCATGGTCACCGCTGGACTTCGCCCTCGACCAGATCACGCCAGCGACGACCAATGCAGCCAACAGAGCGCTCCCGCCCAGTGCTAGTTTCGGCTGCGTCATAGCAACCAGCACGAGGATCATCACGTACAGGATCACCACTACCGCAGGCATCCAGGGATAACCCGGCACGCGGTATGGGCGCGGTTCCTGCGGGTGCAGCCGACGGAGTCGGAAGAGGGCGATCAGGATCATGGTATCTACCGAGATCGCCACGAACATCATGAACTGGATGAGGAACTCGAACGAGCGAGTCATCGCCAGCAGGAACACCAACGCGGTGATCAAGACCAGACCGCCCAAGGGCGTACCACCACCCGATACCCCGAGGAGCCCAGCCGGAGCCAGACCTCTGCGTGCCAGGCCATAGGCCACGCGCGGTATGCTGAGGAAGTTCACGTTGATGCTGCTAATCAGTATGACGAGCGCCGTAACGGTGATGAAGGTACGCCCGCTCTCTCCAAAGGCCACCGCCACAGCATCGGCTGCGACGAGTGGTGACCCAGACATTTCAGCGGGCGTGAGCGCACTGAGGAACGCTAGGTTCACCGCGAGGTAGAGCGCGGCAACCCCTACCGCCCCGATAATGAGAATCCTGGGCAGCTTCTTTCCGGGCTCACGGATTTCCTCCGCCATCTTGATGGCGTCTTCCCATCCGTAGTAGGTGAACGAGACGGACAGGTAGGCAAGGGCGAGCCCGAGCAGCAAGCCACGCTCCGGCGGGATCGCTGCCGCGGGCGCCCATCCGGCACCTGACCCTCCCATTAGGCCAGCGCCGATGATGACCAGAATGAGCACGACCTTCACCGCCGTGACGACGTTCTGAAACACGCGGCCCGCCTGGAGTCCCAAGAGGTGCAGCAGGAAGAACCCGACTACCACGACCGCAGCCCAGGCTCGTATGGCCCCCCAACCGGTGAGCAGAATCAGGTACTCGCCGATCACGATGGCCTTGGAAGCGGCCGGAAACCCGCCGCGCGTAGCGATCACTTCGCTCCATCCGGCAACGAAGCCGCCGATCGGGCCAAAAGCCCGCCGCGCGTACGCGAACTTGCCGCCGGCCTCCGGGTACATCGCGGCCATCTCGGAGAAGACCATCGCGGAGACGAGGGCGATGGCGCCGCCTGCGACCCATACCAGCAGGATGACCCACGGGCCGCCGAGGTAACCTGCGATCAGCCCGGGCGTACGAAGGATCCCCACGCCGATGACGAGCCCGATCACGACGGCGAGCCCGTCCCCCACGCCGAGAATCCGCTTGAGTCCGGGGCTGTGGGTGCTTGGCGAAGATCCGCTCAGGGGATGAAGCCGTCCAGTCGGTTCAGCAGCTCCGCTCGGTCGGCAGCGTCCGCGACGCCCACGACCGCCTGTTGCGTATTCACAACCCCGACCAGGCCACGGTAGGGGATCTCCCGGTACAGAACCGTGTGCCCCCTGTGCTCCAGCGCATCCCATTCCCCGGCCAGGGCATTCCAGCGATACGCGGCCGCGGAGCCGGTCGGTGGCAGTGCGACGAAGCCCTGCCAGGTCCGGTCCCCATCGCCGGCGTATTCTGCATAGAGACAGTCGTTGAGCTCCGCAAGCCCAAGGAACCCCTCGCGCTGATACCCCTCGGTGCCGGCGACTTTGCCGTTCTGGGGCAACAGTTCGAGCTCGGGAGGATAGCCCGGACGGCCGGGCAGTGTCCGAGCGATCGACTCAAGGAACGCGCGTCCGCTCGTGGCGGTGAGCGCACCCTGGACCGCGTTCACCTTGACGTACGTGCTGCCTTTCAGCAGCAGAGCCTGGTACGGCGGGGAGACCACCGCCTCGGTCGCCTCCGGCAGCGGCACACCCTTCTGCGAACGCTCCCGGGCGAAAATCCCGAAGGCGTTCAGCGGAGTGCCCATGTCGTAGAGATCGACCGTCACCACCAAGCTCCCTGAGGCAAGATCGCCGGTCATGCAGGTCTGCACGTCGTACTCAACGAACAGCTCGGCGGCGCCATCGATGTACTCCCAGAGGTTCTCGGCGTCATATACCTGCACCTCACCGGCCCGCGTCCAGCCGTCGACTTCCGGGAAGTCGGCTTCCCGTCCGGAGCAGCAAACGAACGAAGCTGACAGGATCAGGACCGTAAGGGACGGCATACGCCGCATTCCGTACACGCCCACCTTGCTCACCTCGATCCGGGCGGCGGCGCGTTGTCGCCGGTTCAATCTCCTTCCGGATGCCATGCTTTACGCCAGCGTGAGCAGGGCGTGCGCCTGGAGCATCTGGGGCGCTATGTCGATTCCGTACGGGCATGCGCCGGTGCAGGGAGCCGTGCAGTCGCTGCAGGCAGAGGCGTTCGCGCCCTCAAGGCCCGCGTACTGCATCATGGCGTACTTCTCGCGTCCCTGCCCCTCGTAATAGTAGGCATATCGCATGATGGTGCTCACCGGCACGGAGTGAGGACAGTCCTCCGCGCATTGGGTGCAGCCGTGACGGCAGTACTGATCGTTCAGGGCCAGTTCGCATTCCCTCAGTACTTGCTCTTCAGCTGGGCTGAGCTCGGTGCCCGAAAGCGAGACAACCTTGTCCACCAGGTCGAAATCGGTGAACGCCACGCACGCGGAGTGCATGTCAGGATTCTGGATAACCCAGTGGATGCTGCCGAGCCGGAGCTGCTCTTCGGTCTGCACCCCGTACCGCTCGGCGAAGGGGCGGGTGCGGTCGTACAGGTCCTTCTGCCGCTGCGCCCGGATTTCCAGCCGCCGCAGGGCCGTCTCCCGGCGGGCTCCCCGGCGAGTGAAGCGCTCTACGTACTGCTCCTGCTGTTCGGTGAGGTTATCGGGATCGAACGGCTCCCAACGGAGAATCCCCGGCGCAGTCTTCATCGCCGTGGTCCCCACGTTGTTGGCCTTGCAGGTTGCCAGAATCCGGTCGGCCTCCTCGTGGTTCAGGAAGTTGTAGACCAACAGCATCACGTCGAAGCGGCCGTCCTCGGCGGCGGCAGTCAGCAGGTCGGTTACGCTGTCCTGCTCGGGACTCTGGGGGCCGTGGTAGGAGAGGCCAGTGAACCGCACCCGCCCCTCTGCCTTCAGGCGGGTGATTGCGGCGTGGAAACCCGAGTGGCTCAGTGATTCGACTGTCACAGGGGCGTGCATGCCGAATGCGTCCACGTAGTCCGTTTGCAGACGCTCGAGGCTCCGGCGAAAGCGATCCAGCAGCGTCGACTCGGTGTCTTCGGCGCGCACGATCAGCTTAGTGGTGATAAAGACCTTCCCACGGTCCATGTGCTGTAGGGCCTCGCCGATGGCGCGCTCGGCGGCTCCATTGCCGTAGCCCTCGGCCGTGTCGAAGTAGTTGACTCCCTTGTCGTATGCGTACCGAACAACGGCGGACTCTCGCAGCGGGACGGTCCCCATGCCGATGTCGGAGACCTGCCAGCCGGTGCGGCCCAGGGTGCGATAGCGCTGGATGCGCACGTTCCCGGGGGCCGGCGTGGGGAACAGTCCACCTCCGGTGCTGGCAGCGGCAGGCGTGGCGCTGGCTCCCAGCGCCGCCCCTCCGGCCAGGGCTGCGCCTCCCGCTCTGACGAAGTCCCTGCGGGAGATCCTTCCTTGCTCACGTTGGGATGGAGAGTCCTCGTTCATCAGATGGCTCCTGTCAGGCTGACTATGTTGAAACCGCCACACTGCGGCCCTGAACCGTAGTTGTTGCTCAAGATGTCCAACTTGGTCCGAGGTTGTCCAGACACGGGTCTTGCTGCCGTTATGCGCCTTTCTTGAAGAACTCCGCCATCAGATCCGCCATCACCTCGATACACCGTGCACCAATCCGCTGGGACATCCCTCGCGCGTCGCCAAGTATGCCGTTGGGTGTGACGCTCTTGAGTCCGTCACGGATGATGCGGTCGATGACGTCGTCCGATAGCTCGGTGAGGTAGCCTGCTTCAGCAGCTTCTTCACGAACCAGATCGGGGTGGAGGCAGAGCATCACAGAACTCTCGGCAATGTCTGCGTGTCCGCCCACTCGCTCTCCATGTCCAGTTTCCTCGGCAACTGTGCTCCTCCAGGCTCCTATCGCGCCCACGAGGTCGGTGAAGGCGACGACGCGGCAGTGAGGACCCACGCTAGCATTGAGATCATCCACCATGTTGGCGAGCGGCTTACAGTTGCCGCCGTGTGAAGGTAGTAGGCAGATGTATCGGAAGCCGTGGTGTGCGAGGCTGGTGCAATAGTCCTGGCAAACTGCATGGAAGGTTTCTTCTCTGAGTGAGACGGTGCCGGGAAACGCCAGGTGGTGGTCCGAGCATCCCACGCGAATGGTGGGAGCCACCAGGGCGTTGCCCAGTCGCCGCGCCACTTCTTCACCCAGTCTCGTTCCATGCTCGGCGTCCACGAAGAGCGGCAGATGGGGCCCGTGTTGCTCCACGGCACCGCAGGGAACGACGGCTGTGGTCATCCCGGCCTGGAGTGCTGCCTCGATCTCTGGCCAGCTCATCCGTTCGAGGAAGAGGGTGTTGCTATTCATTGGCTCGTCCGTCGGGATTCGGGTGTTAGGAGTCCCCAACAAGATGCCGGCGGCAGCCAGCGGGCGGTAGAAGCCGGTTTGAGGTCTGCCCTGCGGCGCTTGGCTCAGGAGGATTTCGGGTGCTCGGTGTTGGGTCATAGGTGCTAGGATGGAGCCGGATTGCCAGTTCTCGGCCAGCACCTGACACCCAGGACCCCAGACCTCACATGAGTCCGCCGGATAGCTGGCCTCCGTGTGAACCGAGCGGCTCTGGCGGGGTATCCGGCTATATTGCTTGCTATATTGCTTGCAGCGCAGCCCTCTTGGTTCAGAAAGCCCTAGGACACGTCATGCCTCCAGCAGATCCTGATCGTATGGAACCCGCTCGCTTCGCTCACTCGGTGTTACTCGATGCCTTGCCCGATGCCATCGTCATCGTCGACAGCGAAGGGCGGATCGTCGAACTGAACGTCCAGCTCCAGCGGCTGGTGGGATACACGCGCCATGAGTTGTTGGGCAAGCCTGTGGAGTCACTGATGCCCGAGCGGTTTCGTGACCGGCATGTTGCTGAACGGGACCGCTATGGCCGTACCCCCCACGTCCGTCCGATGGGAGTCGATCTGGAGGTCTACGTTCGACACAGGGACGGTCACGAGATTCCGGTGGAAATCAGCCTGGCGCCGTACCAGTCGCCGGATGGCCCACTCGTGGTCAGCGCCATTCGCGAGGTACCCGCACCTCCCCGGGCACGGCCGCAGCCTGAGTAGCACCTCGCGTTCGCGACGTACAATCAAGGCGCGGTGGAACAGAGGTCACGCTCGGGGCCGTGGGTTTGTGCCCATCCGTGGGGCAGTTCAGCCTGATACAAGACATTTCGTTGGGACACGTTTACCGGTAGGGAGGTCCTGCGGGCTACGGAGTACTTCCTCGACCACGCCACCGATCGATTTGGCAAGCGTCTGAGCGTCTCGCAACGCCACCATTGATGGTTTGCTTGTTGCACGCGTGGCCGGCGCCAAGCTGGTTGCCAAGGCAACGATCGCGAGCAGTACCCCAAATCAGCGAGCGTCTCCCGTTCCGGCGCCCTGCCCCCGAACAGCAGGCTCGGCAGCTAGCGCCACGTACTGAGCACGGCCTCGCCAGGCTCTCGCGCTGGACATCTCATGGCTCGCCGTCACACGTTTCGTTGCAAGGGCGGGCTGGTTGAATGCGGCGTGGTTTGACCTGTCCCGCAGGGTACGAGCGGAGAAGGAGGGATTACCATGCGTTCTCGTAGATCAACGTCGCTCCGCAATCTCGCGGCCTGCGCGATGCTCATCGTCCCCGCCTCAGCTCTTTGGGGTCAGGAGCGGGTCGATCCCCTGCAGAGCATCACGCAGGCTGAGCTCAGGGACCACCTCTACTACCTCGCCTCTGACTTCCTCGCGGGAAGGGATGCAGGCGAGGAGGGTTACATACTCGCCGCGCAGTATGGCGCCGTTCATTTCCGCGCCGCTGGTCTCGTTCCGATGCTCAGTGACTCATCCGGCGCTCCCACCTTCTTCCAGCAGATCAGGTTCGAGACGGCGACGGTCAGCACGGAGAGCGTCATGCGGGTGACTTTGGGAGACGTCGAGAGGACCTATCGTCTCGGTCAGGAGTTCCTGGCTCAGCCGGTTTTCGCGTCTGGAGGCGACCAAACGATCACAGGCATGCCGCTGTTCTTGGGCTACGGGATCGAGGAGCCGGACTTGGGCTGGAATGACTACGAGGGCGTTGACGCAGCCGGGAAGATGGCCCTGATCGTGGGTGGCGCTCCGACGCGGAACGGTGAGCCAGTGCTGCCTGAAGAGAAACACCAGATGTACAGCAGGCTCCTGCGAAGCGCGAACACCCTCTTCGCGAGCGCGCTCAACCACCAGGTCGCCACGCTCATCGTGGTGCCGGATTCCGCAACGGCAACGATGTGGGATCGACTTGCTTCGATGATGAACAGGCCCACTGTACGACCGGTATCGCCGAGTTCTCAGGAGATGACCAGCCCGCCGTCACTTTCATGGATCCTTCAACTCAGGCCGGAGGCGGCTGCGGATCTCCTGTCGGGTACCGGGTTCGACCCGGTCTCCGGAACGGGAACCTACACGCCGGGCCCCTTGGAGAAGGTCCACGTCTCACTCGATCTGAAGCGCAATGTGGAGAGCGCGTTCTCCTCCCCGAACGTCGTGGCGCTCCTCCCCGGTACGGATTCGGTATTGAAAAACGAATACATCGTGGTCACGGCCCACCTGGACCATGTTGGGATACGGAGCGGGGAACTCTACAACGGCGCTGACGACAACGCGAGCGGGAGCGCCGCAGTGCTGGAAGCGGCGGAGGCGGCGGCCATGGCACCCTCGAAGCGCTCCATCATCTTCGTGCTGTTCACTAGCGAGGAGGGCGGACTCCTCGGTTCCGGTTACTTCGTCGACAACCCCCCCGTCCCGATCGAGCAGATCGTGCTGAACATCAATCTGGACATGGTGGGAAGGAACTCGCCACCGTTCCCCGAGTCACTCCTCGCGCTCGCCTCGGAGAACGAGAGGCCTCGGCTTCTCGAACTCATCACGAGTGTGAACGATTCGCGAGTGGGTGCGAACCTGGATCTGAGGCTCAATGAGGGGGAGGACCCGCAGAACCACGTCAGCAGGAGTGACCAACTCGCTTTCATTCAAAGGGACATCCCGGCGATCCTGCTCACCAGGGGGTTCATGGGACCGGATTATCACCGGTCATCCGACGATCCCGAGACGATCAACTACGAAAAGGTGTTGCAGGCGGCCAGGCTCGCCTTCGCCCTGGCTGTGGAGGCCGGGAATAGGGAGGTGCTGTTCGACCGCGAGTAATCACTCGCTGACGGCTCGGGTTTGATGGCGGGCGGCGGGAAGGGTTGGCTCGCGCACGGGGTGGCGACGGTTTATCTCGCCGAGGATCTAATGCACAGACGCAAGGTCGGTGTCAGAGTCCTGTGGCCCGAGCTCAGGGCCATTCTTCAACCTGGCCTTCAGCGCGCCGCTGGGCGCAGTCGAGCCAGCAAGAGGGTCAAGCCAGCCGACGTCTCTGCAAAGAGGAGCGTTCTTTCGGTGCTCGCAGTTTGGGTCCTGTCACAGTGCGCCGCTGCCGGACCGCCCGGTGTGGCCGAGGCCGCTGCCCAGGTGACCGCCCCAGGGGCCCGCATGAGGTCCTGGCAGGAACACGTGCGCCTCGAGAGTGAGTCGCCTTACAAGGACCTCCAGTGGCGGGCGGTCGGACCCAAGCAGGCGGGCGCACGAATCGAGGCGATCGCCGTGCCTCCCGGCAATCATGGGACCATCTACGTCGGCGTCGGTTCCGGGAACCTCTGGAAGACAGAGAACAACGGGCTCACCTGGCGTCCAATCTTCGAGAAGGAATCGACCTTCACCATCGGAGACGTCGCGGTCTCGAGCGCGGACCCGAACATCGTCTGGGTCGGGACAGGTGAGACCCAGCCGCGGCACAGCGGCTACTCGTACGCCGGCACCGGCGTCTTCAAGTCGACTGACGCCGGGACTACCTGGCGGAACATGGGCCTCGGAGACACCCACCACATCGGTAAGGTCCTCATCCACCCACGCGACCCCGAGGTGGTCTACGTGGCAGCCCTCGGCCACTTCTGGTCGCGCAACGAGGAGCGGGGGGTCTTCCGAACCACAGACGGCGGCAAGAGCTGGCAGAAGGTGCTGTACGTCAGCGACCAGACCGGAGCCGTGGACCTCGTCATGGACCCGTCGAACCCGCGGATCCTATACGCGGCAGCTTGGCAAGCGGTGAGTGGCGAGCCGGTGGTCAGCGGCGAAGAGAGCGGCATCTACCGGAGCACCGACGCGGGCGATACTTGGACCGAGCTCACCGTGGGGCTGCCCCCGGGTCCCCTGGGCCGGATCGGTCTGGATGTGGCTCCCAGCAATCCAAACGTGGTCTACGCGTTCGTCGACAACTGGTCCGAGTTCACCGGCAAGCAGCAACCGGAGGGGCGGCGGCGCGAGATCGTCGGCGGAGAGGTCTACCGTTCCAGCGACAAGGGTGAAACGTGGCGCAAGGCCAACGACGACGACCTCTACCGGGTCTTCGGCGTGTTTGGCTGGAAGTTCACCGACGTCCGCGTGTCCCCCGACGACGAAGATGAGATCTTCATCCTGGGCAATCGCGGATTCCACTCCACCGACGGTGGCCGGACCTACGAGCGCATCGGGGAGAAGATCATCCGAATGCACGACACCCGCGGATTGATCATGCACCTGGATCAGCACGAGATCTGGATCGATCCGCTGAACCCCGACCGGGTGCTGTTGGGCAACGACGGGGGCCTGTTCCAATCCTACGACCGTGGAGAGAGCTGGCTCCACATCAACAACATCCCTGCGGCAGAGTTCTACTCCATCTCCACGGACATGGCCGTGCCGTACAGGATCTACGGCGGCACCCAGGACAATGCGGCGCTGTACGGCCCCAGCGACGTGGCGATCCAGGACGCCGCGGACGATCCCTGGGAGAACGTCTATCTGGACCAGTGGACGGGAGGAGACTCCTTCGACACGTACCTGGATCCCACCGACAGCACGATCGTCTACTACGAGCACCAGCACGGGGACATGCGGCGCATGGATATCACCGGGGACTCGGTGCTGACCAGTGCAGCCGAGGGCATCCGGCCACGGGCTCCGGAAGGGGAGGAGCCCTGGCGCTTCGGGTGGTACACCCCGTTCGTGATGTCTCATCACGATCCCCGCACCCTCTACGTGGGGGGCAACCGCCTGTTCAAGTCGAGGAACCGCGGAGACGATTGGCACCCCATCAGTCCAGATCTGTCGGATCCGGTTGGGGGGCAACGCGCCGTAGTGCCTTTCGGCACTATCACCGTGATCTCCGAGTCCCGGTTTCAGCCCGGCCTGATCTACCTTGGTACCGAGGGGGGTGGTGTGTGGCTGACGCGGGATGACGGAATCACGTGGACCGACGTGCGCGAGGGACTGCCGAAGAAATGGGTGAGCCGGGTCGTCGCCTCTCGGCATGAGATCGGGACGGTCTACGCGTCACAGACCGGGTTCCGGGAGGACGACTTCGGGACGTACCTCTACGTGTCGCGGGACTTCGGCGAGACCTGGACGTCGATAGCTGGCAACCTCCCCACCGAGTCGGTCAACGTCATCCGGGAGGACCCCCACCATGCCGACGTCCTCTATGTCGGCACTGATCTGGGCGTGTACGTCTCTCTCGATCGCGGCGGCACCTGGCACTCGATCTGTGCCAACCTTCCCACCACGCCGGTGCACGATCTGGTGGTCCATCCACGGGACCACGAGATCGTCATCGGCACTCACGGGCGGAGCATCTTCGTCGCCGATCTGGCGCCCGTTCGAGACCGTGCGGGGCGGTGAAATACGCGAACCTGGCCGGATTCGCCCCGGCCGGGCTGCGGTCGGGAGCTACAATCAGAGGCAGAGGAGACAAGCGATGAGCTACGCGCTGAGGGATCTCTCCTATCAGGGCCGCGCACGCGACCCGGAGAAGATGCTCGAGAACCTGAAGCAGGATCTGGAGCTCAAGATCTCGGTCGGAGTCTGGTACTTTACCCCCGGCGGAGGGAGGTTCCACGACCGGTTCGTTCCCGAGGCATCCATCGAGCAGCGGATCGAGATGGCGGCCGAGATGGCGGAGCTCGGGGCATCCGGGATCGAGGCGCACTACCCCGATGAGGTCAACGAGTCCAATGCCCACCTCTACCGGAAGCTCGAGCGCGAGGCCGGCATCCGGCTCGTCGCCGTGCCGTTCTCTCACTTCTTTGACAGCAGGTTCGAGTTCGGCAGTCTGTCGAGCACGGACTCCGCGACCCGGGATCGAGCGATAGAGATCGCGGTTGGTGGGCTTCGTCTGGTCCGTGAACTCGGCGCCGACGTCGCGATTTCCTGGCCGGGGATGGATGGCTACCGCTATCTCCACGGGAAGCCCTACATGCACATGTGGGACCTCTTCGAGGGCGCCTTAGCTGAAGCCATGGACGAGGTACCGGGTGTGAGGGTGGCCATCGAACCGAAGCCCTACGAGCCGGCTGCGAACAACATCTATCGAACCACGGCCGAGGGGATCCTCGCGGCTCAGCGCATCGAGCGTCGGCTGCGGAACGCCGAGAACCGCCGGTTACTGGAGGAGGGCCGGACCCTCGTCGGGCTCAACCCGGAGGTCGGTCACGTGAAGATGGGCTTCGAGATGCTGCCGGCGGCCTTCTCTCTGGTGGCCATGGAGCGACGACTTGCGCACACGCACTGGAATAGCCAACCCGACGGCAACTACGACCAGGACAACAACGTGGGTGTCGTCAACGCACAGGAGACCGAAGCGCTTCTCTACGCGCTCTGGGCCATCGGCTACGAGGAGTACTTCGGGATCGACATCAATCCAGAGAACATGTCGGTTCAGAAGGCAGTCGAGCTCAACATCCGAGCCCTGGAGAAAATGAAAGAACGGGTGAGTCGTCTGCCGCACGAGCGGATCCTCGAGTGTCACCTCCACCCCTCCGATCACCGCGGAGAGTTGGAGGAGATCCTGATCGAGAGCTGGTAGGAGGCCGGCACGATGGAAGGGCTGTTCGCCGGGCTGGACGTCTCCACGCAGTCCTGCAAGCTCGTCGTCATCGATCTCGAAGTGCGGGGAACGGTCTACGTTGACTCGGTGAGCTACGACGAGGAACTGCCCCACTTCGGCACGCGGGAAGGCACCGTCCAGGGGTTGGGTGAAGGGGTGTCCGAGTCCGATCCCCGCATGTGGGTCGAGGCGGTGGAACTGCTGCTTCGGCGGCTGAAGGCGGCGCCCGACGTCGAGCAAGGCCGTATCCGGTGCGTCTCGGTTTCAGGACAACAGCACGGGCTCGTGGCGCTCGACGGACGGGGCAACCTGGCGCGCCCTCGGGCCAAGTTGTGGAACGATTTCTCGACAGCCGACGAGTGCCGCTTGCTCACGGAGAGCGTGGGCGGGCCGGAACGGATGATCGAGGAGGTGGGCAACACGCAGCGGACCGGGTATACCGCCCCGAAGATCTTGCACATGCTTCGCCATGAGCCGGACTACTATGCGAACGCGACAACGTTCTTCCTCGTCCACAACTTCATCAATTGGTACCTAACCGGGGCGGCACGGGGTGGAGTCGCCGTCATGGAGCCCGGCGACACCTCGGGCATGGCGCTGTGGAGCCCCGTGACGAGTGATTGGTCGAGGGTGGTGATCGATGCGATCGACTCGGGCCTCCTCGAGAGGTTGCCGCCGGTCAAACCCTCCGATCAGACGATCGGTGTGATCGCCCCGGCTCTCGCTGACGCGTACGGCCTTTCCAGCAGCTGCACCATCGATGCCGGCAGCGGCGACAACATGTATGGTGCGATTGGGACCGGGAACTTCTCGCCCGGGATCGTAACGATCAGCCTGGGCACCAGTGGAACGGCGTACACGTTCATGGAAGAACCGTACGTGGATCCCACCGGCGAGGTCGCCGCCTTCTGCGACAGCACCGGACACTACCTCCCACTGCTCTGTGTCTCCAACATGGCCAACGGCTACAACGCCGTGCTCGAGCGATTTGGGATGAGCCACGAGGAGTTCGACGCGGTCATTGGTCGAACACAGCCGGGCAACGCAGGCAGGCTGCTCATCCCCTGGTACGGCGGAGAGCGGACACCCGATCTGCCGCTCGCCGCTCCACTCTACTTCGGGTTCGGGGTCGACGATTTCGGTAAGGAGCGGCTCAGCAGGGCCGTGCTCGAGGGGCATGTGCTGAACCTGTTCAACGGGTTCTCCAGGCTGCCGGTGGTACCGGAGGCCATTCACCTGACGGGCGGGCTGTCCCAGTCGCCGTCCTGGTGCCAGATGATTGCCGATGTCTTTGAGGCCGAGACAGTTCCCGTCCGGGGTGAAGGCGCTGCCTTGGGAGCGGCGATTCATGCGGCGTGGGTTTGGTTGAAGGAGCAGGGTTCCGAAATCTCCCTCGCGGACGTGGCGGGTCCGTTCGTCATTCTGGACCAGTCCAGGCGCAAGACGCCCGTTGCTCGCAACGTCGAGGTCTACGAGGTTCAGAAGCGGCTGTTTCGAGCGCTGTGCGACCGAATCCGCGGGGTTGGCTCGGAGGACCCGTTCCGGTTGCGCGCCAGCCTCGGATGAGAGCGGACGGGTGCGGAAGTCCGCGGAGCGACTCTGGCCCCCGCTCGTCGCGGAGTGCATCATACCCGGTAGCTCGGACCGCACGGGGGAATCCCACTCCACGCGCAGCTCAAAGGCTGCGTTCCGTGGCCTGACCTCCACCGCGCCGGCGAAGCCTCGCCGACCCGTGACACCGCGCAGGTCCTGAGGGAGAACTACCAATGACCACGTTCATTAGAACTGTCGCGCTTGCCAGTTTGGCGGGCGCCGTCGTGGCATGCGCCCCGACGGGTGCTGGCCGAGTCGGTCCCACAGAGGCGATGCCTCGGTACAGAGATCCGAATCTTCCGTTGGATGTCCGGGTGGACGACCTGGTATCACGACTGACGCTGGAGGAGAAGGTCGGCCAGATGCTGTACGCGGCGTCCGCCGTGGAGCGGCTCGGCATACCGGCGTACAACTGGTGGAATGAGGCGTTGCACGGGGTGGCCCGGGCAGGCCGCGCCACGGTGTTCCCGCAGGCGATCGGATTGGCGGCCACGTGGGACACCGATCTGATGCTGAGGGTGGCGACAGCCATTTCCGATGAGGCGCGGGCCAAGCATCACGAGTCGGAGCGGCAGGGTAGGCGGGGCATCTACGAAGGGCTCACCTTCTGGTCTCCCAACATCAACATCTTCCGCGATCCGCGCTGGGGACGCGGGATGGAAACTTATGGTGAAGACCCGTACCTGACGGGGCAGCTCGCCGTGGAGTTCGTGCGCGGCATGCAGGGTGACGATCCCTACTACCTGAAGACGGTTGCCACGCCCAAACACTACGCGGTACACAGCGGGCCGGAACCGGACCGCCACACGTTCGACGCCGTGGTCGACGAACGTGACCTGCGCGAGACGTATCTACCGGCGTTTCGAGCAACCATCGTCGATGCGGATGCCCAGTCGGTGATGTGCGCATACAATCGCTTCCGCGGCGAACCGTGCTGCGGGAGCAACGAGCTGCTGCAGCAGATTCTGAGGGACGAGTGGGGATTCGACGGCTATGTCGTCTCGGACTGCTGGGCGATCATGGATATCTACAACACCCACAAGGTCGTACAGACCGCGGCCGAGGCCGCCGCAATGGGCGTTGCCCGCGGCACCGATCTCAACTGCGGCGTCACCTACGACAGTCTGATCGTGGCGGTTGAACAAGCACTCGTCAGTGAGGAGCAGATCGACATCTCCCTGAGGCGGCTGCTGCGGGCTCGCTTCAGGCTCGGGATGTTTGACCCGCCGGATCGCGTGCCGTACAAGGACATCCCGTACAGAGTGAACGACTCACGGGAGCACCGAGAGCTCGCGCTCGAGACGACACGCAAGTCCATCGTGCTGCTCAAGAACGAGGACGGACTACTGCCGTTGCGCAGGGATCTCCGCGCCATCGCCGTGATCGGGCCGAACGCCGATGACGTGGACGTGCTGCTCGGGAACTACAACGGCATCCCATCCGACCCAGTCACGCCCCTGCAGGGCATTCGCCACGAGGTCTCGCCCGGTACGAGGGTGCTCTACGCCAGGGGAGCCGACGTCGCCGAGAACATGCCGTCCTTCGAGGTCGTCCCGTCGGCGGCGCTGTTCACCGAGAAGGAGGGCCAGCAGGTGCGTGGCATGAAGGCGGAGTACTTCAACAACCGTGATTTCGGGGGCAAGCCCTTCGCGACACGCATCGACAGAGTCGTGGATTTCAACTGGTGGGATGAGGCGCCCATTGACGGCATGCGGGCGGACGGCTTCAGCGTGCGCTGGAGCGGTACGCTGGTACCGACGGAATCGGGCCGCTATGCCCTGGGTGTGCGGGTGTTCGGCGGAATCCGGCTCTTCGTCGATGACTCTTTGCTGGTTGAGTTCTCGAACCGGCATGCCGTGCTCGCACGGTGGACCGATGTGGAGTTGGAGGCTGGCCAGCCGTACGACATGCGCATCGAGTACTGGGACCGCCGCGCCGATGCGAGTGTGCAGCTCGTCTGGGCGAGGCCAGAACCGCGGCTGCGGGAGGAAGCACTGCAGGCGGCAGAGCAAGCCGACGCCATCATCATGGTGATGGGACTCTCACCGCGCCTAGAAGGCGAGGAGATGCGCGTGGACGTGCCCGGGTTCGCGGGCGGTGACCGCGTCGACATCGGGCTGCCTGCTCCCCAGGAGGAGCTTCTCCAGGCAGTGGGTGTCCTCGGCAAACCCGTCGTCCTCGTACTGCTGAACGGCAGTGCCGTTGCCGTCAACTGGGCCGCCGAGCACATCCCTGCAATTGTCGAGGCCTGGTACCCGGGTCAGGCTGCGGGCACGGCGATCGCGGACGTCCTCTTCGGCGGCTACAACCCGGCCGGACGGCTCCCTGTCACCTTCTACAAATCGGCGGAGCAACTGCCGCCGTTCACCGACTACAACTTGCAGGGAAGGACCTATCGGTACTTCGAAGGTGAGCCGCTCTTCCCGTTTGGCCACGGATTGAGCTACACCACGTTCGCCTACAGCAACCTCGAGCTGCCATCAGAGGTCCAGGTTGGCGACGACATCGTGATCTCGGTCCATGTGGAGAACACGGGCCCGGTGGCCGGTGAGGAGGTCGTCCAACTCTACGTGACGGACGTCGAAGCCTCAGCGCCCGTGCCCATCCGATCACTGCAAGGCTTCCGGCGCGTTTTCCTGAGACCAGGAGAGCGGAGGGCCGTGTCGTTCACGCTGACGCCGCGGCAGATCTCGTTGATCGACACCGAGTGGCAACGTGTGGTCGAGCCCGGCGTCTTCGAGATCAGCGTGGGGGGCAAGCAGCCCGGGTTCGGCGGCGTCGCTGACGCCGCCACGACCGGAGTCGTGACCGGCCGCCTCGAGGTAGTTGGGCAGACGAGGAAGATGGAACGCTAGCTGAAGACCAGCGGGCCGAGGGGCTGTACTGCTTCTCCAGGAACTCGGGCATCGTGAAGACCCGGCTGCGCATGTAGAAGGGGATGAAGACCAATCCTAGTAGCAGGGCGAGCCAGGAGTGCAACTCGTAGAGCCCCATGACCACGCCGGTCTTCGCGGCGGTACAGGCCAACCCAACGATGTGCTCGGAGCCGATATTGGAGGCGATGATCGAGGCACCGATCACGAATCAGCCCACGTGGCGGCCCGCGAGGAAGCAGTCCGTCGAGGTATCCTGCCTCTGCCTCAGCACCCGCCAGGCCAGTCCGAGGAGGACGGCGAAGTAGCCGCCCACCACTAGCCGTCGAGTGCTTGGAAGGTGCTGTCCATTAGCTGGCGGGGGTGGATGAGACGCGCGAGCGGCCATGGGTGCCTTGCCCGCTATTCGCGGCTAGGGTCGGTCCTCGGCTCTTGAGGCCATTCAGCACCTTCTCCGGTGTTATGGGCAGGTCCTGAATTCTCACCCCCACGGCGTCGGCGACGGCGTTGGCTATCGCGCCCAACACCGGGAGTGTTGCTCCCTCTCCAACCTCTTTGGCTCCGAAAGGCCCCTCCGGCTCGTAGCTGTCCACCAGCGAGCAATCGATGATGGGGGAGTCCATCGACGTCGCCATCAGGTAATTGTGCAAGTCGGCATTGACGATCGTACCGCTGCTGTCGAATACCTCGTTCTCGAGAAGTGTCTCGCTCAAGCCCATGACCACAGCGCCTTGGACCTGTCCTTCGACGGCCAGGGGATTGATGGCGGTTCCGCAGTCGTGAGCATCCCAGAAGTTGAGGACCTTTACCTTACCGGTCTCCATGTCCACCTCGACCTCGCACACGGCAGCAGAAAAAGAGTACGCAGGGGAGGTGCCCACGGCTGCGCCCTTGTATTTCCCGCCGAGGCCCTTGGGTGGTGAGTAGTGACCCTTGCCCACCAGCGGACCGTTCTCGGCAAAAAACGCGGTAGCCGCCTCGTTCCAGGGAATCGACTTCTCGGGCTGATCTTTGGCGAAGACCTGGTTGGCTCTTGCGTCCAACTTCTCTTCGGGGATCTCAAGTAGCTTTGCCGCCGCGTGCAGGACCTGCTTCTTCACTTCTTCGCCGGCCATCTTCGCAGCGTTGCCACCCATCAGAGTGACGCGACTGGAGTAGGCGCCGAACCCCAGGGGTGTCGTATCGCTGTCAGCAGATACGACGTCGACGCGATCGAGGGTGATCCCCATGGCTTCCGCCGCCATCTGCGCGAGCACTGTGTTCGACCCCTGTCCGATGTCCGCCTCACCGGTGAAAAGCACGGCCTTGGACCCGTCTTCCTCGATCTTGATCATCGCATTGGAGTGGGGGAATTGCGACCGGTAGATGGGGTATCCGGCGCCCGACACGAAGCCACCGCATCCGATGCCGATTCCTCTGCCGGGAGGGAGTTTGCCTTTCTTCTTGTCCCAGCCGGATGCCTCGCGGACCTGTTCGAGGCACGCTTTGAACTCGCACGAATGAATGTCGAGATCGTTGCAGGTGCGAGTCTCGGGCTCCATGGCGTTCTTCAAGCGTATGTCAATGGGATCCATCCCGATGTCCTCGGCGATCATGCTGAGCAGGGACTCGAACGCGAATCGGGGATGAGGACACCCGTGACCGCGCATGGCGCCGCAAGGAGGGAGATTCGTATTGACCCGATAGCCGTCATACTTGTAGTTGGGAATCTTGTAAAGCGTTGGAATCATCGAGCCAGCGTAATACACGGTCACGACGCCGAAGCTCGAGTACGCGCCTCCCTCGAGTACGGCTTTGTGCTTAACGGCGGTGATCGTGCCGTCCTTCTTGACGCCAATCTTCAGTTCAATGTGTTGCTTGTGGCGGCCCCTTCCATAGAGGTACATCTCCGCGCGGCTGAACCGCATCTTGACCGGGCGTCCTGCCTTCTTTGATAGGAGGATGGAGATGATTTCCAGTGGGTTGGTTGCCGCCTTGGAACCGAACCCACCCCCGGTGTGGTGCATGATGACCCGGATGTTACCCAAGGGCATTCCGAGCACACGTGAAAGCTGGTGGTGCACGTAATGGACGACTTGCGTCGAGGTGTAGAGCGTGACTTTTCCGTGGGTGTCCCATTCGGCAATGGCGCAGTGGGGCTCAATGGGATTCTGATAGGCGCGATTCCCCACGAACGTTGCTTCTCTTACGTAGTCCGCCTCCGCGAACCCCTTCTCGACGTCTCCGAAGTGGTGATCCACGCGCGTGTTGATGTTGTTCTCGTATTTTTGATCGAACAGTCTGGGAGCGCCTTCCTTCATGGCTGAATGAGCGTCAAACACGGCGGGAAGCTCCTCATACTCGACGTCGATCAAGCTCAGCGCCTTGTAGCAGGTCTCCTCGTCCACGGCCGCAACCGCCGCAACCACATCACCGACATACCGGACCTTGTCTTTCGCCAGGACGTTCTCGTCGTAGCGGGCGGGAGAAGTACCATAGGTGAGGTCGGGCACATCCGCTCCGGTCATGACTACGTGAACTCCGGCAAGGGCCTCTGCCTTGCTGGTGTCGATGGACTTGATGTTGGCATGAGGAACGGGACTGAGGAGAAGCTTACCGTAGATCATATTCGGTAGGGCTATGTCGTCCGTGTAAGTAGCTCTACCTGTTGCTTTGGCAGGCGCGTCAGGCTTTGGGAGACGTTTCCCGACGATGGAGAGGTGCGCTGCCGATCTTTGGGTGGCGAATTGCAGCTTTGCGGGCTGCTTGGCTTGGAGGTAGAGAGCGGCTGACTTTACCGCCTCAATGATCTTGGCGTAGCCGGTGCAGCGGCAGAGATTCCCACTGAGTGCGGCCCTTATCTCATCGTCCGTCGGCTGGGGATTGGCATCGACGAGAGCCTTGGCGCGCACCACCATCCCCGGAGTGCAGAAGCCGCATTGGATGGCACCGGCTTCCACAAGGGCTTGTTGAATGGGATGAAGGCCGTTGCCGCTCGCGACTCCCTCGACGGTGGTTACCTGCCTTCCCTGGGCCTCGAGGGCTAGCATCAGGCACGAGTTCACCGCCCTGCCGTCCACGAGAACCGTGCAAGCTCCACAGTCGCCCAGCTCACAGCCCCTCTTCGTTCCGGTCAATTGCAGCTCGTCACGGAGCACGTCGAGTAGCATAGCGCCTGGTCTCACTGCCACCTCATAGGGCCTGCCGTTGACCGTTAGGTCGAGAATCTGTTTCATCTCCAATACCTCGTCCTACTCTCGTACGCGGCCAAGGGCCATGGTGAGTGCGCGTCGGGCGAGAGTCGCGGTGATCTCGCGGCGGAACTCCCCGCTGCCACGGATATCGTCGATGGGCTCGGCGTCGTCGGCAACCGCTCGACCGACCTGCTTCCAGAGGGGACTGCCCTCTGAAAGCTGGGAGATCGGTCTGCCTACTACGAGTCCAGCAGCGCCAGCTGAGACTCTCGGAGTCGGAGCCACGGCTCCCATGACGAAGCACGCATCCTCACACATGCCGTCGGCCACCCTGACCATGGCTGCAACGGAGGCGACTGCGATATTTGCCGCCTGTCGCAGGCCGAATTTCTGGTAGGCTGCACCCGTTCCCTGGGGAGGTATAGGAACGATGATCCTTCTCAGGATCTCGCCTGTCTCGAGCGCTGTCTTCCTGTGATCCACGAAGAAGTCTGCAAGCCGGAGAGTCCTCTGTCCTTGACGGCTGACTATCTCGATCTCCGCGCCGAGCGCGATGAGAATCGGAGCGGTGTCGGCACAAGATGCCGCGGTGCAGAGGTTGCCCCCGACGGTGGCGGTGTTTCGAATCTGTTCGGTGGCGATGGTCTCGGCCGCCTCGGCAATAACGCGACAATGCGCTCGGATGAGCGGCGAATGGATCAACTGATTGTGGGTGACGGCTGTACCTATGAGTAGTCTGTCTTGCTCCACGCTGATAGCGTTCAGGTTCTGTATGCGCGTCAGGGAGATCACATCCTGATGTGACCGTTTTCCCTGTTTGAGATCGACGAGTAGATCAGTGCCGCCGGCGAGCAGGACACCGTCTGGACTCGCCTCGAGAAGCCGAAGGGCTTCATCGAGTGTCTCGGGCCGGTGATAGCGGAAATCGGAGACGTACACGGTAATCCCCTCCCAATGGTGCTCGCTCAACCCCGCCTCGGTCGCCAGGTGGTGGACCTTTGCCCCTCTTGCTCACGACCCACCGCCGTCCTCAAACTGAGGGAGGCTCACCGGAGTGTCCACTTTTTCACGGCAACTTCAAGGGGCCTTTGAGCTGCGGATGGCACTTGGCACTAGCTGTGCGCCAGCCATCCGACCACGCCGGTGCACGATCTGGTGATCCATCCACGGGGCCACGAGATCGTCATCGGCACCCCCGCGTGGAGCGTCTTCGTCGCCGAGCCGTCGCCGGTTTGAAGGTTAGCCGGCCGCTTAACGCGTCGCGGATGGCGGCGCACGGCCAGGTTGCCGAAAGCGGGGGGTGCCGCTTGTGTGGAAGCTCGAAGTGGGCACCTGGAAGTTGCACGGCGACATCCGGAACACGAGTCGGTCGGCGGCGAGTCAGTAGGTCGCCCTTGTAGTAACCCTCGATGCTGATCCGGAGGGACTCGCTACTTGAAAATCCCCTCGAGAATATCCACTACCAGCCCGCTCGCCTCGAGCAACACGATGCGGTCGCCGAAAATGGTCACCTCGAGCACCACCCCTTCTTCCTTTCTGGCTGGGAGCTGTTCGACGAGCTCTTGAGGCAGCTGACGCTTGGCAAGGCCGGGGGGCAGCGGCTTGCCCCGCGCGAGATTCTTGGCAATCCCGGGCGGCAACGGCTTCACCTCGATGGGATTCTTGGCGAAGAAATTGGCGATCGTCTCACGCTCGACGGCGGTGAATCCGGCGACGGCTTGTTGCTTGGGCTTGCCCCGCTGGGGCTGCTGAGCCTCGGTAAGGGATGTGAGCGCGGCACAGGCGCCCACGCTCAGGAGCAGCACATGGAGGCGCGACATGAGGACACTCCGGCCACAGGGTCTCTGTATTGTTGCGGCCCCCCCGACGCCCGTCAACGGCGGTGTGTCGATGTCGCCTGAGACGAGTATTGGCGGCATTCCGCCGACGTCGTCGATCTGGCGCCGGCTCAAGAACTCGCGGGCAGGTGACGCGCGTGTCGGCGCTCGGGGGGGCCGTAAAGCCCGGCAAGGCTCGCGGCCAGCCCTGCCACGCCGTAGCGTACCAGGGACCGATTACACCTGAGTCCGCCAACACTCAGCTGCGGCTGGTCGGGTGCCTTAACGAACCCCGCGGTCCGTGCGTATAGTGACATGGGTGGGAGGCTGACGGGCGGTGGCTGGGTCCGGCGAGACAGAGCTTTCTTACGAGGTGCACTAATGCCCCGATCCATGATGACAGTACTCCTGACGGCCGCGCTCGCGACGCCCGCCGGCTCCCTCGCGGCGCAGGAAGAGAGCGCCGCCGACCGCTACAAGCCAGTCCTGGGCGAGTGGGAAATGATCATGGAGACGCCTCGCGGCTCGTTCACGCAGCAGTTCGTGTTCACGCTGGATGGCGACGTGCTCAAAGGGACGGTAGAGTCCCAGCGGGGCTCGTTCGACCTCAAGAACGTGTCGTTCGAGGGCGGACGTCTGACCTTCGAGCTGGAACGAAGCTTCGGGGATCGGTCGTTCACCCAGAGCTTCACGGCTACGATTGAGGGGGATGAGATGAAGGGGACGTTCTCCGGTGGCCGGGGGGGAGACCGGCCGTATACAGCGACGCGCAAGAAGACCTGAGGCGCCGCGGATAACGCGGATGGTGTGTGGATTGGCGCGCAATGGGTGTTGATGACCTGATTGCCGCCGCCGAGCGGGCGGGGAGCGAGCGCGGGAGCAAGAAGCGCACGACGTGATCGTCGCTGCGGGCCGCATGGGGGACGTATCAATCCCACGGCGTGTAACTCGCTGTGGGATTTCTACTTACGAGCCGCGGATGATTGTCTGTGAACGCGGCTTGGCTCCGCTGGCGAGGCGGGTGCTGTTGCCGACGGAGCGACCCCCCCATTCATTATTGAGGCAGATCAGACTGGCAGAGACTCACCCCACATGTCCGACCGGATCGAGCGTCTGAAAGCCACCGTCGCTGACCGCTACCGCATTGAGCGGGAACTCGGCAGCGGTGGGATGGCGACGGTCCTGATCAGCCCGCACTGGTCGACCGCAATCTTGAGCGCGTGGTGGAGTCGGGGGTATCCCGCGTCCATGTTGCCGCGTCATCGCGGGAGATCCGTCTCAGGGGAGAGGTAGTCGTGCGATGACAATCACTCGGCGGCGATTCCTGGCATCAGTCGCGGGTGCAGTCGCGGTACCGTATCCATGCCTGTGGACTCTACGCGGACAGCCGCAACCGCCCGCCAAGCCACTCGGGTCGAGTGGGCAGCGTCCCGTTCCTTCTCCATCTCAACTTCTCTGGCAGCAAGACGAGCTTGCGCTCTTCATCCACTTCGGCGTGAACACGTTCACTGACCGGGAGTGGGGTGACGGAACCGAGGACCCGGCCATCTTCGTCCCGTCGCGGTTCGATGCCCGCCAGTGGGCGCGCACGGCGCGCGAGGCCGGTTTCCGCGCCATGATCCTCACGGCCAAGCATCACGATGGCTTCTGCCTCTGGCCCACAGCGACGACCAGACATTCGGTCGCCTCGAGTCCGTGGCGCGGCGGCGGCGACGTGGTGCGCGAGTTCACCGACGCCTGCGGGGCCGAAGGATTGCGCGCGGGTATTTACCTCTCGCCGTGGGATCGCAACGCGCCGAGCTACGGCGATTCGCCGACCTACAACGATTTCTACTGCGACCAGCTCACCGAGCTACTCACCCGGTACGGCCCCATTCACGAGGTCTGGTTCGATGGTGCTTGTGGTGAGGGGCCGAACGGTCGCCGCCAGGAGTACGACTGGGACCGCTATTGGAGTCTGGTGCGCCGGCTCCAGCCGGACGCCGTGATCTTCTCGGATGCGGGGCCCGACGTGCGCTGGATCGGAAACGAGATCGGCGTCGCTGGCGAGACCAACTGGTCTACCGTGGTTCCCGAAGTGGTGCCGTTCCCCGGCGCCACGGGGGAGCAGGTGACAGAGATGCTTCAGCACGGCGACCCGTCGGGTACCGTTTGGCGGCCCGGCGAGACCGATGTCTCGATTCGCCCCGGCTGGTTCTACCACCCCGCCGAGGATGAGCAGGTGAAGTCAGTGGACGAGTTGGTCGATCTGTACTTCACGTCGGTAGGTCGGAACTCGAAGCTGCTGCTCAATGTCCCGCCGACTAGAGGCGGGCTGTTGCACCCGACAGATGTAGCGCGGCTTCACGGGATGCGCGCACGCCTCGACACCATCTTTGCCAGGAATCGATTCGCGGAGGTGAACGCAGGACAAGCCGCGACCATCTCTGTGGCTGACTTGCGGGAGGACATCGTCCACGGTCAATCGGTGGCGCGCTATTCGCTCCACGGGCTGGTCGCCGGAACATGGCGTGTTCTGTCCCGCGGGACCACGATCGGCTATCGGAAGCTCGACCGGTTCGAATCGGTGTCAGTGTCGGCCGTTCGGCTCACCATCGAGGAGGCGCTCGGCGAGTCGGGTCCGGTGCGGGCCGCACTGTACTAGTCACATCACAAGCAATGGGTCTCGATCGCGTTGATGCTGGCGCGTGAGTGCGGCGACACTGCGACTCGAAGTCGCTGGCGAACCCGGGGTCGTCGGAGTGATACCCGGGCGGCGCGCAGCGATTGGAGAAGCCGCCCGCCGGCCAACGTCCCGTGCTCATCTTGATGTTCATCGTCCGGAGGAATTCGATGGACTCAGCGCGGTCCATGTAGGCCTGCTTGGAGCGGGCGAAGTCGAGGTGATCTTCGGAATCGCGTCATGGCAGGTTCCGAAGCACCACGTGCGTGGGTCGTCGGCTCAGTGGTATCACATACGCGCCGCGCTCCAGCCCGTACCGGTCGACGGGAGCGATGGTGCTGACGCCGTCCACCCTTGCAGGTTGCTCGATGCGCAAGCGCGCCTGCGACATGTGCGGGGTCGCCGGCGCTAGTGTGACGCGCATGGTATCGCCGGAGATCTCGAGCGCGTCGAACGCACCGGCATCCAGGGTCAGCCACGAACCGAACGGGGCCACGTATATACGTGAACGAGCGGCGTCCAGCGGCCGCACCCGCACCGACGTTCCGGCGACGGTCAGATTGCCGCCGAACGCCAGCCAACCGAACTCGCGGTCGCGAGTGATGTAGGTGGCCGTGTTCACGGCGTGCCCAAAGAACCCGGGGCCGTAATCGCCGGAGTAGCCGTCGATCGCGAGCGTCGAGGGGTAGGCGTGAAACCCGCTGGGTCCGAAGCCCTCCTGCGTGATGTTCGCGATCGCACCCATCAGACCGCCGTACCCAACGCGCAGCAGTTGGAGATCCTCGGGATGATCGCGGAACTCGGTCAGCACGGGGATCGCGTTCAGGCCCGAGCCGTAATGGTGGAGCTGGCGTTCGACGCGGCGCAGCTTGCCGGCGTACAAGAAATCCCAGTAGCGGCGCGCGCTGCCGTTGTAGCCCCAGTGCGGGATCGTCGGCATGTATCCCAGGATGGCGTTGAGCGTCACCATCGCCTTTTCATCGAAACCGAAGTACCTGCACCAGGCGTACACCTCCTCCTGACCGGTCGAGTCCCACGGCATCTCGCTGCCGAACGGGTAACCCAGGTCGCGCCAAACCTCCGCGCGCTCGCGCATCGTGGTCTCCAGCGTGTCGGCCTCATCCGTCCAGCCTTCGCGCTGCAGGTCGAGCAGGATCATGAGGAAGACCGTGCCCTCCATCTGGCCGAACTGGGCGTAATGCGAGGCGTGCCGGACCATAGCCTGCGCGGTCTCATGCGCGCGCTCGAGGTACCAGCTCCACGGGTGATTGGTCACCAGACCTTCATAGTTGCGCGCGAGACGATAGAGCACCCAGTGGGCGGCAGCGACGTGTGGGTAGTTGTATGAGCGACCCACCGTCATCGCGTGTTCTCTGTTCCAGCTCGACCACCCGCCGTACCGCACGCCATCGCTATAGGTCCCGCCAGGCATGGAGTCCGGCTGGTAGTAAAACATGCTCTTGCGCACGGCGTACTTGAGCTCCCCCTCCGCGTACTGGATCCCACCCCACAACACACCATCCACGAATCGCTGCAGCTTTCGCAGCTCCGCCGGGTCGGGTTGGACGAGCTGTTTCATGATGGCGGCCAACCATGAACCCGACCCGCCTTCGTCGCCGAGGCCCGCGATCCACGCACGATTGTCTTCGGTCACCGGACGGCGGCGGTCGTGGTCGTAGCTCATGACAGAGGGGCTGCGGTCGAAGAGGTCGTCCGGTTGCTCGAACCACTGCTCTGTCATGAGGAAGCGGCCCAGATCCGCCACGACCTGTGCCGCCGGCTTGATGACCTTGTAATGAATGGTCTGGGTGATGCCGTCGGTGTACTGGACGGTCAACCGCGCACGCCCCCATCTCCGGCCCTGTACGTCGAACGAACGCCATCCCTTCGGTGTGGAGCCGGCGGCGGCGACAGCCAGCGCATCGGCCGGCTCGACTAGAATGGACCGCACGTCAGTGTCGTGTTTCAGGAACAACCGTGCCTCGAGGTTCATCGGGAGCACGTACCCGGGCACGCCCACGGCGACCGGCCGGCCGTGGGCTAGCAGCGTCGCTTCGATGTCGCGGATGGTGCCGGCGGCGAGAAACGTGACACCGTACGATCGCTGCTCGCCGGGCGCGAGCGTCGCCGAAGTTGGCGGATTCCACGGCTCCGCGGTCGCCCAGTCGGTTTCCGCGTGCGCCTTGCTGTGCACCAACCACTCGTAGAATCCCTCGAACGTGATCCCGCGCCGGGTCCGGTCGCGGAGCAGAGGATTGTACGCCTCGAACGGCGTATTGCCGTACGGCACCACGAGCAGAGCCGGCCCGGCGCCGTTCAGGCGGGTGACCTGCACGTAACCTGCATCACGGCCGATGTACGGATCGGAGAACGAGTTCACGGCGTGCGCTTCGTCGAGCGAGCGATTCGTGAGGATGTTGTTGAAGATCAGGGGTATCCCCAGGGCGCCGATTTCCACCGGTTGGTCCGTCATGTTGCGAAGCTCGAATCGGAGCGTGAGCTGCTGTCCACGGACCTCCCAATACCGTCGCACCGCGAGGGGAAGGTCGGCCGGCATAGTTGGCGCCAGGTCGGCGGCCGCCAGCTCGGGCGGTGACGTCGCTAGTGGACGCACCGGCTGACGCCGCGCGGCAGTCGAGACGTCCTGCCAGACGTCCGAGCCCGCTCGGCGTAGCCGGATTGTGAGATCACCCAAGTGGTAGAACGAGTTCTGGCTTCGCCGCTCCAGCCAGTCGCTCGGCGTGAAGTCGAAACCGTCCGCCCCGTCGGGCCGGAGCGCGGCAACGGTTTGTGACGCACGGACGAGCTCCAGCTCGAACGACGGCGTTGTGAAACGCAGGAGTCCCTGGTCCAATCCCAGAGTCTGCAGGCTGTCGGTCCCCGTCTGCCCAGGCACCTGTACGTGGACGAGAACGAGCAGGCTCAGTGCAACGGTGCTCATGCGTTACCGGCCCGCGTCGCTGCGGATCATGCGGAGGCCGAAGACCGTGGCGATCTGACTGCGGTCCTTCGCCTGAAAGCGCACGGTCACTTTCTCCATACCACGGACCAACTCTGATGGAACGGGATACGCCACGTCGAAAAACCGATGTGGGTCGCTGAGCTCCACTACTTGGTCGGCCACTCGCATGCCGTTCACGAGGATCTCGAACTCTGCCGGCGTGCCACGTCGATCGCCGCTGAAGTAGGTCGCGATCAGCGTCATGGCGTGCGGTGGATCCACGGGCATATCAAAGGAAAACCAGGTCGTGCCCCGTCGGCCCGGACGGCCCTGGATCCTCTGCGGCACCGCGCCCTCGCCGCTCTGATAGTTGAATTCCCGCTCGAACACCGTCTCGCCCGGCTGGAGGTAGGCAACCGTGGCTGCTTCGAGCGCCCGCACCCGCTCCGCCTCTGCGGCGTACACGGCTTTCTGTTCCCCCCATTCGTCCGCAGTGAACAGGTCCCAATAGGCGGCGTAGGTCCTCCGGTGCAGACGATAGAACGGGACCAACTCCACATCGTGCACGCCGCCCGCCGCGTTCGGCTCGCGGCCGACACCATCGGTGCGGAAGCGAATTGGAGCGCCGCCGACGCGCTTGAGCCACGACGCCACCGGCCGCTCGGCGGCGACCAACACCGGGACTTGGATCGCGCGTCCGCGTTCAACCTCCGGTCCCAGGTCTCCGGCGAGCACCAGCGGCCCCCACATGACGGCGGCCCTCCGCGGATTGTCCGCCAGTGGCTCGAGACGGAGTGATTTCGGGAGCGTGAGCTCGACGGTGTCGCCGCTCCGCCACGTGCGCTCGAGTTCAACGAACGTGCTGGCCGTGTCGAGATAATCGTACTGATGGCGGGCGCGCCGTTCGTCTCGTCGCTCGGGTTCGGTGACCCGTGGCGTGTCCGCCACGGTCTGACCGTTCACCTTTACCGCGAACCCGTCACTGGCCCAGTGCGGCCGGCGCAACGCCAGCGTTATCGGTTTCTGCGGGGCGAGCGTCAAAGTGAGCTTCGCCGTTTCGCCTTCGGGGAAGGTCGTGTCCATGCGCAGACGGAGCCCCGCTTCGGACCACTCCGCCGTCGACGGGGCATAGAGTGTCACCCAGAGGGTATTGTCCGACTCGTAGTAGATCCCGTCACCATGCAAGGCGTGACTCTCCATGCCGGTGCCCACGCAGCACGTGAAGCTCCGCAGCATGTTCTGGTACTCGCGCCGCACACCCCGACCCACCGGGACCATGTAGCACATCCGCCCGTCGTCAGGATCGATCGAACCCAGGATGTGATTGAATAGGGCGCGTTCGTGGAAGTCGGAGTAGTGGGCGTCGGGTCGGATTGCGAACAGCCGTCGCGTCAGCTTCAGCATGTTGTAGATGTTGCATGTCTCCGCAGTCCGCCCGTCGATGCGGCCGCTCAACCGATCCGGGGGCCCAAAGTACTCGTCGGTGCCGTGGCCGCCCGTGGCAAAGCTGTGGTGCTGCACCACGCGGTCCCAGAAAAAGGCCGCTGCCACTAGGGCGTCCGGCGTCCCAGTGTAGGCAAACCGGTCGGCTGAGCCGATCAGCTTGGGCACCTGGGTGTTGCCGTGCGTTCCGGCGAGGTTGTCACGGTGGCGCTGGAGGGGTCGGATGAACGCTTTGTGCTCGAACTTGTGGGAGAGGTCGAGCCAGCGCTCGTCGCCGGTATCGGCATAGAGATCCACCATGACCTCGTTCATTCCACCGAACTCGGTGTTCAGCATCTGCTGGATCTGCGCATCATTGAGCCCCGCCAGAGTCCGCTCGGCCCACGCAGCGAACTTGACTTCCAGCTCGAGCGCGGTGCGGTTGCCGGTGAACCGATAGGCATCCCGCAGACCGGCGTAGGTCTTGTGGAGCGTGTACCACGGCGACCACTCGCCGTTCAGGTCGAACGACCTGGACCGGATCTCCCCGCGGGCGAGTTGGCCGAAGGCCCTGCGACCTCCCTCCAGCGCGCCTAGGTACCCGTCACCGTGCTTGTCCTGGACAACCTCCAGCTCGCCGACGACGTATTCGGCGCGCTCTTTGAAGCGCCCGTCTCCCGTCGCCGCCCACATCAAGCTCACGGCGGACAGGTAGTGGCCGGCGATGTGACCAGTGAGGTTCCGGCCGCCGCCGTCCCAGCCTCCATATGGCTCCGCCTTGGGGGGGAGCCCGGCGCGCTCGCGGTAATACGCCAGCATCCGGTCGGGTTCCAGACGAAGCAGGTACCGGGCGTCCAGGTCTTGTGCGTGCTTGAGGGGGCCACCGAGCAACCGCACGCTGTGCAGTGGAAGCGGTCGGGCGCGGAGGGCCTCGTCTTTGGCAGCGCTCGCCCACTCCTCAGGCTCACCTGCCACAATCTGAAGGGGTGCCAAGAGCGGTGTGGCTCCGGCTCCCAGGCCGAGCTTCAGGACTGCGCGGCGGGAGAGTGTCATGGGAACCTCCACGCTTCACGTGTTGGGGTCCGCGATGAAGATATCCGGACCACGGAGAGCGGCTACCGCCATCGCTCCCGGGTTCCCTGACCGGGGCGGACGCTGCTTCGGGACGTCTTGTAGGCGACCGCGGTGCCACAAGGTTGGTGCGTTTTCGGATCGGTCCAATGTCCCTGGTCCGTTCCGTTGCCGCCGGCAAGACATGGTTCTTGCCAGGCGCGTAATGCGGTACTCTTTGCCCAACTGATGCGCCTCCAGCTCCCCGCGCCGAATCCGGTCACGCACGGTGCCGCGGGAGCGGCCGGGCTGTTCCGCAAAGTCGGCCACCGTGAGGTCGGCGAGGGGATCGTCGGCCTCAACCTCTAACCACTTCATCACCACCAGGATCGGTAGGGTGACACTCGCCTGTTCGGGAAGCGCGGTCACGATCAGCCGGAGCTTGTCCTCGATGCTCGTCGTGACCCTGCGTCGTACCCCGGGGTCAGGGGCGTTGGCTCGCGAGGCCAATGATTGTAACAAACCTTGGTGACATTTCACGACCGAACGCAACGAACCCCACAGCGTCTATCCTGCTGCGGGGTTGTGACTTAACGATGCGCCAGACAGGACTCGAACCTGTGACCTTTGGCTCCGGAGGCCAACGCTCTATCCACCTGAGCTACTGGCGCGCGACTGCTGTGAGGAGTGAGGAGTAAGGGGTAAGGGGTAGGTCACCCGCACACTCCTTACTCCTCACTCCTCACTTCTCACGGTAGTTCAGTCGGGGCGACTGGATTCGAACCAGCGACCTCCTGCTCCCGAAGCAGGCGCGCTACCGGACTGCGCTACGCCCCGGATCGGGTGGAACGACGGAAGGTCGGAACGTCGGAACGCAGCTCTTCAGCAAACCGGCTGCTCAGCTGCCGTCGTTCCGACGTACCGCCGTTCCGCCCTCCCATGCGCCCTGGAGGACTCGAACCCCCAGCCTTCTGGTCCGTAGCCAGACGCTCTCTCCAATTGAGCTAAGGGCGCGGGTTCGCGGCGGATCTACGGGGCGGCGGTTCGGCGGGTAGAAGGCTTACCGGCCAGGCTCCCAACGATCCGCCGATCCCTCCATCCGACGACCCGCCTAGTATGGGCGGTACAAGACTCGAACTTGTGACCTCCACGATGTCAACGTGGCGCTCTAACCAACTGAGCTAACCGCCCAACGAACGGCGGATCGGCGGTTCGTCGGATCGGCGGTGTCCGTTCGTCGGCCCGCCGACCCGCCCATCCGCCGATCCGCCGAAGTAGCGGGGGTGGGATTTGAACCCACGACCTCCGGGTTATGAGCCCGGCGAGCTACCAGACTGCTCCACCCCGCGCCGTTTCCGTCGGTAGGTTGGAACGTCGGAAGGTCGGAAACTAATGGCCGGCCTCGCGTTCCGCCGCCAGGAGTCCTAAAGCCTTCTTCCCGGCAGCTTCATCGAATCTAGCGAATCGAATCCTTAGCACTAGCTTTGAGGATTCTCCCGCTCAGAGCGGGAAACGGGACTCGAACCCGCGACCCCAACCTTGGCAAGGTTGTGCTCTACCAACTGAGCTATTCCCGCAATCGAGCAGAACGCCCAGACGCGCCACTCAGCCCGCCTGAGCGTCTAACCTATGGAGGCGAGGGGAATCGAACCCCTGACCTCGTGAATGCCATTCACGCGCTCTCCCAACTGAGCTACGCCCCCATTATATTAGACGCCCCCCAAAAGGGGCCGCGCGCCGGGGAACAAGGCAAGCTATCTGAGGCCTTTTAGAGTGTCAAGCAACCCGGGCGCCAACTCGCGAACTTCGCGTCCCCACTGGGGTAACTGGTGGTGGACTGAGGCAGTCTTGGACCCTCCGCCGAGGCTACCTCGGCGTACAACTGGATAGATATAAAGGAATTAGATGGCTCAGCGCGAACGGAAGAAGCGGCGGCGGCGGCCGGCGCCGGCCATAGCCGTCAGCGAGGACGATCGTGACCTGCTCGATCAGTACCTCTACGAGGTGAGCAAGACACCGCTGCTCACTCCGCAGGAGGAGATCGACCTGGCGAAGAAGGTCCGGGCGGGAGACACGGTCGCGATGCAGGAGCTCGCGAAGCGGAACCTCCGGTTCGTGATCTCCGTGGCCAAGAAATACCAGAACCGCGGCCTGCCCCTCACCGACCTCATCGGGGAGGGGAACGTGGGGCTGCTCACGGCCGCCCGGAAATTCGACCCTGACCAGGGCGTCAAGTTCATCTCCTACGCGGTCTGGTGGATCCGTCAGGCCATCCTGGCCTCCCTGGCCCGCCAGGGGCGGACGGTCCGGGTGCCGCTCAACCGCACCGCCGACCTGTCCAAGATCGTGAAGACCGCCGAGGCCCTGCGGCAGGAGCTGCGGCGGGAGCCGACCCCGGAGGAGATCTCCTCCGCCACCGGCCTGTCCATGGAGGTCGTCCAGTCGCTGGCGGCCCTCAACACAGGCGAGGTGCGGCTCGACGCCCCCCTGGATCCAGAAGGTGACCGGGCGCTCATCGAGCGGTTCATCGCCGAGGACCTGCCGGATACGGAGGAGACCACCATGGAGCGGCTCCTCACCGACGAGGTGGAGGAGGCGCTCCAGACCCTGCCTGCCCGGGATGCCAAGGTCCTGCGGCTGTACTTCGGGCTCGACGGCGGCCGCGAGCACACGTTGGAGGAGATCGGCGGCATGCTGGGGGTGACCCGGGAGCGGGTGCGTCAGCTGCGCGACCGGGCCCTCAAGCGGCTGCGGGAGGGCGAAGTCGGCAAGGCCTTGGAGACCTTCGCCGCGTAGTCGCGCCGACTGGGCGTCACACACGGCCAACAGGGGCGCAGCGCGCTGCGCCCCTTTGCGTTGCCCCGCAGCCCCATCGCAACCGCCCTGGCTTCGCTCGATTGGGGGCCGTAGATTCGCCGCGTGTATAACCTTGTGGCCGTTCGGGTCGCCGGTTGGATCAGCGCACTCGGACGCGCGGGGCATTTTTTGTCCGATGTGACCCGGAGCCTGCGGGATGTGGGGACCTGGGCCGGTCTCACTGCGGTACAAATGCGCCGCATTGGCGTCCAGTCGCTGCCCATCGCGGTCTTCATCTCGATCTTCACCGGCATCGTCCTCGCCCTGCTCTCCTCGTACAGCTTCACCGGCGCCGTGCCGCTGTACTTCGTGGGCACCTTCGTGGGGAAGGCCATGATGCTGGAGCTGGCTCCGGTGCTGGTGGGGCTGGCCCTGGCGGGACGGGTCGGTGCCAACATTGCCGCGGAACTCGGCACCATGCGGGTCACCGAGCAGGTGGACGCGCTGGAAACCCTGGCCTACAACCCCCACGCGTACCTGGTGGTCCCCCGGGTTGTCGCCGCTACCTCCATGTTTCCTGTGGTGGTGGCCTTGGCAATGGCGGTGGGGATGGGGGCCGGTTGGATCGCCTCGATCAGCCTCCTGGAGCTGTCGACGCCGGACTTCGTGAAAGGATTGCGCCTGTTCTACCAGTTCAAGGACGTCTGGTTTGGCCTGGTCAAAGCCATGTCGTTTGGCTTGGTCATCGCCCTGATCGGCTGCCACAAGGGGCTCAGTACGAGGGGAGGAGCAGAGGGCGTGGGTCGGGAGACGACTTCGGCGGTGGTGCTGAGCGCCGAGATGATCCTGGTGTTGGACGCCTTTTGGGCGGTCGTCCTGTTGTGAGGCGCAACGGGCAGGGCCGATGATCGTCTTTCGCAACGTGCACAAGCGATTCGGCACCAAACAGGTGCTCCAGGGGTTCTCCCTCGACGTCAAGGAGGGGGAGACCATGGTGGTCATCGGCTACTCCGGCAGCGGCAAGAGCGTGGCCTTGAAGCATGTGGTGGGGCTCCTGGCGCCGGACGAGGGGGAAGTGGAAGTTGATGGGAGGATCGTGCACCAGCTCGACCGGGCCGGGCTGGTGGAGTTGCGCTCGCAGATCGGGTTCGTGTTCCAGTTCGCCGCCCTGTTCGACTCCATGACGGTGCGGGAGAATCTCGCCCTGGGCCTGCGGCGCCAAAAGGTGAATTCCCGTACCATTGAGGAGCGGGTGCGGGAGTCCCTGGCACTAGTGGATCTGATGGGGGCAGAAGACCGCTACCCCGCCGAGTTGTCCGGGGGCATGCGCAAGCGGGTTGGGCTGGCCCGGGCTATCGCCCTGAGACCCCGGTACCTGCTGTATGACGAGCCGACCACCGGTCTCGATCCGGTGACGGCAGCGGTGATCAACGAGCTGATGGTCCGCACACGGGAGCGACTGGGGGTGACCGGTATCGTGGTGACCCACGACATGACCAGTGCCTACAGGGTAGCGGATCGCATCGCGATGCTGTACCGCGGTGCCATCCGTCAGGTGGGGACCGTCGAACAGGTCCAACGGACCCACGACCCCATCGTGCGGCAATTCATCGAGGGACGTCCCGAAGGCGCCGCCGACGCCGAGGGAGCGGCTGCGGGAACCACGCGATGAAGCGGCGGGACGAGATTATCGTGGGCGCGACCATCCTGGTCACCGTGGTGGTGGTGATCGCCGGGGCGTTCTGGCTGTCGCAGACCCGCTTGGGGGCCTCGGCCGCAGTGCACAATGCCCGGTTCCAGACGGTCGGCGGGCTGGGCGTGGGCAGCCCTGTGGTCCTCCGGGGTGTGAGGGTGGGCCGTGTGCAGGCGATTCGCCTCGGCGAGCGAAACTGGGTTGAGGCGGAGGTCCAGGTATACGAAGGCGTAGTGCTTCCGGCACGCCCGGCGGTCGTCGCCGCCTCACGGTCGTTATTCGGCGAGTGGCAGGCGGACATTATCAGTCTGGATCAGGCGCCGGACGACCCCAATGTGCGGCGGGACCTGGAGGCCGCCTTGGCGGAGGGCGACGACGCGTGGCCGGGTGCCACCCTCCCCGACATCGGTCAGCTCACGGCCCAGGCCAACCGAATCGCCACCGACATCACCACCATCTCGTCCCGTATCCAAACGGTGTTCGATTCCCAGGCGGTTGGGGAGTTGCAGGGCGCGATCCGCAACTTCACAGCCATCGCCGACAACATCAATCGGTTTACCCAGCAGCAGACCGACATCATGGGCGATGTGGGGTCGAACCTGAGACAGGGTTCCGATGTACTCGCGGATGCCGCCCAGCGGCTTCAAACCTCGTTGGCCCGGGTGGACGAGGCGACGGAGCAAGGCGAGCTGGAGATGATCTTGGACAACACGGCCGCCGCGTCGGAACAGGTGCGGAATGCCCTCGAGGACCTTCGCGAGGTTGTGGCAGTCGCCCGGGCGAACCAGGCCAGTCTAGTCCGCCTAATCCAGGGGGCCGACACCTTGATGACCCGCCTGCAAGAGGGTACCGGCACTCTGGGATTGCTCATGTCCGACTCGGTGCTCTATCAGGAGGCGAGGCTGGCGGTGGCGCAGCTCCGGGAGCTCCTGGCCGACATCCAGGCGAACCCGCGGAAGTACTTCAAGTTCTCGGTGTTCTAGTGGGTGGTGCTCACAGCACGCCGGGACTCGCGTGTCGGGCGTCAGCCTGGGTTCCGACCTCAAGGGCAGGCACTGCCAGGCACAGCGTTCGCAGGGGCGCAGCATGTAGCGCCCCTGCGTTCCGACGCCGCCGAGCCCGGCCGCAGGGGCGCACCGTGTTGTTAAAAGACGACCACCTATCCGCGTCCATCAGCGTGGATCTGCGGTCGCTGGCGCGACCTCGATCCGCTGCGCGACATCCGCGGCTCCGATCCAGCGTCAGACGCATGCTTTCAGTGGCCAGCTAATGGCGCAACGCCGAGCCAGCCGGGAGACCAGCGCCGGCGGCGTGGTGTTTCGCTGCGGCGACGGCGGGCCCCGGTTCCTCCTGATCCGGGACTCGTACAACAACTGGGGCTTTCCCAAGGGGCATATCGGCGAGGGTGAGTCGCCCGACACGGCAGCACAGCGGGAGATACGGGAAGAGACCGGACTCGACGACCTCGCCCTGCGTGCTCCTCTGGGCATGATCGACTGGTACTTCCGGGTTCGCGGACGGCTGGTTCACAAGTACTGCCATTACTACCTGTTCGAGTCACGCACCGGCACGCCGAAGCCCCAGGAGGACGAGGGGATCACCGCCTGCAACTGGTACCCATTCGACAAGGCCCTGGAGGTGATCTCGTACGACAACGCCCGAGGCGTGTTGCGGGCAGCTGGTCGGGTCGCCCCATCCCTATGCCAGGAGCAACGGGAGGTCGCGGGGGCGTAGCATGGCGGTCATTCCCGTGGTTCATCGGAACGGGGCCGTTCGGGCAGCCATTCGCCGGGGGCTCCCGCGCCGAGGATTCCGGGTGGTCGCCTGCCGGTCGCTGGAGCGAGCAGTGACCGTGCTCCGCCGGGAGCTGGTGGACGCCGTTGTGGTGGACGTGCGCAACGGGTTGGCGGATGGCACGTTTCAGCACTTCCGCGGCTTCCCCCGCATTCCGATCTTCGCCCTCAGTGCCTTCCGGCCGGACGACGGCGCCCTCATCATGTCCTGCCGTCGGTCGGGTGTGTGTGCCCTGCTGGTCGAAGGCGTCGACGACCCCGCACTGGGGGAACTGATCGCCGCTAGGTGTGCCTCTCGTGTGCGGCGGGCAGCCTTGGCCGACGGCCCGCGCCTACTGCGTCTTACCGAGCCAGTCCAACTCAGGACGTGGGAGGAGGTGCTAGCCCGCGCCGGTGCGGCCACCACCACCGCCGATATTGCCCGCGCCCTGCGCCGCACGCGCGAGCACCTCTCCCGTGAGTTCGCCGCTGGTGGAGCGCCCAACCTGAAGCGCGTGATTGACCTAGCTCGGGTGGCATGGGCCGCCGACCTACTGGTCAATCCCGGCTACAGCGTGACGGAGGTGGCGAAGATCCTGGGTTACGCTTCGGCGAGCCATCTGACGGGAAGCGCCCGCCGCGTGGCGGGGGTGACCGCTGTGGAGTTGGGGCGGCTGGGCCCTCACGGCGTGCTCCAGCGATTTGCCTGGGGCAGGACGAGAAGCCGGCTGCGGTGAGGGGCGGTCGGGCGGTCTGGTGGACGGGCGGTCATTGGTGTCTTTGCCGGCCGCCGGACGACCCGACCGCCTGTCCGCCAGAAGACTCCCCAAACCACGTTCTCCGGCGGTGTGGTGCGCGGGCTGGTTTGCAGGGGGGCGCGGTAATTAAGTTGGACAGGTTTTGTTCGCACTGTTCGTAACGACAATTCTGCCCTACAGGCTATGGCTACTGAATCCGTACTTCGACCTGGCGAGCTCAAGGACGTTCTGCTGAAAGAGATCGAGGCGGCCGACCTTCGTGCCCTCGATACACAAGAGGTCGGCTCCGTGCTTGAAGTGAAAGACGGCACCGCCCGGGTGTATGGACTTGCCTCGGCGATGGCTGGTGAGATGCTGGAATTCTCCGCATCGGAGACCGGCGAGAGTGTGATGGGGCTCGCTCTCAACCTGGAGGAGGACAACCTCGGCGCTGTGATTCTCGGCGACTATCTCCAGCTCAAGGAGGGTGACGAGGTGCGGCGCACCGCCCGGGTGCTGGAAGTGCCAGTGGGCCATGCCCTCGTTGGCCGGGTGGTGGATCCTTTGGGCAATCCCGTGGATGGCCTCGGTCCCATCAAGACGGACATGTACCGCAAGCTCGAGTCGCGGGCGCCCAGCATTGTCGCGCGGCAGCCGGTGAAGGAACCGCTTCAGACAGGCCTCAAGGCCGTCGACTCTATGATCCCCATCGGACGGGGCCAGCGGGAGCTCATCATTGGCGACCGGGGGACCGGCAAGACCGCCATCGCGCTGGATACGATCATCAACCAGAGGGGCGGAGACGTCATTTGCGTCTATGTCGCCATCGGCCAGAAGAAATCCACGGTGGCCGGCGTGGTGGAGCATCTCAAAGAGTCCGGCGCGATGGACTACTCGATCGTGGTAGTGGCGGGGGCGGCCGACCCGGCGCCGATGCAGTACATCGCGCCGTACGCCGGGTGTTCCATGGCCGAGCACTTCATGTATGAGGAGAACGGCCACACCGTATGCATCTATGATGACCTGTCTAAGCACGCGCAGGCCTACCGGCAGCTCTCCCTGGTGCTGCGCCGGCCGCCCGGGCGCGAGGCGTACCCCGGAGATGTGTTCTACCTGCATTCCCGGTTGCTGGAGCGAGCGGCCAAGCTCTCCGACTCGCACGGCGGCGGCTCGCTGACGGCGCTCCCGGTCATCGAGACCCAGGCGAGCGACGTCTCGGCGTACATCCCCACAAACGTCATCTCCATCACGGACGGCCAGATCTACTTGGAGAGCGACCTGTTCTACGCCAACGTGCGGCCCGCCATCAACCCGGGCATCTCGGTGTCACGGGTGGGCGGCAATGCCCAGATCAAGGCGATGAAGCAGGTGGCGGGACGACTTCGTCTGGACTACGCCCAATACCGTGAGCTAGAGGCCTTCGCCCAGTTCGGGTCGGATCTCGATCAGGCCACACAGCGGCAGCTCGCCCGGGGCCAGCGGATCGTGGAGGTGCTGAAGCAGCCCCAGTACCAGCCGATGCCCGTGGAGAGCCAGATCGCCATCATCTACGCGGTGACCAACGGGTACCTCGACGGCGTGGCGGTGCGCGACGTGCACCAGTGGGAGCTCGACTTCCACGAGTTCATGCGGGCAAAGCATCCCGAGGTCCTGAAGACCATCCGCGAAAAGAGGGCCCTCGACGACGGGCTCACGGCGGATCTTCATAGCGCGATCGGGCAGTTTCAGGCGCTCAAGTAGGCGGAGCGATGGCGAAGACCCGCGAGCTCCGACGCCGGATCAAGTCGGTCGAGAACACCCGGCAGATCACCAAGACCATGGAGATGGTGGCCACGTCGCGTCTCAAGCGTGCCCAGGATCGCGTGGTCGCCACCCGTCCGTATGCTGCGGCGTTGACCGACCTGATCGCGAGCCTGTACGACCCGGCGCTCGAGGAGAGTTTCCCCTTGCTCCGGCAGCTGAAGGGTGAGCCGACGCGCGTGGCACTGGTGCTGATCACCAGCAATCGGGGACTGTGTGGGGGCTTCAACGCCAATCTCATCAAGGAGACGCGCCAGCGGATCGAGAACTGGGAGGCGAAGGGTGTCGAGGTGGAGTTGCACTGTGTCGGTCGCAAGGGCGCAGGCCACTTCAAGTACCTGGGACGCGCGCTAGCCCAGGAGCGTCAGGATATCGGCGATCGGCCGACGGTCGCTCACGCTACGGATCTCGTGGAACCGCTGATGGCACGGTTTGAGGCAGGTGAGCTCGACACCGTGGAGGTGGTATTCGCGAAGTTCAACAATCCGCTGTCGACGCCGCCGACGATACTTCCCCTCCTCCCGGTCCGCCCCCCGGCGGATCGGCGGATCGGCGGTTCGGCGGACCGACGGAGAGAGAGTGCGGCCGCCGAACCGCCGACCCGCCGAACCGTGCCCAACTACATCCTCCGTCCCTCCGCCGAGGAGATCGTGCGTCGGATGCTTCCCGGGTACGTGCGCAATGGGATGTACCGGGCGCTGGTGGAGACCGCGGCGTCGGAGCATGGAGCGCGGCGCACCGCAATGAAGAACGCCACCGACAACGCGGGCGAGATGATCGACGTGCTACGCCGTAATTTCAATCGGGCCCGCCAGGCGCAGATCACGCAGGAGATCGCGGAGATCGTGGGAGGTGCGGAGGCGTTAAAAGGCTAGATGGAAGGACGGAAGGGCGGAACGACGGAACGGGGTGTGGGGTGGCTGTTCCAACGTTCCATCGTTGCAACGTTCCGTCGGAGGGAACATGGCAGACCAGAACATCGGAAAAATCGTCCAAGTAATCGGTCCCGTCGTCGATGTGGAGTTCGACGCGGATCGTTTGCCGGAGTTGTATACCGCCCTCGAGATCAAGGATGAGGGTGACGGGCGACCGCCCCTGCGCGTGGTGGCTGAGGTGCAGCATCACATCGGTCGGAACCAGGTCCGGGCAGTCGCCATGAGCAGCACCGATGGGTTGGTGCGCGGGATGCCGGTACTCGACACCGGCGGTCCCATCACTATCCCCGTGGGCGAGCCGGCTCTGGGGCGCATTCTCAACGTGATCGGTGAGCCGGTGGACGAGGGCGAGGCGATCCCAGAAGGGGTCGAGCGGTGGCCGATTCACCGGGACCCACCGGCGTTCGTGACCCTGGAGCCCAAGACGGAGGTGTTCGAGACGGGGATCAAGGTGATCGACCTAATCGCCCCGTTCGTGAAGGGTGGAAAGATCGGGCTGTTCGGCGGCGCCGGTGTCGGGAAGACCGTCATCATCATGGAGCTCATCAACAACGTGCAGAAGGGACACGGCGGCCGGTCAGTGTTCTGTGGCGTCGGTGAGCGGACTCGCGAGGGGAACGACCTCTACATCGAGATGAAGGAGAGCGGGGTGCTGGACTCCGCCGCCCTCATATATGGCCAGATGAACGAGCCGCCCGGCGCTCGGCTGCGCGTGGGGCTGGCGGGCCTCACCGTCGCGGAGTACTTCCGGGACCGCGAGGGTCAGGACGTACTGGTCTTCATCGACAACATCTTTCGCTTCACGCAAGCGGGCTCCGAGGTCTCCGCGCTGCTGGGCCGCATGCCGAGTGCCGTGGGATACCAGCCGACCTTGGGTACCGAGATGGGGGATCTTCAGGAGCGCATTACTTCCACCAAGCGGGGTTCGATTACCTCGGTGCAGGCGATTTACGTACCCGCGGATGACCTGACCGACCCCGCGCCGGCCGCGGCGTTCAGCCACCTGGATGCGACGGTGGTGCTGTCCCGCGCCCTCACGGAAATCGGCATCTATCCGGCGGTGGACCCGCTGGACTCGTCGAGCCGGATTCTCGATGCCCAGTTCCTGGGTGACCGGCACTACCACGCCGCGGTGGAGACGCAGCGGATTCTCCAGCGCTACAAGGAGCTGCAGGACATCATTGCGATCCTGGGGATGGACGAGCTGTCCGAGGAGGATAAGCTGCTGGTGGCGCGGGCGCGGCGGCTGCAGCGGTTCCTGTCGCAGCCATTCCACGTGGCGGAGGCCTTCACCGGGACGGCCGGGCGCTACACGAAGCTGGAGGACACGGTCGAGAGCTTCGAGCGGGTGGTCTCCGGGGAGTTCGACCACCTGCCCGAGCAGGCGTTCTACATGGTGGGTGGGATCGAGGAGGCCCTCGACAAGGCCAAGAAGCTGGAGACGGCAGCGTGATGAATGTCACTGTCATATCCCCCGAGCGGTCTGTATACCAGGGGGACGCAAATGCCCTCGTCGCTCCCGCATTCGATGGCCGGGTGGGGATCCTACCCAGGCACGCACCCTTCATCACGCTGCTGGGCGACGGCCTGCTGACGGTCCGCGAGGGGAGCGAGACGCGGCACATCCGGGTGCGTGGCGGGTTCCTGCGGGTGCTGAACGATGCCGTCGACGTCGTCGCCGAACACGCTGAGAGCGTGGAGGATTCAGATGCTGCGTAGATCGGGGTGGATTAGCGGCCTCGTCCTATTGGTGGTCGCCGGTTCGGCACAGGGACAGGCCACGGGCCTGTCTACCTTCAACGCTCCGTACCGGGCATTCGCCCGCCACGAGTTCGGCGGGACGCTCACGTTCCCTGAGGTTGGCGGAACGGCCCTTGAGGGTCAATTCCGGTTTGGCTATCGACAGTTCGACATCGGGGTCCGCGGTGGGTTCTGGGACCCGGGTGAACTGCCCGACACACGGATCCTCCTGGGTGCCATCGGCCGGCACCGGGTGATTACTCACACGGAGGATTTCCCGCTGGACGGCGCGGTGGTGGTAGGGCTCGGTGCCCAGATCGTGGAGAACTTCACCACCCTGTTCATCCCGGCGGGCCTCTCGCTGGGTCGACGCCTCGATATCGAAGACTCCCCGGTGAGTATCGTACCATACGTGCAACCGACCCTATTCCTCACCGCGGGGAGCAACCAGGATACGGAACTCAACTTCGCCTTTGGGCTCGGCGCCGACTTCAGACTGAGCCGGGTGTTCGATGCGCGGGTCGGCGTGGGCCTGGGGAAGGACCCCCTCGAGGGCTTTAGCATCAGCGCGGTGTGGATCCGCTAGCTTGGCTTGCTGGGCGGACTTAAGGGCGGTGTTAAGGGATGTCAAATATTGCGCAGGGTATTGACGGCGGCCGGTCTGCCGTGTACGTATATGCCGGATTTGGGCTCGCACCGGGGGGTCCCACCGTGGGGCCTCCGGTTGGACAGTCTTTCAACCAACTCAGGGGTGTCTCATGAAACGGTTCTTGGGTGGCATCGCCCTGGTGGCTTTGGCGGTGTGCAGCATTCCGGACACCGGGTCTGCGCAGATGTCGTTCAGCCCGGTGTGGGGACTGCCTGGCGGCGTCGGTGTCACGATCAACGGTGACTATGGCAGGGGCCTGAACGACGAGTCGGGCAAGGAGAACTACATCGGTGGCCGTGTGGTCGTAGGTCTGCCGATGGTGAGCATCTTCGCAGGGGGCGGGATGGTTACGCTCGACCCCGACTCCAAGATCTCCTTTGGCGGCGGCGCCGCTGTCAACGTGATCAAGGCTCCCATGCTGCCGGTCGCTGTGGCGGTGCAGGGAGGCGTGGGCTACATCGACGCGGCCGGTGTCAAGACGCTCAACTTCCCCATCGGGCCGGTCGTGTCGATTAACGTGCCGAGTCCTGCGGTCGATGTGAAGCCGTGGATCATGCCGCGGGTTCACATTCAGCGCGTGTCCAACGGCACGAGCGACACCGAAGTCGGGTTCGGCGCTTCGGCCGGCCTCAACGTGACCCTGCCGATGGGCGTCGGCGGGCACGTGGCCCTCGACTGGATGACCATCGGTGATCCGTCGGTCAAGCCGTTCTTGGTCGGCATCGGCGCGCACTACACCATCTCGGTCCCGAGCCTCGGGGTGATGTAGGGTTTTCTCAGCCCGTAACCTCAAGTAGCTTGACGGGGCGCTTCCGGTGACATGCGGAGGCGCCCCGAATCATGTCTACCATGCCGTGGCGGACTTTGCCGTGACGCTCCCAAGATCTAGCTTGTCAGCCGTCTTCGTTGCACTCGCGCTCACGACTGCCGGGTGCACGCTAACGTTCGATGCCACGACGCTCGGTGTCGAGACGACTATGGCGTCACCAGCCTCGGCGCCGCCCCAAGGCCAAGAGTTCAGCGTGAAGAAGAAGGCCGTGTACCTGGCCTGGGGAATGTTGTGGGCCTCCAAACCCTCCCTCCGGAAGACTCTCGCCGCTCAAGTCACCGGAGATGCCCGCGTGGCCGACCTTCGGGTTCGCGTGAGCAGCCGCTGGTCGGACCTGTTGATCACCATGTTGACCGCAGGACTGGTGGTTCCGCGCACGGTGACGTTTGAAGGGGTGATCGTGGAGCAGTAAGCAATTCGCAATTAGCAACTAGCAATTCGTGATCCTCACCGCGGCTACTCGAACTGCGAATTGCGAACTGCGACGACAGCTGAAGGCTCAAGGCTGACGGCTTCAATTCACCTTCTCACTGACGGTGGACGATGCGGTGGCGGTGCCTCCGTCTCCGGGTGCCGCGGGTCGGCCACCGGTTCTTCGAATCGTTCCCGCGCCCGCGTTCCTGGTAGCAACTCGAGGAGGGCCCGGGCTGTCGCGCTCGCCGCTCCCTGGTGCAAGGTTCTCCGGGCGGCAAGTCCCGCAGTTGAGCGCAGAGCCTCATCGTTGATCCACCCCAGCCAACATGCTGTGAGAGCCGCGGCGGCCTTGCGCCGCGGCAGAGCGACTCCTCCGTTGGACCTTATGACGGCGCGGGCGTCATGGGATTGCCCCCAGTGGGGTCCCATGATGACCGGCAACCCATAGGCCGCCGGTTCCACTACCGCATGTAGTCGCCCTTGCCTGAAGCCGCCACCTACGTACGCGGTGGAACCGAGGGCGTACAGATCAAACAGAAGGCCTTGCGTACCTACGATGACGCAGTTGGAGTCGACTACCTCGGCGCCCCCGGGCGTCCAGGCCACCGGGGCAAGGCCTGCCCGCTGCGCGCGCGCCGCGAGCGCCGACAGTCTCGCCTCGGCGGGGGCGTGGGGAACCACCAAGAGCCGCGCCCTGGGGTGCCGGCGGCAGGTCACGGCTGCACCCTCGATCACCACGGCTTCGTCCGATGCCTCGACACTCCCCGCGACGAGTGTCGACGCCTCGGTCGCCCAGCGCGCCAGCTCCATGAGGGGCCCGAGGCGCGGTGTGCGTTCCAGCACCTGGTCGTGCCGCGGATCTCCGGTCACGTGCACCGTGCTGGGCGCCACGCCCAGCCTGATCCAGCGCGCTGCATCGTCGGGTGATGTTGCTCCGAGCCATGACACGGTGCTGTGCAACTCCCGGTACAGGCGACGCGCGGGGAAGCGAAGCCGCCAGCTGTTTTCGCGGACCGTACCCCCGATCACCGCCATGGGGATTCGTCGCTCGTCGGCCCGGAAGGCCAGCTCGGGCCACATGTCTCCGCCGGCGAACACTATGAGGCTTGGCCGTACGGCGTCTAAGACCCGACCCACCGAGGTGGGCTCGTCCAGGGGCACGTAGTCACTGCGATCACCGCTGAAGGGCTCCGGCCATGCCGCGGCGGAAGGCGAAGAGTAGGTGTGGATGACTTGCAGATGCGGCTCTGCCGACCGGAGTCGACCGAGCACCGGGTCGGCAGTCAGCGCCTCTCCGACGGACGCCCCATGGACCCAGAGCAGCGGTGCGTCTGACCGCCCGGCACGTGCCCACTCTACCCATCGCTCGACGGCGCCCCGGCGGCCAGCTACGCTTTGGGCCAGCTTGCCCTTGCGTAGCGGAAGGCGGTGGACCACCCGGGCAGCGAGTCGGTAGGCTGCACGGTGCATGTGGATGAATGTGGCGGATGGGATGCGGTGGCGCTATGTGACGGAGCAATTCGCGATTCGCAGTTCGCACTTCGGAAGAGCGGCTCAGGTCCGCCTCGGCGTTGTGGGGGACTGCGAATTGCCAATTGCGAATCGCGAACTGCCAGCTGAAGGCCGAGGGCTGAAGGCTGACGGCTCTTATCGTCCCGTCTTTTCCGCGAAGAGGGAATCGAGGATTGGCCGCCACGTCTCGATGGGAGCGAAGCCCGCCAGCAGTCCTCTCTCGATGATGAACGACGGGGTGCTGCGAATCCCCGCCCGGGCGTTCGTCTGGGCTTCCTGCTGTATGAGCCAGCGGACCGCGCCGCTGTTGAGGCACCGATCCAGCGAGCCACGATCCAGGCTGGCGGAATCAGCCAGCGACTCGAAGTACGGGCCGGGGTCCGGGAGCCTAGCCCAATCACCCTGGTAGCGGAACAGCAAATCGTGAATCGGCCAGAACCGGTCTTGGTCTGCGGCGCACATGGCGAATTCGTGGGCCGCGGCGGCATTCGGGTGACGCTGGGTGAGCGGCAGGTTCAAGAAGACGAAGCGGACCTTGCCCGACTGGATGTATTCCCGCTCGAGGTAGGGGAGCGTCTCCTCCGAGAATTTCTTGCAATACGGGCATTGAAAGTCGCTGACCTCGAACACGGTAATCGGCGCATCGGGGGCGCCCTTGGATCGGGCGTCCAAGAGGGCGCTCTGCTGCTGACCGGGTGCCGCAGCGGTCGTGGCCTGGGCGGCCAGCGAGGGCGCAGTGCTGGCGGCGGATGCCTTCGAATTCCCAAGCGTCCACGTAGCGGCGAGGGCCAGCAGCACAGCTAGTCCTCCGACGAAGCCTGCGAGCGTTGTTGGAGCCATCAGCCGTTAGCCCTCAGCGTTCGTGTGACGCAACACCATACCCATTTGTTCACAAAGGTGCCACCCGATCGCGTGCCCTCCTTCAAATCCGCTCGCGACTGAAGGCTGAAGGCTAACGGCTGAAGGCTGACGGCTGAATGAAGGCTCCCAATCAGTGCCTCCAACGCCACACGGTGTTCGCTCGCGTCAGAGGCAACCGCACCGGCACCAATCGCGTCACCGTGACTGGGACATTCCAGTAGTACTCCTGAAACGGGTTCTCCGGGTCGGCGTATCGGGCGACGATCCACCAGCGTCCGGGCTCCAACTCCAACTCCGCCACGCCCGTGGTGTCGGTCGTTTCCTCATGAACCACACGTTCCGTGCGGGCCAAGGCCACGGCGGCTGCATCGGGATAGGTGGCAAAGGCCTCCCGTTCCCAGGTCCGCAGCGACTCGGCGGCCGCCTGGGCACGCCGCGCCAGCCCCACGTCCTCCCCGTTCAGCTCTCTTAGCAAGGCGTCGCTTTCAGCCGCTCGTTGCGCAAGTCGGGCGTACAGTCGGCGGAACCGATCGTACATCGGGCCATAAGAGGGCACCGTCCGGTCCATCGCGTTGAGTGAGTCTGCCAGCCGCTCGACCGTGTCGCGGAGGGCGCTCCACGGGCGGCTTGCCTCATCAAAGCGCCCTGGGTCGGGCCGCCGGTAGTTGGCGAGCTCACGTTCGAGCTCGGTGAAGGTGGGCTTCGGTGAGGGGGCGAGTGTCACCAGGGAATCGAGAATCTGATCCGGATCGAAGGGCAGAGCCGTGATGTGGAGATCGGTGATTGGGTCTTCGGGACCCCACGCTGCCCGTAGCACGAGGCGGGCTTCGCCCTGATGGCAGGCTAGTGTGGCTAGAGCCAGAATCGCTCCGCCCACGCCAGGAGCGGCACGGCGTTGGCGCAGGGCGAACTTCACGGCGCGCCGCCCGATGCGGCGCGCCACGGGTCGAGGCTGTGCTGCGGGAATGAGTTGTGAGCCAGCCGCCGGGGTACGCGGACGCCTAATCGACGATGAATGCCGGGAAGATGTACTTTCGCGGATCAACCGGCTTCTGGTCGACAAGCACCTCGTAGTGGAGGTGCGGTCCGGTGGCGGTCCCCGTGCGACCGACTTCGGCGATCTTGTCGTTACGCCGCACCCACTGTCCAACCCTAACCAGAGTCCGCGAGCAGTGGGCGTAGAACGTCTGCACGCCGTAGCCGTGGTCGATAGTGACCGTCTTGCCGTATCCCGTCTTGGCACCCACCTCGATCACCCGCCCGCTCGCTGGTGCCAGGATCGGCGTGCCCACGGCCGCCGTGATGTCGATCCCCATGTGGGGCTTGGGCTGGTGATAGATGGGGTGCATCCGAGCACGGGAGTAGTTGCTGGTGATGTAACCCGCGGTGGGGGCGATCGGCCGGAGCGACGGCGTGCGCTCGAGCCGGTCGGTGTGCTCCTGCAGACCTGTCACCGCTTCATCGTAGGAACTAGCCAGGAGACTGGCGCGCCGGATGAAGTTGTCGAGTTGGGCGCGCACCGCTAGAGCTTGCTGGCCTTCCAGTCCCTCGGAGAGGATCTGGTCGCCTGGCGTCCTTGCTTCGGCCGGTCCACCGACGCCGGCCAGCTGCACGTCCGGGTCGATGGGGTCGAGTCCTGCCAGGAGGCGGATCATCTCATCGCGCTCCGCAATTGCCGCGATGGTGTCGCCAAGGCTGGCGAGGATGTGCTGGGCGCTTTCGAGCTCCTGGGCCAGGAGCTCGTTGCGGCGCTCCAGTCGGTCGAGGCGGGAGAGATCCACCGCCCGTGTGATGGTGGCGTAGCCGAACGCGATCGCCGTCACGGCCACTGCTGCGAGCAGGGTGACCAGAATCCTGAACCCGCGCAGCGACACCTTGACCGCCCGCGATCCCCCTGCACCGTGCGGAACCAGTACCACGGTCCACTGCCGTGTTGCCATGATCCGCTCCCCGACAGGTCGAAATCTAGCCTAGATGGACTCCCCTCGCACAGACAGGGATAGGGCCTTTTTCGGGCTCCCGCAAGGAGCCGCGATGAAATTAGACGTTGGGAACAAACACTGTCAACCACTTATGTCACAATGCTAACTTCCTATTTGTCAACCGCTTGTGGCACGTGCGCGGGTTTGGGAAAAAGTGGCGCCAGCCGCTGGACGCTCCCACCCCCGGTGGGTGGCTGCTCCAGCGCTTGCCAGGACGCGGTGGAGACCTCGCCGGGCAGGCCCAGCGCCTCCCAAACGGCTTGCGTCTTGCCGGGCATGAATGGACTCGCCATCAAAGTGATGCGCGCGAGGGCCCGACTCAGGGCGGCTAGGGTCTCGTCCAGCTCGGCGTCCTGTCCACCCTTGGCCAGGTTCCATGGCGCCCGCTGCTCGACGAACCCGTTGGCTCGGTCCACAAGCTTCCACGCGTGGTCCGCACCCTCGTGCAGCAGATGGCCATCCATGGCGCCCCGGTAGGCCGCCACTAGCTCGTCGCCCGCAGTGTCCAGCGGGGTTGGCGTACTCACGTCCGGTACCATAGCGTTTCGGTAGCGGCGGATCATCGCCAGGACCCGGCTTACCAGATTCCCGTAGCCGTCGGCCAACTCGGCAGTGTACCGGGTGTCAAACCGTTCCCACGTGAAATTCCCGTCGGCGTTCCAAGGTATCTCCCGCAGCACGAAATACCGTAGAGCGTCGGATCCGTGACGGTCAATGAGGTTACGCAGCGTGACTGCGACGCCAGCCGATTTCGAGAAGCGGGCACCGCCGGTGCTCACCCATCCGTGGCACCACACCTGCCTGGGAACCTCGACGTCGGCCGCCATCAGCATCGCCGGCCACATGGCTGCGTGGAAGCGCACGATGTCCGGTCCGATCACGTGGACGTCGGCCGGCCAGATCGCCTCGTAGCCGGGGTTGGGGAACGCGGCTGCCGAGAGATAGTTGATTACCGCCTCGAACCACACGTAAACCACATGGCTGTCGTCGCCCGGCCACGGGATGCCCCAGGGAACCCGGGCACGGCTGACGGACATCTTCTGATCGTCGGTCCACTCTGAGACGACGTTGTACACCTCATTGGACTTCGATTTCGGCTTTATGAACCCCGGGTTGGCGTCGTACAGGTCCAGCAGCTTCTGACGGAACCGACCGATCTCGAAGAAGAAGTTCGGTTCCTCCAGCCACTTGACCTCGCGAGTCGGATGAACGGGACACTTTCCGTCGACCAGATCCTTCTCCAACTTGAAGGCCTCGCAGCCCACGCAGTAGTAGCCCTCGTACGTCCCTTGCGAGATGTGTCCGCTGTGTTGGATACGACGGAACAGCTCCTCGACGGCACCGTGGTGTCGCGGCTCGGTGGTTCGAATGAAGGCGTCGTGACTGATGCTGAGCTCGGACCACGCAGCTTGGAACTGCTGAGCAATCCCGTCCACCCACGCCTGCGGGTCGCTGCCGGCTGCCTCCGCCGCCTGCGCGACTTTCTGGCCGTGCTCGTCCATCCCGATGGAAAAGTACACGTCGTGGCCTCGTAGCCGACGGTATCGGGCAACGCAGTCGGCTCCGATCTTCTCGTAGGCGTGACCGAGGTGCGGCTCACCATTCGAGTAGTCGATGGCCGTCGTGATGTAGTACTTAGTCATCACGCTCGTCCTTCGGGCTATCAGGCCGGTCTTCGCTTCGGGAGCGTCGCCGGCTGCCCCGGCGGCCACGCTTTCGTCGCCTGCGCCGCCGGCGTTTGCGAGGACTCACCGCCTCCACCACCTCCTGCGTCGTCAGCGCAGCCTCGGCACTCTCGGATGCCGGCTCCGCTGGGCGCTTCTCCGTGGCGGCCGTGCCAGCGGTCTCCGCTGCGACCTCCTGCTTGAGGTCAAACAGCATAACGGTGCGGGTCGTCTCATCCTCGCCCTTGAGAAGCACACGGTCGCGGAAGATGTCCACCGCTTCGACCTTCTCGGTACCGCGTTCCGTACGCAGACGGCGTCCCACCTTGGGGAATCGCTTGCGGGAGCTGACGTAGAAGTCGTGCTCGTAGCGCAGGCAACACAACAGCCGCCCGCAACCACCGGAAATCTGGCTCGGGTTCAGCGAGAGCTGCTGGTCCTTCGCCAGTGAGAGGCTGACAGGGCGGAGCTCCGGGAGCCAGGAGGAGCAGCAGTACTGCCGCCCGCAGCGGCCGACGCCGTCCAGTCGCTTCGACTCGTCTCGCGCTCCGATCTGCCGAAGCTCGATGCGGGTTCGGAAGAGTCCCGCGAGGTCGCGCACCAGGGCGCGAAAATCCACCCTCTTGTCTGCGGTGAAATAGACAGTGAGCTTCTTGCGGTCCCACTGCCACTCGGCGTCGGAGACCTTCATCAGCAGCCCATGGGCCTGCACCCGCTCCATCACCTTGCGGCGCACGTCTTCCTCGGCCCTGCGGAGCTCGTTCGACAAATGGGCGTCCTCCACCGATGCGTTGCGGAGCACCTTGCCAGTGGCCTCAGGCAACTCGCCCAGAGAACACCCATTGCATCCTACCCCACACTTTCGCTCGGCAATTGCCCCAACCGCTGACACCCGGCCCAGGTCCTCCCCACGCTCCACCGCCACGACCACTGGGTCGCCCAGGGCGAGGGACGATGCCTCCTCCCAGGTGAAGCACGCTCTCCGGTTGCCTTTGAAACGGACTTCGACTAGCTCTGACAAATCAGCCCTCGACAATTCGACCGATCTTGCGGTACTTCTCGGCCCGTTGACGGACGCGCTCCTCCGGTTCGACATCCGCGAGCTCGCCCAGGTGGGATTCCAAACATGCCGCGAGGGTGTTGGCCGCGCCGTCGGGGTCAGTGTGCGCCCCGCCTGGCGGTTCCGGCACGATCTCGTCAATGATACCCAGTTCGTGCAAGTCTTGCGCCGTGAGCCTCAGCGCTTCCGCCGCTCGTTCCTTTTGCGACGCGTCCTTCCAAAGGATCGCGGCACACCCCTCAGGCGAGATCACGGAGTAGATCGCGTTCTCCATCATGAGTACGCGATCCGCCAGGCCGAGGCCCAGCGCACCACCTGACCCGCCCTCACCGATCACTGCCGCGATGACGCTCGTCCTGAGGGCGGCCATCTCTTCCAGGTTCCGGGCGATCGCCTCTGCCTGCCCGCGCTCTTCCGCCCCGAGCCCCGGGTAGGCCCCGGGCGTGTCGATCAACGTGATTACCGGCGCACGGAAGCGTTCGGCCATTCGCATCAGGCGCAGTGCCTTGCGGTATCCTTCCGGATGGGGCATCCCGAAGTTCCTTTGCAGGTTTTCCTTCGTGTCACGCCCTTTCTGCTGGCCGATGACGATGATCGGTTGCGCATCGAGGCGGGCCCACCCCGCTACGATGGCCGGATCGTCCCGGAACAGCCGGTCGCCCTTCAACTCGACAAAGTCTGTGAAGATCCGGTTGATGTAGTCCAGCGAGTACGGTCGCCGAGGATGCCGCGCAACTTGCACCCGTTGGAGCGGCGTCAGCCCGCGATAGATCTCCCGTCTCAGGTCTGCCAGCTTCGCCACCAGCGGTGTGATCTCGCTCTCTACGTCGAGCTCGCGGTCAGCGGCCATGCGCCTGAGGCTCTCGATTTGCCGCTCGAGGTCGACAATCGGCTTCTCGAAATCGAGGCTGAATCCGTTCGCCACGGTCGCTTCCTACCGTGCCCTGACCAGCCGCACGCGATCGGTGCCGACTAGTTGTCGCAGGGCATCCAAGAAGTCTTCGTCCAGAGCCACCTGGGTGTCCCGGGAACGAAGCAGCGCGGTAGCTCCGTTGCCGTCGCTCCAGTCAACGAACACCGGGGCGGGCCCCGGATGCGCTGCGCACAGTGCCTTGATGGCTCGGGCGGCCTCTGGCTCGGATCCCGTGCCCGACCGGAGCTCCAAGGCGACACCGATGGCCCCCGATGTCCTGAGTTCCACCAGCGGTTGGGCTTCTTCCACGATGAACGGCGCCCGGTCCTCGCCCCGGTCTCGGGCGCTGTAGCCCCCGGTGAGGAGCAGGGCGGCATCGGGAACGATCGTCTGCGAGAGCTTCCCCCATGTCTCGGGGAAGACAATGGCCTCTGCCGTGCCGTGGAAGTCCTCCACCGTAAGGCGTGCGTACTCGGCGCCCGTCTTCTTGCTGATTCGTCGCTTGACGGCCGTCACGACGACGGCAGCCCGCACCTTGTGCTCGCTCCAGGAGCCCAACGTGGCGGTGGTGCGGGTTCCGAACAGCTGCACCTCTTCCCGGAAGCGTCCCAAGGGGTGCCCGGAGATGAAGAAGCCGACGACTCCCTTCTCCCTGGCGAGGCGCTCCGCCTCCGACCAAGGGGGGACGTCCGGAAGCTGGTGAGCGGGTGGAGGTGTCTGGGCCTCCGCGGCCTCGCCGAACAGCGACACCTGACCTGATTCCCGCTCCGCCTGTAGCAGCTGCGCCTCATTGAGCGCACTGTCGAGCGCAGCGATCAACTGCGCCCGGTGTCCCCCGAGTTGGTCTAGTGCACCGGCCGCGATGAGTGATTCGGTAACCCGCTTGTTGCAGAGCCGGAGGTCTACGCGCCCGCAGAAGTCAGCAATGGAGCGGTATGGTCCCTGCGAATCCCTGCCGGCGATGATGGACTCGATGGCCCCCCGCCCGACGTGGCGCACCGCTCCGAGCCCGAAGCGGATCTGGGCATCGCCAATGACGGTGAACTTCCAGCCCGATTCATTTACCGAGGGCGGCAGGACAGCAAGCCCGAGTTCCCGTGCTTCGTTGATGTAGGACACCACCTTGTCTGTGTCGCCGATCTCGGACGAAAGCAGGGCTGCCATGAATTCCGCGGGGTAGTGCGCTTTGAGCCACGCCGTCTGGAACGACAGGATGCTGTACGCGACGGAATGGGACTTGTTGAAGCCGTAGCGACCGAACGTCTTGATTTGGCCAGCGATATCCCTGATTACGCGAGGGGGGTGACCCCGCTCGACACACCGATCCACGAAGCGCTCCAGTTCGTGCTCGATGAGCTCCTGATCCTTCTTACCCACGGCCTTCCGAAGCACGTCGGCCTCGGACAGCGTGAAGCCGGCCAGGACATGGGCGATGCGCATCACCTGTTCCTGGTAGAGGATGACCCCATACGTCGGTGCCAGAACCTCTTCCACCGCGGGGTGGGGGTAGCGCACTTCCTCCTCACCACGCTTGCGGCGGGTGTAGACCTGGTGCATCCCGGAATCGAGTGGGCCGGGACGCATCAGTGCGTTGGTGGCCACCAGGTCGTCGAACCGGTCCACCCGAAGTTGGTGCACGATCTCGGTTGCCAGTGGGGACTCGAACTGGAATACGCCCGCTGTACGACCATCGCGTAACAGCTCGTACACGCCCGGGTCGTCGAGATCGAGTTCGTCCAAGTCGACGTCTACCCCGTGCCGCTCCCGGATCATTTCCACGGCATCGTGGATCACCGTGAGTGTCTTGAGACCGAGGAAGTCCATCTTCAACATGCCAACCTGCTCAAGGCCGATCATGTCGTACTGCGTGATGATCGCTTCCTCGCCCCCAGGAGCGGCACCAGCACTGCGTTGCGGCGGGGCGCACACCGGCACGTACTCGTCGAGAGGGCCTGGAGCGATGACGATCCCGGCAGCGTGGACGGACGCGTGACGGGCTAGCCCCTCGATACGCTGGGCGAGATCGACCAGGCGCTCCATCGTGCCATCGGACCGGATGAGCTGCGCGAGTTCCGGCACCCTGTGTGCGGCCTGGGATACCGAGAGGTGATATCCCGGACCCGACGGGATGAGCTTCGCGATCTTGTCGGCCTCGGCGGGGCTCACACCCAGCACGCGGGCGATATCCCGCACAGCCGCCCGGGCCTTGAGGGTTCCAAAGGTGATGATCTGACCGACGCTATTTCGGCCATACCGCTCGCGAACGTACTCGATCACCTCGCCGCGGCGCTCAAAGCAGAAGTCCACATCGATATCCGGCATGGACACCCGCTCGGGGTTGAGGAACCGCTCGAACAGGAGATCGAAGCGCAGTGGGTCGATGTTGGTGATGCCCAGGGCGTAGGCCACCAGCGAGCCAGCGGCGGACCCGCGACCGGGTCCCACGGGAATACCCCGCTCCCGCGCTGCCTGGATGAAATCCTGGACGATCAGGAAGTAGCTGGCATAGCCGGTCTTGGTGATTACCCCTAACTCGTACTCGAGGCGTTGCTGGACCTCCGCGGGCAGCGATTCGCCATAACGTTGCTCGGCGCCGGTCGTGGCGAGCTCAACCAGGAGGTCGTTGTCCGAGGTGTGCTCGGCAGGAAGCGGAAACTCCGGCAGATAGTAGCGCTTCTCGAAGTCGAACTCGCAGAGCTCGGCCACGCGCGCGGTGTTTTCTAGCAGATCGGGCCGGTTCGGGAAGCGCTCGGCCATCTCGGCTTGCGACTTGACGTAGCTCTCGGAGCCATAGAAACGGAAGCGATTGGGGTCGTCCAGGTCCTTGCCCGTTCCGATGGCCAGCAGGCAGTCGTGCGCCTCGTGATCCGCCCGCTCCAGGTAATGGGCGTCGTTGGTGGCGACTACCGGGAGGCCCAGGTCGTCCGACAGCCGGTACATACCCTCCTGCACGATCTTCTCATCGGGGATTCCGTGGTCCTGAACCTCGAGCCAGAAGCCATCGGGTCCGAAGGTGGTGGAGAACCACTCAGCCGAACGCCGGGCCTCCTCGTAGTTCGACTGGCGGAGCCATAGGGCGATCTCCCCGGACAGGCAGGCCGCTAGACAGACGAGACCCTCCGCGTGCTGGGCCAACACTTCCTTATCGACTCGCGGGCGCCGGTAGTAACCCTCCAGATGAGCCATCGACGAAAGCTTGATCAGGTTGTTGTAGCCGGTGCGGTTCCGGCACAACAGCACCAGGTGTGAGTAGTAGGCTGGCGCCCAGGCTGGCCGGTCTCGGTCGTGCCGCGACCCGAACGCCAGGTAGGCCTCGCATCCTAGGATCGGCCGGATTTTGGCTGCCTTTGCGTGCTCGTAAAACGAGCAGGCCGCATGCAGATTCCCGTGATCCGTGATCGCGAGGCTGTCCATCCCCAACTCGGACACCCGGGCCACGAGGTCCGGAATCCGATTCGCGCCATCCAACAGCGAATATTCCGAGTGGGTGTGAAGATGAACGAACGCCATGGGGCAATCGCTAAGCTTATTCAGGCTGTTCTCCATTGTCAAAGATGGCGCGAAATGCCCTATCTCCTGGCCGTGTAGCGGGTTACGACCGCCAGCCGGACGTCAGGTACGGTCCCGGGATCACCGTTGCTGGAGCGGTGGGAGGACGGGCCGGAGGGTTTGGGGAACCGCTGGGTGCCCGCCGGTGGTATGGGGAAGCGGGACGCGGGTTTACCATCGATGTGATGCTGCTCGCTACTCACGGGCCTGTGGGGCCACTATGTTGTGCGACCAGACGCGGGCGGCGGGTGGGCTGGGCGCTCCGCGTTGGGGAATTCTACTGCTTGGAGGACTCTTGAAGGCTCGATTGCTCGGCGCCGGTGTCGTGTTCTTCGCCGCCGGCGCCTGTGGGGGCGATCTCGACCTGCCGGCGCCCGCGACCGTGACTATCGTTGCAGAGACAGACGGCCAGCAGGCATTTGCCGGTGCGCGCCTGCCAGGACCGCTGGCGGCCGCGGTTAGCGCCAGTGACGGCCGCAGGGTGCCCCGGGCGCAGGTGCGCTGGACCGTCACGGCCGGTACCGGTGCTGGTCTCTCAGACTCCCTCACCGTCTCTGACGGTACCGGACGAGCGGAGGTCGTCCTCACTCTCGGCCAGGAGCCAGGTAGCTACGGGGTGCGGGCGACGTTGGTCGTCGATGAGGACAAGTCGGTGTCGTTCTCCGCGGTGGCGCTGGATCCGCCAACGCTCACCGGGGTTGAGCCGGCGACGTTCGCCAGCGGCGATACCATCGCTCTCTACGGCGCCAACTTGAGCGACTCGCTGCGCGTCGAGGTTGGGGCTGCCCTGGCGCACGTCCTTGGGGCCTCTCCGGCGGGCGATACCCTGAACGCCATCGTCCCCCCGTGTCTCGTCCCTGGTACCGTGGCAATCCACGTGCTGTTTGGCGCAGCGCAGTCGAACGCCATCTCGGGGACCTATGTTGCCTCCGCTGGGGCACTGACCCTCGCGTCGGGTGAGTACCTGTCTCTGGACCCAGCGACGCTCGACGCATGCGCCACGTTTGCGCCAGCCGGACCCTCCGGCGCGGAATACCTGGTCGTGCCGCAATCGGTCTCCAGCGTCCCCGGGGTTACAGCCGAGTATCGACTCTTCGGGGACTCGATCGTGACGGTCGTCAGCCGTCCGGCGCCACCCCAGGCGAGCCTCCCGCTAGCAACGCGATTCCACGACCTCCTGCGTAGGCGGGAAGCGGAGCTCGCGCGGGGGCCGAGACGGCAGCTGTCGCCCGAGGCCGGGGTGGGCGCGCTGGCGGAGATCAAGATCGGTGACCGCAGGGACTTTCACGTCTGCGATTCGGTGCCCTGCAGTACGGCAGAGGCGTTCACCAAAGTGACGGCAGAGGTGCGGTATGTGGGCGAGCATGCGGCCATCTACCAGGACCTCGGCGCACCCACTGGCGGGCTATCGGACACTGATATCCAACAGCTGGGCAGCCTCTTCGACCAGGACCTCTACGAGGTAGCCACGCGGGCGTTCGGCGCCGAATCGGATGTCGACCGGAATGGACGCGTGCTCATCCTGATGACGCCGGTAGTCAACGGGCTCACGCCGGAGGAGGACTGCGGGACGGCTATCGTCACCGGGTTCTTCTTCGCGGTGGATGTCGACGCGGGACGGTTCAACGTCCCCTCCAATGAGGCCGAGCTGTTCTACACCCTCGCGGCGGACCCTGGTGCGACGGTTAGCTGTGCGATCACGATCGACGTGATTCAGCGGCTTGTGCCCGTGACGTTCGTGCACGAGTTGCAGCACATGATTAGCTACCATCAGCACGTACTGGTGCGGGGTGGCGACTCGGAAGCACTGTGGCTCAATGAGGGATTGTCCCACCTGTCGGAGGAACTGGCGGGTTTGCACTTCGCCGCCCTCGGCGACGACAAGCTTCTGTCGCAGTTCGCCGTCGGGGATCTGTTCAATGCCTACCGCTTCCTCAAGGACCCGGGCTCGCAGTTTGTATTGTTCAGCGAGGGCACCGGGACCCTGGCCGAACGGGGAGCGTCATGGCTCTTCCTTCGCTGGTTGGTGGATCAGTTTGGGACCGACATGAGCCGGCGGTTGGTGGAGACCGAGCGCACAGGAGGGGAGAACGTCGCCGCGGCCGTGGGTGAGCCCATGGCCCGGCTCCTTCCCGAGTGGTTTCTGGCGAACTACGTGTCCGATCTGGTCAACTTTGCGGCTCCGCCCCGTCTCCGCTACGTGACCTGGGAGCTCCGTACCACCTACGGGTCGCTACACGACCAGCTGCCGCAGCGGTTCGACAGACCGTTTCCCATCGTTCCGTTGCTGTTCACGGGAGGCACCTTCGACGTGGGCGGCGTTCTGCACTCGGGATCGGGCGACTACGTTCGCGTGGTGCAGGACCCGGGAGGGCGGGGATTCACCCTCCGGCTGCGGGATTCTGCCGGCGGTCCGGTGAGCGCGGCGGCGGTGCCACGGCTGAACGTGATTCGGATCAGGTAGGGGTGGAACGATGAAGGAGCGGGATGTTGCAACGAGGGAAACCTCTGCTGTGATGCCGCCACGCCGTCATGCTGTTCTTCCCGTGCTCCTTCTCCCGCTCTTCCCCCTGCTCCCCCTGGCCGCCCAGACCGTCGACACTACCACGCCCTATGTCCTCCACGTACCCGCGTCCGTTCGTGTGGTGGGCCTCAACGAGGCAGCTGTCGCCATCGTGGGCGATGCCGGTGCGGTGTTCGCGAATCCTGCGGGTCTCGCCACGATCAGGCACATCGCGCTGGAAGGAGGATACCGGGCGGCTCCTGGCGACGCGTTCGTGGTCTCGGGTGCCCTCGGGTGGCGCCTCAGGCAATTCGACATCGGCCTGGGCGGCCGCCTGTTCGACTTCGGACCTGATCCGGCCAGTTACCTCGGACCCAGCGTGGCGCCGGGCGCGGACGCCCGAGAGCTTCTGGGTGTTGGTTCCCTCGTCTATCGCTTTGGGCTGATTGCATTGGGGGGGAGTGGGAAGGTCGTGCGGCGGACGGTGGGCGACGCGGTGGAGCGGGGAGTCAGCGTGGATGCCGGGCTCGCCATTGCATTCTTCGACATCATGGCGCTCGGTTTCGCAGTGCAGAACATTGGCGGCAACTGGCGGGATGCTTCCTCCCTCACCCTGCCGCGGCTCACTCGCCTCGGGTTCACCATGAACTATGTTGATCCGCAGGAGTCGTTCCGGCTGATGTCCATTCTGGAGGCGCAGTGGCCCGAGGACGCGGAGGCTCGGATTGTGGTGGGTGGCGAGGCCGGGGTCGTGGTGCGAGGCGTGGGTGTGATTGGACGCGTCGGGTATAGCGGCGACGCGGCTGCGTTGGCGGCTTCGAATGCGACGTACGGGGGGAGCCTCCGCATCGGGGCCCTGAGCTTGGATTACGCCTATCGGGCCTCCGATCTGCTCGGCCGCTCGTCCCACCAGTTCGGCGCTCGATTAACGCTGTGAGCCCGTGCACGGTCCCGCGGCGGCGGGTGGTCATTCGGGTCCTCCTCGTCGCCCTCGCCGCGGTGGTGCTGGCGGTCGGTGCGGCAGCGGCCTTGAGTGCAGACGTCCGCTTTGTGATGCGGGCGGCGTATGAAGAGGCCCGCATACTGCTCAAGCGCCGCTCCCTCGAGGAGTTGATCGCGGATTCGGGGACGTCGCCGGGACGGCGCGTCCAGTTTCGTTTGGTGTTGGATGCACGCACCTTTGCCGCCGATTCCCTGGGCCTGGCTTCAGGAGACACGTACACGACGTTTGCCGACGTCGGGCGGGACACCCTGCTCCTCCTCCTGACGGCCAGTCCGCGGGATGCCCTCGTTCCCTACACCTGGTGGTACCCCATCGTGGGGACCGTCCCGTACAAAGGGTTCTTCAACTTCAGGGCTGGCAGGGCAGCTGCCGAACGGCTCCAGCGCCGAAGCTACGACACCTACTTGCGGCCGGCAGCCGCGTTCTCGACCCTCGGCTGGTTCAATGATCCACTGCTCTCCACCGCTCTCAGCGACGATCCCGTGGCTGTGGTTCAGCTGGTGCTCCACGAGATCGCCCACAACACCCTGTACGTTCCGAATGCGACGCCCTTCGATGAGAGCTTTGCCCTGTTCGTGGGGTATCGCGGCGCCGAGGCTTTTTTTCGCGGTCGCGGCGATACTCTGCTGGCTGCTCGGGCCGCGGCGATCTGGAGAGATCAAATACGTCTGGGCCACTTCTTTGCAGAGCTCCGTGCAGAGCTCGACACGATCTACGCGTCGGGACTGGGCGCCGACCGGCTGGAGGTCGAGCGTTCCCGCGCGTTTGGCCGTGCGCGGGAGCGCCTGCGAGGGCCGCTGGCAGCGGAGCTCGAGGTTTACCGGGGTGATCGCCTGGCCCTGCGCCCCCTCAACAACGCCAGTGTGATTGCTGGCCGTATCTATCGCACGCGCCTACGCCTGTTCGACCGTGTACTGCAGCGCGCGGAGGGGGATGTACGGGCCGCCGTTGCGCGCATCGTCACAGCAGTTGAGCAGCGTTCTGACAGTGATCCGTTCGAGGTTGTCGAACTACTGGGTAGGGAAGGGTTGAAGTGATGTGTCTGCGTTGCAGGGCTGGGTATATTTGAGGGCGCGGATGTCGGCGGGCGGCGAAATGACGCGGATGCGGTGCTGGTGAGGTTCATCTAGGCTCGGCTGCCTGGCTAGGGCGGGATACCCGTGTCGGCCTGCAGCTCCAGAATCCGCGTCTGCCGGGAATCTACAGTCTGCTTCCAACCGCAGCTTCAGCGTACGTGTCTGTCTGCGGCTAGCTCATTCACCGACGATCGTCGAGTGCCAAGTCATCATGTCTGATCTGCAAACCTACGTCGCGACCGATGGCGACCGAATGCTTGAGGAGCTGAACCACCTGCTCCGTATTCCCAGCATCTCCGCCCTGCCGGCCAACGCCGGCGACTGTCGTCGCGCCGCCGAGTGGGTGGCGGACCAACTGCGCAACCTGGACTGCGAGGTAAAGCTACTCGCCAGCGACACCCACCCCGTGGTGTGGGCGAAGGGACCGGCGGTCCCGGGGAAGCCCGTCGTGTTGGTGTACGGCCACTACGACGTGCAGCCACCCGACCCCCTGGAGGAGTGGGAGTCGCCCCCGTTCGAGCCCACGGTGCGGGGCGGCAACCTCTACGCCCGCGGCGCCACCGACGACAAGGGACAGATGTTCGCCGTCGTCAAGGCGTTCGAGGCGGTGAGCCGGGGCGGAAAGCCGCCGGTGAACCTGCGGTTTCTCATCGAGGGCCAGGAGGAGATGGGGAGCGGCGTGCTGTTCAGACTGCTCGATGAGCGTCCCGAGCTGGTGGAGGCCGACGCTGTGCTGGTGGCGGACACGCAGTACTTCGCACCGGGCATTCCAGCCATCGAGGTCGGTCTGCGGGGGATCTGCTACGGCGAGATCAAGGTGCGCACCCTCAAGGGTGATCTCCACTCTGGGCTGTACGGCGGGGTCGCGCCCAACGCGCACGAGACCCTGGTGCACATCCTGGCGAAGCTCAAGACCGAGAAGGGGCGGATCAACATTCCGGGGCTGTACGAAGCGGTACAGCGCCCTGCCAAGGCGGAGCGCGACGCCTGGGCCAAGCTCCCCTTCAGGGAGCGCGAGTTCATGCGCGACGAGGTGGGTGCGAAAGCGCTTACCGGCCTCACGCGCTACTCGGTGTTCGAGCGCCTGTGGGGACTGCCCACGCTGGAGATCCACGGCGTCATGGGCGGCTTCACCGGCGAGGGCGCCAAGACGGTGATCCCGGCGGAGGCCACAGCCAAGGTGAGTCTCAGGCTCGTGCCGAACCAGAAGCTGAAGACGGTGGAGCGGCAGCTCATCAAGGCGGTGAAGCGGCTCGCGCCGAAGTACGCCGACGTGTCGTTCTCCTTCATCCACGGCGCCGACCCAGTGCTGGTGGACATCAAAGCCAAACCCTTCGAGCTGATCAATCAGGCGTTCGAGGAGGTCGAGGGGCGGGGCATCGTGTTCACCCGCTCGGGCGGCTCGATTCCCGTCGTGCCCGCGCTCGGCAAGAAGGGGGCGCCGGTGCTGCTCGCAGGGCTCGGCCTCCCCGACGACCGGCTGCACGCGCCGAACGAGAAGCTGGGGCTGGATCAGTTCATGAATGGGGTCAGGGTGTTCGGGCGGTTCTTCGAGCTGCTGGGAGAATAGGGGGAGGTGAGGGGAGGGGGGATCGTCACACATAACCCCCTCACCCCTCTCCCCCTTCTGCTTTACACTGCCAGATTCAACTCTTCCATCGTCGTCGCCCTAGCCTGCTGGTCGAACACCTCTGCAAAGCCCAGCACCACACTGTCCAGCATGCGGGCCCATACGTCTCGTGGTGTCTGCTCCCCCAATTCCCTGCTGACGCTGGTCATCGCCACCTCCGGGATCCCGCACGGCACGATCAGGTCGAAGTAGGAGAGATCTGTGGTGACGTTGAGAGCAAAGCCGTGCCACGTGACCCATTGCTTCACGTGGATCCCGATGCTCGCAATCTTGCGATTGCGGGTCCAGACGCCGGTGTAACGGGAATCGCGCTGGGCCGGGACGCCGAGGGTGGTCAGGGCCTGGATGAGACTCTCCTCGATCTGGCGGAGGAACCAATGGAGGTCTTTGCGGTGCTCCGATAGATCGTAGATCGGGTAGCCCACGAGCTGACCCGGTCCGTGGAAGGTGGCGTCGCCACCTCGCTCGATCTCGAACAGCTCGATCCCCCTCGTTTCCAGAACGTGTGTGGGTGTCGAGAGGTGATCCGCCTTGAACGATCGCCCCAAGGTGATGACGGGCGGGTGCTCCACCAGCAGCAAGAGATCGTTCGGGATGGAGCGGTCGATCCGCGCCTGTGCCAGCGCACGCTGCAGCTGCAGCGCCTGGCCGTACGGCATTCTCCCCAACCCGACGACTGCGAGTTCGGCACTCATCGGGAGGCAGCCTGCCGGGCCGCAGCGTGGGTGAGGAACGCGGCGACCAGCAGGAGCAGGAGGTATACGGCGAGGCCGGGCCGTCCGCCGACCATGTCGGCGGGAGCCGCCAACAGCCCGAGCAAGGTGGTGCCGAAGACCGAGAGAGTAGCGGTTACCCCACGGCGCCAGAGATCGTCGATGGCGCGACTTCTGAGCCACCCGGACGCTGCCGCAACCACAATCCCGGCGAACACCGTGATGCCGAGCACTAGGTCCCCCGTTCCCCCGACCGCCTCCGGCTCGCTGCTCGACTGCAGGGTACGCAGGAGGAGCACGCCCATGGTCACGACGACGGCGCCGGTGGTAGCACCGGCGCCGATGCTCCCGAGCGCGGTGCCGACAGGGTCGCTGGTAGTCACCGGCTACATGTGAATGACCCGGCCGAGGGAGTCCAGCACCGCCTCGGCGACGGCTTCCGAGAGGGTCGGATGGGCGTGGATGGCTAGATCCACCTCCTCGACCGTGTATTCGTTTTCCCGGGCCACGGTGAGCTCGTGGATCAGCTCGCTCGCGTGGGATGCCACGATGTGGGCACCCAGAATCTCGCCGTAACGCTTGTCCCGGATGATCTTTACGAACCCTTCAGTTTCCAGCGCTACGCGGGCACGCCCGTTGGCACTCAAGGGGAACTTCCCCACCACGTAGTCGAGCTTCTGCTTCTTGCACTGCTCCTCTGTCAGCCCAATGCTGGCAACTTCCGGATGGCAGTATGTGACACTGGGTACATTGTCGTAGCGGATCGGACGTGGCTTCTGCCCTGCCAGTACTTCTGCCACGAACACGCCTTCTCGGCTGCCCTTGTGCGCCAGCATCGGTGGGCCGGCGATGTCCCCAATCGCATAGATGCCGTCTGCCGCAGTCTTGAGGTTCTGGTCCACCGCCACGAACCCCTGATCTGTCAGCGTCACGCCGGCGTCCTCGAGACCGATGCTCTCTGTGTTGAGTGCTCGACCCACGGCCATCAACACCTTTTCCACCTCGATCTTCTGAGCCTTGCCACCTGCCTCGACGTCGAGCGTGACCATGGCTTCGGTGACCTCCGCTCCCTTCACCTTCGCGCCGGCAAGGACCTGGATCTTTCGCTTCTCGAAGCTCCGCGTAATCGCCTCTGACGACTCGTGATCCTCCAGCGGCAGAATCCGGGGAAGGACCTCGATCAACGTCACTTTGGAGTCGAACGCGTTGAAGATGTCGGTGAACTCACATCCCACCGCTCCGGCGCCGATGATCGCCAGAGACTGGGGTGCCTGTTGCAGGAACAGCGCTTCGTCGGATGAGATGACGGTCGTCTTGTTGATCTCCAGCCCGATCTGCGCGAGCCCTTTCACCCGGGTGCCGGTGGCGATGACCACCCCCTTGGAGGCGCTGTAGGTGTCCTTTCCGACCTTCACCTTCCTGGCGGTCTGCAGCTTTCCGTCACCGTTGACGATGGTGACCTTGTGCTTCTTCAGAAGGAACTCGACGCCCTTGGAGTTCTGCTCACTTGCCTTCCGCGAGTGTCTCACGGCGGCCCCGAGGTCGAGTTTGACATCGCCAACGTTGATCCCGAGGGTCTTGGCGTCGTGCTTGACGAGCTTGGCAACATACGCGCTGTGAAGCAGGGCCTTGCTCGGAATGCAGCCAACGTTGACGCACACCCCGCCGAGCTTCTCTCGTTCGATGACGGCGGTGCTCAATCCCAACTGCGCGGCCCGAATGGCACACACGTACCCCGCTGGGCCCCCGCCGAGAACGATTACATCGAAGGTCTTGGCCACTGTTCTATTCCTAGGAGCAGTTAGCAGCTAGCAATTTGCACCTGGTGCATTCTTCCCGTTTCCCGTCTTCTGTCACCAGACGATTGCCAGCGGGTTCTCCAGCATGCGCCGGACGGTCTGGAGGAATCGGGCGCCGGTGGCGCCGTCGATCACCCGGTGGTCGCAGCTCATGGTGACCCGCATGCGTTTGCGTACGGTAACGTCGCCGTCCAGGGCAACGGGCTTCTCAATGATGCTGCCGACGGCGAGGATGCCGGCTTCCGGTGGACTGATGACGGCAGTGAACTGATCGATGTCGAACATGCCGAGATTAGACACCGAGAAGGTGCCGCCGGTGTATTCCTCCGGTGTCAGTCGGCGAGCCCGCGCCCGCTCGGCGAGCTCGCGGGCTTCCGTGGCGATCTCCCGCAGTGACTTGAGATGGGCGTTGCGGATCACCGGCGTGATGAGACCGTCCTCGACCGCGACGGCCATGGAGAGGTGGACCTCGTTGAAGTGGCGGATGGCACCCTCCAACCACCACGCGTTGCACTCCCGATGCTGCTGCAGGGCGGCGGCTACGACTTTGAGAATGATGTCGTTGAACGAGATCTTTGGTCCCTCGCCCAGCGCATTCAGGGCGTCCCTGGCCTCAACCGCACGCTCCATATCGATCTCGGTGGTGAGGAAGAAATGAGGAACCGGCCCCAATGACTGAGCCAGCCGCTTGGCGATGGTCTTGCGGATCTGACTGAGCTCGATGTCCTGGTAGCCCGTTTGCGGTATGCCGGCCGCCGGTGCGGCCTCCGTCGCCGCCTCCACGTCCCGCTTGGTGATCCGACCGCCCGGGCCGGACCCCCGGACGATTCGCAAGTCGAGCCCGCGCTCTCGCGCGAGGCGCCGGGCAAGGGGAGAGGACTTGATTTGCCCCGCCGCCTCACCCCCCTGTGGGAGATGGGCGGCAGCTGCGGCAGGGGCGGGAGCAGTGACTGCGGGACGCCCGCCTGCTGTGCCCACCGGCTGCGGCTCCGGCCGCTCCTGCCGCTCCTCTGTCAGCAGCTCCTCGATATCCTCTTCCGGCGCGGCAATTACGGCGACGAGGTGGCCGACTTCAACCACGGCTCCCTCTGCCGCCAGGATCCTCCGGAGCACGCCGACTCCTCGCGCCTGGAGCTCCATTACCGCCTTGTCCGTTTCCACCTCAGCGAGGACGTCGCCATCGCTGACTTGGTCCCCTTCCTTCCTGTGCCACGTGAGGACCTTCCCCTCCTCCATCGTCGGGGATAGCGCCTCCATGAAGACTTTCGTTGCCATCGCGTACCGGTTTGGGAGTCTCAGTCGAGGTACGTCACCTTCTTGACCGCCTCAACCACCTTGGCTGGGTCTGGCTTGGCCGCCCGCTCGAGATACTTGTTGTACGGCATGGGCACGTCGGCACCGGTTACCCGGAGGACCGGCGCGTCCAGGTGGTCGAAGGCCTCGCGCTGGATCTCGTCAACCACTTGGGCGCCGATACCGCAGAACGGCCAGCCCTCCTCTACGATCACGCACCTGTTGGTTTTCCGGAGGCTCCGCACAATCGTCGGAACATCCAACGGGCGAATGGTACGGAGATCCAAGATCTCGGCCGATATGCCGAAGTCTGCCTCGAGTTGCTGCGCGGCCTTGAGGGCCACGGCTACGGTCTTGGAGTGACAGATCACCGTGACATCCGAGCCTTCCCGTTTCACCTCCGCCTCACCCAATGGGATGGTGTATTCCTCTTCTGGTACCTCGCCTTTGATGTTGTAGAGCATCTCCCCTTCGAGGAACACCACTGGGTTGTCGTCGCGGATCGCCGTCTTGAGGAGTCCCTTGGCATCGTACGGCGTTGCTGGCGCCACGACCTTGAGTCCGGGAACGTGCGCGTACCACGCTTCGAAGGCCTGGGAATGCTGCGCGGCGAGCTGGAGGGCCGCACCGCCCGGCCCACGAAAGACAATGGGGATCGGAATCTGCCCCCCAGACATGTATAGCATCTTGGCCGCGGAGTTGACGACCTGGTCGATGGCGAGGAGTGCGAAGTTCCAAGTCATGAACTCAATGATGGGCCGCAGGCCCACCATCGCCGCGCCCACGCCGATCCCGGCGAAGCTGAGCTCGGCGATGGGTGTGTCGACGACCCGCCGCTCGCCAAACCGCTCCAGCAAACCACGGCTGACCTTGTAGGCACCCTGATACACGCCCACCTCTTCCCCCATCAGAAACACGTCGGGATCCCGCTCCATCTCCTCGCGGAGCGCCTGGTTCAGCGCGTCTCGGTAGGTGATCGTCGGCATGTCAGGACCGGTACACCTCGGTATAGAGCTCGTCTGGTTCGGGATTCGGGCTCTGGTCGGCGAAGGCCAGTGCGTCCTCTACCTCTCCCTGGACCTGCTGGGCCATTACCTCGAACTGACTGTCGTCGAGTAGCCCCTCGTCGGTGAGGCGCATCCTCAGCTTCTCGATGGGATCCTGCTGCTTCTGCTCTTCGAGTTCCTCTTTCGTGCGGTAATGACCGTGGATCGGGTCGGCCATCGAGTGGCCCATGTAGCGGTACGTCCGGGCCTCGATCAAGGTCGGTGCCTTGTCTTCCCGTGCCCTCAACACTGCGCGCCTGGTGCTCTCGTGCACCGCCAGCACGTCCATGCCGTCTACGGTCTCTTCGGCCATGTCATACGAGCAGGCACGGCGGTACACATCCCAGACCGCTGCCGCCCGCTCCAGCGCGGTACCCATCCCGTACCGGTTGTTCTCGCACAGGAACACCACAGGAAGCTCCCACAGGGCCGCCATGTTGAGGGTCTCGTGGAAGGCGCCGATGTTCACGGATGCTTCGCCGAAAAAGCAGATGGCAACCTGGTCGGTGTCCCGATAGCGGATGGCAAATCCGGCGCCGGCCGCGAGGGGAAGGGATCCTCCCACGATGGCGTGTCCGCCCAGGAAGAGACGATCCGCATCGAACAGATGCATAGAGCCACCCTTGCCCCGCGAGCACCCGTCCGACCGGCCAAACAGCTCAGCCATCGCGACGCGGGGGCTCATTCCCCGCACCAGAGCATGACCGTGCTCCCGGTACCCGGCGAACACATAGTCGTCATCTCGCAGGGCCGCTATCGCGCCGACTGCTACCGCCTCCTGACCGATGTACAGGTGGCAGAAACCGCCGATCTTGCCCTGCGCGTACGCTTCACCCGCTTTCTCCTCGAAGCGTCGGATGAGGAGCATCTGCCGCAACAGATGCCGGTAGAAATCGGCTTGCGCCGCGTCGAGATGTGACGCCGTTGCCGGTTGGGCCAAGTATTGGTCCTCCAGGTTCTTTAGGGGACGGCTGCTCGCTGGACCTGCTCCCAGGCGTGGTAGGAGGAGCGCACCAGCGGCCCAGCTTCCACATGCCGGAACCCCATGCCCAGCCCCAGCTGGCGTAGCTCCCGAAACTCATCGGGCTTGTAGTAGCGCGCCACTGGGAGATGCCCGCCGGACGGCCGGAGGTACTGCCCCAGCGTCAGGAGCTCGACCCCGTGCTCACGGAGATCGTGCATCGCAGTGAGGAGCTCGTCCCACTCCTCGCCCAGCCCGCAGATGATCCCAGACTTGGTGGTGATGGAGGGGTCCAGCTCTTTCGCCCGCCCGAGAAGTCCGAGGGCCCGGTCGTAGCGGCCTCCCGGGCGAGCGATGCGATAAAGTCGCTGGATCGTCTCCAGATTGTGATTGAGGATGTCGGGCCGGACGCCGACCACGATCTGGAGCGCAATTTCCGATCCCTTGAAGTCGGGAATCAGCAGCTCAACCGACGTCTCCGGCAGCCGCTTCCGGATCTCGGTCACACAGCCGGCGAAAATCTCGGCCCCGCCGTTGGGCAGGTCGTCGCGGTCGACGCTAGTAATGACGACATGCTTGAGCCCCATCCTGGCCACGGCGTCGGCGAGGCGAACGGGCTCCTCTGGGTCGTAGGGGGCCGGCGTGCCGTGGGCGATTGCGCAGTAGGGGCAGTTCCGCGTGCAGACGTCCCCCAGAATCATGAAGGTGGCGGCCCGATGCTCCCAGCATTCGCCGATATTGGGGCAGTGTGCCTCTTCGCACACTGTGTGGAGCCCGAGTTCCCGCATCAGGTGCTTGAGCTCGACGTAGCTCTCGCCGCCGGGCGCTTTGACCTTGAGCCAAGCGGGCTTGCGCCCTGGCGGGGCTGGGCGAGCTGTAGGAGTGAGCTGTGTCAATTCCATGAGGTTCGTAACTTAGTCCCTGGTGGAAGTGGCGACCAGCGGCCGTCAGCCATCTGGTTGAAGACTCCGGGTGCGGACAGTCGGGTTGAGCTGAAACCCCCCGGGTCGTAACTTCGTAAGGTCAAGAGAAGTCATCACTTCTGGAGGCACCTCATGGTTCGCGCACTCGTGGGCTACTCGGTGCTCGCGATCATCGGCATCATTGCCCTCAAGCTGGTCTTTGGGCTCCTGAGTATCGCCTTCCACATCCTGTGGGTCTTGCTTTGGCTTGCCGCGCTCGGGTTTGTGTTCTACCTGGTGCTGAAGATCATCAGTCCGAGCACGGCGCGGCGCGTCAAGGAATCGATTCGCGGCCAGCCGGACGCCGAGTAGGCACGGACCGCGCAGCACCAATAGGACTGAGGAAAGGGGCCGTCGAGCCCCTTTCCTCTTGCTGGCCGTCCTCCCGTACGCTAGCGCTGCGTCGACTCCGACGGCGGTGGGTCGGCGATCTCTCGGAGACGCAAGGTGATCGTGGCGAAGGCGAACTTCACCTTGAGCTGCACCATGATGCGGCGCTCGTCGTCGCTGAGCCACATCCGGGGCTCTTTGGCCTCTGCTAGGATGCCACGCCCCTTGATGGTGGGCCGGATCAGGATGGTGGGGAACCGGCCTGCCGGCAGGTCAAGCGTATCCCGTTTCAGGACTTCAATGGTCACGGGGTTCCGGTCCGGCCGGAAATAGCGATTGAACTGATAGCGCTCACCCACCTCGAGATCCACCGTCCGGACGAAATAGAAGAATGCCGCGTCGTCGAGCGGGCCATCAGCCGTGGCCCGCACCGAGTCGACACCGCTCTCTGTGTAGAAGCCCGAGTCCGGGTAGATCTCGTAGGCCGTGTAACGATCCGAACCGCCTTCGTGGAAGTCCTGTACGAACCGTCGGGACGCAAAGTCCTCGAGGCCGACCCAGGAATCCATTCGGTCGTTGAGCCGGTAGATGAACGTGTTGCTCTCCAGCGTGAACACCACGTGCAGGGACGGCACTCCCCGGATGGTGTCGACGCCCGCCACCTGCATCATGCCCGACCCCAGTGTGATGAGGCCAAACCTGGCGTCGTACAGGAGCGTCTCACCCACGGGAAACCGTTGCAGCAGATTGCCAGCCGAGTGCGGCCGCGTTTGTCCCTTGAGCAGCGCCGGCGTGAGGGCGAGACACGTGACTAGATACGCGATACGGGCGGGCATGAGATCCTAGGACCGTTGGACGGGCGCCGTGGGAGTGGGAATGCGGAGCTGGCGGCCAGCGCGGTAGAGGCTCAGGGCCAGAGCCAGCGCGTTTCCAGAGGTGCCGGGCAGCGCTCGCCGGGCTCCGGCCGGCAGGGGAATCACTGAAATCTGACGAGCCTTGACCGCGGCCCGCGCCAACAGCTCGGCGTGGGCGCACGGACCCTCGCACTCCAGCAGCGCCCTGTCCTGATCCCGCAGGCAGTTCTTGAGGGTGATGAGACGGATAGCGCACACGCCGGAGCTGAAGTCCCTCACGCCGGGGAGGTTCACCCCGGGTCGCAACAGCCAGGGAGCGGACCAGCGGACCAGCCGCATGCCCAGGGGCGTGTTGTGTGGCGCCGTCTCTCCGACCACCACGTCGGCACCCGACTCGAAGCGTTTCACTAGCTCCGGTAGCACTGCGGGCGAGACCGCGAAGCTCGCTGGCAAGGTGACGGCACAGTCCCGTTTAGGGCGGTCGGTGCGCCCCAGCGCGTCGCGCAGCAGGGCTTCTAGGCTCGCCCCGTATCCGCTCCCGCCCCGCTGACGCACCAGGGTCATCGGCAGCGCCCGCTGGTACGTCTCCAGCGTCTCGGTGGTGCCGTCGCTGGATCCATCGTCCGCCACCAGGATGTGATACTCTCGGGGGAACTCCAGGAAGACCTTGCGGAGCTTCCAGAGCAACAGCCCCACCGTCGAGGCGTTGTTCCGAGCGGTGACGCACACGTAGATCACTTCAGGCGGTCCCCATCCGCCCCACCGTCTAACCCGGCGGTCCGGCGGTCGCACAATCGGCGGGCCGCTTCCCCTGTTCGACTCCCCGCCCTGTGGCGGTCGGTCGGTTGAGCGGTGCGGCGGTCAGCGAGACTCGTGGGCATCGTTCCCCCGTATTCCACCTGAACAATACTGCCGGCGGTAGCGAAAAGTTCGGCGCGTGGGGGAATCTAGTAGGCGGGGGAAGCCGCCGAGTCGCTCGCCACCCTCACGAGCCAGGCCACGGACCGCGTGCCTGGGTGGATCAGCAGTCAGCGGCCGGCGGCCTGGGCCAACGCCGTCCGCAACTCAGCTAGCGTGAATGGCTTGCGGAGGAACGGCTGGCCTGCCGATTCGAGGAACTCCAGGGCATCGCCGCCGAGGGTGTCTCCGGTGGAGAAGACCACCCGCCGGGCGATGTCCGGGCGGTCGCGGCTCAGCATCTCGAACATCTCCCGCCCGCCGAGGTCGCCCATCCGCAGGTCGGTGATGATGACGTCGAAGGGCTGGGAGGTTGCCTGATCGAATCCCTCGTTGCCGTCGGCGGAGACTGCCACCGCGTGCCCCCACGCCTCCAACGTCGCCCGCATGTAGTGCAGGATATGGGGCTCGTCATCGACCACGAGAACCTTGAGCTTGCCGACCTGGGCAGGCGGAGCTTCCTCGGGCTCGCCGGTGGGAGCACCCCCCGGGAGTTCCACTCGGAACACGGCACCGCCCTCCGACCCCGGGCTGTAGCGGATTCGGCCGCCGTGCTCCTGGATGATGCCGTGGCAGATGGACAGGCCCAGGCCGGTCCCTTCCCCTTCGGCCTTGGTGGTGAAGAATGGCTCAAAGATGCGGTCAGCGATCTTGTCGGGGATCCCGGGACCGTCGTCGGCCACCGTGACCGCGACCCCATCGAGCCATTTGGCGGCGTGCACGACCACGTTGCCCCCGATGTCCGAAGCCTTGACGGCCTGCGCCGCATTGTTGATCAGGTTGACGAACACCTGCTGGATCTGATTGCCGTTCACTTCGACGTTCGGCAGGTCCGGATCGATCTCGAGTATCGCTTCTACCTTCGACGCCATCAGTTGGTTGCGGACGAGCAGGAGGGTGGCCTCCAGGATTGGGCCTATGTGCTGGGATCGGCGTTGACCCTCTTGCCTGCGGGCGAAGTTCAGCAGGTTGCGCACGATGTTCGCGGCTCGTTCGGCCTCCTGGCGGATGGCCTCGAGGGGTTCCCGTAGGTTCTCCGGTGCCTTGCTCTCTTCCACCAGGTAGTCGGCGAATCCCACCACTGAGGCCAGCGGGTTGTTGAGGTCGTGGGCGACTCCTGCGATGAGCTCGCCGATGGCGGACATCTTCTCAGACTGGATGAGCTGCTCCTGCAGATGGCGCTTGTCCGTTTGGTCTTCGAACACGAGCACGGCCGTGCCCTCGGGCTCGTCCTGGAGGAAGGCAGAAACGATGAAGATGCGGTCTCCCGACTTGAGCTCGTGTTGGGTGCGACTGCCCGCTGACGCCAGTGCCCGCGCCACAGGGTCCGCCCAGTGCTCGGGCAGTACCGAGAGCCACGGCCGTCCCGCCACGGCTGTGACGGGAATGTGAGCGATGACACTGAAAGCTCGGTTCGCGCGGCGAATTAGTCCCTTGTTGTCCACTACGCAGAACGCCTGTCCGATGGCGTCGACCGTCTGCTCCCACTCGCGTTTGCCGCGAGAGAGCAGTTGCAGCAGGCGGGCGTTCTCGAGGGCGATGCCGAGCTGGGCGCTGGCGGCACACACGAACTCGAGGTGCCGTTCGCTGTAGCGACTCGGTTGTTCGGCTATGACGGACACTGCTCCCAGGCAGCGTCCTGCGGCGACGATGGGAGCGCCCACCCACGAGCCGACGGCGTACTCGACCGTGATGCCGAGTTCGCTCAGTCGCTGGGGTGTGGCGTGGGGCAGCACTCGCGGGCCGTCGCTGATAACAGCGTGCGCCAGTGGATCATCTGCCCGGGGATTGGCATACTGAAATGTGTGGGCAACGGTCGGCGTGTTGCTGTCGGGATCCGTGAGGACGATGAGGATCCCATCCGGTCGCAGCACGGTGCGCAGCGTGTCGGCGATCCGATCTACGGCCGCGCCGGGATCGTAGGCTCCGCTCAGCTGCTGTCCGAGCGCCGAGAGCCTCTTGATGGAGTGGGAACCCGTGTCGTGAGCCGGAGCGCTATCTGGTTGTGGAGGTCGCGACATGATCTTGGCAAACTTGCGGGAGCGTATCAGCGCCACCGATGTCGATCTGGTGGTCAAGCTGCTTGCACGGGGCGACCCCGGGCGCAAGCTCACGCTCCAGCGGGTTGCTGCTGGGCAGGGTATCGACGTCCTGCTCGACGAACCGAGGCTGTCCACGCTGCTGCGTGACCGGCCTCAGCACGGCAGCCCTTCTCCCGCACTCTTCATCTACGTCGTGGTGCGCCACACACTGCGTGCGGTGGGCATCGATGACGCGCGCCTCAGTGACTACCTTGGCGCGCTCATCTTCGAGTTCGGGCTGCGCGATCGCGCGCACCGCATCAGTCGGTCTGACGACGAGGTGTACCACTACCTGGCCGATATCCTCGCTGATGTCGAGTCCGTGCCTGGCCGACGCGGATTCCTGCTCCGCGCCCATCTGGGGAACTTCAGTCTCTGGCTCGCTGGAATCTTCCCCGATTATATAACCGCACGAGAGGAGCGCAAAGGCGGGCCGGGGCTGGGCTATTATGAAGAGCTAGGCGCCCACGGTTTTCGGCTCGCCGCGCATCATCGGTTGGCGCGGCAGCTCGATCTGGCGGACATCTACGCTCGGGCCGCGGAGTCGTTCCCCGTCATCCGTGTAGCGCTCAACCGGCTGTCGGACCGGCTGTTCTTCCCCAACGTCGCCACACCGGGCCGGTTGCTGCGGCAGGTGGCCGACGAGTTTCGACTCGGGAACGAGGGAACGACGCAAGGCTGGTAGGCGAGGCGTCTGCCACGGCTTCGTTCCGTTATTCTGGCCTACTGCCGTACCGTCCTACGGCCCCTCCGTCATCACTCCCGTGGTATCCATCGGGCCAAACAGCGGACACCGCGGCGTGCTGACCGCGCCCCAGCTCACCCGCATTCCGTAGAGGGGAACGGTGTAGCTTCCGTCGGTGACACCCCCTAGGAGCGGGAGGCCCCTGGGCGGCTCGGTGTCATAGATGAGGACGCCTTTGAACGTATCAGCAGAGTCCTCAACCATGATCAAACCGAACCCCGGCAGGCGGGGGAAGCCGGGCCCGTCGTACGCAAGCAACGCGCCGTCGGGGCCTTCGCTGCCCAGCGCCGGCACTGTGCCGTAGCCCACCACCCGGGCCGGCACCGTTCCAAGAAAGGCGTCCGGTACTTCGGTGAGTACCTTACTGCCAACGCGGAGTTGCTCCAGCGCCATCGTCGCGCCTGCCATGCCTGCGAAACCGCACGAGGCGCGGTTTTCGGGGTTCCCGCCGCTGCAGGCCCATGCCAGGACTGGGACGAGCAGCATCTTTCGAGTCATGATAGGTATTGTACGCGGCCCGCCCCGTCCTGACCAGGCACCTGAAGCTGCGGAAACGACAGCATGCTGACACCACGCTGCCACTGTGAGAGTTCGCTTGACCCCGTCAGAACGGCGGCGTATCGTTTTTTTGTCTCTTGCATTGCCGATCGAGGGATGCGGTATGCCAACATATGAGTATCGCTGTGACAAGTGCCAGAAGCGATTCTCCCGGGTGGAATCGATCTCCGAGCATGGGCGGAAACGCCCCATCTGTCCCAAGTGTAAGTCCACCAAGGTCATCCAGATTTTCTCGCCGTTTTACGCGAAGACGGTGAAGAAGAGTTAGTGTTCGAACGTTTGCGCGCGGCAATCAATGCCGCGCTGGACGCAGCAACGGCAGACGCCGACCCACGGAGCATCGCCTCGCAGATGCGCGAAGCCGTCCTGGAAGCCGGAACCTCCGTCGGGGCGATGCGGGACGGTGTCGAGCGGACGGAACGACAACTCCAGTTCCAGCGGCAGCAGCTGGCCGACGCCGAGCGCCGCGGCCGGCTCGCGGCCGGCATTCAAGACCAGGAGACCGTGGAGGTCGCCGCCCGGTTTGCAGCAAAGCACCGCGAGCGGGTGGAGGTGCTGGAGCGCAAGCTGGAAGCGCAGCGCAGTGAACTGGTGCTGGCGGAGCGGGAGTACGGGGAGATGAAGACGCAGCTGCGCGACTTCGTGCGGACGCGGGCCGCGACCGACGCAAGCCGGCGCGTGGACGCCGCGTGGCGGGATCTGGAAGCGGCTGGTGGTGAGCGACCGGAGACCGACGCGCAGGATGAGGTCCTGCGATCGCGACTGGACCGCGCCGCGCGGGAGGCGCTGGCGGAAGAGCAGCTGCAGGCACTGAAGAAAAAGATGGGCAAGTCCTAGAGGTGCGTGTGGAAATCAAACCGGGCAGGATGGTCTACTTGGGGTATGGGAAGTATTGGCGGTCAGACGCGATCGTCGGGCTGAAACCCATTGACGAGGAGCGAGGACCGGGACGGCGGACCGAAGTCTATACGGCCACCCTCGACCGTCCCATCGTCGCGTCCCGCAGTGAGGGGGCGATCCTGCGAGACATGGCGGTCGCCACTGAGGAAGAGTTCCGCATCCGGGAGGCTCAGGAGGCGATGGGCGATCTGCTCGACGGGCTCGAGGAGGTCCCCGACGTGCTGCGGCGCATGCTCTCCACCGAGGCATACTTTGACGTGTCGGCATGGGTACGCCGCCTCCGGACCCTGCTCAAGACGGAGAGCGTGGAGGGACAGCAGGACCAGAGCGAGCTGTTTGAATAGACGCCTAGACGGGTAGACGCATTGCGGAACGGCCCGCCGTGTGCATCAGGTGCCCACGGCGGGCCGCTCTCTGTACGGCGGGATCGTACCGCCGGGTGTCACGCGTCTCGCTAGTCTGCTGGCTTGAGGTTGGCTCCCTCCTCCTGAAAGAATGGCGCCCACTTTTCAGCCGGCGATGGCTTGGTGAGGAGGCTCACCACCACGAGCAGCCCGACGGAGATGAGCACCCCCGGAATGACGATGTACTCGCTACCGGCGAAGTCGAATTCGGTGCCGCCCAGCGAGACGGTGAAGTTCACTCCGAGGCGGCCCAATATCCCGATTCCCACGATGCTCCCCAAGCCGCCGGCGATGCAGGCCACGCCCCCCTGGGGCGTCACCCGTTTCCAGAAGAAGGCTGCCAGGAGTACCGGCGTGATGCTCGCTCCGACCAACGAGTAGGCGTACAGAGCCATCGAAAGCACCGTTTCAAACTGCGTGAGCAACACCAGTCCGAGGGCGCCGAACAGAACGATGAAGACTCGCTGCAGGCCCACCATCTGTTTCTCGGTCGCCTTCGGATTGATGAACCGCTGATAGATATCCCGGCTGACATTCGTGGAGGGCACGAGCAGGAACGTGTTTCCGGTGGATAGCACGATTGCCACGGCCGCCGCGAGCAGGGCGGCCCCGCCCAGGAGTGGCAGCCCGTGCCGGGCGACGTGCATGATCACCGTTTCCGAAGCGGCCCGTCCCACGATCGAGGTCTCCTCGATCAGGTTGGGGAACGCGGCGCGTCCCACGATGGCCACCAGCGCCAGCGCGGTTTCGATCACGACGATGCCAACGACCATGCCCACCACGGCCCTGCGCGCGGCGTTCTCGTCCTTGGCGGAAAAGAACTTCTGATACATCCCGCTCTCTCCCAGAATCAGCAGGAACGTGGGCATGGCCACCCCCGCCACCCATAGCACGTTGTGCCCGCCCAGTGGCGTGGTATGCCCTTGCGGCAGGTTTGCCACGACCTCTCCTATGCCTCCGACCTGGAAGACCATGTACGGCAGCGTCAGCAGGACGGCGAGGGTGATGATGATGCCGTTGAAGACATCCACCGTGACGATGGATACCATGCCGGCGAGGGCCGTGAAGACCACGATGGCTCCGGCGGTGATGAGCATGCCGGCGTCTGGACTGATCTTGCCGTCGGTAACGATGCTGAGGATCCAGCCGCCGCCGCGAAACTGGTACGAGGCGATCGTGACGTAGGCGAGGATGATGGCCAAGGTTCCGAGGATGCGAGCCATCTCGTTGTACCGCTGTTCCAGCAGGTCCGGTACGGTGTACTGGGCGATGCGTCGCACCCGCCCCGCAATGAAGAACGCCACGAGTAGCCCGACCCAGCCACCGAAGGAGAACCACAGTTCCGCGATCCCAGAGCGAAACGCGAGCCCCGCTCCGCCGAACAGCGACCCTGAGCCGATCCAGGTGCACACCAGCGTGCCCACCAGCAGCGTCACCGGCACTGCACGTCCCGCGACCATGAAGTCGTCGTGGCCCTTCACTGCGCGGGAGCGCCACAGGCTCACTCCAACGAGGACCAGGGGGTAGATGAGAACGACGGCGACCAGCAGGTTCATGGAGTTCCTCCAGTGGGAGGTCGCGGGTGGCTCGCGTGGTCAAGGGCGGCGGTAAGATGGGCGCAGGTAACAGCTGTCGCAACCAACCCTGGGCCTGGAGCCGGCACACATTCCATGCTTAGTCTGGCCCCTGGGGGCGGACTTGGCGCTGGGGCGAGCGTGTTGAAGGGGCGCCTATCTACTGTCCTTCCGTCGTTCGATCATGCCGCCCTTCCGCCGATCCGCCCGACCGCCCTATGCAATCGGCTGCTCGGCGTAGTGACATGCGGTCCAGCGCCCCGGCTGCACCTCCCGCAGCGGCGGCGGCTCACTACGACAGCGAACGTCCTTCATGGGGTGCGGGCACCGCGGATGGAACACGCAGCCGGACGGCGGCCGCCACGCCATGGGCACCTCGCCCGTGAGTACGACGCGCTCCCGCTGCTGGCTGGGATCGGGCGAGGGCACGGCCGAGAGCAGGGAGGTGGTGTACGGGTGCAGCGGCTGCGCGTAGAGACTTGGCGCTGGCGCCACCTCCATGAACTTGCCCAGATACATCACTGCCACGCGGTCGGCCAGGTGCCGAACCACGGCGAGGTCGTGCGCGATGAACAGGTAGGTGAGACCGCGGCGACCCCGGAGATCCGCCAGCAGGTTGAGCACTTGCGCCTGCACTGAGACATCCAGCGCAGAGACTGGCTCGTCGAGCACCAGGAAGTCGGGTTCCACCGATAGCGCTCGGGCGATGCCCACGCGCTGCCGCTGCCCACCCGACAGCTCGTGGGGATACTGGCTCAAGTGGGACGAGTCCAGCCCGACCTCGTGGAACAGCGCTGCCACCCGTATATCGGCTTCGCTGCCGCGGGCCAATCGGTGCACGGTGATTGGCTCCCGAACCGCCGCGCCCACCGTCATCCGAGGGTTGAGAGAGCCGAAGGGGTCTTGAAATACGATCTGCATGCGCCGCCGGAGCGCCCTGAGGGCGCCCGTGTCCAGCGCGTAGATGTCGGCCCCGTCGAACCGGACGGTCCCGCTCGTGGGTTCGATCAAACGCAGGATGAGTCGGCCCAGGGTGGTCTTGCCGCTTCCGCTCTCGCCCACCAACCCCAATGTCTCGCCGGTGCCCAGGGCAAAGCTCACGCCGTCGACGGCTCGGACAACGCGTCGTGGAGAGAAGAGTCCTCCCCCGACACGAAACTCCCCGGCGAGGTGTTCCACCTCGACCAGCGGCGGTAGGGTCGTCATTCCTGCCGTCGCTCCGGCTCCTCGACCAGCCAGCAGCGGGAGTGTTGTTCCGGTGACCAAGTGAGCAGGTCCGGCATTCGCACCCGGCAGCGCTCCCACACGTGCTGGCACCGGGGATGGAACCGGCACCCGGTGGGCCACTTGGTGGCTCGCGGGACCATGCCGGGAATCGCGGCCAGCCGCGTCGTCGGCCGGTCGATCCGGGGCACCGCCTTGAGGAGCGCCTCGGTGTAGGGATGCTGGGGGTGCTGGAACAGGATGTCGGTGGGTGCCTGCTCAACGATCTGCCCCCCGTACATCACCGCGATGCGATCGGCGAGCCCCGCCACAATGCCCAGATCGTGGGTGATCAAGATCATCGCCATGCCCAGTCGGCGCTTGAGCTTGGCGAGGAGCGCCAGGATCTGGGCTTGGATGGTGACGTCCAGGGCAGTCGTGGGCTCGTCCGCGATGAGGATCTTGGGATCGCACGACAAGGCCATGGCAATCATGACTCGTTGCTGCATTCCGCCGCTCAGCTGGTGCGGGTAGTCGTCCACTCGGGATTCGGGATCAGGAATGCCTACCAGCTCCAGGAGCTCGATGGCCCGGCGACGGGCACCCTTGCGGTCCATCTTGGTGTGGGCCCGGAGCGTCTCCGCTATCTGTGTGCCGACGGTGAGCACCGGGTTGAGGCTGGTCGTCGGCTCCTGGAAGATCATCGCGATCTCGGCGCCTCGGATGCGGCGCAGCTCACGGGGGGGTAGTCGGAGCAGGTCGGTGCCCTGGTACTCGATGACGCTATCCTTGACGATATGCCCGGTGGGACCGCTGACCAGCCGGAGAATCGAGAGGGCGGTCACGGTCTTGCCACAGCCCGACTCCCCCACTAGCCCGAGGGTCTCGCCAGGGAAGAGGTCGAACGACACGCCGTCGACGGCACGGGCAATCGAACCGTTGGTTTCGAAGCTCGTCCGCAGGTGACGGACCGACAGGAGCGGATTCATCGGGTGCGCGGGTCGAGGGCGTCTCGCAGCCCGTCCCCCAGCAGGCTGAAGCCGACCACCGTCACGGCGATGGCGACGCCCGGGATGGTCGCCATCCAGGGCGCGGCGGCGAGCTGGCGCTGACCGTCAGCGATGATGGATCCCCACGAGGGCGTTGGCGGCGGAACGCCGATGCCGAGGTAGGACAGCCCGGCCTCCACGAGCACGATCTGTCCGATGCCGAGTGTCGCGGCCACGATGACGGGAGCTGCCACGTTGGGTAGGAGGTGGCGCAAGGCCAGTCGGTGTGAGCCGAACCCGAGAGCTCGTGCGGCCGCCATGAACGCCCGCGCCTTGAGGCTCAGCACCTCGGCGCGCACGATCCGGCTGGCGTCGAGCCAGCTCGTCAGCCCGAGGATGGCGATGAGGCCGGCTACGCCCACGTTCTCCCACAGCGCCAGGACAACGAGGAGGAGAAACACTCGGGGAATCGCCAGGGCAGCGTCCACGCTTCTCATGAGCAGGGTGTCCACCACGCCACCGGCGAGCCCGGCCATCAGTCCCACTGCGGTGCCGATGCCAACCGACACCAGGACCGAGAACACGGCAATCGTCAGCGAGATTCGTGCTCCGTAGAGTACCCGGCTGAAGAGATCGCGGCTCAGGTCATCGGTTCCGAAAGGATGCGCCGCCGAAGGTGGTAGGAGCCTTCCGTGAACCAGATCGAGTTGAGCGGTGGGGTCATGGGACGTGAGCCACGGAGCGGCCAGTGCCATGACGCAGAGAACGCCCACGAGCGCCAACCCCAGGCGGGCGCGGCGCTGCGCCAGGAATCGTCGCAGTGCCTCGGTCAAGATGATTCCCTGGTCCGGGGGTCCACGACTCGGTACAGGAGATCTGCCAGGAGGTTGCCTAGCACGACCATGGCCGCGGCGATAATGGCAGTTCCCGTCACCACGTTGTAGTCCCGCCCGTGCAAGGCGTCGACGGCGAACTTGCCCATTCCCGGCCAGGCGAACACGCTCTCGATCAGGACGGCTCCCGATAGGAGCAGGGGAAACGTGAGGCCGAAGAGGGTCACGATGGGGAGCAGCGCGTTCCGCAGCGCGTGCTTGAGGAATACCGTACGTTCGCTCAGCCCCTTGGCCCGTGCGGTGCGGACGAAGTCCTGGCGGATCACGTCCAGCATTGCCGCTCGCTGGTACCGGGCCGTCACGGCGGCGCCCACCAGGCCCAGGGTGAGGGCCGGCAGGAACAGGTGGACCGCCCGGTCCCCTACCTTGCCGAGCAGCGACATGTGGGGATAGAGCACTTGGTCCACCGCGCCACCCACCGGGAACCAGCCGAGGCCCAGGCCGAAGACCAGCATCAGCATGAGTCCCAGCCAGAAGACCGGCATCGAGTAGACTGCCAGTGTCAGGATCGATAGCGCGTCATCGGCGCGAGACCGTGGTACGGCAGCCTGAACCGCGCCGATCAGCATTCCCAAACCGAACATCACCAGGAGCGCCGCGGTGGCCAGGAGGAGCGTGTTGGGGATTCGCTCCCGGACCGCGTGCCACACCGATCGGCGCTCACGGAACGAGTACCCCAAGTCACCCCGGCTCAGGTTGCGCAGATAGCGCAGGTATTGGACATGGATAGGGCGGTCCAGGCCGAAGTTTCGCCTCTGCTGCTCGATGACCTCTCGGCGTACCAGCGTCGATTCGGTGGAGGCGATCACCGGATCACCCGGCGCGAGATGCAGGAGCACGAAGGTCAGGGTGGCGACCAGGAACACGATCGCGGCCGCCTGCACCGACCGGACCGCGAGATAGCGGACCACGCTAGTTCGTGATCGTGAAGCGGTCGCGATCGATCTGGCGATCGGGGGGCACCCGCCACTCCCACAGGGTAGCCGCCCAATTGTCCCCGCGGAGGGAGACGTTCTCGAACCGTTGATGCACGCCTGCTCGCATCGCTACTACACTGGTCCAAATGGCTGGTGCATCCTGGACGATCAGGTTCACGGCTTGGCGCCACTTGGCTCGAGCGGTCGCGACATCCCGGGCGTCGAGGGCATCTCGCACCAGCCGGTCAACGGTCTGGTTGACGTAGGAACCGTAGTTCCCGGACCCATCGCCGGTCCACACCTCGGCGATGGTAGCCGGGCTGGGGTCTCCGCCATACGACCCAAAGAACATGTCAAACCGGTGCGCCTCGCCCCGCTCTCTGAACGCCCCGAAGTCCAGCTCGTTGATACTGACCTCCACCCCGAGCCGCTTCAGCTGCTCCTGAATGACTTGAGCCGCCCGCCGCCGGGAAGCGCTGGTGATCGGCACCAGGAGATCGAACGCGAGGCGGCGCCCCCCTCGATCCAGCACCCCGTCGCCGTCGGCATCCTGCCATCCGACCTGGGTAAGCTGCCGACGGGCCTGTGCCGAATCGAACGGCAGAAGCTCGTACTCTTCGTCCCAGATCCAGAAGGCGGGGGTGACGGGGCCCCGAGCCACAATCCCGGTCTCGCCATCGACGGCCTGTACGAGTTGCTCCCGATTCACCGCCATCGAGAGGGCGCGCCGCAGACTCCGATCCCTGAACAGCGGATGGGGACGGGAGTGGTCGTCCGGATCCCGCAGATTGAAGGCGACGTAGGAGTAGTACGTCGACGGATAGTCCACCACTTGCAGGTGCTCCGACTCGGCCACCCGCTCCACGGCGTCGGGCGGGATGTAGTTCAGTGCGTCAGCTTCTCCAGCGAGGAGCTGCGTGACCGCGGTGGAGGGATCTCCGGCGACGCGCCAAATGATCCTGCGCAGTCCCGGGCGACCCAGGAAGAACGTCGAATCGGCGACCAGCTCTATCGACTCGCCCGCCCGCCACTGCACGAAGCGGAACGGGCCATTGCCCACAGGATTTCGGCCGAAGGGGTGCGCCACCAGGTCCGCCCGAGGCACAGTGCCTAGCAGGTGACGCGGGATGATGCGCAGGTGATTGACCGCGTCGAAGAACTGTTCGGCGTAGGGCTTGGGGAACCGAAAGACCACGGTCCTGGAGTCGCGAGCTGTCACCGACTCGATGTGCAGTATCCGCGGCCGTGCATTCGATGCCACCAGCGAATCGCGGTAGACCTCATAGGTGAACACCACGTCGTCCGCCGTGACCGGTGTGCCGTCCTGCCAGCGAGCTTCGGGGTGCAGTGTGAAGGTGATCGTGCGATCGTCCTCGAACGTCCACGACTCCGCCAGCTCCGGGACGAAGGTCGACGGATCGACAGTGTTCAGCTCCGGGCCCACGTCCGCGAGCTTGAGAAATAGGAGATCGGCGATGCTCTGGCCGACGTCGTTCCGTACGACTGGCGGAAGCAGCGCGTCCGCCTCGGTAAACGCTACTACCACAGCCGTGCCGCACCAGTCGCCGGTGCAGGTGGGTTCCGGGGCGCACGCCGCAGATATCCCTACGACTGCGCACACAGAAGCCAGGAGATGCGGGTTCGGCCGTTTCATCGATCGCCGCCGTGTGCGGCGGCTCCGCCTATCGGCGCCAGGTCCAGGCTGGATCCTGGAACCGCGCGATTGCATCAGCGGTACAGCACGCCATCCCATCTTGCCACGCGCCCTTCCAGTACTGTCGGGCTTCGGCCACGATGGCATCGCTCACCTCCTCGAGGCTGACGGAACGCCGCAGCGCGGCTGTTAGGGACGTCGCCGCAGGGGAGCGGCGGCGACCCCGGGTGATCCGGGCCACCACGTCCTGGCCGTTCTCGACCAAGATCGAACCGTGCTGGAGGAGCGCGCTAGCCTCGCGTACTTGCGCGCTGCCCACGAGCTTGAGGCCCCCCACCACGATTTCCCCACCTGCAGGCGACGCGAAGCAGGCGCCGCCATCGGGCGTGATTGCCCGAGTCCTGGGGTGCGGAGCGAGCTCCGCCGGCACGCCCAGTCTGCGCAAGGCTGCGGCGAGGACGCCGTGAATCCTAATGTACGCCTCTCGCAGCGATCCGAACATGTTGGTGGGGCCGGCGACCGCGTAGGTGACCTCGCGGTCGTGCCATACCGCCCGCCCGCCTGTGGGACGGCGCACCGTGTCGAGGCCCAGTCGCGCGATCGCGTCAGTGTCGTATCGGGTGCGGGCGGGCTCGTTTCGCCCGAAGGACAGGCAGGGGGGCATCCACCGATACAGACGGAGAAAGGCAACTCCCTGTTGTGCGTTGCGCAGTAGGGAGTAGTCGATCGCCATGTTCTCGGCACCGGAGCGGCCGACGGGGTCGACAATGAGGTACCAATCAACGGCGGTCTGGCGCTCCGGCGGTCTGGCGGTCAGCAGGCGAGTTGATTCGGCGATTCCACCGACCGTCCGACCGTCCGACCGTCCGACCACCTTCCTGGTCACGCCGCTCCTTCGGCGACGGCTTCGTACTCTTCGAGTGGCGGGCATGTGCAGATCAGGTGCCGGTCCCCATGCGCTGCATCCGCCCGGCCCACCGGTGGCCACACCTTGTGCTCTCGGGTCGCCGCCGTAGGGAACGCCGCACGCTCCCTCGAATAGGGCCGATCCCAGTCGTCGGCCACGAGATCAGCAAGGGTGTGTGGGGCATTCCTGAGCAGGTTGTTCTCCGGATCGGCGCGCCCCTCCTCGATCTCCCGGATCTCCTCTCGTATCGCCATCATCGCGTCGCAGAAGCGATCCAGCTCCTCCTTCGATTCGCTCTCCGTGGGCTCGATCATCATGGTGCCGGGAACGGGGAATGAAACGGTCGGCGCGTGGAACCCGTAATCCATGAGCCGCGTGGCCATGTCGGTTACGTCGACGCCAGCGGACGCTTTGAAGGGACGAGTGTCGATGATGCACTCGTGGGCAATCAAGCCGTTTCGCCCGGCGTACAGTAGATCGAAGTATCCCTCGAGGCGTTTGGCGATGTAGTTGGCATTGAGGATTGCCACCTTCGTGGCCTCGGTGAGTCCGTCGGCACCCATCAGCGCCACATAGATCCACGAGATGGGCAGGATCGAGGGGCTGCCCCACGGCGCGCCGGAGACGGTACCGCACGGCCGCTCAATCCCGAGTGATACCACGGGATGGTCCGGCAGAAACGGCGCCAGGTGGGGGGCGACGCCGATGGGTCCCATGCCTGGACCGCCACCGCCGTGAGGGATGGCGAACGTCTTGTGCAGGTTGAGATGAATGACGTCGGTCCCGATCTCAGCGGGTCGGCAGATGCCAACCAACGCGTTCATGTTGGCGCCGTCCATGTACACCTGTCCGCCGTTGGCGTGCACGATCTCGCAGATCTCCCGCACGGTCGCCTCGAACACGCCGTGGGTGGATGGATAGGTGATCATCAAGGCGGCGAGGGCGTCGCGGTGCGCCTCTGCCTTCTCCCGAAGATCCGCCATCTCCACGTTGCCCTGCTCGTCGGTGCGCACCACCACCACCTTCATGCCGGCCATGACCGCGCTCGCTGGGTTCGTGCCGTGGGCCGACTGCGGAATGAGGCACACGTTCCGGTGTCCCTCACCCCGCTCTCTGTGATACGCCCGGATCACCAGGAGACCGGTAAACTCGCCTTGCGCGCCGGCGTTCGGCTGGAGCGAGATCGCCGCGAATCCCGTGATCTCGGCAAGCTGCGCCTCCAATTGCTCGAACAGCGCAGTGTAGCCGCTGGCTTGCTCCCGGGGCGCGAACGGGTGCAACCCGCCGAACTCCGGCCACGTCACCGGCACCATCTCGGTGGTGGCGTTNNTGGCGTTGAGCTTCAAGGTGCACGAGCCGAGGGGGATCATCGTCGAGGTCAGCGACATGTCCCGATCCTCCAGCCTCTTCAGATACCGCAGCATCTCGGTCTCGGAGTGGTACCGATTGAAAACTGGATGGGTCAGGTACGGGCTGTCTCGCATGAGCGCCTCGGGGATCGCAGGCGCGACCGTATCTACCAGATCGCCGACGGCGAAATCCACCGGCTCACCCAGGGCGAACACGGCGACCAGGTCTGCCACGTCGTCCGGCGAGGTCGTCTCATCCAGGGCGACGGCGATGCGGGTGGGTGAGACCGCCCGCAGGTTGATCTCGTGTCGCCGTGCTGCCTGGTGCACCCGCGCGGCCTGCGACGGGTCGGTATCGACCGCCACGGTATCGAAGTAAGCGTCGTGGACGAGGGTGTAGCCCAACCTCCGCAGGGCCTCTGCCAGCACCGTAGTGCGCTGGTGCACCTGCTCGGCGATGCGCTTGATGCGATCTGGGCCGTGGTAGACGGCGTACATGCCCGCCAGGACCGCAAGCAGCACCTCAGCGGTGCAGATGTTGCTCGTAGCCTTGTCGCGCCTGATGTGCTGTTCCCGGGTCTGGAGCGCCATGCGAAACGTGGTCCGGCCAGCGGCATCTCGCGTGACCCCGATGATCCGCCCTGGCACGTGCCGCTTGTAGGCTTCCCGCGTGGCGAAATACGCAGCATGGGGTCCGCCGTATCCCATCGGCACGCCGAACCGTTGCGTGTTGCCCACCGCGACGTCTGCACCGAGCTCGCCGGGAGGGACGATCAGGGCCAGGCTCAGTAGGTCGGCCGCCATGGTCACGAGGGCGCCGGCGTCATGTGCCCGGTCGCAGAGAGCGCGGTAGTCGTCGATCCGTCCTTCGGTCGACGGGTACTGAACCAGCGCGCCTACTACCCCGGAACCGAAGCTGAACTCGTGGGGATTGGCGACGACCACCTCGATGCCACGGGCCTCTGCTCGGGTCTGAATGACGGCGATGTTCTGCGGATGGCAGCCCTCGTCCACCATGTAGACCGGCGTCCCCTTTGGCTTGGTGACGGCGAGGGTGAGCGTCATGGCTTCAGCGGCGGCCGTGGCCTCATCGAGGAGGGACGAGTTGGCAATCTCCAGGCCGGTGAGGTCGCAGATCATGGTCTGGAAGTTCAGCAATGCCTCGAGGCGCCCCTGCGAAATCTCCGCCTGGTACGGCGTGTAGGCGGTATACCAGCCTGGGTTCTCGAGGATGTTGCGCTGGATCACCGGTGGTACGATGCAGTCGGCGTATCCCATGCCGATGTAGGAGCGATAGACTTGATTGCGCGACGCAATCCTCCGAATCGCCTTGAGGACCTCGTACTCGCCTAGCGCAGGGGGGAGGTCGAGCGGTCGCTCGAGTCGGATGTCCTCTGGTACTGCTGCGTCGATCAGCGCGTCCAGCGATTCGTATCCCAGTGTCTCCAACATGGCCCGGATGTCGTTGGGACGGGGGCCGAGGTGACGCGATGCGAAGCGGTCGTCGCTATGTGTGAACTGTGATTGACTATTCATCGTGTCGACTACCCTATGCATGCAAACGCCCCGGGGAACCCAGGGCGTGTAAGTGTACCGGTCTCGTCGTTGGTCCCTCCGGCCAGCTGCTATTCCCCGATGTGTGAGGAATAATCCGCTGCCGTCAGCAGTTGGCCGAGATCCTCAGGATTGCGAACCTGCAGCTTGATCATCCACCCGTCGCCGTAAGGATCGCGATTCACCAGCCCGGGATCCCCCTCGAGAGCCTCGTTGACCTCCGTCACTTCTCCCGCTACCGGACAGAAGAGGTCGGAGACGGCCTTGACGGCTTCGATAGTACCGAAGACGTCCATCTGACTGAACTTGGCTCCGACTTCGGGCAAGTCCACGTATACGACGTCGCCCAGCTCTCCCTGGGCGTAGTCGGTGATACCCACCAGTACAATGCTGGCGTCCGCAGTCGGCTTAACGTATTCGTGCTCTTCGGTATAATGTAGACTCTCGGGAACTTCCGACATGCCTGTTCCGCTGTTCAAGGACGAGTGGCGAGGCGTAGGTTATGTGGGTGCCCACGGCATGTCAACCGCGCCGTTCGAGTCCCTGATAGAGGTCTGTCTCGAGCCCAATAGCTGCGCGTTCGGCGGCGTACCATTCTCGTTCCATCGGCGGGCTCGCCGACGGGTCGTCGAGGTCGAACGGTGCATCGCCAGAGGCGTGCGCGGCGTTGGCGGCGCGTTTCACATCCTGCCAGGGTCGCACGTCGAGGCGAGCGGCGAGTTGCCGGTCCGGCGTACCGCGGAGTCTGCTGGAGATGCGTCGTGCCACCGGTTCGGGATAGGCGACATAGAATAGGGAACACGCCGAGCGCGCCTGGGACGATGCCTGGTGCGTCCACTGGTGGACAGCGACGTGATCGCGATGCCCGTTGCCGCCGTCGGCGCCGAACGTGACGATCACGGCTGGCGCAATCCGCCGGATGGCGTGGGCCAGGGCGTTGACGGCCGACGCGTCGTGGGACTCGAGCGTGCCGGCTGAGTACCCGAGGCCGACGGTTCCGGTCAGCCCCAAGAGCGAGGCATCCTCACTCAGCTCACGCGGAGACTCACCAGCTGTCGCGCACACCAGGTGCGTTTCGATGCCCGCATCGGCGTACCGTGCCAAGGTTCCGCCGATGGCGAACGCGGCGTCATCCGGATGCGCGGTGACTGCGAGGAGCGGCCCGCCGCGGCCAGCGAGTCGGGCGGCAGCGCGGGCCCGGATCGACCGCCAAGCCCCCCGCGCAGCATCTTCCAGTTGGGCGAGCGTACCTGCGTTGTCGAGCACGATATCGCTGCGCTCGCGCTTCCGGTCGGTCGGCGCCTGGGCGGCAATGAGGTGATCGGCCTCCTCCGCGGGCATGCCCCTGAGCGTGGTTAGGCGCCGGTGGCGCAGCTCGACCGGCGCATCTACCAGGACCACGAGATCGAAGTCGTCCGGGTTGAGCACCTCGAACAACAGCGGGATGTCGTTCACCAGCACGCAGTCGCCACGAGCAGCGGTCGCAGTGGCGAGTTCCGCCCGGCGCTGTTGCACCACGGGATGCACGATGGCATTCAGTGCCGCGAGGGATTCTTCGTTTCCCATCGCCTTGCGTCGCAGGGCGCCGCGATCCAGGGACCCATCTGGGCAGAGCACGTCTCGACCGAAGCGGTCGACAATGGCGGCTAGGGTCTCCGAACCCGGCTGCTGTGCCTCGCGAACCAGCTCGTCGGCGTCGATGACGGTGGCGCCCCATTCCGCGAAATGCCGGGCTACGATGGATTTGCCGGAGGCGACGTTACCGGTGAGCGCGACGTTGAGCATCGGGAGCGATTAGCGAGTAGCGATTAGCAATTAGCAGTTTGCGATTCGCAGTCTGGAGTTCGTGGCTGCCTCTGGAATGGGACGCTGTCGGCCGCACGCCCTTTTCCGCAAACTGCTAATAGCAAACTGCTAATCGCTCTCATAACAACCTCGTCTGATCCTCGTCCACCGTGGGCAGCTCGTGACAGTGGCGGCAGCGAGCCTCGTACGCCTCGCTTCCACCCACCATGATCGTCGGCGAGTCGTACCGGGCGGGCTTGCCGTCGATGAGGCGTTGATTGCGGCAGGCGGGGTTGCCGCAGCGGACGCAGATGGCGTGGAGCTTGTCCACGACCTCGGCCACCGCCAGCAACTCGGGGATGGGGCCGAACGGTTCGCCACGGAAGTCGGTGTCCGTGCCGGCCACGATCACCCGAACCCCCCGCTGGGCCAGGGCGGTGCAGATGTCGACGACGCCCGGATCGAGGAACTGCGCCTCGTCTATGGCAACGACCTCGGTCTCGGGGCGTACCTGCCGCATGATCTCAGCCGCCGAGTCCGCGGGTTGGGCCTCCACCGACAGCCCGTCATGGGTGGTGACCGTGAAGACACTGTAGCGGTCGTCCAGGTGGGACTTGAAGACCTGGACGCTCTTCCTAGCGATGACGGCCCGCCGGACCCGGCGAATGAGTTCTTCACTCTTGCCGCTGAACATTACGCCCGTGATGACTTCGATCCAGCCGGGGCGTGGGCTGTGCAACATGTGGCGGGCCTTTCGCTGCCGGAGGCCGGAGAGGGTATCGCCAGCGCGGAGCTGCGGCAAGGCGCTTGCCAATCTCGGTCACGCATCCTTACTTAGTTGCCGGCGGCGGACGGCTGGCGTCCGGCGTGCCGACTCACGCGTAGCTCTCCTAATCTTACGCAGAGGGGTATCAGGGGTGAACAAGACAGAATTGACTGATGCGCTCGCGTCCCAGACAGGTCTGTCCAAAGCGGACGCAGGACGGGCGGTGGAGGCGCTGTTCGGCGATGACGGTCTCATCGTCAAGGAGCTGAAGGCAGGCGGCCGCGTCCAGATCACCGGATTCGGATCGTTCGTGGCCCGCAAGCGCGCTGCCCGGACCGGTCGAGACCCGCGCACAGGCGCCACGATCCCGATCGCGGCGGCGACCCTGCCGGCGTTCAAGGCGGGGCAGGCGCTGAAAGACGCGCTGAACAGGTAAGCAGTCAGCCGCTTGCCGCTGCTTGTTGCAATTAGCAATTAGCAGTTTGCAATTCGGTGGTCCTTCCAGCGGCCGCCCGAAGTGCGAATTGCCAATTGCCAATTGCCCGCTGAAGGCGCCCTATCGCTGATCGAACCGGACGGCCACGGTACGTCCGCGCAGCGGCACGCCCTGCAGCCCTTGGAGCGCCCGGTGTGCGGCTTCCTCGCGTACCTCCACCACCGTGAAGCTCTCCCGCACTTCCACCCGTCCGATGTGGTCCCTCGATAGTCCCACCGCATTGAGGAGAGCACCCACCACGTCACCCGTCCGGACCCGGTCCTGCCTGCCCACGTTGAGGTGGAGGTGAACCCAGGTGGGGACCGCCACGGGAGCAGACGGCTGGGGGGCCGATTCGGGCTCCCGGGCCCGCAGCAGGGCCGCTGCCACCAGCGCCGGATCGTACTCATCAAATAGTGGGGTCAGCGCCAAGAGGTCATGTGAGTAGTCACTCTCTTCTAGCTGCCCTCGAACGGCTTCTCGGAACCTTGTGAGACGGTCTCGTGCTCGGTCGGCCTCGTGAGGCAGACGCAAGACCTCCAGGGGCCGGGCCAGGCGGCGGAGATACGACAGCTGAGCCGGTCGTGCGAATACGGCCACCTTGCGGGCGGCGCCGAGCAATGCCCCGAGTACCTCAGCGGAGGGGAGTTCCACCGCCAGCGCCAAGTCTACGGGCTCTGAACTGGGATCCGCTCCGAACCGCACGTTGGGGTCCAAGGCATGCTCGGACCAGCGGGCCTCCGGAGCGGGACCAGGGTCCCAGATGAGGGCCGAGGTGGGATCGAGGCTGTCGAGGGTGGCGCGGACCGCCCACTGCAGGCGCTGCCGGCTGACGAGCGCGTAGAGCGCCGGCCCGATCGGTGCTTCTGGTATGCTCGCAGCCGTGACCCTGGGGGCGCGTCGCGCATGTCGCTCAACGAAGTCGTCCACCGCCGACACGTCGGCGGTGGCGACCAGCCGCTGCACGCCGGTGCATTCGGCCAGCACGGTGTCGATCGACTCGGCGGCGCCGAGCAGCAACTGGGCTTCCGGCCAGAGCACCACCACGCGGGATAGCGCTTCGAGCCTGACGATCGAGCGCGCCAGCAGTTGCACTACGTCGGCGGGTGTCGCCAGCAAGGTGCGCACCCGCCCCGCCTTCACCAGCCGACCCGTGCGAGCCAGCCCACTGGCCACGTGTACCGGGCGGAGCGTCTCGAGTGACCTGATCTGGTCCGAGAGATCGGCTGCTTCGCTGAGATCGGGGACGAGCACTAGTGTCTGGATACCGCAGCCATCGGTGCGGCACAGCCGCCGCAGGAGTGGCAGGATCGCCCAACCCACCGGAGGGGATACGTAGACTAGGCTTTTCCCACTCTGCAGCGCGGCGCGATGGGCGGCGTCGAACTCCGGCGCATACTCCCAGGACACGGTGCCCTCAGTTATCAAAAAGTGGCGGTGGTTCCGACTCCTTCGGCATGGTAGTTTCTTCTGGAGCCGCACGCAACCGACCGGGCGGTAATGGCCCGGGCTTTGCCTCCTGGAGGAGCAACGATGCGAGCAGGGTTGGTCCTTTGTCTGGTCGCCGCCCTGGTGCTGGTGCGAGCCCCGCTCGAGGCGCAAGAACGAGCAACCGCCCGAGAGCTAGGCGTTGTCGTCGGGATTCTCTCGCCGGGTCCGCTCAACGCCATTACCGATGTGGCGGGGGTGCGCGTAGGCCAGGTCACTATCGCCCGGGGTGACTCCATCAACACCGGCGTCACGGCCATCCTTCCCCACAGTGAGAACGTCTTCCGCGAAAAGGTCCCGGCCGCCGTGGTGGTGGGCAACGGGTTCGGCAAGCTGGTGGGTTTCACCCAGGTGCAGGAGCTGGGAGAGCTCGAATCTCCTGTGGTGCTCACCTGCACCCTCTGCGTCCCTCGGGCCGCCGACGCCGTCCTGACGTATCTGCTATCGCTTCCCGGCAACGAGGGAGTCCGGTCGGCCAATGCCGTGGTCGGGGAGACGAACGATGGATACCTCAGCCACATTCGACTGCGTCCCATCACTCAGGACGACGTCCTGGGCGCGATTCGCTCTGCCAAGGAAGGCCCGGTTGAGCAAGGAAGCGTTGGCGCAGGGCGGGGCACGACGGCCTTCGGGTGGAAGGGCGGCATTGGCAGCTCGAGCCGGAGGCTGCCGTCGGATCTGGGAGGCTGGACGGTTGGCGTGCTGGTCCAATCGAACTATGGTGGCGTGCTTACCATTGCCGGCGCTCCCGTCGGACAGGAGCTGGGGCGGCACTATCTCAGGGGTCGGGTACCAGGGGCTGGGGGGGCTGCAGCGGGCAGTGGGTGGCAGGTGGAAGGTGACCCCGACCTTGCTGACGGTTCGATCATGATCGTGGTCGCCACCGATGCGCCCTTGAGTCACCGCAACCTGGAGCGGCTGGCGCGCCGCGCGCTGGCTGGTCTCGCGCGGACAGGGAGTTCCATGACGAACGGCTCGGGTGACTACGTGATCGCCTTCACCACCGTTCCGGTGTCCCAGATCGGATCGGTGCCAATCGTGAGTAACAACCGCATGAGTCCCCTGTTCCAAGCGGTGATCGAGGCCACGGAGGAAGCCATTTACAACTCCCTCTTCATGGCAACAACGGTCAAAGGGCATCGGGGTACGGTGGAGGCGTTGCCCGTCGAGGCGACCTTGGAGATTCTCAAGCGACACGGAGTGGTGCGCTAATGGCGACCGAATCGGCACAGCCAGCCTTCAAGCCTTCCAGGAATCTCGAGCACCTCAAGCCGTCCGCCACGATCGCGGTCTCACTGGAAGCGCAGCGGCGTAAGGCCGCAGGTGAGGACGTAATCGATCTGTCAGCGGGCGAGCCGGACTTCGATACTCCGCGCATTCCTGCTGAGGCGGGCATAAAAGCGATCCAGCAAGGGATGACGCACTATCCGGCCAACCCGGGCATTTTGGAGCTGCGGGCGGCTGCCGCCCGCCACCTGTCGCTGCTCTCAGGCGGGCGTAGCGTCAACGCCGATCACATCGTGGTCTCAACCGGTGCCAAGCAGTGTCTCTTCAACGCCTGTTTCGCGTTGTTCGGGCCGGGCGACCGTGTGTTGATCCCCTCACCGGCGTGGGTGTCTTACCCCCACATGGTGCACTTTGCGCGGGCGACCCCGGTGCTGGTACCGGGCGACGTGGAGTGGAGTCTCAAGGTTGGTGTGGAGGACTTGGAGAAGGCTAGCGATCAGCGTGCGGCCGGCCTGATCCTGTGTTCCCCGGTCAACCCGACGGGAGCGGTCTACACTCGCGCCGAGTTGAAGGCAATCCTCGAATGGGCGCGGCAGCGGGAGTTATGGGTCATCACGGACGAAGTGTACCGGCGGATTCACTACGGCTCAGGGCCCGCGCCATCGGCCCTGGATCAGCCGGACGAGCTGCTGGATCGGGTGGTGATAGTGACAGGAGTGAGCAAGACGTACGCCATGACGGGCTGGCGGATCGGATTCACCGTAGCACCTCTACCAGTGGCCAAAGCCATGGCGGCCATCCAGAGCCATGTAACCAGCGGCGCCTCGCACCCGGCGCAGTGGGCGGCGGCGACCGCATTGTCCGACGAGCGGGTTGAAGCGGATGTAACCCGGATGGTCGAAGCCTTCCGGCACCGTCGGGATTTCGTGGTGTCGTATTTCCGCGAGCGGCTCCCTGGGGTGGAGTTCGTGGAACCCCTCGGCGCTTTCTACTTCTTCTTCCGCGTCGACGGATTCTTCAGCGAGAAGCTGTCGGGGGCCACTGACTACTGCGGGCGCCTGTTGGCGGAACAGGGCGTTGCGTTGGTCCCGGGTGAGGCGTTCGGAGACCATCGCTGGGTGCGGCTCTCCTACGCCGCGTCGGAGAAGGACCTCGAGCAAGCGGTTGCCCGGATCGCCGAGTTTGCCCGCTCCCTCGAGACAGTGGGGGGCAAGTGACCGGCCTGAGAGACTTCTCCGGCGCAGTGGAACCGCTGAGCGGCGAGTTGCCGCGCGTCCAGTTCCGGTGGGATGCCGAGACCGAGATCCTGTCCGGCGCTCTGGAGCACGTCGAGGGAGCGCGGGGGCTGACGGGTTCCATCGAGCTGGAGGATGCAAAGGGCTCGATCATCACGCTGGATCTCACGGGCGGAGTCATGCGGGCATTGGAGGTGGTGGTGTGGCCCAGCACGAAGATCGTGCCCGGCTTGACGCCTCCGGCTGCGGAGCGCGAAGGCCGCCTGATCGTGCCTTCCCGGGTCTCCCAGCCTGGCATTGCGCTGCTCGAAGTCGACGTGACGCTGTTCGCCGAGTGGACCCCCGACCAATCGGTGATCCACCTGCAGGTTGGCACTCGCCGCCGATCCGAGGCGGTCGCGTTGGCGGATAATCTGGTTCTCGAGCTGGACGGCTCCGGTGAGCTGGCGGGATTCTGGCTGCTCAATGTGCCGCCGTTTCCGGACACGGAGGGGGAGCAGTGAGACGCATCCTATCGATTCTCACAACGACCCTCGTCGCACTCACGGCAAGCCTGTGCGTCACGGCCGTCAATGCACGGCAGGCGGAGAGCCAGATCCGGGTTCTGGTCAATGGGCGGATCTGGACGGGAGACGTGGCGCGCCCGTGGGCGGAGGCTGTCGCGCTCCAAGACGGGCGTATCCTCGCCGTCGGTGATCGCGCTCAAGTGGTGCGGGCCGCCGGGTCCGACGCTCGCCAGGAAGATCTGGCAGGTCGCTTCGTGACCCCCGGGTTCATAGACACGCACACCCATTTCGCCCGGGCAGGCGAACTGCTGCTGGGCGTCAACCTGCTAGACGTATCCGACGATACCGGGCTTCGACGCCGGGTAGGGGAGGCTGGTGATCGGCTCCCCCCGGGCTCGTGGATGGTGGGAGGTGATTGGGGGGCGTACGACCTTGAGAGTGACTGGGCCCCACGGCGGTCCGTGCTCGACTCGCTCACCGGCGACCGCCCGGCGCTGCTCAACAAGTGGGATCGATCCCAGTTCGTTGCCAACGCTGCCGCGCTGGCCGCTGCGGGGATCGACCCGGCCACCCACGACGGCTTACTGAGCCGGGAAGAAGCCGGCCGGATCTATCGTGCGATGCCGCGGCCCTCCTTCGAGCAGCGGCTTGCCGAAGCCCGGCTGGGGCTCTGGGACCTCGTGCGCCACGGGGTGACCACGATCCACGACATCACGGGTGCTGGAGCGATGCGCACCTACCAGTACCTCAAGGCGCGTGATTCTCTCACCGTACGCGTGTGCGCTCGCCCCACGCTGGATCACTGGGAGGATCTGGCCGCGGTCGGCATCGTCACTGGCTATGGCGACGAAGTGCTTTCTATCTGCGGGTTGAAGGGCTTCGTAGACGGCATCATGGGCAATTCCTCCGCCATGTTCCGGGAGCCCTACCGCCACATGCCGGACACTCGGGGGCGGTGGCGGACCATGATGTCCCCGCCGGGCAACATGGAGCGCCTCATCGGATCCGCGGACTCGGCGGGACTCACTCCCCAGATCCACGCCATCGGTGACCTGGCAGTGGACACCCTGCTGGACATGTTCGCGGATGCCATTGAGCAGAATGGTCCACGGGACCGGCGCTTGCGCATGATCCATGCCCAGGTGGTCGAAGCGGACGACTTCCGCCGCTTTGGTGAACTGGGAATCATCGCGGAAGTCCAGCCATACCATGCCATCGATGACATGCGCTGGATGGAGGACCGGATCGGCAGCCGGTCCCGGGGGGCCTATGCCTTCCGCTCCCTCAAGAATGGCGGAGCCCTCCTGGTGTTCGGGTCCGATTGGCCTGGCACCAACGCAGCGTGGTACCCAGCCGATCCGGTGCTGGGCATCTACGCGGCGGTCACCCGCAAGACCCTGGACGGGAAGCCCGAGGGGGGCTGGTATCCGGACGAGCGGGTGACGGTGCAGGAAGCGTTGGAGGCCTACACGGTCGACGCAGCGTACGCCGCCTTTGAAGAGGACTGGAAGGGCAAGCTGGCACCGGGATACGTCGCGGACCTCGTGGTGCTGTCTGAAGACCTGTTCGCTATTGCGCCCGACGCGATCAAGGATGTGCGCGTCCTGCGTACCATGGTCTCCGGGCGGTGGGTCTACTCGGCCGAGGCGCTTTCTCCCTAGTCATGGAGGAGCGGATCGTCGAGTACGTTCGAGCCCTGTTTGCTCCCGAAGACGAGGTGCTCGTGGGGATCCGAGCCCGACATGAGAAGGATGGGCTGCCGCTCATCTTCATCTCCCCGGAAGAAGCCAAGATCATTACGGTTCTCCTGGCAGCCGTCGGGGCAAGACGGGTGCTTGAGGTGGGTACGCTGGGCGGCTACAGCGGCGTGTGGATTGCTCGGTCCCTCCCACCCGGGGGGGTCCTGGTGACGATCGAGCGTGACCCCGCCCATGCCCAGGTGGCGCTAGAGGCCTTCGCGGCAGCCGGGGTGGCCGACCGGGTGGACCTTCGGGTGGGGGAAGCCAGGGATGTGCTCGCCACCCTGCAACCGCCCTTCGATGCGGTGTTTCTGGATGCCGACAAGCCGCCCCTGGGAGACTACTTCCACGAGGCGATGCGGCTCTTGCGACGGGGTGGCTTGTTGCTGTGCGACAACGCGTTCATTCATGGCCGAGTGGTGGATGCGGGAGATGCCGAGCCAGACGTCGAGGGGGTTCGCACGCTCAATCGCTTGGCGGCGAGCGATCGCCGCCTGGTTTCGGCCATCGTCCCGGTGCGGGATGGACTCACCATTGGCGTGAAGGTGGGGGACTGACAGCGTCGAGTCGTCATCGTCTTTGTGACGCGGTGCTCCGAGTAGGGGGGACGGTCAGTGCTGGCGTCCCCCTCAGCCATGCGGCCCCGTCGGTTACCTCTCCCTTTGGATCTGCCAGCTACGTGGAGGGAGATCGGATACGCGCCCTGGAAGTCGGTGATGCTGCAGTTCCTCCGACTGAGCTGGCCTTCCTCGACGGCATTCAGCGCTACGCGGTGGAGGGTCGCATCGGACTCGTGCCTGTGGTCCGGGGATATGTCGCTGCAGCGGTGCTGCGGCGGGTGCGGGAAACTCTGCAAGCCGTCGAGTCGAGGTCCGAGGAGTTCGTGCTGGCCCCGTTCGAGCGGCTCACTAGCCAGCAACGTGCCGAGCTGGAAGGGGTGGGGCTCCCCCTGTACGACTGCCCCGCGGCGGAGCGATCTCACCCGATCCTCGATGTACGGCTTGCGGCCAAGGAGGTGGAGACCAAGCGCGAGGTGCTGGAGCTGGAAATCGCCCGGCGATACCTCGAGGCCGAGCCGGCAGGCTGGTTGGTGGTGGATGGGGCGCTCACGGCGCTGAGTGAAGTACTTGAGATGTCGCCAAAGGTGCTTGGCCTGATCAAGAGTCACGAGACGCAGTTTCTCGACGGCCGCGACCTCGAGGTAGCCCTGACCCTGCCCGCCGCGCACCGCACCAGCGTCTTCGCTAGGGCGGTGGGGGAGCACGGCCGGGTCTACACGTGGTATCTTCGTTTGTGGCCCTGGGAGGAACACGATCTCCTGTACGGACTGGTGCGTGTGGAGCGTGCGCCAACGGATGCCACGGTGGATGAGGCCACAGCGGTGAGCCGCTGGCTCCTCGCCGAGCGGGCGCCGCTGGCCGCCCGCGACGGGCGCTGGGATCGTCTGATCTATCCGATACAGCAGGTGGAGACCTACCTGCGGGCCCAGGCCGGAGGTTGGTGGTGATTCGACTCGGCGACGGTGGACCTGTCGGCCGGGTGGTGGCTACCGAGGCGCTGCCGGCCGGACCGCATCAGTTTCACTTCTGGACCGCGACTGCAACGCCCGTCGGCATTGGGGCGATCGTCCGGGTCGACGAGGAAGCCGGGCGCACCGTGTACGCAGTGGTGGTGGACGGACGAGCCTACTCCGATCTGGCCACGCCGTTGCACGAAGTGGTAGCTGCCGAAGGGGACCCCGCCGGCACGCGGGCGCCGACCCGGCGCACCGAGGTGCGGCTCTGGACAGCGGCGGTATTACGTCACGTGCCGGAGGAGCCAGTTCAGCCCGTTCCCCTGGCGGAGGTGCGGCTGGCGACGGATGAGGATGTCGAGGCCGCGCTGCGCATGGATGCCTACGTCCGGTCTGAGCAACCCAGCGCGATTCCGGTGGGCGTGTACCGTGCTGGCGGGCTCACGGCTCCAGTCTCCCTGGACGCCGAGTTCTTGCTCGGTCCTGAATCGGCCCACTTGAACATCAACGGTGTCTCGGGGCTCGCCACCAAGACCAGCGCGGTGGAATTCATCCTCGCCAGCATCTTCCAGCGCCTCCCGATGCAGAAGGGCACAGTCGCCGCCGTCTGCTTCAACGTGAAGGGACCGGACCTGTGCTTCTTGGACCAGCCCGGGGAGCTGGCCGACGCCGACCGGGAACTGTACGCGGCGCTGGGCATCGAGCCCCGACCATTCGACCGAGTGCACTACTATGCGCCGTTCAAGGTGGACGGAGTGAACCTGAACACGCTCCGTTCCCACCCTGATCTCCTGGGCTCGGTGCAGCCTCTCGTGTGGGGGCTGCGGGAGGTGCTGAATTTCCACGAGGTGCTGCTCAACCGCGATGACATCGACGCCAAGGCGGACGCCTTCCTCGACTTCCTAGCCGATCGGGTGGTGGAGAGGGAATTCCGTGATGAGTGGGGCAATACCCACCGCGTGCGAAGCTTTGCGGACCTCGAGCGCCTGTTCCGCTGCATCTTCGACGGGCTGGAGCAGGCGGGGCGGAGTGACGTGTGGCGGACCCATCACGTCGCCACGATTCGCAAGGTTCGGAACCGGCTGCTGAACATCTCCACGCGCTGCAAGGGACTGGTGACCGACGACGGGACGGTGAGCGATCTACCCTTCGGGCAGCTCGAGGACCGGGCGGTCTACGTGCTGGATGTCGCGGGCATGGACCAGTTGGGACAGGATCTGGTCTTCACCCGGGTGGTCTCGATGCTGCGCGAGCACCTCGAGCGGGGGGATCTCGGGGTGGAGCACGTCATTGTGTTCGTTGACGAGCTGAACAAGTATGCGCCCAGCGACGGTCCCGAGACGTATGTCAAGAAGATGCTGCTGGACATCTCGGAGCGAGGGCGGTATCTCGGATTGGTACTGTTCGCTGCCCAACAGTTCCGGTCGCAGGTGCATCGTCGGATTGTGGGGAATGCCGGTACCGTGGTGTTCGGTCGTATGGACATGGATGAGCTCGCGACGCCGGGCTATCAGGTCCTGTCGCCGGCCACCAAGATCAAGCTGGCCACCTTGCCGAAGGGCGAGCTGATGGTGCGGCATCCGCACTTCACGCAGCCGGTGTTCGTGCGCTTTCCCCGGCCGCCGGTTCTCAGTGGACCGGTGGGACTCAAGCAGTTTCCGCCGGCTGCTGACCTGCCGTTCGAAGAAGCCGTGGTACGACAGCTCGCTGCGCTCGACCGGCGGGTGTCTTCCGCCCGAATCAAGGATTCCATTGCGGGCCGGAGGGAGGACGACGTGCGCCGTGCGCTGCTTGCGACTAAGCGGACCCGGCCAGAGGATGTGGTAGGGTTCTTCATGGCGAGCCTGGGCCCCGCCGTAAGCCGTGAACCGATCGGCCGAGGAGAGAGCGTGGCACGACCACTCAGATCGGTGGAGGATCCGTATGCGACGTAACACGACATGGCTCGGTGTCCCTGCCGCCTGCCTGGCGCTGTCAGTCATGCCGCACGCGGCCCGCGCCCAGCAGAGCATACTGTTGCGCTATCACCCCCACCCACGGGCACAGATGCAGACGGTGGTGTGGTCCGACCTCACGAGCACGATCAGCGAGCAAGGGTCGGCTGACAGCATCACGATCGAAGCTGGCGCCCTTCAGAGCATCACGCAGCGGCTGGTCGAGGAACGGGGCGCCTTCTACCTGATCGAAGTGATGATCGATTCCACTCGGGCCCGGACGCGCCCGCTGGGAGGAGCGTGGAGCGATGTTGAACACCCGGCCCAGCACGTCGCAGCCCGGTTTCTCGTCGATGATCGGTTCCGCATCTCCGATGTGGAGGCTGTAGGCGAGGACACAGCGCTGATAGCTGAGATCCAGACCATGGGAGGCCTCGCACCCGGGTTCGAGTTCGTCCTGCCCGAGGAGCCGATCGCCGTGGGAGAGAGCTGGACGGCTGACATCGTCTTTCCGCTGTCCACCTCTTCGGGCTTGGAGGGCGAGGAGGGGGTGGCGGAAAGCCTGCCGCAACAGGCGGAGATCATCGCTCTGTCCACGTTCACTCTGGACAGCCTGGTGGTGCGGCCCACCGATACCCTCGCGTACGTGCGGATAAGGGGCAGCTTTCTGCCCACCACGGTTACGGAGGCTGGGGAGGAGGCAGGAGGCGCGCTCGACATCACCGGTGCCTTCGGCGGCCACATGATCTGGTCGACGGCGTGGGACGCGTTCGTCTCGGGTGCGGTGCGTACGCGGGCCACGGTGCGGTTCCAGCTGGGTACGCCCGAGGCGGGTATGGTCACTATGGTGCTCAGTCTCGACGGTTCGACCCGATTCCAGGTTCGCCCATGACACCAGGGGCTGCGGGTCTCGGGCTCGTCCTGTTGGCGTTGCCCCACAGCGCTGTGGCACAAGACAGCCTCCGGCTCCAGTTCTCCCCAGTCCGCGGAGTACGGATTCACCGGGTCTTTCAAGCGCATACGCGCACGACGGTGTCGCGGGTGGACAGCGCCGGCGCCATGCAGACTTCCACGCGGGAAACTGCGGAGCTCGGCGGCATGACGCAGGTGGCGCTCGAGGGGCCGGATGGTGGGTTGGTGGTCCACCTCACATTCGATTCCCTTCGGGCGCGAATGCGCGAGGGTGGTGAGCGGTGGCGAGAGCGTCAGGTCGGCCAGCCTGACAGCCTATGGATTCAGGTGCGGATCGATCGGCGAATGCGGGTGCTGGGAACCAATGCTGGGGGCGACGCTCCGGGGGCCAAGCTGCTCGTTCCTCTGCTCACGGGCGTTCCCGGCCTGGTGCTTCCCGAACAGTGGGTGAAAGCAGGCGACCGCTGGACGGCGCGTCTTGAGGTCCCCCTGGACGCCTTCGGCGGCCGACCACCGACGATCGCATACGTACCGACCCTGGCTGGCCGGACCACCTTCGCGGTGGACAGCGTTATCGCCCGCGCCAGAGACACCTTGGCCTACGTGGAGTTCGCCGGCGCCTTCGCGCCGAAGAAGGTGGCCGACGCGCACGGCACGGCACTGAGTTACTCAGGTGGCGTCCAGGGCGCCCTTGTCTGGTCGACCGGCTGGGGGGCGTGGGTCTCCGCTGCCACCCGCCTCCGGGTCGTGGTGAGTATGGCGGGGGCTGGAGCAACTCCGGGGCCCACTCGCGGACGGATCACCGTCGAGACCACTATCCGCGAGTCGGTCCGCCAGTAGCCAGTGAAGCTCGCTCACCTCGCGGACGTCCACCTCGGGTTCCGGCAGTTTCATCGTCTGACGCCGCACGGGATCAACCAACGCGAAGCGGATGTTGCCGCGGCGTTCCGGCAGACCATCGACGACATTGTGGGAGCACGGCCTGACATCGTCATCATTGCCGGGGACCTCTTCAATTCCGTGCGCCCGACTAACCCAGCCATCCTCCACTCCTTCGACCAGTTTCGGAGGCTCAGAGAGGCGCTCCCCGACGCGCCTGTCGTCATCGTAGCGGGTAACCACGACACACCGCGCTCGCTCGAAACGGGCACCATTCTCAGACTATTCGAAGCAGTGGGCGGCGTGCATGTCGTCGCGGACGCGCCACGAGATCTGGTGTTCGAAGACCTGAATCTCACCGTGACGTGTGTTCCCCACGCTGCGTGGACCAGCGGCGCCCGTCCCACACTGACACCTCCGCGCGATGCCGGATGTAGGGTGGTGGTCACCCATGGGGAGGTAGCGGGAGTGCTGCACCGCGACGCGATGGCGGTGGAGTACGGGGGTGCGGTGTTGGAACCATCCGAGCTGAACGCGGAGCGGTGGGACTACGTGGCCTTGGGACATTACCACGTGGCGCATCGGGTGAGGGACAACGCGTGGTACAGCGGCGCGCTGGAATACGTGAGCCCGAATCCTTGGGGTGAACTCCGCGACGAAGCGCGGGAGGGGCGAGAGGGACAGAAGGGGTGGCTGTTGGTGGACCTGGCCGATGACGTGCGCGTGGAGTTCCGTCCCGTCCCCCTCGCGCGTCGGTTGATTGATCTGCGCCCCGTTCACGCTGCGGGGATGACTGCTGAGGAGATCGACGCGCAGATTCAGGCCCGGATCGATGGCGTTCCGGGAGGCGTCGTCGATCAGGTCGTTCGTCAAGTGGTCCACGACGTGCCGCGGCCTATCGCCCGCGATCTGGATCATGCCTGGGTTAGGGAGCTCAAGGCCCGCGCCTTGCACTACCATCTCGATCTCCGTCGCCCCCGACCGCATCGCGAGGTGGGTGTCGGCGCGCCAGGTGTGCGCCAGACCCTGACGGATATCCTGACCGGTTACCTGGGCCGGCGTCCCATCGACGCCGAGGTGGATCGCCGTCGCCTGATCGCGCTGGGTGAGAGCTATATGGACCAGGTCGAGCGAGAGCTGCTGGAGGACTGAGTGCAGCTCCACCGTCTGCGACTGCTCAACTTTCGGCAGCACGCCGACACGGAGATCGTTTTCGGTCCCGGCATCACGGCCATCATCGGCCCCAACGGATCCGGCAAGACCACTCTACTCGAGGCCATCGCCTGGGCGTTCTACGGCAACCCCGCGGCTCGGGGCAGCCGGGACACGTTGCGCTGGAATCGGGCTCCGGCGCGCTCCTCGGTTCGAGTGGAGGTGGATTTTGCGCTGGGGGCCCATGAGTTCCAGGTCGTGCGGGGGTTGTACAACGCTGAGCTGTACCAGGATCGGTTCGACGCCCCCCACGTGAGGACGCAGCAGGAGGTGAGTGCTCGGGTGGAGCGGCTGCTGGGCATGACCCGCGATGAGTTCTTTAGCACCTATTTCACCGGCCAGAAAGAGCTCGCGGTCATGGCGGCGATGGGGCCCACGGACCGGGCTCGCTTCCTCTCCCGGGTTCTGGGCTACGAGAAGCTTCGCCTGGCACAGGAGCGGCTCCGAGAGGCTCGCTCTGGGCTGCGCGGCGAGCTCGCCGGATTGGAGCGGGGGCTGGCCGATCCTGAGGAGCTCGAGCGGGAGTGGAAGCAGGCGGAGCAGCGTGTGGCCGAGGCGAAGGATGCCGTGGGAACGGCGATGGAGGCCAAGACCCAGGCAGCTACTGAGCTGGATCGTGAGGGTCCGGCGTGGACGCGAATGGTGCAGCTGCGGGAGTCGGCGCTAGCCCTGGACGGCGAGCGTCGGGTGGCGGAGCGAGACGTCACAGAGGCCCGCCGCGAGTTTCAGCGTCTTGACAAGGAGCTCGCGCAGGCGTTGTCAGCCCGCAGCAAACTGGAGGAGCTTAGGGAGGACCTCAACGCGGTGGCGCCCTTGCGGGAGGAGCTTGAGCGACTGGAACAGGAGGCCCGGGACGCCGGTCGCCGGCGCTCCCTCACCGGGCAGCTCAGCGAGATCGGAGAGCAGGCCGATCGGATCCGGGAGCGCCTAGCTCAGATGAGCGAGGTAGGGGTAGCCGTCGACCATGCCAAAGCTGCGCTCGAGGCAGCGCGCCGAGATCTCCAGGGAGCGGAGCGGGCCGAAGAGGTGGCGCGGACGACTTGGGTGCGGGACAAACAGGATGCTCAGACCAAGCGCCTCAATCTCCGGGATCAGTATCTCGATCACCAGCGACATCGGCAGAGCGTGGTAGCAGCGGGTGCCGATGGCGAATGCCCCATCTGCAAGCGTCCCCTTGGGGAGGTCTATCGTGAGGTGCTGGACACGCTGGACCGCCAGCTCGAGGAGATCGAGGTCCGGGGGAAGTACTTCAAGCAGCGGGTGGAGCAGTTGAACGAGTTGCCGCCCGAGGTGCAGGAAGCCGAGGCGCGCACTACGGAGGCGTCGCAGCGGGTGGAGCGAGCGGTGCAGGAGCTGGCTCGCTGCGAAGATCGGGTCCGCGAGAGTCGGGAGACCGAAGTGGAGCTACGGCGTCTCGAGACGCGGAAGGTAGAAACGGAGCGGGAGGTAGCGGCGCTGCCGCACGCGTATGACGTGGCGCGCCACGACGAGGTGCGGGAGAAGTTGCGATCGCTCGAGCCGACGGTGCAGCTAGCGGCGGAACTCAACGTCAGGGCGACCCACGCGGAACACCTGGTCGCAGAGGCTGAGGCGGCGGAGCGGACACTTTCGGAGCGTGAGGCCACGGTCAAGGATCTAGAAGCCGCCATTGCGAGCCTGGGCTTCAGCGAAGAGGCCTACGTCGGAGCCCGTCAACGCTACGAAGCGGCAGAGGCGGCGCTGCGTGATGTGGAGTTGCAGCTTGCCTCTTTGCAGGGCGATCAGCGGGCGGCTGAAGCCGCTCTCGAGAGTGCTGAACGCCGGCTTCGGGAGCGTGAGGAGCGGGCGGCTCGGGTCGACCAGATCAAGGGTGAACTCAAGCTCCACGACGAGTTGGACCGGGCGTTGCACGACCTGCGTTTGGAGCTGAACGCGACCATGCGGCCCGAGCTCGCGGAGCGGGCATCCGAGCTTCTGTCCGATCTGACCGACGGTCGATACCACGAGCTGGATCTGGATGAGCAGTACCAGCTGCTGGTAGTTGAGGACGGTCAGGCGAAGCCGGTGATCTCCGGAGGTGAGGAGGATCTCACACATCTGGTGCTGCGCCTGGCGATCAGTCAGATGGTGGCGGAGCGGGCTGGGCAGCCCCTATCGCTCCTTGTGCTGGACGAGATCTTTGGCAGTTTGGATGAGCACCGACGGCACAATGTTGTCCAGCTCCTGCGCAACCTGGCGGACCGGTTCCCGCAGGTAATTGTCATAACGCACATCGAGTCGGTGAGGGAGGGTGTGGATCGAGTGTTGCGAGTGGATCTCGATGAAAACCGTGGCACAGCGGTCGTCGTGGACGACTTGGGCCCGGCAGGGGGAGGACATGTTGCGGCCTGAGCGAACGCTCGTGGGTCCACGGACGGCGTCGCTGGACGATGTGCCGGCGATGAACCGGGTGTTCTCCGAGGCGTTTACCGACCGCTATCGGCGGGACGGCCTGGTGGGTGTGCGGGTCCCGCGGCTCAACGCCGATATCTGGCACTACGCGATCAGCGACTCAGGCGACGGGGCGATGCTGTGGTGCGACGAGCGCGACGAGGTCGTCGCGTTCAACATTGCTCACTGTTCGGGGTCGGAAGGGTGGATGGGCCCCCTCGCCGTGCGAACGGATCGCCAGGGTATGGGTGTGGGGCGCGTCGTCGTCGAGACGGCGATCGAGTGGCTCCATGGCCGAGCCGTCAGGACGCTGGGTCTCGAGACGATGCCTCGGACGGTGGAGAACATCGGTTTCTACGCCCAATTGGGCTTCCTTCCGAAGTACCTGACCATCACCATGACGGGCGAGGCCTCCCGGCGACGCGTCGCCGGTGAGTTCTGCCGGCTGGGTCGCCTGGCGTCGTCCGACCGGGCCGCCATGCTGCAGCGCTGCCGGGACCGACTCGATCGGTCCGCACCGGGGTGCGATTTCGGACGGGAGATCGATCTGACCGAGGAACTTGGGATCGGCGACACCATCGTGCTGCAAGGTGACCAGGAGATCGCCGGCTTCGCATTGTGGCACTCGGCGCCACTGGCCGAAGCCCGCGCCGCCGATGAACTACGGGTGCTCAAGCTGTTTGCCGATTCCGGCGAGTCGTTCGTCCGACTGTTGGTTGCGCTGGAGGCCTGCGCGGCCGCTTTGCGTGTTCGTCGGGTGGCCATTCGCTGCCAAACCGGATACTCCACGGCATACCGGTTGCTCACGGCCCGGGGTTACCGGGTGCGCTGGACAGACCTGCGGATGACGCTGGAGCAGTTTCCGGAGGCGGTCCTACCTGCGGGCGAGGTGCTGTTCTCGAACTGGGAAATCTGACTAGTGCTGTTGCATCGCGCTGCCCCCGTTTTCCCGAGGAACACGGCTAGGGCGATGTCTGGACAACGCTTTCCCTCTCGGGTCAATGGTTGGACTCGAGCAGTCGGGACGGCGCTAGGGTCGGTTCGCCTCGATGATGCGTTTCGTTAGGAGGAGGCATCCCGCCGCGAGCAGCACGTGGACCCACCCGCTGGGAATCGCCACCACAAAGGCGAGCATGATCCACGCCAGAAGGCACACGAGCGCTGCAGCAAACACGAGATTCATCCCGACCTCACTGGAGGGATTTGCTTTCTTGACGCCCTTTTGCACGCATCCTATTATAGACTCGCACATCGCGGGAGCGAAGAGCTCTTATTATTGAGCCAACAAGCTCGACAACGTGCCCGCTTGCGGTGACTGATGGCACGCCCCTGCGGGGAAGGCAGAAGTTGCAGCTAGGGCACGGTTCCTGTGAACTCGGGCTTCAATAATTCCTCTTCGTTCCCGCACTTTGTGTGTCCTCGCGCGTCGCCGCCCGGCGGCCAGGCCCGGTCCCAGCCTCGGTTTCCAGCGTCGTTTCCTGCTAGATTAGCAGTTCCCATGCCGCGCGCCAGCAGAGCTGGCCGTGCGCTGATGGCCGAGGCAGTAGGCATTCTCGCACAACAGGAGTGAATTAGTGGATAAGCAGCAACCTGCCCGTGACCTATCGAAGAACGATACGGAACCCAAGGTCGTTCGTCTCACGCCAGCGGCCAGTGAGATGGAATTCCAACAGCTAGTCCGCCGGATGCTGGAGCTGCTGGGTGAGGAACCCGAACGGGACGGCCTTGCCCGCACGCCTGCGCGAGTGGAGTCCGCGTTCCGCTGGCTGACTAGAGGCTACAACGACTCGGTGCCGGACATCGTCCGCGAAGCGATCTTCGAAGAACCCCACGACAGCATGATCATGGTGCGGGATATCGAGGTCTACTCGATGTGCGAGCACCACCTCCTGCCGTTCTTCGGCAAGGCACACGTGGCGTATTTGCCGAATGGGAAGATCGTAGGACTCTCGAAGATCCCGCGCGTGGTGGATGTCTTTGCGCGGCGCTTGCAGCTGCAGGAACGGCTGACCGATCAAGTAGCGGACGCGCTCGTGGAGGTTCTCGAGCCCCGGGGAGTGGGCGTCGTGATCGAGGCGTACCACCTCTGCATGATGATGCGTGGCGTGGAGAAGCAACACTCCAAGACAGTGACCAGTGCGCTGCGCGGCAGCTTCCTTGACGACAAGACGCGGGATGAGTTCCTGCGGCTTGCGCACGGCGGTAGCTGGCTCGAGTGACGGCGCTCGCCGACAAAGTCGCTTTGGTCACCGGCGCCAGCCGAGGGATCGGACGGGTAATCGCCGATCGGCTCGAAGACGCTGGCGCTCAGGTCATTGGATTGGCCCGCAGCTTCACGGAACGGAGTGCGGGGCCTCGCCTGGAGATTCGTTGCGACGTGACCCGGGAGGATGACATACAGCGTGCCGTGGAGCGAATGCTGCACGAGGTCCGGGCGCCGGATATCGTGGTCAACAATGCTGGAGCGTTCTTGCTCAAACCGCTGAGCGACACGAGCAAGTCCGAATTCGAGGAACAGCTCAGGGTAAACCTCGTGGGACCCTTTTTGGTGCTGCGGGCGCTGCTGCCCCACCTCGCCCGGAGTGGGGACACCCATCTGGTCACCATTGGGAGCGTGGTGGACCACCGCCCCTATCCGGAGAATGTCGCCTACGGCGCGAGCAAGTATGGTGTGCGAGGGCTGCACGAAGTGCTCGCGGAAGAGCTCCGAGGTAGCGGCATCCGCCTGACCCTCGTATCACCGGGGCCCACCGACACCAAGCTGTGGGATTCCCTGGATCCCGACGGCAGAGACGACTTACCGAGCCGCAGCACGATGCTGCTTCCCACCGACGTGGCGGATGCGGTGCTGTACGCTGTCACCCGTCCTCCCCACGTCAACGTGGATTGGATCAGGCTCATGCCGGTGGGATGAGGCCGTCAGCCCACGGCCTACAGCCATCAAGGGCCGCCCTTACACGGTCGGCGTGCGTCCGCCCCCATCAACGTTAGTCCGCATTCCCGTGTTCATCGAGCTGGCCGAGTTCCTTCGGTGTCCCCACTGCAATGATGACAAGCAGCCATGCGTGCTCGTGCCGGAGGAGATGGTCGGCCGCAGGGTGGCGCAGGGCTCCATCGGTTGTCCGGTCTGCAAGAACGTTTACCCGATCCGTGATGGTGTCGCGCTGTTGGACCTGCAAGTGTCCGATCCGCCGTTGCCTGCCTCCGGCAGGGCGGAGCCGGTGGCACCGCCGGGTCCCTCAGTCGTGCAGGCCCTGTTGGGACTCGCGAGCCCGGGAGGCTACGTGGTGCTCGTGGGTGAAGCGGCCCGCGTCGCCAGGGGACTCGCCCGACTGCTCGACGGTGTTCATTTCGTGGGGATCAACGCGCCGCCTGATGTGGAACCGTCGCCGGTGCTGAGTCTGCTTCGGGGGTGGGAGGCAATTCCCCTCACTTCGTCCATGGCCCGCGGTGTCGTGCTTGACCATGAGCACGGACGCGCACCGTGGCTCAGTGAAGCGGCCCGACTGGTGCTCCGGGGGCTGAGGGTAGTCGTCTTCGGAGAGGGGGCGACGGTACCGGGTGTTGAGCAACTCGCTTCAGGGGGAGGACTGTGGGTGGGGCAGAAACGGTGAGAGAGAGCATGACGGCATAACGGCACTATGGGTGGTTCAGCCTCCTATGCCGTCATGCCGTCATCCCGTGATGCCGTTGACCTTGCCTACTCCTCCGCATACAACGCCTCAATCTTGTCCCTATACTTGTCCTCCACCACTCGCCGCTTCACTTTGAGCGTCGGTGTGAGTTCGCCGTTTTCGATCGTGAAGTCTTGCTCGAGCAGTGTCATCTTCTTGGGCATCTCGAAGCTGGCGAGATCCCGCAGGCTTCCCATCACCTCTCGTTCCATCTTCGCAACCACGTCGGGCTGCGACAGGAATGCGGAGGGTTGGTCCACCGACAGGTTGCGCTCCCCGGCCCACTTGCTCAGGGCTTCGAGGTTGGGCACCACGAGTAGTGCTGGGAACTTCCGCTTGTCGCCGACCATCACAGCGTTCAGCACGTACTTGTTCGTCTTGATCATGTTCTCAATCGGCTGAGGCGCCACCTTCTTCCCGCCTGCGGTGACGATCAGGTCCTTCTTCCGGTCAGTGATCTTGAGGAAGCCGTCGTCGTCCAGGTCTCCGATATCGCCGGTATGGAACCAGCCCTGTTCGTCGATGGCTTCCTGCGTCGCCTCGGGCTTGTTGTAGTATCCCTGCATCACGTTCGGGCCGCGGCAGATGATCTCTCCATCCGGAGCGATCTTGACCTCCACGCCAGGGATTGGCCGCCCGACAGTCCCTATTCGCAGGTTCTCAATGGCGTTGACGGCGATCACCGGTGACGTCTCCGTGAGTCCGTAGCCCTCCTGGATCGCCAGGCCAGCCGCGTAGAAGAACTTGGCGATCTCAGGGTTGAGGGGGGCTCCGCCCGACACGAAAAACCGCACCCGCCCGCCGGTACGCGCCCGAAGCTTCGAGAACACAAGCCGGTCTGCCAGCTTCTTCTTGAAGGCCAGGACTGCGGGGATGGGTTGGCCTGCCAAGGTGCGATCCGCCCAGCGCTCCGCGTTCCGGCGCGCCCAGAAGAAGATGCGGCGCTTGAGCGCCCCACCGGCCATCGCGTTCTCCAGCACCCGTGCGTAGATCTTCTC